>Ga0068714_10003994_pt1 | contig 16929 bp, 18 predicted proteins | sample MTBNYHSulfiMetaG_FD_62988 | JGI IMG/M metagenome (GOLD analysis project Ga0068714, IMG submission 62988) | Enrichment culture microbial communities from rom New York Harbor, USA that are MTBE-degrading - MTBE-NYH (New York Harbor Sulfidogenic)... | ecosystem: Environmental > Aquatic > Marine >...
AAACAGCGACGATCCCAACCTGCGACTCACTTGACCTGGTCTTCCCAGTCCCTGGTCTCGAACCAGTAGTGCTTTCGTTCCTCGAGCCACCCCTCGGACTGGACCACGGTAATCCAGTTGTTGAAGAAGTTGAGGGTGTCCACGTCCCCTTTCTTCAACGCGAACCCGATGGGCTCCTTGGTGAAGGTCCCCCGGACGGGCAGAAAGAGCTTGTCGGGGTACTTGAGCGCCTGGAAGGCGGGCATGGGGGCGGAAGCGATGACGGCGTGGGCCTTGCCGTTTAGAAGCTCCTGGACGGCTTGGGATTCGTCGTCGAACTTGCGCAACTGGGCCTTGGGCATGAACTTCTGAGCAGCCGCCACGGGGGTTGCGCCGAGCCGCACGGCGATCACCACGTCCGGCCGGTTGAAATCCTCGAGGCCCTTGAAGTTGCCGGCGAGATCCTTGTTCGCCACGATCGACATTCCCGTCACATCGTAGGGAATCGTGAAATTCACCTTCAGGTTGCGCTGGGGCAGAACGCCCATACCGCCGATGATGACGTCGAATTTGCCCGTCAGAAGGGCAGGAATGATCCCCGCCCACTTGGTCGGGACGAACTCGACCTTCACGCCCATGTCCTTTGCAACCCTCGTGGCCACGTCGATCTCAAACCCGATCAGTTTTCCGGTTTTGTCCTGCATGGCCCAGGGCACGAAGGTGGACATGCCGACACGCAGGGTCCCCCGTTTGAGCACCTGCTCGAGCGCGCTTTCCTCGGTCAGTTTCTGCTGGAGCTCCCCACCGAAGGCGCTCCCCGCAAAGGCAACCAAAATCCCCAAAGCGATCCCACCCAAAATTCCCTTTTTCATGCTCGTCCTCCTTTGAAAAATTTCGGAATGTTGGAATACTGGAATATTGGAATGATGGAATAATAGAATACAGAGCGGTATTCGCGAGGCCCGTCCATGATTCCAGTTTTCCATCCTTCCATTCTTCCCTCCTCACAGAATTTGACTCAAAAACTCCCTGGTCCTCACTTGGTCCGCATGGGTGAACAGTTTCTCCGCCGTGCCTTCTTCGACGATGCGGCCGTTTTCCATGAAAACCATCCAGTCACTCACCTCCCGGGCAAAGCCCATCTCGTGGGTCACGACCACCATGGTCATGCCTTCCGATGCAAGGGTCTTCATCACGTCCAGGACCTCTCCGATCATTTCAGGGTCGAGGGCACTCGTGGCTTCGTCGAAAAGCATGACCTTGGGCATCATCGCAAGAGCCCTGGCTATGGCGACCCGCTGCTGCTGGCCTCCGCTGAGATGGCTGGGAAAGGTCCTGGCCTTCTCGGGGATCCCCACCTTCCTGAGCAGGGCCATGGAGGTTTCCGTGGCCTCTTTCTTGCCTTTCCCGCGGACCAGGATTTGGGCCAGATTGACGTTGTCCAGGACCGTCAGGTGCGGAAACAGGTTGAAAGACTGAAAAACCATTCCCACCTCTTTCCTGATCTCGAGCCGGTTCTCCTTTCGGTCGTCCAAGGGGATGCCGTCGACCGTGATCGAACCGCTGTCGATCTCCTCGAGGCCGTTCAGACACCGCAGGAAAGTGGACTTTCCCGATCCGGAAGGGCCGATGACCACGAGGACCTCCTTGCGCTGAACCTGGATGGAGAAATCCCGCAGGGCGTGAACGCCGTTGGGAAAGACCTTGTTGACCCGGTCCACGGTGATGATGTAGTCCCCTGAACTTTCGTGTTCCATTTCCGATCTCAGCTGCCGAAATGAACGACTTTGTTTGTCAGCCGGCACCCTATGCCGCCACCCGGATCCGTTTTTCCATCACGGCCACGAGAGAAGAAAGCGCCACGGTCACGGTGAGGTAGATCGCCGCGATGGTGAACCACAGCTCGAATGCGAGGTAGGTTTCGGCGATGATCTCCTGCCCTCGCATGGTAAGGTCGTACACCGCGATCGTGCTCACCAGGGCCGAGTCCTTGACCAGCGACACGGCCTGGCTCGTCAGCGGCGGAAGCACGCGCCTCACCGCCTGGGGAAGAATGATCCACCGGTAGGTATCCCACACGCTCAGTCCCAGACTGTGCGCGGCCTCCCACTGCCCTCGGTGGATGGATACAATTCCCGCCCTGAAAATCTCCGACGCATAGGCCCCTTCAAAAAGGCTGAGGGCCAGAACCGCCGAGAAAAAGCGGCTCAAATCGAAAATCGGCGAAAGCACAAAATAGATGAAGAAAAGCTGAACCAGAAGCGGGGTGTTTCGGATCAGTTCCAGGTACGCCCGGGAGACCATTCTCGCCATGACGGAACCCGAAAGGCGGCTCAAAGCGGTGACGAGGCCGATGGTGAAAGCCAGGACAAAGCTAACCGCCGTGATCTCCAGGGTCACTTTCAGGCCCTCGAGCAGGGGGCCGGCCGTGAACCGGCCGTTCTCAAACGTAAAAATGTACTGAGGCACCCTGTACCACTGCCAGTTGTACCCCAGCTGGGTCGTGCCGTCGGCGACCAGCCAGGTGGCCCCTGCGAGGACGCACAGGAAAAGCATAACATCGATCAATGGGGATCGCTTCCTCAACTCCGCACCTTGACACCGTGAGATTTGGACCTTATGATTTCAGTTATTCTACTACAGGACGGCACGTTTCGTGTCGCAGATCACGTTCAGGCCCTTTGGACCTGACTCCAAAATTTAACCATCTTTTTTCCGGCTGCCATGAAAAAGTTCTTCGTGGCGTCGTCCTCAGAATCGGATCAGAAATCGGGCTGAAAGGTGAACCTGTCATGGGCGAAGGAGGTTGAGAGATGTCAAAGTACGTGTGTTCCGTTTGCGGCTATGTGTACGATCCTGAGGCGGGCGATCCCGACAACGGGATCCAACCGGGAACCTCTTTTGATGAACTGCCGGCCGACTGGGTGTGCCCGGTCTGCGGCGCTTCCAAAGACCAGTTCGAGAAGGAATAAAGCCGGCCCCGTCCGATCTGAGGAGGACTCCGGCCTCCCTGGAGTATAAAATGGATACGGGCGGATCCCGTCGCCGTGCGGTCAAGGAAAAAGTCCGGGAGATTTTGACGCATGGCGACACTGACGCCGTTCTTAAGAAAATCGACCGTCTTCCGTCCAGGTCGGTGATCAACGCCCTGTTCGCTTTTATTCAGGACGGCGACCCCCGACTCAAGTGGCCCGCGGTGCGAGGCTTCGGGGCTGTGACTTGCGCGATTGCCGAGGAGGATCTGGAGTCGGCGCGGGTCATTTTGCGCCGTCTCATGTGGAGCCTCAACGATGAATCGGGAGGCATCGGCTGGGGATCTCCCGAAGCCATGGGAGAATCTCTGGCCCGATGTCCGAGTCTCGCGGCGGAATACGCTCCGATTCTTCTGTCCTATGCGAGGGAGGACGGTAATTACCTGGAGCACGAGCGGCTGCAGCGGGGGCTGCTCTGGGGAATCGCCCGGGTGCTGGAGAACTGCCCTGAGCTCTTCAAGGATGCCGCCGAACACCTCGTGGCCTATCTCGGCTCACCGGATGCCACGGTCCGGGGGCTTTCCGCCCGGGTGTTCGGCCTTCTGGGAAAACAGGAGGCGTGCCCGGCCCTTCGGGAACTGGCCGGAGACGACTCCGAGATGGCTCTCGATTTCTGCAGCGAGCTCGGGGTGCATCGGGTGAAGGATTTGGCTCAAGAGGCTTTGGCGAGGATCCCCTGCCCTTAGAGGGCGCGGGCTGTCATTCCGGCCCCCGCCTTGTGGCGGGTGAGGGACTTTTCAACATTCACCGCCCCGGTGGCTTTTTTGAGGAGGGAAACACCATGCCTTATCTTTTTGTCTGCCTGTTGCTGGTGCTGGCGCTTTCCTGCCCTGTCTCGGGCGCGGAGGTGCCGGTGAGCGATGAGACCGCCTCCTGCCTGGAATGTCATGCATCCCTGAACCCCGGGATCGTTTCGGGATGGCAGAAGAGCCGGATGTCGAAAATAACCCCAAAGGCCGCCAAGGAATTGCCGGAGAAAAAGAGGCGCGTTTCCTACTCGGAATTGCCGGAGGCGCTTGCCGGCGTGGCCGTGGGCTGCGCGGAGTGCCACACGCTGAACGCCGAAAAGCACAAGGACTCTTTCGAGCACAACGGCTACCGGGTCCATGCGGTCGTCACGCCGCAGGACTGCTCCACGTGCCACCCCGTAGAGGCGGAGCAATACGAAAAGAACCTCATGTCCCACGCTTACGTCAATCTCGAAAACAACGCCGTGTATCGGGAGCTGACCAAGGCGGTGACCGGGACCCAGTCCTTCAAGGACATGGGCACCACCCTTGCCGACCCCGACGAGATGACCCTTTCGGATGCCTGCCGCCAGTGCCACGGCACGTCCGTCTCGGTGGAAGGATCGGTCACGAGGGAGACCGACTACGGCGAGATGGAATTCCCGGTGCTCAAAGGCTGGCCGAACCAGGGGGTGGGAAGGATCAATCCTGACGGGAGCAAAGGCTCCTGCTCCGCCTGCCACACCCGCCACCAGTACGCCATTGAGATGGCGAGAAAGCCCTACACCTGCTCCCAGTGCCACAAGGGACCCGACGTCCCGGCTTACAAAGTGTACGAAGTCAGCAAACACGGCAACATCCACTCCGCTCTGGGCGGTCAGTGGAACTTCGAAGCCGTTCCCTGGACGGTGGGAAAGGACATCACCGCCCCCACCTGCGCGACGTGCCACGTGAGCCTGACGGTGAACGAGGAAGGCGACGTCATCGCCTCCAGAACCCACCAGATGAACGACCGCCTGCCGTGGCGGATCTTCGGGCTGATTTACGCCCATCCCCATCCCAAATCGCCGGACACCACCGTCATCAAGAACAAGGCGGGGCTGCCCCTGCCCACGGAACTGACCGGTGAGCCTGCGATGGAGTACCTCATCGATGAAAAGGAGCAGAAGGCGAGGCGGAACACCATGGAGAAGGTCTGCCTCTCCTGTCACAGCGAATCCTGGGTGAAGGGGCATTTCGCCCGCTACGAAAACACCATCCAGAAAACGAACGAGATGACCCTGACGGCGACGCAGGTGTTGCTCGCAGCCTGGGAAAAAGGCGCGGCCAAGGGCTTTTCGGAAAAGGACAGCATCTTCAACGAAGCGATCGAGAAGAAGTGGGTCGAACAGTGGCTCTTCTATGCCAACTCCACGCGCTACTCGTCGGCCATGGTCGGAGCGGATTACGGCGTCTTTGCGAACGGGCGGTGGTACATGTCGAAAAACATTCAGGAAATGGTGGACTGGCTCCATTTCAAGATGAAGGAAAAATAGATGGAAAAGCAGCATAAGTTTTCCTTATGGTACGTGTTGCTGGGCATCTGGATCGTTCTCCTGGTCCAGAACGCCCTGAGCTCCTACCTTGCGATCAAGACCATCCCCTACAGCGAGTTCCTCGATCTGTTGAAGGAAAAAAAGGTCTCGGAAGTCGCGATCTCCGCCAACCAGATCCAGGGCAAGATGATGGTCGACCCCCAGGATCCCGCCAAGAGCGAGCTCTTCAAGACCGTGAGGGTCGATCCGGAGATTTCCGAGTTGCTGGGGCAGTACGACATCACCTTCAAAGGCCGGATGGAGTCGACCTTCCTGCGGGATCTCTTCTCCTGGATCTTCCCGATCTTCCTCTTTGTCGGCATCTGGTTCTTCCTGATGAAACGCATGGCAGGCCAACAGACCGGTTTTATGACCCTCGGGAAGAACAAGGCCAAGATCTACATGGAAAACGAGCTGAACGTCACCTTCGACGACGCGGCGGGCGTGGATGAAGCCAAGCAGGAGCTGGTCGAGGTCATCGAGTTCCTCAAAGAGCCGGCAAGGTACACGGAGCTGGGAGGCCAGATGCCCAAAGGCATCCTGCTGGTAGGGCCCCCGGGAACCGGCAAGACCCTGCTGGCCAAGGCCGTGGCCGGGGAAAGCCACGTGCCCTTTTTCAGCCTGAGCGGCTCCGAATTCGTGGAGATGTTCGTGGGCCTCGGCGCCGCAAGGGTGAGGGACCTCTTTGTCCAGGCCAAGCAGAAGGCCCCCTGCATCATCTTCATCGACGAACTGGACGCCTTGGGGAAGGCCAGGGGCCTCGGGAACCTGGGCGGGCATGACGAGCGGGAGCAGACCCTGAACCAGCTCCTCGTGGAGATGGACGGCTTCGATCCCAAGGTCGGCGTGATTCTCATGGCGGCCACCAACCGGCCGGAGATTTTGGACCCTGCGCTCCTCAGGCCGGGGCGGTTCGACCGCCACATCCTCGTGGACCGTCCCGACAAGAAAGGAAGAGAGGAGATTCTGAGAGTCCACCTGAAGAACATTACCGCCGTGAAGAGCCTCGACATCGAGAAGATCGCCAACATGACCCCCGGCATGGTGGGAGCCGATCTCGCGAACCTGGTGAACGAAGCGGCCCTCCTCGCGGTGCGGCGGAAGAAGAAGAAAGTCGGCATGGCTGAATTCGAAGAGGCGGTGGAACGGGTGATGGCGGGGCTCGAAAAGAAGAATCGCCTCATCAACCCGGAGGAACGGAAGATCGTGGCGTACCATGAACTGGGACACGCCATCGTGGCCCTCAGCCTGCCCGGAACGGATCCCGTTCAGAAGATCAGCATCATCCCCCGTGGGATCGCCGCATTGGGCTACACCCTGCAGGTTCCCACGGAAGACCGTTTCCTGATGCGGAAGACGGAGCTGCTCAACAAGATCTCGACCCTCCTCGGCGGTCGTGCAGCCGAGGAGATCTTTTTCGGCGACATTTCCACGGGTGCCCACAATGACCTGTCCAAGGCGACGGACATTGCCCGGAGCATGGTCAAGGAATACGGCATGAGCAGTTCGGTCGGACAGGTCTATTTTTCCCGCGAGAAAAGGCCGCTTTTCCTGGAGGCGGGCATGCAGGGGGGAGGGGAATACAGCGAAGCCACAGCCCAATTGATCGACAAAGAGATCAGGGAAATCATCAGCGCCCAGTACAGCAAAGCCCTGGAAATCATCCAGGGTCGTAAAGACGAGATTGAGAAGGCTGCGTCCGTGCTGCTGGAGAAGGAAAAAATCGACGGGAAAGACCTGAAGGCGCTGATGGGCATCCCGGAAGAACCGGCTCTGAAAAGAGAAAGCGCTGAGGAGCAATAGAGGGAAAGATCCCCATGGCGAGAGAATTCTGGACCATCAAGGAAGTGATCGAGTTCTTCGAGGTGGACGAACGCTTCCTCTCAGAACTGGAGGAGGAAGAACTCGTCTGCCCCCTGTGCAGGGACGATGAACCGGGAAAGCTCTTCGCGGCCGGCGAGCTGGAGAAACTGCGCCTTGCAAAAATCCTGGTGGAAGACATGGGCGTCAACCTGGCCGGGGTCGACATCATTCTCAGAATGCGGCAGACGATGTTCGAGATGAGGAAGCAATTCGACGACATCCTGGAAGATCTCGCCAGACAGGTCCACAGGAGCCTTGACGAAAACCGCTGATGCTCTGCGTGGTGAAGAACGCTTCAGGCAAAATCCTAAATCCGAAGCACGAAATCCGAAACAAATTCGAAAAATCAATCCCCAAAGCCGGATTACCAAGGGTGGCACAACCCAATTTACACGCGAATGTCTCTCTCGTGGTCATTGCGAGTGACTGAAAGGAGCGAAGCAATCTCGGCATCAGACGCATTGTGAGATTGCCACGGCGCTTTGCGCCTCGCAATGACAGGCCCTACGGAAACTATTTTGTGCTCCGATCCTTATAGCTTTACGGAGGCTCTCACATCCTCTTGGTAGAGCCCGTCCATTTTTTTGGCCGCCTCGAGGATCTCGGGATCTTCCGTTTTCGGCACCTTGACGACGAGCTTCACCAGAAGGTCCCCTTTCTGCTTTGTCTTGGCGTTGAGCGCGCCCTTGCCTCTCAACCTCAGGGTCTGGCCGCTCTGGCTTCCGGGCGGGACCTTCACGTTGAGCGCGCCGTCCACGGTGGGAACGGTCACGGTGGCTCCGGCCATGGCTTCCCGGACAGTCACCGGAAGGTCCATGAGCAGATTGTCCCCTTCACGGGTGAGAATGGGATGGGGCTGGATGTGGACGATCAGGTACAGATCGCCCGGCGGACCGCCGTCTGCGCCAGGCTCCCCTTTCCCTGCCACGCGGACCTTGGACCCCTCCCTCACGCCCTGGGGAATCGTCACCCGGATCCTCTCCGTGCCCATGACCCGGCCGCTTCCCCCGCAAACCGGGCAAGGCTTTCCGATTTGTCCGTGCCCCTTGCACTGGGGGCAGGCCCGGGTAAACTGCATCGGTCCCTGGGCCACGTTGATGCGGCCTGATCCGCCGCACGCCGTGCACGTGGAAAGCTTGGACTGGGGGTCCATGCCCGAGCCGCCGCACGTGGAGCAAGCGGTCACCTTCTGCATCGCCAGTTCGGTTTCGAACCCTTTGAGCGCCGAGATGAGGTCGATGGTCATCTCGTGCTCCAGGTCTCTCCCCGCGGCGGCTCTCCTTGCTCTGAAACCTCCGGCTTCTCCTCCGGCGCCGAAACCGAAAAGGTCGCCGAAAATATCCTCGTAGCTGTGATACCTCCCAAAGGGCTCTCCACCGCCCCCTGTCCCGGCCTGGCGGTACGTGCTCCACTGCCGGTATTGGCGAGCCTTTTCGGCGTCGAACCCGGCCTGGAGACCCTCTTCCCCGAATTCGTCGTAGAGTTTTCTCTTCTTTTCGTCGCCGAGCGCATCGTAGGCTTGAGAGATCTCCTTGAACTTCTGCTCCGCTTCCTTGTTGCCCGGGTTCACGTCCGGATGCCATTTTCGCGCAAGCTTGCGGTACGCCTTCTTGATCTCGTCGATCTTGGCATCCTTTTTGACGCCCAGTATTTCATAGAAATCTTTCGCCATCTGGTGTTCCTAGCAGAGCCCGCGAAGCGATCACATCCGAGCAATTCGAATATCGAAATCCGAAACTCGAAAAATATCGGATTTATTCAACCTCACTCGATTCTCTTGAATTTCCCTTTTACCGCCCCACACACCGGGCACCTCTCCGGAGCATCGTCCTCGCTCACATAGCCGCATACCTGGCATACGAAGTAGATCGTCTCCCGCTCCGTGAGCATGTCGTTCATGGCTCTCTTGTAAAGCTCGGCGTGGCGGCTCTCCACGTCCCTGGATTGTGAGAAGGCTTTCATGGCCCCCTCTTCATTTTCTTCCGAAGCATCCTTGATCAGCTTGGGGTACTCATCCGCATTCGCTTTGATCTCGTTTTCGAAGGCGGTTCGCAGGTTTTCTTCCGTGGATCCGATTTTCCCGCGCATGAGCATGAGGTACCTTCGTGCGTGAACGGATTCCGCATCCGACACGGCACGAAAAAGGCGGCCGATGTTGGTAAAACCCTCGACCTCGGCCTTCCTTGCAAAAGCTTCATTCCTCGCGGCCGCCTTGGATTCCGCGGCAAAGGCGTAGGCGAGATCCTTTTCCGTCCTGGTCCCCATTATTTCCTCCCTCCAAAGTTTTAAATATAGGGAAACCGCATCTATCCGTCAAGGCTTGATCGCGTGCCGCTCAAACTCTGTCCACCGTGAAAATTTGCTCTTCCCCAAGGCCTCTTTTGTCTTGACAAGGTGTTGAGATTCAGCGTTGATTGGAGGTTAAGGATCGGATGAGTGCAGCCACTCTGGTATAAGGCTCAGAAACCAGGCGAACCTATTTCCCTGTCATTTCGACCGGAGGGAGAAATCTTTATTGAGCCAATTCGAAGATTTCTCAGTCGCTTCGCTCCTTCGAAATGACACTCTTTATCGCAATTTGCTACTAAATACTAACCAAGGAGGAGGAAGCATGGGAAAGAGAATACTGGTGGCAATGGATGAATCCGAAAACGCGATGCGGGCTGTGCAATACATCGCCAAGGCGTTCACCCCGGATCACGAAGTCACCCTTTACCACGTGGCCATGGACACTGCGGCTATCTGTGACATGAACAGCCCCGAATTGATCCCCTACTTCACCTCTCAACAGATTGCTTTCTGCACCCTGGAAGACAAGAAAAAAGAACTCGTCCGGAAAGCCATGGAGCAAGGGAAAAACCACCTGGTCCATGCGGGCTTTGATGAAAAGCACGTCGTCTTGAAACTGGAATCCAAGAAGAAAGGCGTGGCCAGAGACATCATTGAGGAAGCCCAAGCCGGGTATGACACGATCGTCCTGGGCCGAAGAGGCCTCTCGAGCATCGCAGAATTCCTCATCGGAAGCGTCTCCCAAAAGGTCCTTCACAGCGCCAAGGATGTCTCCGTCGTCCTGGTGAGTTGACAAAGAAATCAGAAAACCAAATCAGGAACCGCAGAAAACGCAGCTCCGGAGCGGCGGCGACGTGCCGCCGCTCCGGGGGTGTTTGTCTGCGTGGGTCTGCGGTTCTCTTTTCTCTCACGCCGCGAGCTCTTCCCGCTTCAGGATTTCACCGCTCGAACCGATGACGACTTCCTCCATGGGCACCCTCTTCCCTGCCAGTTCCATGCCTCGTTTCACGATCCTCGGCAAGGCGGAGCAGCAAGGGACCTCCATGTCCGCGATGGTGACGCGCTTCACACCGGCCGCCTTGAATATCTGGGCAAACTTCTCCACATACTCTTGAACGTCATCGAATTTGGGGCAGCCGATCATCACGGCCTTGCCCTTCAAGAAATCCCTGTGAAAATTGGGATAGGCCACCGCCGCGCAATCTGCAGCCACCAGAAGATGGGCGCCTTTGAGGAAAGGCGCGGTGGGCGGCACAAGCTTGATCTGGACCGGCCAGTGAGAGAGGGTGGACTTCTGGTCCGCTCCACCCTCGTCCTGCTTCTCGGGCGCGAGGGCCTTGATCTGCGAGGAAGGGCAGCCACACGCCATCACCAGCTCTTCGGCCGGCTCTTTTTTCTTCGAGAGGTACTCCTCCACGGCCTCTTCGTCGAACTCGTCGGCCACGCGCTCCTCGATGGTGAGAGCTCCTTTGGGACATTCTCCCAGGCATGCTCCAAGGCCGTCGCAGTACTTCTCGGCCACCATCCTGGCCTTGCCGTCGACGACTTCGATGGCGCCTTCCGCACAGGAAGGCACACAGGCTCCGCACCCGTCGCACAATTCGTCGTCGATGTATATGATTTTTCGTTTGACCTTCATGTTCTTTTCCTCCCAGTCCTCTCGGTCTCGCAAAAGGTCTTAAAACCGCCGATTCGTCGCCCCACTCCGTCATTGCGAGGCGCGAAGCGCCGTGGCAATCTCTAGGAAACACGTTTCATTGCGAGACTGATGCATCCTTGTTCAGTGATCTGTTCAGCTTCTCCTGACCGACAGCACCTCTTCAGCCAGTTTCTTCCCGCTTGTTGTCAGGAAAGATTTTTCAAGAATCCTCGCCAGGTCCGCCTCTTCCAAGGGCTTCTCTTTGTGCTGTTCTTCCAGGTTGGTGATCAAGTCCGCGTCGTAGACGCACTTGAAGTTGACGGTCTCTTCGGGCCGGGGATGGTGGTGATGGGCGACAATGTCGCTCACCTCATCCACGAGTTCTTTCCCGGCTCCGAGTTTACCGAGGATTTCCCTGGCTATGGGAGGTCCTTCCTCTTCCTGATATTTCGCCGCGGTGCTCCGGTGTTTCCTCTCGGCTTCCTTGATGCCGATGTCGTGTAAATAGGCCGCGGTCAGAACAACGGCAAGATTGGCTCTTTCTTCCCTCCCGATTCGCTCCGCGTACCTCGCGACACGGCTCGCGTGGCCGATCCTTTTGAAGTCGCTCTTGAAATAGCGCTTCATCTCGATGGCCACCCGGTCCTTGAGGAGGTCCTCCTTCTGCGCGATCAGCTCCGGGGGCAGATTCCCGATGCACTGCTCCGCATACTGGCAGTAGGAAGCACATCCGAAATCCATGTCCGGATTGAGGAACTTGTGGCCGCACTTCCCGCAACGCCGCGTCGAGTCGTCCTTGAAAAATTCGACCTCCGCACCGCATTTCGGGCACCTGGTTTCAAAAATAGCGCCGGGCTTCCAGTATCGGCTGTCCTGTCCGGGGCATTTCATGATTGAATCCTCCTGTTTGGTCTTGCCCATGTATGAAAAGGATTCCGTTGCATCCAACCTGCCATCCCTGATGTAGGGGAGGGGTTTACTTGTCCCGCCATAGCTTTAGCGAAGGCGGACGCCCCTCCCGCGGGCGGGTGTAAAGCCCGCCCCTACATCGTTTCGAGTCTAGGCTATCCCAAAATCGCCTTCAGGTCCGCCTCCGGTGTGGTGATGGGCATGATGTTGAAATTTTTCACCAGCACATCGAGCACGTTGGGCGTGATGAACGCCGGCAGCGTGGGCCCCAGCCGGATGTTCTTGATTCCAAGGTAAAGCAGCGTGAGAAGAATCGCACAGGCTTTCTGCTCGTACCAGGAAAGAATCATGGACAGGGGCAGTTGATTCACGTCCACACCAAAGGCTTTGGACAGGGCCACGGCAATTTGGATCGCCGAGTAGGCGTCGTTGCACTGCCCGATGTCGAGCAACCTGGGAATCCCGCCGATGTCGCCCAGGTCCTTGTCGAAGAACCGGAACTTCCCGCAAGCCAGGGTGAGAATGACGGAATCCTTCGGGGCCTGCTCCACGAATTGGGTGTAGTAGTTCCTCCCCGGCTTGGCGCCGTCACACCCCGCCACCAAAAAGAAATGCTTGATGGCCCCGCTCTTTACAGCCTCAATGACCTTGTCGGCCACGCCCATGACCGCGTTGTGTCCAAAGCCGCACATCACGGACCTGCCGTTGCCGTCCTCGGCAAACCCGGGCATTTCCAAGGCTTTTTGGATCACGGGAGAGAAATCCCCGTCTTCGATGTGTTTCACCTCGGGCCAGCCCACCAACCCCGCAGTGAAGATGTGATCATGGTAAGATCCCTGAGGCTTCTGGATGCAGTTGGTCGTCATCACGATGGGGCCGGGGAAATCGACGAACTCCTTGATCTGGTTCTGCCACGCCGTCCCGTAGTGTCCGTAGAAGTGAGGGTACTTCTTCAGGCCGGGATAGCCGTGGGTGGGAAGCATTTCACCGTGGGTGTAGACGTAGATGCCCTTGCCCTCGCTCTGCTTCAGGATCTCCTCGATGTCCTTCAGGTCGTGACCCGAGACCAGAATGGCCTTGCCTTGCTTGTGGCCCAGGGGCACCTTGGTCGGCACGGGATGACCGTAGGTCCCCGTGTTGGCCGCATCGAGCAGTTCCATGGCCCGCAGGTTGATCTCGCCGCACTTGAGCGCCAGCCCGACCCAGTCGTTCAATGTGAGATTCCTGTTCAGCATCGCAGCCAGCCCCTCGTGAATGTAGGCATAGACCCTGTCATCCTTCCGGCCGAGGATCTCGGCATGGTCCGCGTAAGCAGCCACCCCCTTGATGCCGAAGAGGGTCGTGTGCTGAAGTGCGAGAATGTCCGGATCTATGGCCGGATCGGATTTGAGCCCTGCAGCCTCGCCCTGCTTGACCAGTCCGTCCAGGGTGGGGGCGGGCTTGAACGTCGCCGGCCCCTCGGAAAACTCCGCCCTGCCGCCGGCCGCCTTGACCTTTGCCTTCAGGTTTTCCCGCAGTTCGACGGCCCGGTTGATGAGAGGCTGGAATCTCGCCGGATCGAAGTTCACGTTGGTCAGGGTCGAAAACGCGGCCTTGCACGTGAACACGTTGACCTCGTCGTCAAGCACACCCACTTTTCGGCCCTCCACCGCGTAGAGGGACAGGCCCTGAAGCGCATAGATCAGAAGATCCTGCAGGGAAGCCACATCATGGGGCTTTCCGCACACGCCGATCTTGGTGCACGCTTCTCCCTTTGCCGTTTGCTCACACTGATAACAAAACATGATTTTCTCCTTTCATTGAAACGTTCTAGGTAAAAGTGAATCCGTGGTTTTCCGCATCGTTGAAAGGAAGTCTACCGGATGCCCGCTACCCGCGCCTTGACTTAGGTCAAGAAAATCCAATTTTTTCCTTTTTATTTACCCCCTCACCCCCACCCTCTCCCTCGAGGGAGAGGGAGTCGGTAAGGCTTTTCGGCAGGCTGCTCAAAAGCGTTCAGATGCAAGGCGCGCGAATCTTGAGGAATGAGGCGTACATGGGAGTACGCCGCAGTGACGAAAGATGAAGCGCAACGCAGCAGACGAGTGCTTTTCAGCGGCCTGCTACCTGATCTTGGCTCGGTACAGCCGTAGACTGTTCGAAACCACGGTGATGCTGCTCATGGCCATGGCGAACGCTGCAAGAATAGGGTGGAGCTGCCGCAGGAAGATCGGCAAGAATTCGAAAGGATAGAGAACGCCGGCAGCCACAGGAATGAGCACGACATTGTAAAAGAAGGCCCAGAAGAGGTTCTGCCTGATGGTCCGCATGGTGGCCCTGCTGAGTTCGATCGCCCGCGGGATCCCGCTGAGGCTTCCGCTTGCAAGGATGATGTCGCCGGATTCGATCGCCACGTCGGTCCCTGTGCCGATGGCCAATCCCACGTCCGCCTGCGCCAGGGCCGGTGCGTCATTGATGCCGTCCCCCACCATGCCCACGGTATTGCCCTTTTCTTGCAGTTCTTTGACTTTCAGGGACTTCTCTTCCGGCAGCACTTCCGCGAGCACCTCGTCCACGCCGACTTCCGACGCGATCGCCCGGGCGCTCTGCGCATGGTCCCCGGTGAGCATGACCACGCGGAGATGCTGTTTATGGAGCGCTTCGATGCTTTCCTTTGAGTCGGGTTTCAATCGGTCTGCGACGGCGATCAAGCCTGCCGGCACGCCGTCTTCGACGACCGCCATCACCGTCTTGCCCTGGCCCTGAAGGAACATCACCTGTTCACGTTCTTCGTCCAGGCTCACGTTGTGTTCCTTGAACCACGCGGGCTTCCCCAGCATCACCTCCCGGCCGTCGATCCGCGCGCTCACCCCGGCACCTCTGAAGGCTTTGAAGGACTCCGGCCGGTAGAGACTCAGGCCCCTGTGCTCCGCCTCGAGCACGATCGCCCGGCCCAGGGGGTGCTCCGAGCCGATCTCCACGGAGGCGGCGATCCTGAGCAGTTCCTCTTCGTTTCCGACACGACCGTTTGACACCACGATATCCGCGACCGCGGGTTTCCCCATCGTGATGGTTCCTGTCTTGTCCAGCACCACGGTGTTGAGTCGGGAGGCGGTCTCCAGGGCCTCGCTGTTCCTGAAGAGCATCCCCTTCTCCGCCCCCTTCCCCGTTCCCGCCATGATCGCCGTGGGCGTCGCCAGGCCGAGGGCGCAGGGGCAAGCAATGACCAGCACCGCCACCATGCGGATCATGGCCGGGACAAAGGCCCCCCCCACGACCCACCACAAGAGAAACGTCAGGAGGGCGAGCCCGATCACGCCGGGGACGAAGACCGCCGCCACCCTGTCGGCCAGGGCCTGGATGGGCGCCTTGCTGCCCTGGGCCTCCTGCACGAGCCTGATGATTCGCGCCAGGGCCGTGTCTTTCCCCACCTTTCGGGCCTCGAAGATGAGGCGGCCTTCCCCGTTGATGGTTCCTGCCGCGACCTTCTCCCCCGGGCCCTTGTCCACGGGGATCGGTTCGCCGGTGAGCATGGATTCGTCCACCGTGGATTCACCTTCCTGGATCACGCCGTCCACCGGAATGGCTTCTCCGGGTCGCACGACGACCACATCTCCCACTTTCACCTGGGACAAGGGAGTCTCTTTTTCCCTGCCGTCCACGACGAGGGTCGCTGTTTTCGGCCTGAGCCCCATGAGTTTCCGTATGGCTCCCCCGGTCCTTCCCTTCGTGCGGGCCTCCAGCATCTTGCCGAGCTTGATCAGGGTAATGATCACTGCGGACGTTTCGAAGTAGACGTGATGCCCCAGCGCCGGATACAAAAGCAGCGCCAGGGAATAGAAGTAGGCCACCGAGGACCCCATGGCCACGAGAACGTCCATGTTGGCGCTCTTGTTCCTGAGGCTCTTCCAGCCCCCGGTGTAGTAGTCCCAGCCTGTGTAGAACTGAACGGGCGTGGCGAGGGCGAGGAAGAGCCAATTCATCCAGAAGGCGTGGCTCCACAGCCCCAGGAGGCCGAAATCCCTCCCCATGGAAAGAACGAAAAGCGGCGCGGTGAAAACGACGCCCACCACGAACTTCACCGTCTGGTTCCTGATTTCGGCCCGGCGGGCCTTCATCTCCGCGTCTTCTTCCAGCGCGTCATCCGGCCTGAGGGCGCCGTATCCCGCTTTTTCGATGGCCTGGATGAGGTCGTCCATCGTGGCCAGGGTGGGGACGTATTCCACCCGCGCCCGCTCCGAGGCAAAGTTGACGGAGGCATCCACGACGCCGGGGACTTTTTTCTTTAAAGTCCTCTCGACGGTCATGGCGCAGTTGGCGCAGGTCATGCCGGTGATGGGAATCTCCGCCGTGGCCCGAGCGACACCGTAGCCCGCGTCTTGGATCTTCTCGATCACGCGCTCCACCTGCACCGCTTCGGGATCGATCGATACCGACGCCTGCTCTGAAGCGAAGTTGACGTTCGCTTCCTTCACGCCGGGCAGCTTCTTGAGAGCCCGCTCGATGTTCATGGCGCAGTTGGCGCACGTCATCCCGGTGACCGGTATGTTCACCCTCTTGTCAGCCATCCTGAACACCCGTTAGCCGCTAACCTTCGTCCTGTCATTCCATTATTCCAATGCTCCATCCTGCCAGTCTTCCCGGGTTTATCCTGCCGCAGGGTAGTTGATCTCCTGCAACGTCGACTTGATCTTCTCGAGACTCGCCGGCGCATCCCAGGTCACGGTGATCTCCTTTTTCTGGGCATCGCCTTCCACCCTGGAGATGCCCTTCATCTCGCCCAGCTCTCTCTCGATGGCCATGACGCAATGGCCGCAACTGATGTTGAAGATTGAAAGCTTTGTGGTTTCCATGTCTTGACCTCCATCTGCTAATGTCTTTTTAATAGGTATGAAATGGCACAAGTCAACCTGATGACCCGGTGCTCCGCAAAAGCA
>Ga0068714_10003995_pt1 | contig 16927 bp, 12 predicted proteins | sample MTBNYHSulfiMetaG_FD_62988 | JGI IMG/M metagenome (GOLD analysis project Ga0068714, IMG submission 62988) | Enrichment culture microbial communities from rom New York Harbor, USA that are MTBE-degrading - MTBE-NYH (New York Harbor Sulfidogenic)... | ecosystem: Environmental > Aquatic > Marine >...
AAAACGACGTCGTCCTGGACGCAGGGTGTGGAAGCGATGCCTCCTTCGGTGGGGAACTTCCAGAGAAAGGCGCCGTCATCGGCTTTGAGTGCGTAGAGGTTGTTGTCGTAGCATCCGATGTACAGCACGCCGTCGGAGACGCGAGGCGAGGAGCGCACTTCATCCTCGCACCTGAATCTCCACCTGGGCTTGACGTCCTGCGGGGGCGAGAAACCGGCAGCTCCCGGACCAATACCCCTTTGCCTGCGGGGGATTGCCTTGCTCAAGGCGAGCGCCATCTCTGTGGAAGAGGAGTATCGCTCCTGGACGTCATAGGCCAGCGCCCTCATGACGACAGCCTCCAACTCGGGCGCAATGTTGGCGTTGAACTGGCGGATGGGACGCTCGTGGAACGTGAACGGAGGCTCCAGGCGGGGATCGCGCCCGGTCAACAGGTGATGTAGCGTGGCCCCCAAAGCGTACAGGTCTCCCCGGGGTTCTGCGGCTCCACGGTATTGCTCCGGCGGCGAGTACCCCTCTGTGCCGATCATGGTCCCCCGCGCGCCGTGTTCAAAGACCTTGGCAATGCCAAAATCGATGACCATGATGCGGCCGTCGTGGTGCCGCATCATCAGGTTCCCGGGCTTGATGTCGCGAAAGATGACCGGGGGTTTGTGGCTGTGCAAGTAGGCCATTACATCACATATCTGCAAGGCCCACTCGACTACCTCTTCCTGGGTGAATGGCTGGACGTTTGCTTCCAATAGAGTCTCGAGCGTTTCACCGTCGATGAACTCCAGGACAAGGTAGCTGCGCTGGCCTTCGCTAAAGTAGTCAAAGATCTTGGGGATGGATGGGTGGGACAAGCTCGCCAGGATGTTCGCTTCGCGCTCAAAGTTCTGGATGCCGATCCGCCTGAGCCTGGCATCGGGCGCCGTGTTGTTCATTTCCTTGACGGCGACGATCTTTTCCACCGCGCTGAAGCGGAGGTCCCGCGCGCGGTACACGGCCCCCATGCCGCCCACACCCTGCACGCTCAGGATCTCATAGCGGCTCTGCAGGGTCATCCCGCCGGGGAGGGTCCCTTCCGGCTGGAGGGCAACCGGCCTATCTTCTGCACCTATCCTTCGAGTGTCTAGATTATCCACAGTTCCCATCCACTTTGACGTTCGATACTTGATTATACCGACAATCGTCGATTATTGCAACTCCGGGCCCGGCGCCGAGAGTGAGCCGGCGCGGGACGCCGGGTTTCCCATTTTCGTCGATGTTTGCTATAATGGCACGTATGCTCGCGCCCCATTCACGGGTCATCCACACGGGATGCGAACCAGGATGAGTGGCGTAGTTTCGATGGGGCGAGATGCATGCTTGCAGGAGAAAGCCAGGAGTCGATGACAAGAGTATACGCGCTAGCCAATCAAAAAGGTGGCGTCGGCAAGACCACGACCGCCGTGAATCTGGGTGCCTATCTGGCTTCCGCTGGACACAGTGTCCTGCTGGTGGATTGGGACCCGCAGTCGAACGCCACCTCAAGCCTGGGCGTGAACAGAAAGGGTCTGGCTCACTCTGCCTACGAAGTGTTGCTCGATGGGGTGCCGCCCGAGCAAGCGATCCTCCTGACCAAGCAAGTGCGTATGGACCTGCTCCCGGCGACGCCGGCATTGGCCGGCGCGGAGGTCGAGCTGGTGGAAGCCGACAAACGCGAGTACCGGCTGGGTCGCATCCTGGATCGAGTCGTCGGGCGCTATGACTATGTGTTCATCGACTCTCCCCCCAGCTTGGGGTTGCTCACCGTTAATGCACTGACCGCCGCGCGCGATGGTGTGATCATACCGGTGCAGTGCGAGTATCTTGCGCTGGAGGGGCTGGGGCAGCTTCTGAAGACGGTCTATATGGTCCGGGACAGTCTGAACCCCCAGCTGGCCATCGCCGGCGTGGTGCTGACCATGTACGACTCGCGGACAAACCTTTCCAAGCAGGTGGTGGACGAGATCCGGCGCTATTTTCCGGCCTATGTGTTCAAGACCGTTATCCCGCGTACTGTCCGGCTCAGCGAGGCTCCCAGCTACGGCGAGACGATCCTGCAATACGCCCCCACCTCGATCGGAGCGCTTGCCTACGAGGCGCTGGCGCAGGAGCTGGCGGCGAGGAACCGGGCGACCCCGGCAGGGGAGTGAGGCCGCGGACAAGCTACCTGAGTTCGAGGACGGAGGAGGCCATCAATGGGACGCAGAAGTGGACTGGGCAGAGGGCTGGGAGCGCTCATCCCGGAGACCGAGCAGCCAACAGGAGGTGTAGCACAGGTGCCGGTGTCGGCCATCACTCCCAACCCGCTGCAGCCTCGCACGGTTGTCGATCCCGAGGCCCTGTCGGAACTGGCGGCCTCGATCCGCGAGCACGGGCTGATCCAACCTCTGATTGTCACCCAACAGGGTCCGGAGCGATATCAGCTTATTGCCGGAGAGCGACGCCTGCAAGCGGCGCGGATGGCCGGGCTGGCACAGGTGCCGGTCGTTGTCAAGGAGGCCACGCCCCAACAGGCGCTGGAGATGGCGCTGGTGGAGAACATCCAGCGGGCCGACCTGAACCCACTGGAAGAGGCGATGGCTTTTCGCCAGCTCGTGGACGAGTTTGAGATGACGCAAGAGCAGGTGGCCGATCGGGTGGGCAAGAGCCGCGTATCGGTGACGAACACGCTGCGCCTGCTGCGCCTGCCGGCGGCGGTAAAGCAAGCGTTGGTTGACGGCGCCATCCGCGAAGGGCATGCCCGCGCGCTGCTGGCTCTGTCCACAAAGGAAGCTCAGGTGGCAGCCCTCAAGACGGTGATCACCAAGGCGCTGAGCGTGCGCCAGACGGAGGAGCTGGTCCGCCACCTGACGGCCGAGCCTGCGCCGCCCAAGGAGGCGGAGCCGGTCTCGCCCGAACTCCAGGCGCTGGAGGAGGACTTTCGCGAGACCCTGGGCACCAAGGTCAATCTCTACCGCAGCCGCAAGGGCCAGGGCCGGCTGGTCATTCATTTCTATTCCGAAGAGGAATTGCAGGCGCTGTACGATGTGATCGTCGGGGGTGGATGAGCGCTCCGTGTTGTTGGAGGCCGATCGGCGAACGTGACCAATGGCATGGATCTATTTGGGTTTGGCAGTTCTGTCGGCCGCAACCCTGGCCTTTGAGATCACCCTCACCCGCCTGTTTTCCGTAACCCAATGGTATCATTTTGCGTTTCTGGCCGTCAGCGTGGCGCTGCTGGGTTATGGCGCCAGCGGCACGGCCCTGAGCCTTATTCCCCGCTGGAGCAGGTTGCCTGCTGCGCGCCGCGCTGCGGCATTTGCCGCCCTCTTTGCCGCGAGCGTGTTGGGCGCGTACTTCAGCCTGAACTACCTGCCATTTGATTCCTACCGCATCGCCTGGGAACGAAGCCAGCTTCTCTACCTGCTGCTCTATTATCTGGCGCTCACCGTGCCATTCTTCTTTTCGGGCCTGGTGACCGGCATGTTGCTGGCAGCGCATATCCGGCGCGCCGCCCGGCTGTATGCCGCGAATCTGGCCGGCTCTGCAGTCGGCGCGCTTGTGCCGCTGTTGGTGCTGGCGCACGTCGGTGAAGGCGCCGTGTTGCTGATCGCCGCCCTGGGCCTGTTTGCTGCGTTCGCGTTTCTCTTGCAGCGGCTACCCACCGAACCGTCTACAGCCCTTGGCTCCCCGGCTTTGCTTGCTCGTGGGGCGCTGCTGTGCGGCGGCGCCATCCTCGTCGTGCTGTCGGTCTATCTTCCTGCGCCATTTCAACTTCGGCTCTCGCCGTACAAGGCCCTGAGCCAGGTGCTGCTCTTCCCGGACGCAGAGGTGACCTGGCGGGAATGGAACGCCTTCTCCCGCGTGGACAGGGTTCGGAGTTCGTCCGTCCGCTCTGCGCCGGGGCTGAGCCTGACCTATCCGGGTAGGCTGCCGCAGCAAGACGGCCTCTTGGTGGATGGCGATGACCTCTCGCCGGTTGTGACGGCAGGCGCTGATCAGGACTACCTGGGTTATCTGCCGGTGGCGCTTCCCTACCGGCTGCGCCCTGGGGCGCGGGCGCTGATCCTGGAGCCGAAAGGCGGGCAGGCTGTGCTGGTAGCCCTGCGCGAGGGCGCCAGGTCGGTGGTGGCGGTGGAGAGCAACCCCCTGCTGGTGGAGGCTGCCGGCGGCGCGTACCTGGACGCACGGGTGGAGGTCGTACACGAAGAGGGGCGTCACTATGCCCGGCGCAGTGAAGAGATGTTTGACGCGATCCACCTGGCCCTCGGAGACGGCTACCGGCCGGTGACCTCCGGGGCCTTTAGCCTGGGCGAGCGCTATGATCTGACGGTGGAGGCGTTTGAGGACTATATGCGGCGGCTGCAGCCCAATGGCCTCCTGGTCGTGGAGCGCTGGATGCAGTTGCCCCCCAGTGAGTTGTTGCGCGCCGGGGCGATTGCCGTCGAGGCGCAGCGCCGCGCTGGGGTGGAGGATCCGGCTGCCCGGCTTGTCGTGCTGCGCGACTGGCAGGTGGGCCTGATCCTGGTCAAGAATGGCGCGTATACCGGGGAGGAGCTGGCCACCATCCGGGAGTTCAGCCGGGCGCGGGGCCTGGACCTGGTGGCGCTCCCTGGACTGGCCGAGTCGGAGGCGAACCGGTTCAATGTGTTGGAAGACCCGGTCTACTACCGGGCCTTCCGGCAGCTTCTGGCCGACCCGGCAGCGGCCTATGCGGCCCAGAGCTATGATATCGTTCCTCCGACCGATGACCGGCCCTTTTTCTTTCACTTTTTCAGGTGGGGCCAGACCCGGGCCGTACTTCAGCAACTGGGCAGGGTATGGTTGCCCTGGGGTGGCAGCGGGTACCTGGTGCTGGTTGCCCTGCTTCTGGTGGCAACGCTCACGTCCGGCGTGCTGATCCTCCTGCCGCTGGCCTTCTCCGGGAAAAGCGAAGGCGGGAGCAAGGGACCCAGAGGACGGACGCTGGCCTACTTTGGCCTGCTCGGGTTGGGGTTCCTGTTCGTCGAGATCCCCCTGATGCAGCGATTTATCCTTTTCCTGGGCCAGCCGGTCTATGCCTTTGCCGGGGTCGCGGCCTCGCTCCTGTTCTTCTCCGGGCTGGGTAGCCTGGCAGCGCCTCGACTGTCCGCCAGGCGCACGCTGCCGTTTCTCGCGGCGGCGATCCTGCTCTACCCGCTGGGGTTGTCCCTTCTCTTCGATGCCCTGTTGGGCGCGCCGCTGGGCCTGCGGCTGCTGGCGACCGCGCTCACCCTGGCTCCCCTCGGTTTTCTGATGGGCATCCCCTTTCCCGCCGGGCTGGCCTGGCTGCAGGAGCGGGCGCCGGGCATGATCCCGTGGGCTTGGGCCGTCAACGGCTGTCTGTCTGTGCTGGCGTCGGTGCTGGCGGCGATGATCGCCCTGTCGGCAGGGTTTTCGTGGGTGCTTGCTGCCGGCGCGCTGGCCTATGCCGGCGCCTGGCTGGCCCTGCGCTAGATGATTCTGGGAGGCTCGATTTCACATGCCATTACGTTTTGCCTTCCTCTTCCTCCAAGAGCATCCCTATGGGCGGGAAATGCTGCGCATTCTGCTCGAGCGGGATCTTGTGCCGGGGCTGATCGTCGAGGAGGCCTCGGAGGTAGCCATCGAGGAGCGACAAAAGTTCCTGGCGCGCATTGCCGGACAGCCGGTCCCGCCGCGGATCGCCGAACTCGTCGCCGGGCTAGAGGTCCCTCACCATACCGTGGACAACCATAATAGCCCGTCCTGTATCGAAAAGCTGGGTGCGTTTGGACCCGATCTGGTGGTGTTGGGCGGCACGCGCATCCTCCGGCCGCCCGTCCTGGCAATCCCGCCCGGAGGGACGATCAACGCGCACCCCGGGCTTCTGCCGCAGCTGCGCGGTTCCTCGTCGGTGGCCTGGGCGCTGTACAGGGATCTGCCTGTCGGCTCAACCGTCCACTATGTGGACGCCGGGATTGATACAGGACCGATCCTGCTCCAACGCGAGCTGCCGGTCCGCCGGGGCGAGCGCTACGAACAGATTGTGCGGCGCGTGCTCACTCTTTCGGGGGAGCTGATGGCCGAGGCCCTGATACTGCTTGAGCGCGGGATGGCGCAAGCCAGCCCACAGGACCCGGCAACCGGGGACACCCTGCGCGTGATCCCGCCAGAGCTCCTGGCAGAGGCCAGGAACCGCCTTGCTACCGGAAGATATAGCCACTTTGCCGGCTGAGGGATACCGAGGTGCGAATAAACGATCCGAGAATCGAGGTGTATGAAGAGGGTCCGGCGTATGCCCGCCGGCTGGACTCCGAGGACGAGTTGGCGCCGTTCCGGGAGGCGTTCGTGCCGCCGGAACCGGGCCTGATCTATCTGGATGGCAACTCGCTGGGCCGCCTGCCCCGTCAGACGGCAGAGCGGTTGGGAACTGCGGTCACCGATGAATGGGGGCGAGATCTGATCCGTGGCTGGAATGCCGGCTGGTACGATGCCCCCAGCCGGATCGGCGATAAGATTGGCCGGCTGATCGGCGCCGGCAGCGGGCAGGTGGTCGTTAGCGATTCCACCTCGGTCAACCTGTTCAAATTGGTGATGGCTGCCCTGTCGCTGCGGCCGGGGCGGGAGCGGATTGTCAGCGACGTGCTGAACTTTCCGTCTGATCTGTATGTCCTTCAGGGATGCATCCACCTTCTGGGCAACAGGCATCGCCTTGATCTGGTTCCGTCTGATGACGGGATCACCGTTGACCCGGTGGCTCTATCGCAGGCTATTGACGAGCGCACGGCGCTGGTGACCCTGTCCCATGTCACGTTCAAGAGCGGTTTCCTGCACGATGTGGCAGCGGTGACCGAACAAGCCCGCCAGGCAGGCGCCCTGGTCCTGTGGGACCTGAGCCACTCGGTTGGCGTGGTGCCGATCGATCTGGATGGCTGGGGGGTTGACCTCGCCGTGGGGTGCTGCTACAAGTACCTCAACGGTGGGCCTGGAGCGCCTGCCTTCCTGTACGTGCGACGCGAATTGCAGGAACGTACCTGCTCCCCGATTTGGGGCTGGTTTGGGCAGCGCGCGCCCTTTGGCTTCGACCTGGACTATGAGCCGGCAGCAGGAGTGACGAGGTTCCTGGCGGGCACGCCGCCAGTTCTATCGCTCGTGGCCCTGGAGCCGGCCCTGGACCTGGCGCTGGAGGCCGGCATCGAGCGCATCCGCACCAAATCGGTCCGCTTGACTTCCTATCTCGTGTATCTGGTGGAGTCGGTGCTGGCCCCTCTTGGGTTCTGGCTGGGCTCTCCCCGGAATGCAAGCCAACGAGGATCGCACGTCACCCTCCGCCACCCCGAGGGATACCGGATCAACCGCGCGCTGATCGAGGAGATGCAGGTCCTGCCCGACTTTCGGGAGCCGGACAATATCCGCCTGGGTCTGGCCCCGCTCTATACCTCGTACCCCGAAGTGTGGGAAGCGGTAGATCGCGTGCGACGCGTGGTGAAAGAGGAGCGATACCGGCAATACCCGTCCGAGCGCCTGCACGTGACGTAAAGCCTCAGTCTCGAGCCGTCAGGGCTGCCGCAAACCCGGGGCGCCTGGATGCGACTTGCCCTTTTTCCTATTCCCTGGTACAATCGCTGCATCATGGAAGATAAGCAACCGCTACCACCACCGATCTGGGTGGATACAGAACCAGGCTTCCGGGCCATGCTGGCCCGCCTTCGCGGCGAATCGGCGCTGGCGGTAGACACCGAGTCGAATAGCCTGTACGTCTATCGAGAGCAGGTCTGCCTGATCCAGATCTCTATCCCCGGCGCCGATTACCTGATCGATACCCTGGCCCTGGATGACGTCTCGGAGCTGGGGCTGCTGCTGGCCGATCCGGCTGTGCTCAAGGTGTTTCACGGCGCGGAATACGATGTGAGCGTCTTGCACAGGGATTATGGATTCACGGTCTCGGCATTGTTCGACACGATGTGGGCCAGCCGCATCCTGGGTTGGCCGGCGCATGGGCTGGCGGCCCTGCTGGAGGCGCACTTTGGTGTGCATCTCAACAAAAAGTACCAACGGGCCAACTGGGGTGTGCGTCCGCTCCCGGCGGCGCAACTCGACTATGCCCGTCTCGACACGCACTTTTTGCTGCCGCTACAGCAGATACAGGCGCGGGAATTGGATGCCCACGACCGATGGCCCCAGGCACGGCATCGTTTCGCCAGGGTAGCCCGTGCCCGTGGCGAGCCCAAGCAGTTCGATCCCAACGATTTCTGGGGAATTTCCGGCGTCCGCGATCTGGACGACGCGGGCCGCGGCGTGCTCAGGGAGCTCAATCTATTTCGCGATCGGTTGGCCCGTTCTGAAAACCGTCCGCCGTTCAGGGTCATTTCGAATCAGGCGCTTCTCGCCTTGAGCGAACAGCGGCCGGCAAATTGGCGAGAGCTGCAGCGCGTGCCGGGCATGTCGCAACGCATCGTGTCGAGGTATGGGCGCGAACTGCTGGCGGCTATCAGCCAGGGGGAGGGCCGGCCGATCCCCTGGGGCGAACGAGTTCGCCCTGCCAACGGCTCGCACCACAAGCCAGACGGTCGCCCCACGGCCGCATGCCAGGCGCGTTTCGAAGCCCTACGCGCTTGGCGGAATGCTGCGGCGGAGGAGCGCGGCGTTGAGCCGGATATTGTGCTCACCAACAACACGTTGTGGGCCGTGGCCTGCCGGAATCCTACCTGCCGCGCCGAGCTATCCGAAGGCGACATGCTGGCCCGCTGGCAGGTGAACGAGTTCGGCGATGACCTTCTGGCAGTCATGCACCGAGTACGATAGCGGCGGGAAGCCACAACAGCCCGGGCAAGCCCGCCCCCCCTTTGATAGCCATCCCTCTGCCGTTGCCCGTGTTGGATCCCCCGCGCCGGACCATGCGCTCTGGCCTGAAGAGGTGTTGTATGTACGGTGTTTGGGTTCACGGGGTGGCCCGCCATCCCTCCGGAAAGGATAGTTGCGTGTTGTGGCAAAAGTGGGTATAATTGGATTGAAGCCTGACACAGGAGAGACCATGCCAAAACATGCCTTCTTCCAGGGAAAGATTGTCCCCATTGAGGAAGCCAAGATCAGCATCATGACCCATGGTTTCAACTATGGTACCGGATGCTTCGAGGGTATCCGGGGCTATTGGAACCAGCAAGAGGAACAGCTCTACGTCTTTCGCCTGAAGGAGCACTATGAGCGGATGCACCGCTCGGCGCGCATCCTTCGTATCGATCTGCCGTTTGGTGTGGAGGAATTGGGCAAAAGCACGTTGGACCTGCTGCGCCTCGAGGGCTACAGAGAAGACGTTTATATTCGTCCTCTGGCGTACAAGGCTTCGGAGGTCATTGGCGTGCGGCTGCACAATCTGGAAGACGGCTTTGCCATGTTTGCGCTGCCCTTTGGCCGCTACATCGAGAACGAGGAAGGGGTGCACGTGTGTATCTCCAGTTGGCGACGGGTGGACGACAATGCCACCCCGGCGCGGGCCAAGATCACCGGCGCGTACGTCAATTCTGCCCTGTCCAAGACAGATGCCGTGCTGAGCGGGTACGACGAGGCACTGGTGCTTGACGAATCGGGCCACATCTCTGAGGGGAGCGCCGAGAACTTTTTCATGGTGCGCGATGGCGCCCTGATCACGCCGGCCATTACCTCCAACATCCTGGAGGGCATCACCCGAGAGACGATCATCACCCTGGCCCGGGAGGAGATGGGGATGCAGACCTACGAGCGGCCGATCGACCGCAGCGAGGTATATATCTGCGACGAGGCCTTTCTCACCGGCACGGGCGTCCAGGTGGCAGCCATCACCCGGATCGAGCACCGGGCCATCGGCAGCGGGACCATCGGCCCGGTGGTAACCCGGTTGCGGGAGCTCTATTTCGATGTCGTACGGGGCAAGAACCCCGGGTACAAGCATTGGTGTACGCCGGTGTACGTCTAGCGCGAGCGGGCCGGCATTGACTGTAGAAGGCATCCAAGCAAGGAGGACCGGGTTTTGACCTGGCGCGCCAAGTATTCGGTAGGAGGTCTCATTGGCCTCCTGGTGATCGGGGTGATCGCCGGTGTAGACGCTTTGCTCCTGCGTCTGCTCGTCGGCGAGAGCATCCGCGAACAGCAGATCAGCTTTGTCACCTTTTTGATGGCATTGGTAGTGATTTGCAGCATACCCGTGCTGCTCGTGATGGTCTATCAGACGGTGAGCCTGCTGACTCTGCGTTACAAGCTGGATCGCAACGGCCTGTTTGTACGCTGGTTCGGCTACGAGCAGATCATCCCCATCCGCGATATCCAACGCATCATCCGCGGCAGCGAGCTTGGAGGTGACATCATCCGCAGGCGAGGTCTGCGCTGGCCCGGGCACGAGCGCGGTGTGGGACAGGTGCCGGGCATCGGGCGGACGCGCTTTCTGGCCAGCCAGCCACTGGCGGGCCAATTGCTACTGGTGACGCCTGGCAGCGCCTTTGGCATCTCGCCTGACGATCCGGATGGGTTCGTGAAGGCGTTCGGGGCCCGGCAGAACCTGGGTCCGAACCGTCTGCTGGAACAGGGGGTGCGCCGCGCTGACTGGCTCACGTCGCCTCTGTGGACGGACTCGACGGCGTGGACGCTGTGGGGCGCAGCGGCGGTCATCAATCTGAGCCTGTTTGGCTTTCTGGCCGCTCGTTTCCCCGGGCTCGATTTTCAGTTGCCCCTCCATTTCAACAGCCTGGGGCAAGCAGACCGAATCGGTACTAAGATGGAGCTGTTTGCCTTACCGATCATCGGCGTGATCATCCTGAGCGCCAATTTGGTGTTGGGCCTGCTCCTCTACCGGCGGGAGCGTGCCGGCACCTATTTGCTCTGGGGGGCAGCAGCGGCGGTGCAGGCGCTCTTCTGGCTGGCTGCCACCAGCATTGTCCCATGAATGTGGCATGGCTTTTCCTGGGCCTGTTCCTCAGCGTGGCGATGGCTGCGTTGGGCTACTGGCGGCAAGCCCTGAGCGCCAGTGGGGTGGCCGGCGCGATCCTGGTCGGCACCCTGATCTTTGGCCTGGGGGGATGGGAGTGGGGCCTCGTCCTCATCGCCTTTTTTGTCTCTTCCAGTTGGCTGTCGCACTATCGCAAGGCCGACAAGCGAGAAGTCGCGGACAGGTTCGCCAAAGGCAGCCGCCGTGACCTTGGGCAGGCGCTGGCCAATGGCGGCTTGGGAGCGATCCTGGCCGTGGTCTTTGCCCGCTACCCCGAGCCGCTGCTCTTTGCCGCTTTCGTGGGGGTGATGGCCACGGCGAATGCGGACACCTGGGCTACCGAGTTGGGCATCCTCAGCCGGGTGCCGCCGCGACTGGTCACCTCGGGAGCCGTGGTGCCGCCCGGCACATCAGGCGGTGTGTCCAACCTGGGCATCTGGGCATCGGTAGCCGGGGCGCTGCTCATCGGTACGGTGGCGACCGTATTGGTGCAGGCGGGGTCGTTGTTGAGCGGCGCCGGCTGGAGCCTTCGCGCAGTGTCGTACACGCTCCTGTCCGTTGCCGGCGGGCTGGTCGGATCTCTGTTCGATAGCTTCCTGGGCGCCACGCTACAGGGCATCTACTACTGCGATCAATGCGCCAAGGAAACAGAAAGCCCCGTGCACCATTGCGGCCGGACCGCTCAGCCCCTGCGCGGATGGGGCTGGCTCAACAACGATGTGGTGAATTTCCTGGCTTCGCTGGTGGGAGGGCTGGTGGCTGCTTCGCTGGCCTGGATTCTGTGGAGGTAGGAGTATGACGCGCAAACAGGTAGCATTCATCATTGGCCTGAACGCAGTGATATCCACGGTGATCAGTGTCGTAGTGGCCCTGATATTCTTCTCGCGGAGCCCGGAGGGGCCTGTTGCCGTATCTACCGCGGCCACCCGCCAGACGACCACCACGCAGGAGAGTGGGACGGCCGCGACGCCCTCCGTGGAGGTCGTGGTACACATCGTCCAGGCGGGCGACACAATCTCGGGGATGGCCCTGCAATACGACGTGCCTGAAGAGGACATTATCGCGGCGAACCAGCTCGAGAACCCCAACTTTTTGCAGGTGGGCATGCAGCTAGTTATCCCTGTGGGTGGAGTGCCGCCAGAGGCAGCTGCCACCTTTACCCCGGCGCCCACGCCGACCGATACGCCTCTGCCCTTCGAACCACCCTCTGCCGACATGACCGCCACAGTAGCCGCGGAACTGGGGGCGACAGCCACGCCCATGCCCTCCTCGGACGAGCTGGTCATCGAGATCACCGAGGTTCTGGGGGTGGGCCTGGTTGACCAGGAGAGGCTGGTGATCACCAATCGCGGCGACAGTCTGGCCGGCATGCAGGGTTGGACCTTGAGTGGCGCGGACGGCACGACCTTTACGTTCCCGAATTTCCGCCTGTGGGCCGGTGGAGCGGTGACGGTCCACACGCGCGTCGGCCAGGATGGGAACCCACCGGCCAATTTTTACCTGGGAAAGCTGCAGGCAATCTGGTCGCCGGGTGATGTGGTGACGCTCAAGGATGCCGAGGGAACCGTGCTGGCGACCTATACCGTAAGCCAGTGAAAGGGCAGGCGCTGTGAGTGACGAGCCAGTTGATACCGCGCCGGAGGGCAGGCGAGGGCGGATGGCCGAGACGGTGCGGCTGGTGCTGACCACGCGCGAACGGGCGCCGCGCTCGCCCCGGATGGAGCGAGCGCTGAAACGCCTCGTCTGGCGGTATGTCCGGCCCGCGAAGGATGGCGAGCACAGCACGGATGTTCAGGAATAGGGACTGCAGCCGGGCGAAAGCGCCTGCTGCGACAGGGAAGGTGGTGCCCCGGCACTGAGGTTGGAGGCTCGGGCGGCCGCCGCGGGGGGAGCGGGCCGCAGCCGCCGGAAGGAGGTAGTGATGAGCGAGGAGTGGGAGCGAGTACCCGAGGGACAGGAGCCAGAGGTCGCCGGCGCCGACGCGTTCACCAAGGTGGATCTCAATACGGCCACTGTGGAGGAACTGCGGCAGTTGCCCGGCATTGGAGAGGTCCTGGCGATGCGTATTGTGAACCACCGCGCGGAGGTTGGGCCCTTTGCAAACCCGGAGGAGATGATCGCGGTGACCGGCATAGCTGAAGCCACGTACGGCCGCCTGGCAGACCGGCTGAGCGCCGGCCCCGTCGAACCGGCCCGGGCGCCCGCGCCCGAGACGGTGCTGCTCGGGCCCGACGCGGCGGACGAACCACTGGTGTTCGCGGGCGGGCCGGAGGTGGAAGAGGCTGCCGGCCAGGCGGGCCCGGCCCCGGAGCTGCCGCAGACAGTGGTGGAGGAACCCGAAGGCATCCCTGTATTGATGAGCGAGCCGTTGGCCGCTGCGGATGAACCTGCAGCGGCGCCCGAACCCGGGCCAGAGCCGGAACGCGCGGTAAAGGCGCCGCCACGGGGGCCAGAGCCGCCGCTGGTGGAGGTGGTGAAGGCCCGGGTTGGCTGCGGCCAGTTGATACTCACCGGCCTGTTGGGCGCGCTCCTGGGCGCTGTGCTGGCCCTGGCGTTGATGTGGCTGATCAACGGCACGCTGGACTTTCAGGCGGCTGCCGTCCGGACGGCGCAGGATGAAGTGCTGCGGATGGAGGGCGTGGTCGGCGCGCTCAATGTCAAGGTGGCGGAGCTGGAAGAGCGCCTGGGCGCCATCCGGGAACTGGACGCGCGGCTGGCCGATACCCAGGCCGATCTGCGGCGGCTGTCCGCAGACCTGGACGGGCTGAAGGGCCAGGTCGAGTCGTTGGCCGAGACGCACGGCGCGCTGCGGCAAGAGTTCACCAACCTGCGCGAAGATCTGGACGGGCTGGCCGGCCATGTGAGCCTGCTGGACAACCGCCTCGGCGAGACCGAGGCGCAGATTGCTGCCCTGAGCCGGGGAATCGAGGCCCTGGGCGAGTCGATCTGGCGCTTTGACGCGTTCCTGGCCGGGTTGCAGGCGCTGCTTATGGAATCCCAGGACCTTCTGGAACCCACGCCGAACCTGCAGATCGCGCCCACGGACACGCCCACGCCGTGGAGAACGCCCATGCCGCGGCCCGAGGTGACGGTCATCCCACTGGCCACGCGCACGCCAGGGCCCTGAGCTGGCAGAGCGTTGCCCGGGAGGGGGCCGCAGTTCAACCGGGCCGGCAGCGGCCCCGGCCGCCAGAGTGCGGAGGCGCTACCGGTTGCCGCTGATCTGGCCCTGGCCTGTCAGCAACAGATCGAGCAGGCGCAGGCAATTGGCCTTGGCGTCGTCGCCCACCTCTGTCACCGGGCCGACACAGGACGGGCAGCCGCGCTGGCAGCGGCAGGCGCGCACAAGCTCGCGGGCAGCCGACAGCAGGTCATCGTAGAGCTCGTATAGACTCTCGCTAAAGCCAAGCCCGCCCGGCGCGTTGTCGTAGATGGTGATCGTTGGCTGTTTGGTGAAGGTAGACCTGACCTCGCTCACCACGCCAATGTCGCGGGGATCGCTCATCAGGTACAGGGGCGCGATGTGGCGTAGCACGTGCGCCAGGCCGCTGAGGGTGCCGCGAACCAGGAGGTCCTCCTCCACGCGCCGGTGGCAGGAGGTGCAGAGGGTGACTAGGTTCTCCAGGCGGTTAGCCTCCATGTAACGGTCGTTCTTGCCCCGCACGTAACCAAAGGTGCGAAAAGGTTGGAGGTGGTGCACGTCGTGGGCGCGGTCGGGGCGCTCTGGGGCGCCGCAGTGGCGGCAGCGATGCCCGTCGCGCGACAGGGCCTGGTTGCGCTGCTCTGCCCAATTGGGCCCCCGGTCGCCGCGCGCCATGTTCAGCAACCCTTCCTGCTCCAATTGAGCCGTCAACTCGGGGAGCAGGGCCACCCAGAAGGCGGTCGTCTCCATTTCCTGTTCGGGGATGCTATCCGCGGGGATCTCGCCCCAGCCCAGGATCTCGTGGGTGTAGAGGCGGACCTTTTTGTAGGAAGTGGCCCTGGACCTGATCGACACGTCGCCGTGCGCCTTGAGCACGGCGTCCGTTTCGGCCTGCTGGTGAACGCCAGTCACCTCCACGTTGGTGGACTGGCTGGCCTGGGTATAGTAGCCGGCGTCGACCGGCTCGACCTCGGCCCGGCGCCCCTCCCAATCCAGCTTACGCACCAGGTACGATTCGCCGCCGTGGAGGTAGATGGCGCCTTCGTGGATGAGCGCGGGCGCGCTCTGGCGGTCGACCACGCCGATGACACGCGCCTCTCCTCCGCCGGGCGCGTCCTCCGGAGCCACGCAGGTGATCGCGAAATTGTCCATCTCGGCAGTGCGCAGGCTGACCGCCTCTGAGGGGTAGGTCTGTGCGGCATAGTGCCATTGGCGCCCGCTGAGCCGCAAGAGCCCCTCCTCCTCCAGGTAGGCCAGGACCTCGCGGGTGTGGGGGAAGGACCCGAATGCCTCGTCCGCGCCAAAGGGTAGCTCAAAGGCGGCGCAGCGGATGTGGTTGACGGCAATGACCAGGTTGTCCGGGTTGAGCAGGGCGCGCTCCGGCGAGCGCTGAAAAAAGTACTCGGGCTGCCGGATGATGTACTGGTCGAGGGGCGAGGCGCCGGCCACCAGCACGGCCATGGAGATGTCGGCGCGGCGACCGGCGCGGCCTGCCTGTTGCCAGGCGCTGGCGATGGTGCCCGGGTAGCCGGTCATCACGCAGGCATCCAAGTGGCCGATGTTGATGCCCAGCTCGAGGGCGTTGGTGGCCACCACGCCCAGGACCTCCCGCCGGCGCAGGCCGCGCTCGATGGCGCGCCTCTCGGAAGGCAGGTAGCCGCCGCGATAGCCCTGGACCCTCTCGGCCGGCAGGCCGGCGCGCGCGGCCGAGTCGCGCAGGTAGGTGAGAAGCACCTCGGTGGTCAGGCGGGCGCGGGCAAAGACGATGGTCTGGACGCGTGCTTCCAGAAAGCGTTCGGCCAACAGGCGGGCGTCGCTCACTGCGCTGCGGCGGATCCCAAGCTCGCGGTCCACGATGGGCGGGTTGTAGAACAGGAAATGTTTCTCCCCCTGTGGCGAGCCGTCCTGCCCGGCGCCCACCAGGGTGAACGGCGCCTCGGCCAGGCGCTCGGCCAGTTCCAGCGGGTTGGCAATGGTCGCCGAGGCGCAGATGAACTGCGGGTCGGCCCCATAGAAGGCGCAGATCCTCTTCAGGCGGCGGAGGACGTTGGCGATGTGGCTGCCAAAGACACCGCGGTAAGTGTGGATCTCGTCCAGAACGACATAGTCAAGCCCCTGGAAGAACGGCGCCCAACGGGTGTGATGGGGCAGGATCCCGGCGTGGAGCATGTCGGGGTTGGTGATGACGATGCGCGCCGATTTGCGGATGCCCGGGCGCGACGACTGCGGCGTGTCGCCGTCGTAGGTCTGCGGTTCCAGGTGGCAACCCAGCGCCGCGTCAAGCTCGCGCAGTTCGGCCAACTGATCCTGGGCCAGGGCCTTGGTGGGAAAGAGGTAGAGCGCCCGCGCACGTGGGTCGGCGAGCAGGCTGTTGAGGACCGGCAGGTTGTAGCACAGTGTCTTGCCGCTGGCGGTGGGCGTGACGACGACCACGTTCTCGCCGCGCAGCGCCGCCTCTACCGCTGTAGCCTGGTGGGTGTAGGGGCGCTCGATGCCGCGCCGGCGCAGGGCCTCGGCCAGGCGCGGATCGATGCCGGGTGGGTACGGGGCGTAGTGCGGTGGGCGCGGCGGCAGGCGCTGCCAGTGGGTAATGCACCGGGACAGTTGGGCATCCTGCTCGATTTGACCGAGAAGCGCCTCGAGACTCATCGGCGTGATTATAACCCAAAGCCGGTTCGGCGGCAAGCGCGGAGCAGGGGCCGCTTCGATTTCCGGAATCGGGCCACTTGGTGTACAATGCACCGGGTCAACCCGGGGTCAATTCTCTGTACTGAGAGGGGCTCGTCGAGCCGATGGTGACCATCCAACAAGCGACGCTGGACGAGTTCGACGCCGTGCTGCCCTTGCTGCAGTGGTTCTTT
>Ga0068714_10003996_pt1 | contig 16926 bp, 15 predicted proteins | sample MTBNYHSulfiMetaG_FD_62988 | JGI IMG/M metagenome (GOLD analysis project Ga0068714, IMG submission 62988) | Enrichment culture microbial communities from rom New York Harbor, USA that are MTBE-degrading - MTBE-NYH (New York Harbor Sulfidogenic)... | ecosystem: Environmental > Aquatic > Marine >...
TCCTTGAGAAGAATCCTCCTTGCCATTATGACGCTCCGTTCCGCTCAGTCGGTACCCCTTGTGCCGGCAGTTCTCGCTCGTCTATCCTGTCTCGTGTGTAGTCGAAGATGACGAAAGCTGCTGGCAGGTATTGGTTGAAGCTGAGAGGGGCAGCCCGGCACCGGCACGGATCCGCACACGAGGCGGAACATGCACCGTTGCCTGTGCTGACTGTCGGGGACTCTGCTTGACCAAGTGGCGCTCTTCAGTCCTCATCTTCGTTTGGAGAGTCTGAAGGAACGCTGAGCATCTCTTCCCATCTTGACATGCGGTCTTCAACCTGTTTGTCGGATGCACCCGACAAGACTGCTTCCCGGATTTCGATATCAGAGAATCTTCGAAAAGGCCATTGATCCTTCATGCTAACCACATGTGTCAAAATGAGCGCATTGATCGCCGTTTGCCTTAGCTCAGCATCTGAAAGCTTATCTGGCGTATCTGCGGCTGTGTGTCCCCAGTGCGCATGCATGCAGCGATCCTGCCAAACAGTGATCGAGCCGCATGGGATACCCTGCAAAGCGAAGGGAGCGTGATCCCAATTCAGCCGTACCGTATGCTCTACCTCCACATCTCTGCCGTGCGACCGAAACAGCTCATGCAAGTACGGAACGATCTTGCCGCCAAGCGGCACGTGCACATATTGGCAAGATGGCAAGTAGGCAATGCCGTCTCCGTTGAGTAGAAAGCGGATCTTGTCCATCTCGTGCTTGTGTTCCCTGGCATATACGGAGGAGCCAATGACCCCTATCTCCTCCGCTGTGAAGATCACGACCCTTATGGTTGAGACCGGCCGTACATCGTGTGTGAGCAGCGTCCGAGCCACTTCAAGCATGACCGCACAGCCCGCCGCATTGTCATGCGCGGCGTCCGTTATGTCATGCCCATCGTAGTGTGCTGTTAGAAGGACTAGCGATCCAGCGTCATCAGTACCAGGAATCTCCCCAACCAGGTTCCTCGCTGCTGTGAGCCGAAACTTGTTCTCGGTGCGAATATGAACGTTGACCAGGCCCCGCCTGCAACTCCGTGCCAGCAGTTCGGAATCCTCCAGTGATATGGCTACACAGGGCATCTTCTCTCCAAGACTAGGGCTTACCGATCCCGTCCCGGGCAGTTGTCCATTGTGGGTACCTCCCCACACAAAGGCAATGGCCCCAGCGGCCAGAGCGAGCCGGGCCTTATCGTCACGTGAGAGCGCAAACCGAACAAACCCCTTGCTGGCCCCACCTCGACACACGACGATTCTTCCCGCTACCCCACCCTTGAGGTCGTCCCATTCCTCCAGCGTGTCGAAATCAGTGAAGACGACCTCGCCTGAGATATCGTGCGATCCGCAATTGGGAAGGGCAAAAGCTGTCAGTGTGCGCCTGAAGGGGGAGTCGATGGCCATACTGAATGGCCCTCGCTGCCATGCCTTGACGCGAAAGGTCTCCGCATGCACGTTGTCCATGTGGTACCGTTTCATCATTGCTAATAGATGGTCGCCGGCGGTCTTCTCTGCATCAGACCCGACCCACCGCTTCCCAGCCACATCGCACAACTGGTGCATTGTCTCCTGCATTTCCGAGTGGAGAAGAATCTCTCCCGACAGCGTCTCAATACTGGGTTTCGCGGACATTCCTCGTCTGCCTCCTAAGTAGACTGAGAGACAATCATCTCATCGTGCCAGGTATCCGGTTTGGAGTCCTTCCTTCTCTGCATTCGTGCGTCCCCCTTCTTGCTGCAAGTGTCTGTAGCGTCACGGGAGCGTGGCAAGCACCCCACCACCCAGTCCTATCCTCCAGCGCCGGTGACATGCTGTCTCGGGAGCACTTCATAATCGGGTCGGCTTCTGGCTCCCTAGACATAACAGCCATCCGCCTGAAGTACCTTGCGGACTGCAACACCGTCGAGGTCCGCCAGTGACGTGCTCGATTGAACCGCCAATGCGGCAGCGACTCCGGCTGCCTGCCCCGTTGCGAAACATGGAGGCATGACTCGCGTTGTTCCGTAAGCCATACGATCAGTTGATATGCTTCGGCCAGCGACGATCAAGTTCATGAAGCCCGTGGGAAGCAAGCACCGAAACGGGATCTCGTAGTAGTTACCTTTCTCAATCATGAGCCAGTGTTTCCCGTACTCGCCCCGGCCCTGGTCTACTTCCTGGCCTGCACCTGCCGGATTGTGCACATCCATGAAGAATGCATATCGTGCAATACCGTCCTCAAAGCACCGTCCTCTGCGGACGTCCTCCTGCGTCAGCCTGTACTTGCCTTCGATGATTCGCGTCTCTCGAACGCCGATATGAGCTGCGGTATCGATCAGATAGGCATTCTCCATTCCAGGGCAGTACTTGCGGAAGAACTGCATCAGCAGCATGACCTGACGGCGGCCTTCAATCTCAGCCTTTGTCAGGCTGTGAGGGTCGGTAGCATCGATGCCTAGGACTCGGCTCGTGTTGACTCTCCACTCGCCTGCCCGCGGCAGGCGGTACAGGCCAACCTTCCGTCTGGGATTGTCTCCCGGCCAATCTCCGCTATCTGCTGCCTCTCTCACTAATGCAGCAAATAGCGGCTCGTTCGGATGTGCCTTCACATGCCTCTCTACCTGGGCATCGTCGACGCCTCCCACTCTGAAGAACATTGTCACAGGCTGCATTCTCCCGTCTTCCGATCTACCTTTGGTGAAACGTCCACCGGCAAGAGCGACAAGGTCTGCGTCACCCGACGCGTCAACGAAGCACTTGCCTCTAGTCAGGGCATGCCCCGCCTTGTCAACGCTCACGACTCCCTTGATGCTCCCAGCGTCTTGAATGACGTCCACACAGCGGGTGTGAAGCCGCACATGAACTCCAGCCTCAAGCAGCATCTCCATTGCGACGTACTTCAAGACCTCGGGATCGAAAGGTGTGCAGTTGTGATGGGCAGGAATGATGAATGAGGTGTACTCGCTTCCGGCAGAGACACTGCCCGGGTCAACAGCTCCACCTAGTTCCACCATCCGATCTACGAGCTCCTGAAACACGCCGAGCACCAACCGTTCTTCGCCGTCGACGCCAAAAGAAGTCATGAAGGGGCCAACCAGGCCAGTTGTCCCCATTCCGCCGACGCACCCGAAACGCTCAATTAGAGATGTCTTCGCTCCGTGTCGAGCGGCCGCAATTGCCGCTGCAATCCCAGATGGCCCTCCACCTACTACGACCACGTCAGCATCCCCTTCCGCCCGAAGATCCCAGCAGCGCCGTACCACTTCGCTCATGACCTACTCCTTAGTCTGGCACGATCATGCGATCACACTTCTCCCCCTCCAAGGGGGCTCCAAGAATGACAGCATTCGATGCGTTCATCGTCCTTATCCCCCGCTTCGTTCGCTGGCCATCATCCTTCGTATGCTGGTCAATAGGCCTTTTCGGGTGAGCGCGGCTGTGGCAGACGGGAACGCCGCGCTCTTCGAGGCCACAGCTGCTGCGAACGACACCGCCTCCAGGATTGCCTTGTCTTCTTGAGGGCGCTGTCCGGTTTGGTGCTCTCGATCCATGAGGTACGAAAGCATTGCGCCGACAAACACGTCACCTGATCCTATGGGATCGAGTCGATGGACCTCCGGAAGGTGCATCTCTCCCTCCAAACCACCCACCGAGTAGATGATCGGAGAAGCTCCATTGGTGATGATCACACTCGGAACGCCCGCCTCACGAGCCCTGCGTGTGTGCTGACTGGCTGTTCCGGACCCAAAGAGCAGTGCTGCTTCCTCCGCATTCATCTTCAGGATGCGGACCCAGGGAAGGAATGACCTAATCCTATCTCGGGCCTCCGTTCGGTTCACCCACAAGGCTAGGCGGATGTTCGCATCCAATATGGAGAGACAACCGTTTCTGGAAGCGTGTGTAACCATGCCCAGCAGCTGGGAGGCGATCGTCTCATTTGAGAGAATGCACGATCCGAAATACAGGTACTGATGCATTCGTACTTCTGCTGTGAATCGCTCGAACGATGCATGCGAGGACGAGATCCACCCGGGGTGGATCTCGAAGCGCCCGTCATCCACATGCTCTCCCGGACATACTACGGCGATTGGGGTAAGCTCACCCGGAAGCTGAGAGATGCTCGTCAGATCCAGTCCATGGGAATTCAGTTGTTGGAGAAGCCACTGGCCAGGCCAATCCTGCCCGACAAACGACATCAGGCGGACTCGTGCGCTCAGCAGATGACATGTGATGGCAACGTTGGTCGGGGCACCTCCCACCCGAGCGTCAAAGGGGATCGAATCCACAGATTGACGCTCACGGCGGGATGGAATCAAGTCAAGAAGTAACTCTCCCAGTACGGCAGCCGTCGGTGTGTCTGCGACAGCCGAGGGCTCCGGAATCAACGTGGCACCCCAATCAGTTTCAGAATGTCCGCGTCATTCTCCTTCTGGTGGACTGCTTCCGTAAACCCCTCAAGCGAGAATGAACCGCTGATCAGCCAACGTACATCCACGTGTGGAAGCAGAGACAGCGCGCGTTGCATCGTGAAGGGGTTCACGAACGAACCGAGAATCGATATCTCCTTGCGAAAGATGTGATAGGGGGCAACCTCGACCAGATCCGTGGGCTTGGCGACCCCAAACAAGAGAACCCTTCCGCCTGGCGCGACATGCATGAGGGCAGATTGGAAAGCGTTAGGATTCCCTGAACACACAATAGCAAGCGACGGAGGCATCCCGCTCTGCCGGAAAGCCACAGGCACCTCATCTGGGCTAACCGAATAGAGCCCTTTTTGTTCGGCAATCGTCCGCTTCCGGGGAGAGGGGTCGACCACAAGGATCTGCGAAATCCCGTGATGTCTAAGAATGACTGAGAAGAGGAGGCCAATGAAGCCCCCTCCGTGAATGGACACCACGTCATTGCTTCGAAGGCTCGTGCGGTCAATGCCGTGCAAGATGCAAGCTAGCGGCTCGGCTAGTGCACCCTCAACATCACCTACTTCCTTCGGTAATGGATACGCGTTCCTGGCAGGAGCAGCGACGTATTCTGCAAATCCTCCGTCTCTTGTGACGCCAATCGCTTTGAGGTTGTCACACAAGTGAACCGCACCGCCCCGACAAGCATGGCAATATCCACAAGGAATATTCGGGTCGATAGCCACCCGATCTCCCTCATGGAGGTGCGTCACGTCGTCACTCGTGCTGTGCACAACGCCAGATATCTCATGTCCCGGAACAATCGGGTATGTGCCCCAGAAGTGCCCACTCAGAATCTCAGAGTCTGTCGTACAGAGCCCGCAAGCCATGACTTGCACCAGGATCTCACCTGGATGAGCATCGGGGAAGGGAGTCTCAACGGTGTTGGATCTCCCAGGACCGATTATCTGAACTGCCTTCATTGCTCCCTCCCAAATGCAAGGCGTCTTGGCTACCGCCGCTGCGCCGACCTGAGCTTAGGATCGAGTCGATCCCGGATTGCACTAGTGAAGAGGTTAATTGCCATCGCGATCCAGAAGAGCACGGCGCCCGGAAGAAGAGAGATCCACCAATCACCACGCAGCAGGTACGGGTAGCCTGCATTGATCATTTTGCCAATCGAAGCAACGTTTGCCGGCAATCCGAACCCGAGGAAACTAAGAGAGGCCTCTGTCATAATAACCATGGGGGTATGAATGAACGCCATGACCAAGACGGGCCCAGCCACATTTGGAAAGATGTGCCTCAGCATGATTCGCAGATTCCCAGCGCCAACGCTCCTGGCAGCCTCGACATAGACGAGTTCTTTCGTGGAAAGGGTCGCTCCACGAGCCACCCGCGCGTACCGTACCCAACCCGTAAACACAAGGATTCCTATGAGTTTCCACACGCCCTTCCCCAAGATGGCCGCACCGGCCAGCGCGACCAAGAATGTGGGCATAGATAGCTGAAGATCCACCAATCGCATCAGCAGAGCCTCTATGGCTCCACCAGAGTATCCTGCAATGATCCCCAAGAAACAGCCAATGACAAACGACAAGACAACGACGATTCCTGCGATACGAAGAGAGGCTCGGGTTCCCAGGAGAAGATTCGAAAGAACATCCCGCCCAAGTTGATCGGTACCTAATGGATACTCGCTGCTCTCAAGAGGTGAGAGTAGACGGTCGGGCAATCTCTGGCGATTTGGATCATGCGGGGCTGGGTAGACAAACACCAACGCCCAGGTAATCAGGAGAAGGAGTAAGGAGATCGTCAAGTAGCGATCTCGCTTGATTGTCTTCCATACGCTGCTTAGCCTTCCCACCGCACCCGCCTCATCTTTCTCTAGTCTGTTCGGATTCTCGGGTCAATGATCCCGTACAGCAGATCACATACCAAATTGGCTCCCACAAAGAGGCCTGCGACAACCACCAAGTAAGCGATGACAAGCGGGTAGTCGAGTCGCTGTAGGGCATTTAGAAGCAGCCGTCCGCTTCCAGGCCACGCGAAAATCCTTTCAGTTACCACTGCGAACGCGAATAGCTGAGCGAACCGCATTGCGATGACCGTAATGACAGGGATCATGGAGTTCCGCAATGCGTGTTTGAGCACCACCGTCCGGTACTTGATTCCTTTTGCCATTGCGGTTCTCACATAATCGGAAGTAAGTGATTCGATCATAGAGTCTCTCACGAGGCGCGCGAATGTCGCGATATTCATCAAAGAGAGCGTTGTAGTAGGCAGAATGAGGTGACGTAACGTGCCGTAGCCTGTTGAAGGCAGAATCCGCAGCTTAACGGCAAAGATATAGATTGCGAGTAGCGCCACCCAGAAAGGGGCTGCGGAGATTCCTAAAACCGAGAGCGCTACTGCAAAGCGATCGATCCAAGTGCGATACCAGACCGCTGCGACGACTCCCATGCTCACTCCCACGACGACCGACAGGGCAAGGGTAGAGAAAACGAGAAGAAACGAAGCTGGGAGTCTCTCAGCAATCAGAGTCATGGCATCTTCCTTCATGTACAAGGATTGCCCAAACTGGCCGTGGAGTGCGCTCCATAGCCATCGTCCATATTGCACGTAGATGGGATCATTAAGCCCCAGCGATTCCCTCAGTGCGTCCATGTCTTCTTGTGAGGAGTACTGTCCTGCCAGCAGGGCCACTGGGTCTGCGATTGTGAATAGCATGGTGTAGGCGGCAAACGACAGCAGCAGTATCACAACAAGTGCCTGGACCAGCCGTGTCAAGACTAGCTTTCCCATCTGGATCTCCCAAGGCCAAGGGATGACCCTCTTGGTGGGTCATCCCTTGGTCGCACGCTACGTCTTGCTTATCTTGCGGGATGGATCATGTCGAAGAAAATGTGCTCCATTGTTGCTTCCCCATCCCAGACGATATTATCACTAAGCCCACGAATGATTGGTTCGAAGTAGAGGGGGACTGTGATCACAAAGAAGCGATTCAAGTCTGCCAGCGTCTTGTAGTAGACATCTCGCACCTTCGGATCCATCTCGCTCTTCAACTGGTCGAGAATTGCGGAGAATACGGGTGCATCAGCCTGCGCGTAGTTCTGCCGCCCATAACTGCCTTCATCTGCTCTGCCATAGAGCATCCCGTCAGAGGACATGATCGGCATCGTAAGAGCTCCCCAGCCGATCATTCCCAGTTCTGTCCCCTTGGTCTGCATCTGCGGGAACAAGACCGTTCGCGATTGCGAGTTGGGCTCCACATTCAGGCCGATATCCTCCAGCATCTGCGTTATCACTAGGCCGACATCCCCGTCGTTCGCGTATCGATCATTGGTGAAATCGAAACGAATAAGCGTTCCATCGTAGCCCGCTTCCGCAAGAAGGGCTCTTGCACGGGTTGGATCATAGGGAAGTCGCCCAATGCCCGGAGCGTATCCTTCTCCAGTAGTCATGAGTATTTGATCGGCGGGTGTCCCCAATCCCTCGAGTGCGTACTCAGACAGTGCTTCAGTGTCAATGGCGTGCCAAATGGCCTGCCGGATACGGTAATCACTAAGCGGACTATCCTCGCGCGTGTTGGCGAGTAGCAGTCGGATGATCCGCTGGCTCGGGATCACCTTCGCACGCGCACCAGGAGCGGCGTTCACCAGGTCGATGTCCTGCGGGGCGAGTCCTTCGACGAAGTCCACCTCACCAGAGAGGAGAGCCGCTGTTCGGGCAGCCGCATCCGGAATTGGTCTGCAGATAATGCGATCCCATTCTGGGGTAGCTCCCCAGTAGCTGTCGTTCTTCTCGAAGATGATGTGGACATCCCTCTGGTAGTCGACAACTACGTATGGTCCTGTTCCGATTGGCTTGGTGGTGTAGACGGTGGACTCAGTGGAATAGACTGGCGGGTAGATGGGACTTCCCCACGCAAGTTGAGGAATCAGTTCAGGATTCGGTCCATCAGTAATGAAGTGCACGGTGTACTCATCAACTACCTCGACGTCCACGATTTGCGCAAGCCAGCTTGCGTAGACGCTGCCAGGGGTTTCCTTGAGCCACTTGATGGAAAACCTGACGGCCTCTGCGTTGAATGGTTCTCCATTGGTGAATGATATGCCTTGCCGTAGGTTGATCTCCCACCGGTCCGGCGCTACGTTCTCCCACGACTCCGCCAAGAGCGGTTCAGGTACTCCGTTCCCGTCGAAACGAACGAGACGCTCGTTGATGTTCCATTCCATGCCTTCAAACGTTGTCGTACCCGCGGCAAACGGAGTGAATGCACCGTCATCCCCGGTGAGCGCAATGCGAAGAACCCTCTCTTGTGCGGCACCAGCGATGGATACGACAACAAGGCTCAGCACCATGACCCCAAGTACAACTAGACGACACCTCATTACAGCCTCCTTGCATCTGGCTTTGATTGTGCTTTCCGGGATTCGACTGCTTCTCGCTGTCACCTCCTTATAGCGTTCGGGTGCGGAGATCTAGTGGACTGCCGACAAGTGAACCGAACAGGTATCCTTTCCACATCTCGAGCATTGGCGCCTTCGGCACCCTCGAGCAAGGCGATGAGTCGTCGCGTGGCTCTGTACCCTATCGTGAACGAATCCTGCGCAACGACAGTTAGCGGTGGTTCGAATGCCTTGTACCAATCCACATCGTCAAACCCAACCACAGATACATCATCTGGACATCGCAGTCCTGACCTGCGCAACGCGATCAGCGTCCCAATAGTCCTGGGTGCATTCGTGGCGAAGGCAGCAGTGGGCCGAGAGATCTCACGGAAGAGGTGAAAAACGCTCTCGACCGTTTCTTCAAGGTCATCCGCTGTAACAATCAGGCGCTCATCCAAGCTGAGGCAGTTTGCTTCGATCGCATCTCGGTAGCCCTGAAGCCGCTCTCTTGACGTGCTCAACTGAGACGATCCCACGATGATGGCTATCCTGTTGTGTCCGAGTTCGATCAGATGCTCTGTGGCTGCACGCGCGCCTTCTAGATTCTGGGACCCAACTGCCGGAAAAGGGCTGGGCTCAGGAAATCGATCCAATAACACGCAGCCTACGCCGCGCGTGGCGAGCTCCTCCAGGATCTCCTCGGCGCCTGGCGTCGGCGCGATAAGAAGACCGTCCGCCCGTCTGCTCTCCAACATCTCAACGGCATTGCGCTCAATGTCTGAAGCCTCATCTGTGTTACAGATCAAAGACGAGTACCCATGCTCCCGTGCGTACCGCTCAGCTCCTCGTACTAGTTCCGCGAAGAAAGGGTTTGTGATATCGGGGATCACAAGACCAAGGCACCTTGATCTCTTTCTCCGCAGCGATTGCGCATAGGCGTTTGGCCGATATCCAAGCTTCTTCATGGCAAGCCTGACACGGAGTTCGGTGTCAGGCGAAACCCTGCGGCGTCGATTAACCACGTTGGACACGGTCGAGATGGACGTGCCAGCTTCGCGAGCGACGTCTCGCATGATTGGCATCGGCTAGCCACCGCCTTCTTGTAACGTTCTACAAAAACGTTGCAATCCTAGCGCATGGAGTACATCGTGTCAAAGATGCCCTGCCTCATGGCTCTATGCCACGTGCATTCTACGCCCATCGGAACAACACATCGACGGATCTCATTCGAGAAGGCTGCGCGGCGACCAGCGGAGATCGGACTTATCAGCTCAACATGTTGGATTACTGTGCAGCCCGAGGTAAACTTGGCCTACTATGGCCGCACACGGAAGAGTTCCTCTAGCAGATCTAGTCTATTCGACTCTCAGGAAGCGAATCATCCGGCTTGAAATCATGCCCGGATCCAAGATAGATGTCGCGGCGATCGCGTCGGAGTTTGCGGCCAGCACGATGCCGGTTCGCGACGCACTGAAGCGTCTCCTGGAGCGTCAGCTAGTCGTCTTCATGCCTGGTCACGGATACCGGGTCATCGAGCTGACAGCAAGAGAGATTGAGGACGCCTTCGAGTTTCGTAAGCTGATTGAGGTCTCGTTGCTGCCAAAGGCAATGTGTGCTGTTCATAAGCGCGATGTCCTCTCACTGCGCACTCAGATGAAACACCTGGAAAGCACAAGCCTTCCTCAGACTCAGCTTCGTGCCGAGTTTGATCGACTGGACGATCGGCTCCATTGCGAGCTGATTGTTGAAGCATGTGGAAACCGTTTCGCACGTATGTCAATGGAGGTAACACATGACTTCCTGGCAATTGCGCGACACCTGAATGAACGGATACACGAGTCACTCAAAGAACATATCGGCATTCTCGATGCGTGGTCCGCTGGAAACACGGAAGAGGCTTGTCTGCTCTTGGCTCTTCACCTTGACCATTCCCTACAAGCATGCTTGCCTGCAGGGACGCTCGCATAGATGCGGAGCTAGTTCGTCGCAGCAGGCCAGCTGGGGTCAAGCGAAAGCGTGCATGGATAGGCCAAGATGAAGGGTGCGCGGAGTAGGGCTGGAGGGCAGTGAGAAATGGAGGAGCTGGAAGGCCGGGTTGTCATCGTTACCGGTGGCGGCGGAGCCCTATGCTCCGGCATTGCAGCTGGACTCGCTGAGGAGGGTATGAGGATAGGGGTCCTCGATATCGATGGATGGAAAGCTGAAGAGAGTGCAGATCGGATTGTACGAGACGGTGGGCAAGCTGTCCCAATCCGCGCTGACGTCCTCAATCGGAACGAACTAAATGGCGCCGTCAAGTGCCTCATGGACGAGTTCGGCAGAATCGATGCGTTGATCAACGGAGCGGGAGGCAATCATCCAGCTGCCACCACCAGCGCCGATAGATCGTTCTTCGACATACCGGAGGAGGCGTTTCGTTCTGTACTCGAATTGAACGTTCTTGGCACGATGCTCCCCTGTCAAGTCATTGGACGTTGCATGGCGGATGTTGGAAGCGGCGTGATTATAAACGTTGCATCGGTGGCCGCATTTCGTCCATTGACCAGAGTCCCGGCGTATGATGCCGCTAAAGCGGCGGTAGCAAGCTTCACCAAGTGGCTGGCAGTCTATGTCTCCCAGGAGATCAGCCCCGCAATCCGTGTGAATGCAATCGCTCCCGGGTTTGTGCTCGCGGGACAGAACCGCTTCCTCTTGCAGGATGAGAATGGAGAGCTGACGCCGCGCGGCCACAGAATCCTTAATGCAACGCCAATGGGACGATTCGGACGAGCTTCGGATCTGGTAGGTCCTGTGGTCTGGCTGGTGTCTTCAGCAGCCAGTTTCGTCCACGGAGTCGTGATACCCGTTGATGGCGGCTACTGTGCTTTTTCTGGAGTCTGACGTATGAAGAACGTGATCGTGGCGCAGTCTGGAGGGCCAACTGCAGTCATCAACTCGTCACTTCTGGGAGTGTTCGAGGGGTGCCAAGCGTACCCGGGGAAGTTCGGCCGCGTCTTCGCTGCTCACCATGGTGTGGAGGGAATTCTCCGGGAGGAAGTGATCGATCTGTGCGAACAGCCGCCTCAAGAGATGAGCCTTCTGCGAACGACTCCTGCCGCAGGGGCAATCGGCACCTCCCGCTACAAGATCCGCCCCGATGAGGCAGAGGATCTCTCCCGGATCGTGGAAGTATTCCAGGCCCACGAGGTCGGCTACTTCTTCTACATCGGCGGCAATGACTCGATGGATACAGCTCAGAGAGTCTCGCATATTGCTCGCACGCGCGGAATGGATCTCACGTGCGTCGGCGTTCCCAAGACTATTGACAATGACCTAGGAGATGCGGAGCTCTTAGTGATGGACCATACACCGGGGTACGGATCCGTAGCCAGATACTGGGCTGAACTCGCCCTCGGACTCGAGGAAGAAAACCGTGGCTCATGGCCGGCGGACCCGGTGCTTGTTGTCCAGGCAATGGGTCGACGAATAGGCTTTGTCGCAGCTTCAGCCCGGCTCGCGGACCCGGATCGGCAACTGCCATTGATGATAGTGCTTCCTGAAGCTGATCTTACGCTGACGGAACTGGGTGATCGGATTGACTGCACGCTGAGGCAGTCTGGTCGGTGTATCGTGATCGTGGGAGAAGGCCTTGACGCCGGTGCTGATGGTGGAGGCACACGAGACGCTTTTGGACACGTGCAATTTGGGACTTCCGAGCAATCAACATCGCAGGCGTTGGTCAACTACCTCAACAAGCGTGGGCTGCCTGTACGCGGCTGTGCAAGGGGCCAAGTCCCTGGAACGGCTCAGAGGCATTCGATTTCACATGCCTCGCCACTAGATATCGCCGAGGCCTACGAAGTCGGCCGGCACGCTGTGGACGTGGCCCTACGCATGGGGAGCGGTTACACGGTGACAATCCGCCGAATCACCACAACTCCTTACGAAGTGGAGTATGGCCATGCTACGCTCGACTACATGGCTAACTCAGAGCGCAAGTTCCCGGCAAGTTGGATCACTCCATCAAGGATCGACGTGACAGATGATTTCATCAATTACGCGCGTCCGCTGATCGGTGAATCTAGTGTTTCCATCCCAATGGAAAAAGGACTCCCCCGATTCGCTCGCTTACAGATCTCTCATGTTCCGAAAAAGTGCCCCAAGTATACACCACAAGCACACAGACGGGTGGTCGACTGATGTTGTCGCGCATCAAGGAGATGAAGTCCTCTACACCAAAGCACGATTTCCTGGTTTGCATCGACTCCGATGGTTGTGTGTTCGACACCATGTCGATCAAACAGCGCGAGTGTTTCTGCCCCTGGATGATCTGGGCGTTCGGACTCCAGCCTGTGGCGAAAGCAGCTCGAGAGTGTAAGGAGTTCGCTGACTTGTTCTCCATGACCAGGGGCGCGAATCGGCACAAGACCATGAAGCGGATCTTATGTGAGTTACTGCCGTCGCATCCGGTTGTGAAAGCGCGAGGGTTCCGCGTCCCGAAGCTCCCGAACTACTTCTCGTGGGTTGATGGGCCCAATAGTCTTCTGTCCGATGACGGACTCCGACACGCGATCGCATCAAGCACGGACGGCCAGGCTCGGGTTGAGTTGGAGCGAGTTCTCTCCTGGAGTGAGCGGGTCAACTGGGCAGTATCTGAGATCGTCCGGGGCATTCCTCCATTCCCGGGGGTGCGTGAAGCGCTTCGGCTCTTGGGAGACAGGGCTGACATCGTGGTCGTTTCGGCGACTCCTCTGGAAGCGCTCATTCGCGAATGGGAAGAGAACAACATCGCTTCGCATGTGACGATGATATGTGGGCAGGAGCTGGGAACGAAGGAGGAGCACATAGCAGCCGTAGGGGCAAGCTACTCGCGCGATCGCATTTTGGTGATTGGCGATGCGCCGGGTGACCTTTGCGCTGCAAGAGCAAACAGTGTTCTCTTCTATCCTATAGTTCCGGGATCGGAAGAAGCATCATGGGAAAGCTTCGTGACGGACGGCCTTGCACGGTTCTTCCGGGGAACGTACGCTGGAAACTTCGAAGACGGGCTTGTCAGTCGATTCGAACAGGCACTGCCTGAGCTCCCCCCATGGAAGGAGCGCGAGTGAACACAGTGGATATCGGCGTCATAGGTCTTGGCGTCATGGGCCGCAACCTTGCCCTCAACATCGCGAGGCGCGGCTTCTCCGTTGTTGTCTTCAACCGAACGCGGAAGCGAACAGAGGAGTTTGCGGGGTTCTCCTCCGGCAGAAAGGGCGTCTTTGCGGTCTACGATCTGCACGAGCTGATTTCGTCCCTCTCACGACCCCGCAAAGTGCTGCTTGTCGTGAAGGCCGGCAACCCAACCGACGAGATCCTGGCCCAGTTGCTGCAACTCCTTGATCCCGGGGATCTAGTGATGGATGCCAGCAACGCCCACTTCGCTGATAGCGAAGCCAGGACGACGCGAGCAGAGCAGCGCGGAATCCACTTTGTTGGAGTCGGCGTTTCCGGGGGAGAGTTCGGAGCCCTGCATGGCCCATCCATCATGGCTGGGGGATCGTACCAAGGATACCAGATAGCCAGACCGGTTCTTGAAGCCATCGCAGCACAAGGACCTGCAGGAACCTGCTGTGCCTATTTCGGGCCCAGCTCGGCTGGCCACTATGTGAAGATGGTGCACAATGGGATCGAATACGCGATCATGCAAGGGCTGGCAGAGGCTTACGACATCATGAGACGCGGGCTTCAAATGAACGCCGAAGAGATGGCAAACGTCTTTGATGTGTGGAATCATGGTGAGCTAGATGCGTACTTGGTTGGGATTACTGCTGCAATCCTTCGGCGTATCGATCCAGACACTGGGACACCATTAGTCGAGGCGATCCTAGACACAGCAGCGCAGAAGGGAACAGGGAAGTGGGCCAGTCAGTCAGCGCTCGATATCGGATCGCCATCTCCGGCGATAGCGGCTGCTGTCTTTGCGCGCGTCGTCTCTTCCTTAAAACAAGAGAGAATAGAGGCAGAGAAGGTTCTCACAGGTCCGGCTCCCGCATTGTCCATCGCTCGCGAAGTTGCGATACCGGACCTCTTCTCAGCGACGTATGTGACAACCATAGGCGCCTACAGTCAGGGACTAAGGCAACTACGCGATGCATCCGCCGGTCGAGGATACCGGCTTAACCTTGCGGAGGTCGCACGCGTTTGGATGGCTGGGTGCATCATCCGATCCAAGTTGCTGGTGCCTATTTCTGAAGCATTCAAGGCTCGTCCTGACCTTCCGTATCTCTTCCTGGCGGAGCCGTTTCGAACGATCTGGGCGGAGCATCAATCTGGGCTAAGGCGTACGCTCGCCATGGCGCGAGGGGCCGGAATTCCAGTCCCAGTGATCTCTTCGACAGCTGATGCGATTGACGGGTACCGGACGGGGTGCCTTCCAGCGAACCTCTTGCAGGCTCAACGGGACTACTTTGGAGCGCATACATATCGTCGGACTGACCGGGAGGGCTTCTTCCACACGGAGTGGGAGGCTGCGCTAACAACCGAGAGAGGGGACTCGTGGATCAATTGACGCCTGGACGGCCAATTCCCGAAGGCGAACTGGCCGAGTTCCTCATAGAGGCCCTCCAAGGTTTCGGACGGCACGGGGAGCACGTTCTTGTAGTCGTCCCTGACGACACACGAACGGTGCCCATGCGGCTCGTTTTCGATGTCTTATCGCAGCACGTCGCGCCACGCGTTCGACGGGTAACGCTGCTCGTGGCCCTAGGAAGCCACCCCGCAATGACCGAGGCTCAGCTTGTGGCGCACCTGGGAGAGCACTGGCAGCAAGTGGGAATCGATGTGGTCCAACACGAATGGCAGAACGCTGGAGTGCTTTGCCTTGTAGGGACAATCGGGGCTGCACAGCTCGAAACGCTGTCCGAAGGATGGCTGTCCGAGGCTGTTCCGGTTCGAATACACCGCTTGGCACTAGAGGCAGACCGCATCCTTGTTGTCAATCCGGTGTTCCCGCACGAAGTGGTCGGTTTCTCTGGCGGGCATAAGTACTTCTTTCCGGGGATTTCTGGACCGGAGATCCTCGATGTGTCTCACTGGCTTGCCGCTCTAATCACAAACCCAAAGATCAACGGGCACAAGGATACGCCTACTCGGAGACTGATCGAGCAGGCAGCCAGCTATGTCCCAACAGAGCGGACTGGGCTCTCGATTGTGATGCACCGACACAAGGTTGTCGGGGCATTCGTTGGCGAGGTTCACGACGCTTGGTCCCAGGCTGTCGGTCTCTCTGCGGAAGTCAATATCAAGTGGGTGGATCGCAGCTTCCAGACCGTTGTCTCAGTTGCTCCGCCAATGTACCGGGATCTGTGGACTGCGGGCAAGTGCATGTACAAGCTCGAGTCAGTCGTGGCTGATGAAGGCATGCTGATCATCCTTGCTCCGAGTCTGAAGCAGATCTCACCGACACACGAGCGATGGATTCGGCTAGTTGGGTACCACGTAAGGGACTACTTCCTTGCAGACCGGGTCCGGTTTACCGATGTCCCTCGTGCAGTACTGGCGCACTCAACCCACGTCAAGGGAGTTGGCACTTACAGAAATGGTGTTGAGCATCCGCGGATCCATGTTCAGCTAGCAACAGGTATTCCTAAGAGCACGTGTCAGGCCATCAATCTAGGGTATCACGACCCGCAAGCAGTTGAGAGTATTCAGCAGGCCGCGCGTGAGGATGAGCATACGCTCCTGGTGCCGAATGCAGGCGAGATGCTCTTTCGCCTCAGCGACAATAGCGTTCCAGACATCGATGGACTGTAGCCGGTTCTGTATCAGAGGACTGAGACTGGTTCCGTCAGCCTATCGCAGTTCCCAGGCGAATTTGAGTTCTAATCACGAACACGACTTCCCAGGCAACCCTCTCGCTTCTCCCAGATCTACCAGTAGCTGCGCCAGGCTCTAGCCTGAAGTTCCCGCCCCCGAAACCGCGCAATTGAAGACCCAGGCGGACGGGGATCGTTTCCTGCGTGCATATTCGTACCCATGTAATGTGACATTCTATGTCTTGACATGAGGTTCTTTTCGTCGTAGGATGTACCATGTACATCGACATCGTCCCCAACCGCAGCTCCCCACCGGCGATCCTGTTGCGCGAGGCGTACCGCGAAGGCGGCAAGGTCAA
>Ga0068714_10003997_pt1 | contig 16919 bp, 16 predicted proteins | sample MTBNYHSulfiMetaG_FD_62988 | JGI IMG/M metagenome (GOLD analysis project Ga0068714, IMG submission 62988) | Enrichment culture microbial communities from rom New York Harbor, USA that are MTBE-degrading - MTBE-NYH (New York Harbor Sulfidogenic)... | ecosystem: Environmental > Aquatic > Marine >...
GAGAAAGCTCTACGGGCGCCCCAAGTGGCAGAGCGGCCACGCCGACCGCCTCGCGGGCATGTCGACCCGCCTCGCCGAATGCCGTCAGCATGATCGCGCTGGCTGCGTCGGCCACACCGGGCTGCCCGGTGAAGCCTGGCGCCGAGGCGACGTAGCAGACCAGCTTGACGACGCGCACGACGGCATCCAAATCGCATACGGATCGGAGCGCCCCCAACGCGTTGACGGCACACCGCTCCGCGCAGAGGCGAGCGTCTTCCACCGACACCGACTCCCCGACAGTGCCCGCCGCCACGAGGTTGCCATCGCACATCGGCAGCTGTCCTGACGTGAAGACGAGGTTGCCAGACCTGACCGCCGGGACGTATGCGCCCAGCGCGCGGGACGCAACGGGAACGTCGACACCGGCTTCTGCCAGGCGAGTGAGAGCCGCTCCCATCATACGGCCGATATCGAATCGGCCAGTGAATTGAGCTCTGTCATCGCGCCGATGATCTGATGCGAGGCAGCAGCGGCCTGTTGCGTCACGAGCGCGACCTCCTTCATCGAGACAACCACCTGGTCAGATGCGGTTCGCTGCTGTTGCGTGGCGATTGAGATCTGCTTGGCCTCACTCGTCGTTCGCTCCACCTGCGCGGTGATCCGATCCAGCGCCACCTGGGTCTCCGCAGCGAGTTTCTCGCCTTCAGTGACTTTCTGGGCAACTCGCTCTGTCTGCATGATCAAGCCGGAAATCGACGAACGAATCTCCTTGACGACCTGCTCGATGTCCCGGGTTGACTCGCTCACCGAGTCGGCAAGCTTGCGGATTTCCTCGGCAACAACCGCGAAGCCCTTGCCCGCTTCCCCGGCGCGCGCCGCCTCAATAGCAGCGTTCAGTGCCAGTATCTTGGTCTGCTCGGCGATCTCGTCGATGATCGACAGGACTCGGCCGATCTCCTGGCTGCGCTCGCCCAAAGCGAGAATCGCGTCAGATGAGCGCATCACGGTCTCTCGGATCTCGGTGATGCCCTCAACCGTGTCCGCAAGAGCGGCCATACCATCCTCCGCGCTGGTGAATGTCGCCTCGGCTGCGTGCACGACCACACTCGCATTGTCAGCGATCTGCCGCGAGGTCTGCGCGAGTTCCTCAAGTGTCACCGACGTCTGTGCGACTGCCGCCGCCTGCTCGGCGGCGCCCGATGCCTGCTGCTCCGTGGCCGCGAACACGTCGGCAGCGACCGTCCGCATCTCGCGGTTGGCGACGCGGATGCGCTCCACTAGGTCCTGGGTGCGGCTCACAATACGTTTGACCTCGGTGATCGTCGTCAGGATATCGCCCGTTGCGGCGATTTCCGTGCCGAGCCGACGGGCAGACTCGCTGAGAAGCGTCTGCGCGATGCGATCGAGGTACTTCGGAATACTTCGCAGAACGATACCCAGGGCCAGCCCGAGGCCGATACACGTCGCGGCGAATATGACAGCCTGAACGGTTCCCCGTGCTTCCACGAGAAGCAGCAAGAGCGCCAGGGAGAGCACCCCGACAAGCAGACCCAGCGCAATGGGCCGCCAGCCACTGAGGTACCTGACGAGCCGCTTGAACTTGTCGGTTTCCAGATCCATACCGCCCGCCTTCTGAAATCGGTGTCACACATCATGCACTATTCATCGTACCGGCGCGGCCATTCCTGTAGTGCGAACCCGTCCACCATCCTGAAGACACGCGGCCGGGCACCATTCTATGCGAATTGAAACGGGGTTTGCCGAAATACCCTATGGGGTATATCATTCACGCGTACACGGCATTCACACGTCAGGAGTCAACAAATGCGTCCCGTGACCATCGACAATACGAAATGCGACCGCTCCCCGGGCTGCATGGCTCGAAAGGCCTGCCCAAAGGGAGCCATTCTCCCCCTCCCGGGGGGCTCCTACCCCGGCGCCAACGGTTACACTGTTGACGAAGAACGCTGCCATGGCTGTGCGGTCTGCGTACGTGCCTGTCCGTTCGGCGCCGTCAGCCTACGATAGGAGTACGAATGAGCAACTCAGTGACAGCGGTAGAGATCTACGACTTCCCCACGGCCAGCGCGTGCGGTTCGGGCGGTTGAGGCCCAACCTGGTCTCCGGAGGAGATCGTAGGCATCATCGCTGAGGAACTGCACCGCCGATTTGGCGACCGGGCCTCAATCATCTATCACGACGTGCGCATCGCCGATGTGGCAGACACTCATGCCCTAGCGATCAGTGCAATCAAGGAGCAGGGTCTCATCTATCCCGTCACCGTCATTGACGGCGAGCCCGTCGCGGACCGGAACATCTCCTACCCGCTTATCATGCGAGCCGTACAGTCACGCCTTTCCGCAGTCAGCGGCTAGGAAGGGACTAGAGTGCGTTCGGGCCCTGCCGTCCGCCAGATCACGGCGGTCGCAGCCGTCCTCTGGATGGCCGTCATATTCGGGCTATCGTCGCTGTCTGGATCGTCTGTGCCCGAGGGCCCACCAGCCCTCGGGCATTTCGTGCTCTATGTGATCCTGGGAGCCCTCTACTACTTCACCCTCCCGGGGGACAAGCGTGGTTGGCGTGTTGTTGTTCTCGCCATCGTCCTCGCGTCCGCATACGGCGTGAGCGACGAGTTCCACCAGTCATTCGTCCCCGGCAGAACGCCCGACGTCATGGACTGGCTCGTGGACACGGCAGGAGCCACGCTCGCTGTGCTCGCCGCGCGGGCCTGGGTTGCGCACCGCTGGAAACTCACCGCCCAGCGCACAGCTCTATCGCACGACGGGGGACGGCCGCCCGTTGAGACGCGGGCGTCCGGGGGGACACAACCGGAAGACTAGTAGATCCCCGTCTGCGCCGCCTGTTCGGGCGAGACGCCGAGCTGTCTGACCTTGATCCGGAAATCGTGCGCGTTGGCAGCCATCGCCGTCGCATCCTCGAGGGTGATCTGGCTCGTCGAGTAGAGGTTCAACAGGCTCTGATCGAAGGTCTGCATGCCGTAGTAGTCGCCCTCTTCTATCGCGTCCCGGATCATGTACGTCTTCTCGGGATCGGTGATGTACTCGCGGATCGTGCCGGTCATCACCATGACTTCAACTGCCGGGACGAGCCCGCCGTTAATCGAGGGGATGAGCCGCATCGAGATGATGCCCTTGAGCGTCGACGCGAGCATGAGCCGCGTCTGCTTCTGCTGGTACGGCGGGAAGAAGTCGATGACACGGTTGATAGTCTCGGTGGCGTCGATCGTGTGCAGCGTGGAAAGCACCAGGTTGCCGATCTCGGCCGCGGTGAGTGCCGCTGAGACGGTCTCGTGGTCGCGCATCTCGCCGATGAGTACAACGTCCGGGTCCTGGCGAACTACGTGCCGGAGCGCGTCTGCGTAGCTCTCGGTGTCGATCCCGATCTCGCGCTGATTGATGATACACATGGCGTCTTGATGGAGAACCTCGATCGGGTCCTCGATGGTGACGATATGCCCTTCGCGCGTGTGGTTGATGTGGTCGATCATCGCAGCGAGCGTTGTCGTCTTTCCCGATCCGGCCGTACCGGTCACCAGAACGAGTCCGCGCTGTTCCTCGGCAAGACGGCGCACGACGGGCGGAAGACCGAGCTGCTCAATCCCAGGGCGATCGGTGGTCACTCGCCGCAGCGTCATACCGACGCTGCCCCTCTGGTGGAAGACGTTCACCCGGAACCGGCCGGTGCCCTTGAGAGAGTAGGCGAAGTCGATCTCGCGATGATTCTCAAAGGACTGAAGCTGGCGCTCATCCATCATGCCGATGGCCAGCTGCTGGGTTGCCTCGGGGGTGAGCATCGGAAGATCACGCATCACCACGAGACGCCCGTTGAGACGGACAGCCGGTGGGCTCCCGACCTTCAGGTGCAGGTCGGAGCTGCCGCGCTCGGCCATGAGTCTTAGGATTCCGTCGATCTCCGCCATCGTGCCGTCCTCGGGTCCTCGTGATCGTCTGACTGACAGGTGCGCATGCACACCTGTATCATCCCACACATCCTAGGGCCTGCATGCCCCAACATAGTCGCTTCTGGACGCGAGGCTCGATATCTTGACGACGTCTCCGGTACGCGGGGCGTGGATGAACCGCCCGTTGCCTATGTACATGCCGACATGGTGGATCGGGCTTCCGAAAAAGACGAGGTCACCAGGCTCCAGATCAGCGTAGGACACCCGCTCGCCGTAGTTGATCTGAGCGCGAGAGCTGTGCGGCAAGCTGATGCCGATCTGCGCATAGCACCACATTGTGAAGCCGCTGCAGTCGAACGTGTTCGGGCCTGCGGCGGCCCACACGTACGGGCTGCCAAGCTTGGACATGGCAACGGCTACGACGTCGGTGTGTGCCGCGCCACTCGGCGGATCGTAGTTGTCGCCGACGTTCCTGGCGGCCGCGGCTGCTGCTGCGCGCGCCGCCGCGGCGGCTTCCTCAGCACGGCGCTGCTCGTCGATGATGCTCTGGATGTCCGCCTGCACACCAGCGAGCACATCCTCGCGCTCCGCGAGCTGGGCCTCAACGGCGTCTTGCTTGGCCTTCATGGCGTCGGACTCGACCTTGGCCTGCGCCTGTTGTTCCGCGAGTGTCTGCGTGACCTGCTCGACTTGGGCGCGCGTGTCTTTGAGCTCGGCTACGTTGGAGGCATCAGTGGTGTTCAGAGTCTGAAGGACGTTCCAGACGGTGGCGAACTCTTCAAAGCTCTTGGCGCCGAAGAGAACCTCGAGATAGCCGATCGCGCCCTGGCGATACATGCCCTCGACACGAGTGGCCAGGTGGCCTTCAATCTCTGCCTGGCGGGCTTCAAGCGCGGCTAGGCGCTCTTCGTTGTCCGCAATCTCGGCCGTGACTTCGTCGTAGGCCGTCTTGGCTTCGTTGTAGTCCTCGGCGGCAATTTCGAGTTGCGCATCGAGTTCGTCTACCTGCGCCTTGATTGCAGCGGCCTCAGCTTGCTTCTCGGCAAGCGTGGCGCCATACGCTGGGACTGCCGACATGAATATGCAAGCGCAGATGAGCGCAGCGAGGGTTCGGGTGATTGCGCGTCTCAGACCTCTCGCCTCCTTATACGGTCAGGGGTGGCTGGTCAGCGCAGTCATGGTAGCACAGACCCACCCGTGCCCGTCGCGAGAACGGCGCAGACTCCATCGAGAATCCACACAGCCGTTGCCTGGGCGTCATGTTCGCAGTCGGCGGTAGCTTGTGGGACCAGCACGACTACCTCGCGCCCGGTACCGACGGACTGGAAGGCCGTCATGAAGCGCACCGGCGCATGCGCACCCGCCGAGAGCGCAATGGCCGGCAGCCTGCGCGCGGCCGCGTACTCGGGATCCGCCGTCACGAAAAGTACGAGATCCATCTCCGGGCTGGTATCGATGGCAAGCTGCACACGGGCGTCGGGCTCTGCGGCGCGCGCCAGGTTGGCGAGACGCTCCCCCACCGCCCGGCAGCCGGGCTCGAGACAGATGACGCCCACAACCGCACGCCGGAGCACCTCAGCCGCCCTGGCGGGCGCGACGGCTAGGGCAATCGACGACGACGGGTCCTTTCCCTGCCACACGTGGCGAAGCCGCTCGATCGCGCGAACAGTCTCCGGACCCGCGATGCCGTCCGCAGGAAGACCCACGTTGGCCTGGAACTCGCCAACCGCACGCTCGGTAAACGCGCCGAAGATGCCGTCAGGCTCGCCGGCCGCGAAGCCGAGGACGTTGAGCGCGCCTTGCAGCAGAGCGACATCTGCACCGTGAAAGTACGGGATCCTGAGGTAGAGCAGTCGGTCACCCAGCTGGAACGTGGCGTCAACGAGCGCGGACCACGTGGCCTCGCTCACGGTGCCGTCCGCGCTCAGCCCGTGGTCCGCCTGAAACCGTCGCACGGCTTGGCTTGTGATGCCGCCGTACACGCCGTCAACGCCCGTTGGACCCAGCTCGAGTCCGAGGGTGAGCAGACGCTTCTGAACATCTTCGACAGCTGGGCCTCTGTCGCCCTGTGCGATCGGTTCGAACACGGTGCCTCCGATTGGCCGCGCGCGGTCTGAATGGCCATAGGTGAACGTGCACTGCCGCCTTCACATGCAATTGTGCCCCGACACGCCGAAGACAGGCGGGTGCTCCTGGGGAGGCAGCCACTGAGTGCGCCGACTATTCTAGCGCACGCGCTCTACGGGGATACGGCTATCCGGTTCTTTCCCGATCGCTTTGCCTGATACATCGCCTGGTCGGCGGCTTCGACGAGGACGGCAGCCGTGAGTCCGTGCACCGGGTACGAGGCGACGCCGAGAGAAAGCGTGAGCCCGACTGCCTCGCCGTCCGGGCCAACAGGCAGTGTGTGGCGCGCCATGCTCAGCCGAATCCGCTCGGCCACCGCCAGAGCGCCCGAAACGTCGCTCTCTGGAAGGATGACGACAAACTCCTCACCGCCGTAGCGCGCGGCGGTGTCGATCTCGCGTAGGTTCTGCCGGATCACAGCTCCAACAGCCCTGAGCGCCGTGTCGCCTGTGGGGTGCCCAAACCGGTCGTTGAACTGCTTGAAGTCATCGATGTCCAACATGATGACGGATAGGCTGCGGCCAAACCGGGCCGCGCGGACCAATTCTTCAGCGAGGCGCTGGTGCAGATGCCCGTGATTGAAGAGCCCGGTCAGACGATCCGTGATCGAAAGGTGCTCCAGCCGCTGGTGCATGAGCGCGTTGTTCAGGGCGAGCGAGGACTGCTGCGCGATGCCTTGCAGCCGCTCGATCTCACTCGGCGACAGCACACGGACCCGCGCGGACGCAACCAGGAGCACGCCCACCACCGCATCGCCCACCCGAAGGGGAATCGCCGCCTGCGAGCGGATCTCGCCCGGATGCGTCGACCAGCTCGTGAGCTCAGAGCCCGCCGCCACCTCGCCCTGCTGGACGAACCCTTCCCGGAACGCCGCGCCGAGGATGCTCTCCGTAAACGGCACGTCCGGGCGGAAGAAGTCCTCACGCCGTCCCTGCTGCGCGCCGAGTCGGAACTGCCAGTCCTGCTGGTCAAACAGGTAGACCGCGGAGAACTCGGCGCCCAGGATGCCGTTCGTCCCATCAACGATGAGACTGGTGACGTCATCGACCGACCTGAAGGTGGTGAGCGCCCGGAAATACTCGTGCATGAAGAATATCTCGGCAAGGTGCCGTTCGAGTTCCTTGTTTGCATCCGCAAGCGCCCGCTCGCTCGCACGCGCTCGATCCCGCTCCTGCCGAACGTCCTCGCACGCAGTCTGCGCGGCCGCAACTTGCTGCTCGACATCCCGTGCGTCCTGCGTTGCGGCCAGGAGACTCCCGACGAGGCCCACCGCAGCCCCACCGATAACTTCCGCACCGCCCGAAGACCGAGGGCCGAACACGGCGCAGTAGTCCCGGCTGGGAGTCAGATCGACGATGACGTCGAGTGAGGTGAGCGCATCCATCGCGGCCGTGTCGGTTATCACGAGCAGACCCAGATCCTCGGCAAGGCGCATTGCGGGCGAGTACTCGTTCTCGTCACATACGGCGAGTACGTTCACGCCCCGTGCGTCACAGCACGCCTGCACGAAGGCGGCCGCTCGCTGGCCCCCTCCGCAAATGCCCACTCGCAGCTGTACGTTCTCGCCTGCCACACTCGCCTGCCTGTTCGATCTGTCAGCACGCCACCCTTGGGGATAGCGAGATCGGCCTGTGCACAGAGAAACGGACGCCAGGGCGCGCAAGCCGACTCCCCTAATCTACTCGTTGGAAGTGAACTGCGCAGCACCCCTCGACAATCGGCGTCTTGAGGATGCCGGACGGTCGCGCTAGGCGCTAGGCGGCGGTGACGAAAGGCACGCCCGCACCGTTTCGAGAACGCGCGTGGGCTGGAAGGGCTTCGAGACAAACGCCATCGCGCCGCGCCGGAGGGCTTCGTCGATGACAGACCGGTCGGTCATCGCGCTAACCATTACGACGCGAGCCTGCGGATCGCGATCACGAATGGCCCGAAGTGCCGCGAGCCCGTTCATCTCCGGCATCATGACGTCCATGATCACGAGATCCGAGGGCGATTCCGAGTACTTCTCAAGAGCATCCCGGCCGTTCACTGCTTCGTGAATCGCATAGCCCTCGTTTGCGAGGATGTCGCGAATCATCATCCGGATAAACGCAGCATCATCGACGATGAGAACCGATTTCGGCATCGACACACGTCTCTCCTTGCCATACGCACATTCACACCAGAGCAACCCCCAGAGCGTATGCCCCCAAGCGAGAGACGACGCATTCCGGGCGCCGGAGTGATAATTCCCGCATCCTCACCCGACCGTCTTTCACTTAGCCCATCACGATACCAGATGCGCGGCCCGCGCTGCAGCGTCCATCGGACGGACGGACAATCGGCGTCCGAGCCGCCATGGCCTGCCAGCCGATTGCGGCCCGCATCGCCGCGACGTTGTAGAATGTCCGAGTCCGGCTCATGTTCCGGCCTGTTTTGTTTCGACGTCACCCTAGGAGCTGCCATGCATCGCGCGTCCCGCCCCGTCCGGCTGGCAGTCGTCATCATCGCTGCCCTGCTCTTCGTTGTCGCCGGTGCGGGCACACTCGCCGTTGCCGACGACTACCTGACCCGGGAGATCCTTCCTGCCGGTTCCGTGGTGGCTGGCATCGACGTGTCCGGACTCAGCCGCGATGCAGCCACCGATCTCGTGCGGACACAGGTGGCCGATCCCCTGGCCGAGCCGGTCACCGTCACCTTCGAAGGCCGGACGTTCACTCTCGACCCCGCAACGGTCATAGCGGTAGATGTAACCGGCATGGTGGAGACGGCATTCGCCCCCGAGGAGTCAGCTTCTCTGGTGCGCAGGGTCGCCGACAGGGTCACCGGTGTGCCGTCGGGGGACAGCTCCGACGTGATCGTATCGGTGGACGAAGCCGCACTTGTCGCGTGGGTTGAGACCATCGCCTCCTCCGTCGACACGCCCGCACTCGACGCGACCACGACCGTCGTCGCAAACGAACTCGTGCTTACGCCGTCGGCAGTGGGTGTCACGGTGGACGTGGCCGCGTCGGCCGAGGTGATTGAGGCCGCGCTCGTGTCCGGCCAGAAGTCGGCGGCTCTCGAAGTGAGCTACGCACAGCCGCAGATCACCGAGGACCACCTGGGGCCTGAGATCATCGTCGATATTTCGCAGCGCAAACTCTACCTGTACGTAGGCGGCGTTCTTGAGAAGACCTACGGCGTGGCGGTCGGTACGGCGAGCTACCCCACGCCCACCGGGGACTTCGAGATCGTTCTCAAGCGATACTTGCCGACATGGTCGAACCCCGGATCGGCCTGGGCGGTCGACATGCCTGCTACGATCCCCCCCGGGCCAGACAACCCGCTGGGCACACGAGCGCTGAACCTCAACATCTCGGGCATTCGGATCCATGGGACGTCAAAGGACTACTCGATCGGCACGGCCGCGTCGCACGGCTGTATGCGGATGCACCGCTGGGACATCGAGGACCTCTACGATCGCGTCGAGGTTGGGACCAAGGTCCACATCGTCCGGTATGTCGTCCGCAACGCCTGCGATTGTCCACGGCAGCACGTGCCGTCGGCAACCCGCTCCCTGGCCTCTGCTGGAGTGGCGGCCAGACCGCGCCGCATGGAACGCGTGCTACAGCGCCTGCCGCAGGTAGTTGGCCAGCGCCTCGCCGGCACGTGTGAGCGTCCGCCGGGGAACAGCCAGGAAGAGCGGGCGCGCTACCGGAAAACCCGCGCCCTCGACGGTGCCAACGGCGCCGACCTGGAGAGCACGTCCGGCAACATGGGCGCTGACGATCGCCAGACCCATCCCGCCCTCAACGGCGGCAACAACGGCTTCGTTCGTGCCGAGTTCCATCGCGATGCGCAGGGCGCCCGGATCCACTCCGGCACGCCGGATCGCGTCCTCGGCTACCGTGCGCGTGCCCGAGCCCGCCTCGCGAACCACAAACGGCTCGCCCAACAGATCCGCAAACGTGGCAACGCGCATGCCCGAAACCGGATGCCCGGGGGGACAGATGAGCACCAGCTCGTCGGTACCGAGCCGCTCGAAGCTCACTCGCGCCCCTGCCACCTCCACTCCGGTCATGCCGAGGTCCGCGTCACCCGACTCGACACGAGAAACGACGTCAGCACTGTCGTAGATGCGAAGGGTGATAGCAACGCCAGGGTTCTCGGCGAGAAAGCCGCCGAGGAGGCGGGGCAGCACGTACTGGCCGGGGGTTGTGCTCGCGGCAAGGGCGAGCGAGCCGGCGATGGTGCCCGAGAGCGCCTCTATGCTCTGTCGGGCGTCATCGATTTCCGCCAGGATGGCCCGGGCATGCGGGAGGAGCGCCGCGCCGGCTTCAGTGAGCGTGATGCGGCGGTGCTGGCGGTCCAGGAGCACCGTGCCGCTATCGGCCTCAAGGGCCTGGATCTGCATCGTGACCGACGGTTGCGAGAGTCCGAGTATGCGTGCGGCCTCGGAGAACGAACCGTGATCGACAACGCTCACGAACGTCCTCAACTGGCTCAGATTCATCTGCGGTCCCTTCGCTCCGGCTGCCCACATCCTAGCGCACCGCGCTCCCTTTGCGCATCACGAGCAGTGTGTCACACTGACTAAGTGAGAACTGTTCTCACTTAGGAGGCATGGTGGGGCACTGTCAGCACTCGGCATCGCACGCGCAGGAGGCCCGCTCGCTCTATGGCGCCGCACGAATCAGCCCGCAGCGCGTGACAATCGCTGAATGCGTTCTGGATATGTGTGGCGCCTTCACTGCCGAGGAACTCCACGCGGCAGTGTCGCAACGGATGCGCTGTGCCGGTCTTGCGACCGTGTATCGCGCGCTCGTAGCGATGCATTCGGCGGGCACGATTGCTGAGATCGGCCAGCGTGCAGGGTCCACACTCTTTGCCCGCTGCGGCCGGCCGGACCACCATCACCATCTCGTGTGCGATGCCTGTGGCAACGTGGTTGGCGTTGAATGCCCGATCGATCACGGGGCGCTCTCGTGGCCGGGTGGTCAGGGGACCGTCGTCCGGCACGAGATCACGCTGTACGGGCTCTGCCCCGCCTGCTCGCGTGACAGGGAGATGAGCGATGTCTCACCTGCACATTCCTGACGGTGTGCTCCCCGTATGGCTCTGGCTCGCCGGCTGGGCGCTCACGGCGGCGCTGGTGTGGCTGGCGTCGCGCAAGCTCACGACAACGGACGCCCGCCGGTCGGTACCGCTCATCGGTGTCGTATCCGCGCTGGTACTCGTGGCGATGTCTTCTGAAATCGTACCGCTCGCCTACCACATCAACCTGACGGTGCTTGCCGGCGTGCTCCTTGGGCCGTGGGCCGGTGTGATTTCCGCATTCATCGTGGTGCTCGCTCTGGCACTGCTTGGGCATGGCGGCATCACGGTTGTGGGACTGAACGCGCTCGTGATCGCAACCGAGATGGCGCTCGGATGGGCCCTCGTCAGGGGCGGCGCAAGAGTTATCAGGCGCGCGAAGCTGGGACGGGTGGCCGCGGCGGCGACGGTGCTCACGCTGGCGCTGACCACAACGATGGTTGTGGGGATCGTAGCGCTTGGTGGAACGGCCGCGATGTCGCGAGAGACCGGCGCGCTTGATCCGGAGACGCTGCAGTTCAACAACCCGTTCACGGGCGGTGTGCTGTCGATTGGGCTGCTCGCCGGAGGTGAGCACGCGGACGCCGCAGACGCTGCGGGCGAGACTGCGGGGAGCGCGGGAGCGGCGGATGCCGAGCCCACATTGGCCGTCGGGCGGTTTGCCGCGGTTGTCTACACGCTCGGCCCGCTCGGGTGGCTGCTCGAAGCGCTCGTGACGGGGGCGATCGTCGGCTACATCGGACGGGTGCGGCCTTCCCTGCTCTTCGGTGGCGCAGACTGGCGTCCCCGACTGCCGGGCGACGAGCACGGGAGGCGCTAGTGGACATCACGGTTGTCGATCGCTCGGCCACGCTCGGGGACTCTCTGCTGCATCGTGCGGCGCCGGCGAGCAAGCTGGCAGCCTCGGGGCTCATAGTTGCCACCGTAGTGGTGACGAGCGACCCGCTCATCATGGCAAGCGTGGCGTTCGCGCTCGTTGGGGCATCCGCCATGCTGCGCCTGCCGCTGCGATCGATGCTGCCGTTGGCGCTCTACCCGGCGATCTTCGCGTTCATCTTCGCGTTTGCCGCGGCAAACGGGCCCGTCACTACCGCGCTTATCGTGCTCAAGGCTGTCACGGCGGCACTCGCGATGGTCATGCTCGTGTTCACGACGCCCTACCCGCAGGTGTTCGCCGCCGTCCAACGCGTCACGCCCGTAATCGTTGGCGACGCGCTCCTGCTCACCTACCGTTCGCTTTTCATCCTCGCCGAGAAGTTCAGCGACCTCTCGCGAGCGGTGCGCCTCCGCGCGGGAGTGTCGGCCAGACAACCGCTCAGGAGCGCGAGAGCCACGACGCGAGCCCTCGGCGGACTGCTGCTCTATGCGTTCGATCTCTCGCAGCGTGACTACGACATACTGCGCTTGCGCGGCTACGACGGCGGGCTTCGCGTCAGTCCGCAGCGGAGTTCGGCGCCCGGCGTGGACGCTGCGGCAATCGGATTCGGCCTCGCGGCGCTCATGCTGGCGATTGTGTTTCGCGCATTGCCGCTGCCCGGCTACTCATGGATCCCGGGACTTGCGGGCGCCCTGGCCCTTGGCGCGGGACTCATCATCGGACGGAACCACACGACCAAGCAACGGGGTGCACGATGACCAACCCATCGCACAATCACGTGCGCTGCCTGAATGCGGGAGCAGAGGAGATCGTTCGCATCAGCTGCGTCAGGCACACCTACGAGGACGGAACGATGGTGCACCTGTGCGGGCTGGATTTCGTGGCGCACCGCGGGGAGCGCGTGGCTGTGCTCGGACCCAACGGTTCGGGCAAGACCACGATGCTCTTTCACGTCCTCGGCCTCATGCGGCCCGAGGAGGGCTCAGTTTCGGTCTTTGGCGTTCGCCCCGCTGACGAGTGGCCCAGGATCCGGCGCTGGGTGGGCGTCGTCTTGCAGAACGTGGACGAGCAGCTCCTGGCGCCCACGGTTTTTGATGACGTGGCGTTCTCACCGCGCCAGTACGGCCTGCCCGAACCTGAGGCCGCATCGAAGGCGCACGCCGCGCTCGAGATGCTCGACATCGCACATCTCGCCACGCGCGTGCCCCACAACCTCTCGGGGGGCGAGAAGCGCAAGGTGGCACTTGCGGGCGCGCTTGCGATGGAGCCGGAGCTGCTCGTACTCGACGAGCCGTTTGAGGGGCTCGACCCGGTGTCGCGGACCTCGCTGCTCGATCTGCTCGGACGCCTGTCCGCCGAGCGCGGCATGACGACGATCCTCAGCACGCACGACATCGACACGGTGCCTGAGTTTGCCGACTACGCCTACGTGCTCGCTCCCGGCGGCCGCATCGCGGTCTCCGGCACGCCCGAAGAGATATTCTCGAGCGCTGACGTGCTCGCGCGCGGCAACATTAAGCCGCCCGTGCTCGCCGAGCTGTTCGCCCGTCTTCGCGATCGCGATGCGAGCGCGCCTTCCCCGGCGCTGTCCGTGCCGGAGGCTGTAGAAGCGATTCTCAAATGGAGGGGCGCCGGAGACTAGCGGGAGAGACAGGCGCGGCGGCTGGCTAGCCGCGCCTGAGCGCTGCGGCGGCCAGCTTCAACGCATAGGCGCGAACGTCCTCGGGCCAGGACCCGGCGCATCGCTCGAAGCGCTCGGCGTCGCCGGCGTAGAGCGCCCGGACCGCCTCTTCGTAGCCGCCTTCGTTGCCTGCCAGCGCCGACATGAAACGGAATGCCGCATTCTGAGATACCCGGATGGCGTCGGCCTCGGCGCTCTCGCGGCGCGCCTGCTCAACCAGCTTGCGGAGCGCAACTGAAGCGCCACCGGGCTGCGCGTTCAACCACTCCCAGTGACGCGGCAGAAGCGTCACCTCACGCCCGACGACACCGAGCCTGGGGCGTCCCGGCATGCGCCTCCCGTCATCACTCGGGATCGCAGGAGCGGCCGTCTCCGCCCTCTGGGCATACCGTCCGGCAATCTCCTCTGCGTCTCCGCGCAGATCGACTTCTACCGGTTCGCCTGTCTCATCATCGAAGATCGCCAAAGCGGCTGCAGGAGTCACTTCGAGTGCGTCCTTGCAGGCGAGGGCCACCCGGGCGAGCGGCCCAGAGGCGATCACTGTCGTGCCAGAAAACGCGGTGACCGGACGGCAGAACTGAGACATGCGCGCTCCTTCTAGGGCGATCATCCGCAGAGCGAAAACCGTCATCGCACTAGCGGCGGCGACGGCACAAGCGCTCGGCATAGTGTCGGCAAAATTTTACCCGGATATAAACTCCGGGGTCAATAACATACGGGTAAAACACCGCATCACCGGGACTGCCGACAGCACTGCAGCGCACATCACTCCCCGGTCTGGCCGGTGAACGACCACCGTTCCAGCAGCAGTGCCGGCGCAAGCGTCGCGCCACCCTCTTCCGATGCCACCAGGTGCCGCTCGGCACCCACAGCAACAGCGTGGCGCATGGCCTCCAGGATGTCCTGCGTGAATCGCAGATTCCGCAGCGGCGCCCCGAGGCGCCCGCTCTCGATCATGAACGTGCCGTCGCGTGTCATGCCGGTGAGTATGGCACGCATCGGGTCCTCAACATTGACGTAGTGAAAGCGAGAAACGTACACGCCATGCTCTACCGAAGCGATCATCTGCCGCACGGAGGACGTGCCCGCCGCCATCACCAGATTGAGCGGGAGCGGGCCGTGCGCGTTTGGCGCGGGCAGCGCGTGTCCGGTATTGGAGAGCGCCAGCAGGTGTGCGTAGTAGGAGTCCGTGACAGGATCGCACCCGAGGCCGCGCCTAAGCAGCGGCACCCGCCGCTTAGGCTGCCCCTCGTAGTCAAAGGGCAGCCCGACCATGCCCGCCTCGAGCGCGTCGTCGTACACGCTGATGCATTCACTGACGAGCTTTGTGCCAACCGCATCCGCGAGAAACGAGCTGCCCTCGGCATACGCCTTGGCGCCAAAGCCGAGATAGCCGAGAAAGGCCAGCAGTTCGGCGACCGCCTCCGGGGCAAGCACAACCGTGTAGACACCAGGATCGAGCGCGCGCCTGCGTGCCGATCGTGCCGCGGTGTCGGCAGCGCTCGCACCGAGCGCAGCTGGATCGAAGATGGCCGCATCCGGAACCACGGCCGAGGCCCATCCAGTGGCACCGTCCGGACCTCCCGAGAGTATCGTCGCGTAGAGTTCGGCTGTGTTGGCGGCCACATCCACGCCGTGGGAGTTCGCGACTGCCACGCCGGCGTCGCGCATCGCAACGGTCCCCGCGGCGGTGAGCCCGCGCTTCTGTGACTCCCCGATGATCGAACGCGCGGCCTCGGCGCGGCGATCTTCATCAAACGCGCGCGTAGCGGCAATGGAGCGCTCGACGTCCGCGACCTCCTGTGGCCCGGGCAGACCCGGGAAGTCCGGATCCTCGGGGGCGTGGCTGGCGGCCTCAGCTGCAGATCTCGCGCATCGCTCGAGTGATGCAGCATCCAGCCGGTTCGTCATCGATACGCCGGTGCGCGTGCCCACAAGTGCCCGCACGGCCACGACCGTGTCGGCTTCAGCGACGTTCTGGTGGATCCGGTTGTTCGCGAAGCGAGTGAGCACCGATGACACTCCGACGACAAGCGCCTCGGCCTCGTCGGCAGGTGTCAGAGAAACTGCGCGTGCTGCCACTGCGCGCAGATCATCGAGGGATGGCCTCATCGTCCCACCCCCACGCGGACGTTCCGGAATCGGGCGGGGGCGGCTCCGTGAGCCACGTGTGCCACCTGCATCGGCTCACCCTTGCCGCAGTTCGGCACACCCCAGACCTGCCAGTGGTCCCGCGAGCAGACTGCGTCACACGATTTCCAGAAATCGGGCGAAATCCCCGTGTAGTTTGGGTTCTTGATCATACGGCCGAGTGTGCCGTTCTTGATCTCCCAACCGATCTCGCAAGCGAACTGGAAGTTGAGTCTGCGGTCGTCTATCGACCAGGAGCCGTTCGTCTCCATGTAGATCCCGTCATCCGTGTCCGCGATCAGGTCATCGAGCGACCACGTGCCCGGCTCGAGGCTCACGGTCGTCATACGCACCAGCGGCTGTCTGCTCCAGCCATCGGCGCGCATGCACGCGTTGGAGATCCGGCCGATCCGTGCAGCCGACTCCCGTGACATCTGGAAGCCGGTGAGTGTCCCGCGCTCGATAAGCGTGTCCCGCACCGCGGGCACGCCCTCGTCGTCGTAGCCAAACGAACCGATCGAACCCGGAATCGTTGCATCAGCGGTAACCGTGACCACATCCGACCCATACCGGAGACTCCCAAGGTCATCGAGCCCAACAAACGACCCGCCCGCAAACGCCGACTCGTCGCCGAGAATGCGGTCGAGCTCGGTGGGATGCCCAACGGACTCGTGCACCTGGAGGGCCACCTGTGAACCATCGATGATGAGCGCGGTCTCCCCCGCCGGACACCGCGCAGCCGAGAGCAACGCCGCAGCCTGCTCGGCCACTCGTGGGGCGGCGCCAACAAGATCAAGGCCGACCACCGCTTCCCAGCCGCCCTGGACGGCCTGTCCGCCAAACGAGTTCGGATACGAACGCGAGAGAATCTCCCCTTCACCGAGTGAGTACGCCACGATGCCCGCCTGTGATTCGGTATACGTCTGCTCGATCAGCGCTCCCTCGCTGGAGCCGAAGCACTTGTCCACGTGCAAGAAGGTCATCTGGCTCGAAGATATCCGCACGGCCGACTCGGCACGCAGGACTGCGTCCGCCTCGAAGAGAAGCGCAAGCTTGTCTTCGAGCGAAACGGTGAACGGGTCGATGACACACGGACCGCGCCAGCGGTCTATGACCGGTGCGAGCGGTGACAGGCGTACCGGAGC
>Ga0068714_10003998_pt1 | contig 16918 bp, 12 predicted proteins | sample MTBNYHSulfiMetaG_FD_62988 | JGI IMG/M metagenome (GOLD analysis project Ga0068714, IMG submission 62988) | Enrichment culture microbial communities from rom New York Harbor, USA that are MTBE-degrading - MTBE-NYH (New York Harbor Sulfidogenic)... | ecosystem: Environmental > Aquatic > Marine >...
AGAACGCTCACGAAGCGCAGCAACCGGCACTCCAGACCTGCAGCCGGGCCCGTGCGGCTCATCCGGACGGCGCCCTTGGGGGGGATGGTTGAGAGGCACCGGCCAGCATCTTCTCGAAACCTCCGGCTTCGATCTCCCGGCGGAATGCCGCAAGATCCTCCCGGTTCTTCAGAAACAAGGACGCGGTGTCGGCGACGAGCTTGTCGCTCAGCACCTCTACTTCGAGCGCGGCCAGGGCCCTGGCCCAGTCGAGGGTTTCGGCGATGGACGGCTTCTTGCGCAGTTCGAGTTCGGTGCGGAGGAACCTCATCGCCGAGGCGACCTCCCGGGCAAGCCGCTGGGGGACCTCAGGCGCCTTGGCGGCAATGATCCGGACCTCGCGCTCAATCTCCGGGAAGTCGATGAACAGATAGACGCAGCGTCGCTTGAGGCCGTCGGAGAGATCGCGTTCGCTGTTGGAGGTCAGGACGACGGCCGGGATCTCCCGGGCCGCGATCGTCCCCAGCTCCGGAATCGATACCTGAAAGTCCGATAGCAGCTCAAACAAGAAGGCCTCAAAAGCCTCGTCGACCTTGTCCACCTCGTCGATAAGCAACACGACTCTGCCCTCGCTGCGGATCGCCCGCAATAGGGGACGGGCCAGCAGGTATTCCTCTGAGAATAGATCGCGCTCAAGCTCGGCCTCAAGCCGTCCGGCATCTGGATTGAGCCTGCTGAGCTGAATGCGCAACAACTGGCGCTGGTAGTTCCATTCGTACAAGGCCTTGTTCTCGTCCAGTCCTTCATAGCACTGGAGGCGGATCAGCTCGGCGCCGAGGACGCGGGAGAGCACCTTCGCGACCTCGGTCTTGCCGACGCCCGGGGCACCCTCGATGAGCAGCGGCTTCCGGAGCCTGAGCGATAGGTATACGGGCAGCATGACGTCCATGCCGCATATGTAGCCGTCAGCCTCGAAGGCCGACCTGAGCCAGTCCAGACCGACTTCCAATCCCTCACCGCCTAACATCATCACGAAGCTGGCCGCCGCACGCGCAAAGGAGCCAATCTAGCGCGTGATCCCGTCGATGCCTCCCGCACGGACCAGGATCCTGACGACCAGCCGGTTAGGAAGACAGACGATGGGTTTCGCGGGATGCCCCGTCCAGCCGGAGTGCCAGCAGATACCCAGCGGACACACGTCGGACGTCAACGGCAGAATCCTGGCCCTGCCCTCCCGCAGCTCGACGGTGACCCGGCCGCGAGGCGCCTGCACCTCGATCAGCCGCGGCGGATCGGATGACCGGAAGGTCACTTCCTTGACGACCTTTCCCTCTATCTCGACGCGTAGGACTCCCGATCCTCCGGCGCTGGCGCTCCCTACCCAATACAGGCTTGCGATCCCTGCGGCCAGCACAACAATCACCAGGGCGAAGTCGTACGGAGTCAAAAGACGCCTGATGCCGCTCACGTGCCGCTGCCCCCCACCCCTGTTGTCTTCGATTGTACCGAGGCGGCAGGCCGGCGCGCAACCTGCCCGGTGGTTCTACCTGGGAAGACGAGGAGAGAGCAGTAACTCAGGCGGAGGACGGCAAAGACGACGATCGCATCGCGGCCTCGACCGACGTGATCTCGCCGCGGGCGACCAGCGAGTGCAGAGACTGGCGCATCGAGGTCGAGTCCGGCTCGGAGGGTTCCTCCATCAGCGAATGCAGCTCGGCCCACTGACCCTTGAGGATGAGCTCGCGAGAGGGCTCGGACGGCGTCAGGACCTCGAACGCAGCGACCTGACCCTCGCCGTCGGCCTTGGGCACCAATTGCTGACACGCGACTCCTCGAAGGCAATTCGCCAGCTGATGCCGCGCCTGTGCCTGTTGCGAGGCCGAAAACCTGTTGGTTATCTGGTTGAGAGCGTCCACCGCGGAACGGGCGATCATCGCCGTCAAGACGAGGGGACCCGCTGCCGCTGCATCCAGCACCAGCTGGGTAACCGCGGGGACGAACTCGCCGAGGACGATGACATCGGCGGTCTGCTGAAGCGCAGCGCCCAGGCCGGACTGGAAATCGGAGGTGTCCGTTCCGACCTCGCGCTGGTTGACGATGCTCTTCTGGTGACGGTGGAGGTACTCGATCGGGTCCTCGACGGTGACTATGTGGGCCGTCCGGTTGGTATTGATCGCCTCGACCATGCTCGCCAGCGTCGTCGTTCGCCCGCTCGAAGGAGGGCCGCAGACTATCACCAGCCCATCGGTTTGCAGGGCGAGGCGCAGGACCGGTTCGGGTAGCGTCGCCTGCAGGGACGGGCGTACGGTGCTGGGGATGACCCTGATGGCCATTGCGACGGTCCCGCGCTGGCGGAAACCGTTGAGCCGGAACCGCCCTGTCCCGAATACCCCGTAAGAGGCGCTAAGCTGGCCCTTCGCCTGGAACTCAAGACGTTGTTGTTCGGTGAGAAGCTGGAAAAGCAGTCCCTCGGTGTCCACCGGGGTCAGCCGCGCATGGTCCAGGCAGACAAGCTCGCCGTGCCGGCGGATCACGGGCGGGCTACCGACGGTGAGGATCAGGTCTGAAGCATTGCGGTCGACGGCGATCTGCAGGAGTTCGTGAACGCGCACAGCCGTCCCCCTCTCGCGCGGGCCCACAGGCGGCCCTGTCACTTCGTTTATCCCCCGCGCGGAGGGTCGTCTTTAGGGATCGCGGCCCGATTCGGGAGGGCCACCGACCCCTTTCAAGCTGCGGCGACGTTCTTCCAGTAACGACCAGACGGCGGCCCCGACGGCAACCTCGACTATGCTGACCAGCTGTCCTGCCGCCAGGGGCCCCAAGACCAGAGGAGACTCCCGGAAAAACTCCGACACAAACCTTGCCGTCCCGTGGCCGACCAGCATCGCCGCGAACAACTGGCCCCTGGCACGGGGCCTGCGCATCATCCACGTCAGCCCGGCGAAAACCACGAAAAGCAACGCGGCTTCGTAGAGCTGGCTTGGATGCCGCAACCCGGGGGCGAATTCGGTTTCGCAGCCCCAGGACCCCCCGGTCAGGCGCCCGTAACAGCACCCCCGCAGGAAACAGCCGACGCGCCCAAGCCCCATACCCAGGGCAAGGGGTCGCGCCACCAGATCGGCCATCGCCGCGAAAGGGATCCGGTGCCTGCGCGTCAGGATGTAGCCCGTGACAACACCGCCGATCAGCCCCCCGTGGATCGAGAGGCCCGCCAGCCCCTCCCCGCCCAGGCCGATGATTGCCAGCGGCCTGCCGCTGTACCACGACCAGTTGAGGATCACAAACAAGACGCGGGAACCTATCACCCCGGCAACCATCAAGATCAGGGTGAAGTCGAGCGCGGTCTGCGGCTGAATCCCTTCTCTTGCGGCCTGACGCCGGGTCAGGAAGACGGCCGCAAGCAAGGAAAGACTCAGCATGAAGCCATAGCTGTAGACCGTCAGCGGGCCGAGCCTGAAGAGCACGGGATACATTAGGGCAAGACCCCCTGACAGGTAGCTTGTGCCCCCGGAGCCTTCTCGAGAACCGCCCCGAATTCCCGTACCCGCGGGGGTGAGGTAGTAACCGGCCAAGATCCTGTACCGCCGGTGGAGACCTCACGCGGGGGATCGCCCCCAACGAAGAGGCGGCGCACCGGAAGCCCCGCGCAGGACGACGCCTTGAGGAGCTCGCCCGGTGCTATTTCCAGCCAGTCAAACCATTCGCCGACCCGGCGCCGGTACTCGATCCTCAGGCGCAAGGACCGGGAGCATCCGGGCTTCTCAGGGATCTCGCCGGTGCCGAGGACGAGCCCTCCCTGCCTCAGGCGGCCCGCCATCCAATGCAGAAGGCCCTCGAACTGCTCCGGTCCGCCCGCTATACCGAATCCCCCGCCGCCCAGAAGGATGGTGTCAAACCTCTCGGTCCAGATGCCCGCCTCGGCAGCGCGCTCCCACGACCCGTGCACGACGACCCGCGTGCCCCGCCTGCGCATGCATTCACAGGCCCCCGCCGACGAATCCAAGGCGACGACGTCGGTCACCGGCCCCCCGCGGCCAGCAAGTTCCTGAAGGTACAGCGCGAACCTGCCGGCACCGGCCCCCAGGTCAAGACAAGATCCCCGGGCCAGGGAGATGAGCAGGCGCTCCAGCGGCGTGAAGGCCTCGAACCCGGAGAAGTAGGACCCAACGTCGAGCACCGCCAGGCGGCCGTCTCCACGCCGGAGGTGAACGGGCACCCGCGCGCCGCGCAGGTAATCCAGCAACACCTGACCGAAAAGGTCGGCCGTCGGTGGGGCGTGCGTCGGGCTCACCGCGGGTCTAGCCGGGCGGTTCGCAATTGGTTACGTGGCGCTCGAGGAACCTGACCAGGGTGCTGATGGCCTGCAGCAGTTCCTCCCGCTCCGAGTCCGAGAGACGCGAAATATAGCCGGCCGCCATCCTGTGGAGCCCGGCACGCCTTTCAAGAAGCAGGCTACGGCCCTTTTCGGTTATCCTCACAATCACCACGCGACGGTCCTTGTCGCTCCGGCCGCGGGATATGAGACCGTCCTCGATGAGACGATCCATCATCAAGGTAAGGCTTCCGGGGGAGAGGGCCATCCGCTTGGCCAGATCGCTCATCCGCCAGTGGTCGCGCCTGTTGGCCAGAGCCAATACCCGGTACTGGGCATGGGTAAACCGCCGGGCGGTATCCGTCTGCTCGTGAAACGACTGGCCAAGCCGCTTGAAGAACACGGGAAATAGCCTGAGGAAATCCTCCAGTCGTCCGAGGTCCCGCACTTCGTCCCCGGCGTGGTGCTCCATACGTGAATCCCCCGCTTCCCCGCCTTGAGAGGACAGAAGCCTGCATCCAACCCTTCGCCCCGAATATAGCCTGCAAGTAAGCCTGCGTCAACGAATCAGCGTGTTGGTAAGCATGAATGACGCGAACACGATGGAAACCATCGACACCAGCTTGATAAGGATGTTCAACGACGGTCCCGAAGTATCCTTGAAAGGATCCCCGACCGTATCGCCGACGACGGCGCCCTTGTGGGCCGCGCTGCCCTTTCCGCCGTGCTGGCCGGCCTCGATGTACTTCTTGGCGTTGTCCCAGGCCCCGCCGGCGTTAGCCATCATCACCGCCATCGTGAAACCACCTACCGTCGCCCCCACCAGAAGCCCCGCTACCGCTTCCACCCCGAGGACGACCCCCACCAGCAGCGGCACGAAGATGGCCAGGAGCGAGGGCACAACCATCTCGCGCTGGGCGGCGCGGGTACATATGTCCACGCACGTGGCGTAGTCCGGCCGCGCGGTGCCTTCCATCAGCCCCTTGATCTCCCGGAACTGGCGGCGGACCTCGTTAACGATTTTCTGCGCCGCGCTACCGACCGCGCTCATTGTGTAGGCACCGAACAGAAACGGCAGCATCCCGCCCACGAAGGTCCCGACGATGACCTTGGGATTGAGCACCGACAGGTTAAAGGCGGTGCTTAGCCCCCTTTCGGCGCTGATGGCAAAGACCTGGTCGCGGAAGGTCGCGATCAGCGCCAGGGCCGTCAGCCCGGCGGACCCGATCGCAAAACCCTTGCCTGTGGCGGCCGTGGTATTCCCGAGCGAATCCAGGGCGTCCGTGCGCTCCCGGACCTCCGGACCCATCGCGGCCATCTCCGCGATGCCCCCGGCGTTATCCGCCACGGGGCCGTAGGCGTCGGTCGCAAGCGTGATTCCCAGTGTCGAAAGCATTCCCACCGCGCTGATCCCGATCCCGTACAGGCCCAGGCTCAGGCTCTGGTTTCCGCCGGCAAGGTAGAAACTGCAGAGAACCGCGACGGCAATCGTCACTACAGGAATGGCGGTGGAAACCATGCCCAGAGACAGGCCGCCGATGATCACAGTCGCCGGCCCCGTCAGCGATGCTCCGGCCAGGCGCCGGGTCGGCTGGTACGTCGCAGAGGTATAGTACTCCGTGGCGAGCCCGATGAGGTTGCCGGCAAGCAGTCCGGAGAGGACTGCGAAGAAGACCCCCAGGCGCTCGGGGCCCAGGATCAGCCTGACCAGGAAGAACGCGCCCACTGCAGTCAGCAGGCTTGCGCCGTAGACCCCTCTGCGGAGGGCGCCGAGGAGCACTCTCTGCTCGGCCCGCTCGCCTGCGTGGACGAGGAAGGTACCCGCTATTGCGGCCAGAACGCCCAGTCCGGCCAGCGCAAACGGGAGCGCCACGCCGGCGGCCCCGTAGCCGGCGGCAACCGAAAGAGCCGCGGTGGCCACGATCGACCCGATGTAGGACTCGTACAGGTCAGCGCCCATCCCTGCGACGTCGCCGACGTTATCGCCGACGTTGTCCGCAATCACCGCCGGGTTGCGGGGATCGTCCTCGGGGATGCCCGCCTCCACTTTGCCGACAAGGTCCGCACCCACGTCGGCCGCTTTGGTGAAGATCCCCCCGCCGACGCGGGCAAAGAGCGCCATCGAGCTGGCGCCCATCCCCGAGGTGAGCAACACGCTGGTCAAGGTCTTGATCCTCTCAGAAGAGGCCAGACCGGCATAGTGGTTGTTAAGGAAAAGGTACCAGGCGGTCAACTGCAATAGCCCAAGGCCGACGACGACAAGGCCCATCACGGCGCCGCTGGAAAAGGCCACCCGCAGCCCTTCATTCAGGCTTCTGCCCGCTGACTGCGCCGTCCGGGCGCTCGACCGGGTCGCGACGTTCATCCCGATGAAACCGGCCAGCGCAGAGAAGAAACCCCCGGTCAGGAAGGCGAAGGGGACAAATATGGTCAGGTAGCCTGTCCGGGCGAAGAGCAAGAGCAACACGAACATCGCCGCGAAGAATAGGGCCACTCCTGCGTACTGCCTCTTGAGATACGCTCCGGCCCCTTCGCGGACAGCGCTGGCTATCTCCCGCATTCGAGGGGTGCCCTCATCCCGGTGCATAATCGTCTGAACGAGGTGTCCCGCAAACGCCAGGGCCGCCACCGAAGCTACCGGGGCCAGCCAGAACCAAGAAACCACTCTTCACGCCCCCTCGGCCTTACATCCGTCAAGCGACGTGAGTTCGAACGCCTGTCCCTCAAATCCTGCTTGCCCTGAGAGCGAAGACTTATGCAACTGGCCGGTGGGGAGAACCGCGCCAAGGGGGGGCAGGGTTAGAGCAGCTTCAGCGGCCCGCCGTCTTGGCCCTGACCGCGGGAAGGAGAGGCTGGGGCTGCAGCCCTTTGGACCTTTTCTCTGCGTACAGGCGTTCGTCGGCCCTGCAGACCAGCGCCGAAACGGTGGTTGCGTCGTCCGGGTAGGAGGCAAAGCCGAAGGACACCCGCGGGACGTCGAACTCCACGGGCCCCGAGCCAACCCGGGTGTCCGCCATCACTGCCGCCACGCGCGCGGCCGCGGCCAAGGCCTGGGATACGGTCGCCTCCGGCATGATGACCGCGAACTCGTCGCCGCCGTACCGGGCCACCAGGTCGGTGGCGCGGAGGCCGTTGCGGAGGCATGAGGCCACCGCGCGCAGAGCCGCGTCGCCACAGACGTGGCCGTAAAGATCGTTCACTGCCTTCATACCGTCGACGTCCGCCAGACCGACTACCATCGGGCGACCGTACCGCCTGCTTCTGGCCAACTCCTCAGAAAGCCGCTCGTAGAAATGTGAATGGTTTAAAAGCCCGGTGAGACCGTCGATAATCGCCGCCCGGGCGACCTCCTCGTGTTGCTGGGCCGCATCGATGGCAATGGATATCTGGCCGGCGACGGCCGTGATCAGATAGAGGTCCTCGGTCGTGAAGGCGCTCGGGAGTTCGGACTCGATGTCCAGTACCCCGATCACCTGGCCCCTTGCGACGAGCGGGGCGGCGAGCTCGGACCGGATCCTTATCTCCGGGACCGGAAAGTAGCGGGGATCGCGTTCCACGTCCTTGACCACGAGAGGGGTCCCGTGCTCGGCGACCCAACTGGTGAGGCCCCTGCCCGACGGGATGCGCAGGCCGTGGATCGCCGGGCCGAAGCCCGTCTCGGCTTCGACGACGAGGTCGCGTGACCCGGGAGCGAACAGGAGTAAGACGTACTTGTGCTTGCCCACGGCGTCGTGAAGGATCGCCAGGATCCTGCCTAGCAGTTGCTCGCGCTGGAGGATGCTCCCCGTCTCGAGGGATACCCGGTACATGACGCTCAGTGCCTTGCCGTGCACCGGCAGGATCCGGCCCTCGAAATCCTCCCGCGCCACCGGCCCCGGAGGCGCCCCCGCCTGTTGCTCGAGCGCAATGCGCTGTTCGTGACCAAGCCAGATAGAGTCGCCGGCGGACCGCCCGATGCTGACCGCCTCGCGAAAGGCCCGGACGATTGCCGGGTCAAACTGCGTTCCGGCACCTTCCAGGAGGCGTTTGAGGGCCTCCTCGACACGCAGCGCGGTCCGGTAGGGACGGTCGGAGGTCATGGCGTCGAATGCATCGGCAACGGCTAGAATGCGGGCGTTTCGGGGAATGGCGTCCCCGGAGATGCCGTCGGGGTATCCCCCGCCTCCGTACCACTCGTGGTGCGAGCGCACGGAGGGCGCCAGCCCGGCGAGAGCCGGCGTCACTTTCAGGATCGAAGCTCCGGCGGTGGGGTGCTCCATAACCAGTGCCCGCTCCACCGGGTCCAGGGGGCCCCGCTTGGTCAGGACGCTGTCCTCCACCCCTACCTTGCCGATGTCGTGCAGCATCGCGGCCAGACGCAGGTCCTCGGTTTCGTCCCGGCTCAGTCCAAGGCGGCCGGCGATCAGCAAGGCGTACTCGGCAACCTTGCTGCTGTGCCCCCGCGCATAGGGATCCCTTGTCTCGACCGCGACCGCCAGTGAATGAGCTATGGCCAGGTGGAGGTCACGGGCCTGTCTATAGTGGCCGGCGTTGTTCAGAGCGACCGCAAGGTGGTCGGCGACCGTCTCGAACCCCAGAATGTCGAACTCGGCGAAAGGATCACCCTCCGCGGACGAAAGACACAGCACACCGAGCACCTTGCCGCCAAAGCTCGCCGGCAGGGCGAGCCATCCGCCTTCGTGGACCTGCCTTCCCTGTGCTGCGGCGGCGACCGTGGCAGGGCCGGCAACCGGGCCGGCGGAACCGGGGGGCGTCGCCTCATACAGCGGGCCGCGTCCAAGCCGCAGCGAGAAGCCGCCGCCCGGCTCGCCGGGAAGGTAGATGCCAACCGAACCGACCTTGAGGTCTGTCGTGACGGAGTCGGCTACCTCGCGCAGGATTCCATCCAGCTCGAGCGACGAAGACAGGCGCCGGCTCGCGCGGTTGACCCCTGCCAGAAGGGCTGCACGGTCTGCCGCCTCTTTGCTTGAGGCCAGGAGCTTCTCGCGGAGGAGGGAGTTCCTGACCGCAAGCGCGATGAACTCGGCGGACGGTGCGAGGAGGGCAAGATCGTCCGGTGTGTAGGCGGGGAGCTTGCTCGCCGTGGCTATTGCCAGCAGACCGATGTGCCGGTCGTCGGCCTTAAGAGGCAGGAGGCACGCCTGTTCCATACCGTCGGCGGCCAGCCTGGAAGAAACCATGCAGGTATGCTCCCCGGCCTGGAGGTCCCCGGCTATGTACGGTGCGGTCTGCGGCGGGCATGGCGGGCAGGTCGCTCCGGTGGCACGATGTGCGTCGGATGCGTTCTTGGGTGAAACCGAGACGCTGCAGCCCTCGGCACAGACCTGGACAAGCGTTACCTGCGAAGGTTCATGAGAGATGCATGCCATCACCCGGTCAAAGCCGATGATCTTGCTCAGTCCTGCGGCGAGGGCCGCGAAGACGGACGGGATGTCCCGGCCCGAGCTCGTCGCCCTGGCGATCTCGGCGGCGACTTCCAGCCGCCGGGCCGCCATGCGCTCCGAGGTCACGTCTTCATACAGCTCCACCCATCCCGCCAGCCCGCCGTCGTCGTCCCGCACCGGCCCGCACCACCGCCGAAGAACGCGACGCTGCGGGGTCCGGAGCTCAATATCCTCTTCCAGCTCTTCGCCGCGGGACACGACAGCCCGGACCTCATCGGGGCCCCAGGCCGGGGGCCGCTTGACCACGCTGTTCAGCAGCTGCCAGAAGGTTTCGTCAAAGCTCTGGCCGGCAAGGCTACCCCCGGATTCCCCGGGCAGCGCCAGGAGCTCGGCGACGCGGCGGCTGGCAAAGACTATCCGCCCGTCCCGCCCGACCATGAGGACACCCGCGGCCGAGGCGTCAAACACCGCCTGCAGAAGCCGGGCGCGCCCGGCTTGCTGCCTTCCCCTGTACGCGTGGTAGAGGCCGACGGCGGACATCCGTGCGATCCGGCTGACGGCGTCCAGCGCGGAACGCGGAAAGGCTTCCCTTCGTGGCGACTGGAGGTCGATCACGCCCAGGCACTCGCCGGCGGCGACCATCGGCACGGCGGCCTGAGCCCGGGTGGCCGCCGGCACCCAGGGAAGGTCGGGGTGGAGCTCAGGCGAGAGGACTACCTGACGTCTACGCTGCGATAGTGCCCTTGCGACGGCCCCCCGGGCGTAGGGAAGGCGGAGGCCGAGGGGGAGGTCCTCAACGTAGCGGGAGTTGCGCGCCGCCAGTAGCAGCCCTGAACAGGCCCCGTCATGGAGGTAAATGCCCACATGCTCGAAGCCAAAGAGATGCACGATCCCGTCCACCGTGGCACGCAGGAGATCGTCCGGGCTGACGGAACGGACGATGGCCTCGAGAACGGGCTGAATTGCCTTCTCCGGCTTCCCTGTGCTCCCCACCGGTTCCCCCTCCAAGGCAACTATCAGGTAGAAGGTCGAAAACTCGCAACGGCACGCCTTTTTCTCGGTTTCTCCTAGCGAATGTCGTCGGTGACACGCTTGGTGTTTAGGTTATCCTGCGGGCCCGGAGCCGGTAGCTGCCGGACCATTGGACGAGGCCGCACCGTCCTATCCGGGCCTCAAGGTCGCGGCGGTACCGGTCGAGAGCAAACCAGAGCCCGTCGTCGATGCCCGGCGGCCGGCCCGGGCATTGCCCACCCACAACAGCCTGCCAGGATGCATCCGATCTGATTGGCTGCCGTTCGTCGGCGACCCAGCGGATACAGGTGAAGCCGCGCTCCCGCAGCCTTGCGGCCACCCACGAAGGCGGCCACTCGACGTGGTGTGGCAGACCGGCGAGCTCTGCGAGGGCCTTGTACCATCTCCAAAGCGCACACGCCCACGAGCCCGCTTCCGCGGAGAGGCCCGGAGGAGGCAGCGGGAGATAGTCCTCCAGGAACAGCATCCCGGACGGGAGGAGGAGCGTGCCGATGGCCTCGATTACCTCGTCGAGGCCGAACGGCCGCGTAAGGGGCACCGCGCTGAGAAAGGCCGAGGCGACTACAAGATGGCACGATGACCGCTGGCTGCCGGCCCAGTCCACTATTTCAGCAGAGACGGCCGATATTCGCTGGCGGAGAACCGGGGGCAGGGTCCTCAGGTGGCGGCGAGCCCCCTCCGCGGCTCGGGGATCTGCGTCGAGGGTCAGGAGGGAACACCCGGGGTTCCGGGCAAGCAGGCCGGCCAGGTACCGGAACATGCTGCCCTGACCTGTACCAAGCTCAAGGATGGTTGCCCCCGAGGCCAGCGAGGTGACCGCCGACTCCAGTTCAGGCCACTCCATGACGAACCACTCCTAGAAGGCAACCGGGTCCCGGTGCCTGCAGTTATAGCGGCCGGATACAGAGCATATATGGCAGGCAGGGACGGTCCATCCTGCCGGCCGGTACAAAGTCCAATACCACGCCCAATACCACGCTTTTTGACCGCCGGACCGTTTCCTGGTAATATAGTAACGATGTAGCCACCACCTTGGTCGCTGAATTCCTCGCCCCAGGGCGCGGAAACGGGGGACCCAGGGTTTCCGGGGCTAATCGCGAGCAAGGGCGAAAGTTGCAGTGGCCCTGCGAGCGTAGGGTTATCTCTATCAACCCGAGCCCGTCAGCTAACCCCGTAAGCGTCGATTGAGGAGGTTGGTCTGGCAACTCAGCTCCTATTCTGGTTCCCCGGCGTTTCCCCGCCGGATATTGCTGCTGAGTCCGGCCTCTCCTCCACTGTTGTGGCCAGCGTTTCGCCCGCTATTTGCACGGTTCCAGGCAGGCAGTCCCGCCGTTGCCGGGAGCCAACCCCGCCTTGCCGGGCGCCAGGTGGTCTTATGCGCTTGTTTTTCTGCCTGTCCCGGTACATGGCCGCGGAGAGCGCGACGGAGGTGCGGGACGGCAAGAGAACGGGGGCGACGGAACCAGGGAGGAGGATGAAACATGTCAGGGAGGATATTCGCGGTTCTTGGGGCCGGAAACGGGGGCCAGGCGATGGCCGGGTTCCTGGCGCAAAGCGGATACCCGGTGCGCCTCTGGAACCGCAGCGCCGAGCGGCTGATGCCGTTTTTCAGGCGCGGCCGGATCGCGCTCGAGGGGGTGGTATCGGGGGACGCCTCGCTTGAGCTGGTGACGACGGACCTCGCCGAGGCTGTGGCCGGCGCGGACGTGCTGATGGTGACGACGCCGGCAACCGCTCACCGCAGCCTTGCCCGGGAGCTGGCGGAGTACGTCGAGCCACGACAGCTTGTGATCCTCAACCCCGGCAGGACGGGCGGCGCACTTGAGGTGGCAGAGGTCCTGGCGAGCTACACAGACGAGTTGCCTGTCGTCGCCGAGGCTCAGACGCTGCTCTTCGCGGCAAGGTCCACCGGCAAAGGATGCTGCCACATATATAGCGTCAAGCGCTTTGTGGCCCTGGCTGCGCTTCCCGCGGAGGAGACGGGTGCCGTGCTGGCTGCCCTAAATCCGATCTTCCCCCAGTTTTACGCGGCAAGAAACGTCCTTGAGACGGGTCTCGACAACATGGGCGCGATCTTCCATCCGGGGGTCACCCTTCTGAACGTTGCGCACATCGAAGCCACGGCGGGCGCCTTTGAGTACTACCTCGACGGAATCACGCCTACTGTCGCGCGGGTGATCGGATTGCTCGACGGCGAAAGGATGGACGTCGCCCGGGCGTACGGGGTCCGCAGCCGCAGCGCCAGGGAGTGGCTCGCCGAGGCGTACGGCGCGGAGGGGGAAACCCTCTTCGAGGCGGTACGCAACAACCAGGGCTACGCGGGCATAAAAGCCCCCCCTCATCTGAACCATAGGTACATCCGGGAAGACGTTCCAACCGGCCTTGTCCCGATTTCGGAGCTCGGAAGACTGGCAGGCGTCATGACCCCGACCATCGATGCGATGATCGGCATCGCGTCTGCCGTCCACGGCGCTGACTACCGGAGCGAGGGGCGAAACGCCATGCGGATGGGTATTGCCGGCTGCAGCCCTGTTGAAGTGCTCGACTTCGCATGCCAAGGAGGATTGCGGATTGACGAGAGCTTCCCCGCGCCGGGGCCGGCTTCTGGCGACCTGCCTGGGTGATTGCGTACACGTCGCGGGCGTGAGGCGCTTCCTTGGCTTTGCCAGAGAGGCAGGCTATGAGACGCGTTTCCTGGGTGCCGCCCAGCCGGTCGAGCGCGTTATCGAGGAGGTCAGGAGCTGGAATCCGGACATCCTTGCGTTGAGTTACAGGTTGACTCCGGGGTCGTTGGAGAGGCTCCTGGCGTCCCTCAAGCACCGGCTGAAACCGGAGCTCGACGGCGGCCTGAGGATGATCTTCGGAGGGACCAACCCGAACTGCGCGGTCGCCGTGGCCACGGGGCTGTTTGAGGCCACCTTTGGCAGCGCCGCCGGCGACCAAACGGTGCGCCGGTACCTTTCGGGCGGGGACTTCACGCGGCGTCCAGCCGCACTGCCGGACACGCTTGTTGCGCGCATCAAGGCGAAAGCGCCGTTTCCTCTGATCCGCCACCATTTCGGCCAGCCGACGGTCGACGAAACCGTAGCCGGGGCGGAGAGGATAGCGGAAAGCGGAGCAGTCGACGTCCTTTCCCTCGGCCCCGACCAGAACGCCCAGGCCAACTGGTTTCATCCCGGGGAGATGGACCCGGCTCAGGACGGCGCCGGGGGAGTGCCGCTGCGAACGGAGGAGGACCTGCGGAGGATCTATGTGGCGACTCGCAGGGGCAATCACCCCCTGGTCAGATGCTACAGCGGGACTCGCGACATAGTCCGGATGGGCCGGGTCCTCCAGGACACGATCCACAACGCGTGGGCGGCAATCCCTCTCTTCTGGTACAACGTGTTGGACCGCCGGAGCGGACGGCCGTTGCGGGAGGCAATCGCCGAGAACCTCGAGGGCATCGCCTGGCACGCTGCGAGGGGCGTCCCGGTCGAGGTCAACGACTCCCACCAGTGGAGCCTCCGGGCGGCCCCGGACGCAGTCGCCGTGACCGCCTTCTACCTGGCGGCCTACAACGCCCGGCAGGGCGGCGTAAGGGATTACGTGGCCCAGATGATGTTCAACACCCCCGCCGGGACCAGAGCGGACATGGACCTCGGAAAGATGCTGGCGAAACTGGAGCTCATCGACGAACTGGCCGGTGACAGCTTCCGGGTATGGCGCGAAACCAGGACCGGTCTGGCCAGCATGCCGGCAGACCGTGACCTGGCCGTCGGCCACTTGTGCGGGTCGATTGCCCTGCAGCTGGGAGTCCGTCCGCACGTGGTGCACGTTGTCGGTTTCTCGGAGGCCGATCACGCGGCTACCGCCGAGGACCTCATCCACAGCACGCGGATCGCCGCCGGCGTGATCGCCGGGCTCGTCGAGGGTCAGCCGGAGATGAGCGGTGACCCCCACGTGGCGGCCCGGCGAGACGAGCTTCTCAGCGAAGCGCGAGTCGTCATCGGAGCAATTCGCGAACTGGCCCCCAGGGGCACGGCGGATCCCTTGTCAGACCCCGAAACCCTTGCCCGTTCCGTCGAGTGCGGGCTGCTTGACGCGCCGGACCTCGCCGGCAACCCTGCCGCGGCGGGAACCGTGCGCACCGCGATCGTCGACGGGGCCTGCAGGGCGGTGGACGACGGCGGGCGCCCGGTAGCGGAGTCCCGGAGGGTCGCGGAGGCCCTTGGCAGGGCCAGACAGATGCTCAGCAACGGAGGGACACGATGGCACAAGCACTAAAGATAGCGGTTCTTTACCGGCCTGGACGCAACGTCGAGTGGCAGCAGAGGTTCACGGGGCAGGACATCCCCGATGACGCGATCGAAGAAGCCGCGCTGCACCGGGACGCCCTCGAGGAGGCGGGGCACGACGCGCGGCTCGTGCGCTGGGAACAGGACAACCTGCGGGGAATGGCCGGCGAGCTGGGTTCGGACTCAACGGACCTGGTTTTCAACGCCTCGTCGCTTCAGGAGGTTGCCTTTCTGGAGGCCGCCGGAGTCCCGTACTGCGGCTCCGGCCTTGACCTGGTCGCTCTGGACAAGGCCACCAGGAAGAAGCTGCTCGCTTTTCATGGAGTCGCGACGGCGCCATTTGCCGTAATCGACTCCGACGAAAGGGCCCAGGGCTTCGTCGTGCCTATAAGTAAGCTTGGCGACGGCTGGGAGCCCGAACCGCCTCTTGGGTATCCGATGTTCGTCAAACCGGTGCGGGGGCGTGGGAGCTCGGGGGTCTCAGACGACTCGATCGTCGAGGACCTGGCCGCGCTGCGCCGGCAGGCCGAGATGATCATCGCCAGGCTGGGCCAGGGCGCCCTGGTGGAGTCTTATCTCGTAGGGCGCGAGGTGACGCTCGGCGTCATCGGCGACCCGCCGGCGGTGCTCACGCCTCTGGAGATCGAGTACAGAGACGCCCGGACCAACACCTACGAACACAAGATGGACAACGAGATCATGCATTGCCCCGCGCGGCTGACGGGAGAGCAGCTTGCCGCAGTCGGGGCGACGGCCCTGAACGCCTTTCGGGCCCTCGGGGCGCGGGATTTCGGCCGGGTGGACACGATCGTCGACGCAGCGGGGCGAGCCCACGTACTTGAGCTCAACACCTTCGCCGGCCTGCAGATCCTCACCGGACAAGAAGAACACCTGCACGCCAGCTACATTGGGACGATGGCCAAGAGCATGGGGCTCACGCGGGCCGCCGTGATAGGGGCCATAGTCGACTCCGCGCGGCGGAGGTACGCGATCTAGGGCATCCCGCCGGCGGGTTCCCCGGGGATCTGAAACTTCCCGGAGATTCTCCTTAAACCTCCGGAGGCATCGAAGACGAGGGGTGCCCGCCGGTCAGGGTGGACTGTGAGTTCTCCTCCGGGCGGCGGTTCAAGACGGTCAACGAGATTTGCGGAAACCCGGATCTTCTCGAGATGCAGCGTGTCCGCAATCTGGACTATGGTGACCTCTTCGGGGCCGGCGTCGCCGAGGCTCAGGACCGAGGCCGCCAGGGCCTGACGGTCGTCAGGGAAAAAGAGGGGCAGCCGTGCCCTGTCGACGAGGGTCGACGTTATGCAGTTGGTGTACGTCGCCAGGCGGTCGATGGACTGAACGGCCCTGTCCGTGGTGAAGTCCGCCAGTCCTATTCCGGTCGCGTTCCCGTGGGAAGCCGGCGTCAGATCGAGCACGACCAGCCGCCGGAAGGCCGGACCGGCAGGGGCCGACGGGCCCACTTCTCCGGGCCCGCGGCGTCCGATCACGTTGGTGTCCATCCCGGTGCCGCTGATCTCCTTCCCCAGCCTTTCAACAATCAGGAGGTCGGCCTCTTGCAGGGGGATACGCGGCATCAGTTGCTTTGCCCGGGCAAGCAAGCCCTCCTCCCTGCTGAGGAACTCCTGGGGCAGGAGCGGGATGATCTCCGCGGTTTCCTCATATCCGTTCTCGATGACGGCCAGACCTCCGACAAAAGGCAGCCTATCGAGGGCGACCGCGGCGATGGAGCGGATTGCCTCGCACATCGCGGCCGGACCGCGTCCGTGAACGGTCGTTGCGCCAGGCCTCCCCCCGAGTCCGACGGCAATCATCTTCAGTAGCCCGCTCTCGGTTGGGCCATGGAACGCCGTATGGGCCTTAATGCGATTGACCACCAGGATGCCGTGGACACCGGATGCGACGTGGCGGCTCACGTGGACCGGAAG
>Ga0068714_10004000_pt1 | contig 16907 bp, 12 predicted proteins | sample MTBNYHSulfiMetaG_FD_62988 | JGI IMG/M metagenome (GOLD analysis project Ga0068714, IMG submission 62988) | Enrichment culture microbial communities from rom New York Harbor, USA that are MTBE-degrading - MTBE-NYH (New York Harbor Sulfidogenic)... | ecosystem: Environmental > Aquatic > Marine >...
GGCAACATGGATATCTATCAGCTATCCTACCTCGATGGCGATGCCCCTCCCTATTGGCACACTTCGCAGCAGTGGGCCATGACCCGCTGGACGAGCCAGAACCTGAGCCAAACCTCGCTGGATTTCCTGCGAGAGTTACCAGAACAGCTTGTGGTTGAACTCCCCAACGTCGCGCCCATCCGCGTGGTGCACGGTTCGCCCCGCCACATCTCCGAAAGCATCTTCCCCGAGGACCAGGCCCACCTGGATGCCATGCTCGCCCTGGTCGACGAGCCGGTGCTGATCTGCGGGCACATCCATCAAGCCTGGCAAGCGGAGCGGAACGGCAGGCTGGCGCTCAACCCGGGGGCGGTGTGCGGGCCGCTCAATGGCGAACCGGGGGCGCAGTACGCCATCCTGACCTGGAAAGACGGCGCTTGGCAGGTCGAGCATCACATCGTATCCTATAATATCGGTGAGGTCGTGCGCGCCTGCCAGGAGAGCGACTTCCTGGAGGCATGTGGCCCCTTGGGTCGCGCCATCCTGCTGTGCATCAAAACAGGGCACGATGTAACCCTCGATTTTCTGAAGTACGCCTTTCGGCGTGCCGAAGCCGCCGGATACGGGCGGGTTGAGTTTGTCCCCGACGAGATCTGGGCACAGGCCACCGAAAGCTTCGATTGGGAAGCAGCGGAAAAGGGCAGGTAACGCTATGCGAAAGAACAAACTGCTCTTCACCGGCGCGGCCGCCTTGGGGGCCGGTGTGGCAGCGCTGACGGTGAGCAGCTACCTGCGGCAAAAGCGGGAGGCCACCGAGCGGCTGGCACTGAACAGCCAGGTCGCTGAGACCGCCCGCGGGCCGGTGGAGTACGCCGTGACGGGGACGGGACCGCCCGTGCTGGTGCTGCACGGCGCTGGCGGGGGCTACAACCAGTGTGTAATCGATAGATTGCGAGATATCGGCTTCCAGCTCCTCACTCCCTCCCGCCCCGGCTACCTGCGCACGCCGCTGGAAACCGGTCGCGACCCCGATGAGCAGGCCGCGGCCTTCGCCGCCCTGCTGGACGAACTGGGGATCGATCAGGTGGCGGTGATCGGCATCTCCGCCGGAGGGCCGCCCGCTATCCAATTCGCCCTCAACTACCCGCAGCGTTGCTGGGCCTTGGTCTTGATCTCGGCCGTCAGCGGGCCGCTGCACCACGTCCCGCTGCCTTTCAATGCGCTCGCCGGTCTGCTGCCCTACGCCGATTTTCCCATGTGGCTGGGCCTGCAAATGCCGCTCATCCCCGTGCTCGGCGGCCCGCCGCCCTGGGCGCAAGCGCGTATGGACGTGGAGCGCCGCGCCCTGCTGCGCACGGTGGCCCGCAGCTTCTTCCCGCTCGGCCCGCGCGTGGCCGGCATGCGCAACGACCTGCGCTGGCTCGATCAGATCGAGGGCTACTCCTTGAAGAAAATCACCGCTCCGGCTCTGGTGATCCACGGGGAGGCCGACCCCTTGGTGCCCATCGAGCACGGCCTGCGCAGCGCCGAGGCCATCCCTGGAGCCGAATTCTTGCCGCTCCCCGGCGGCGACCACCTGGTCTTCATCACCCACCTGGAGCAGACCAAGCCGGCTTTGCTGGAATTCCTCAGCAAGCATCGGCCAGAGGAGTGAGCGGGGATCAAGCAACTGGTAATCAGGCGGGCAGGGCTTCGGCACGGCGCCTGAAGCCTGCAGCGCTTGTGCCTTCATCCACTAGGGGGTATGATTGGCCTTTGCGAGTTCCACCAAACCAGCCAATGAGGTAACCTTTGGATATTCGCGCCCTGCCTTACATCCTGCTGATGGGGGCGGTCTTTGGCACCAACGTGGTGCTGTCGCGCTTTAGCATTAGCCAATTCGATCCCACCACCTACATCGGCCTGCGCCTGCTGATCGCCAGCCTGGCGTACGGCGCGGTCTACATATTCCGCATCGGGGGGCGTAAGTGGCCGCGTGATCGAACCCTATGGCGGCACGCCGCCATCTCCGGCGTGCTGGACCTTGCCATCCCCATGACGCTGCTGGCGTTCTCGCTGAAGTACCTATCCAGCGGAGTGATGTCCACACTAGCCACCATCAATCCCGTGGTCATCGTCCTGCTGGCACATTTCTTCCTGCCCGACGAGCCGCTCACCTGGCGTAAGACCATCGGCATGGTCATCGCGCTCGCTGGGGCATTGCTGCTGGCATTGCTCGGCGGAAGCGGTCTGGCGGATGTGGAGCAGGTCAACCCCCTGGGCTACGTATTGGTATTGGTGTCCATGCTAACATCCAGCAGTGCGGCGATCTACATCCGGCGGCACATGCGAGATCTAGATCCTTTCGATGCTGCCGGGGCGCGCATCATGGTGTCCACTCTGGTGGTCTTGCCGCTTTCCCCGCTCACGGTCGGCTTCGACCTCAGCGCCGTCGACCAGAGCGGCTACCTGGTGCTGGGCTATATGGCGCTGGTTGGAACCTTCTTCGCCTTCCTGCTGAGCTTCTACAACGTGCAACGCTTCGGCGCCAGTTCGGCTTCCATGACGAACTACGTGATCCCTGTAGTCGCCACCCTGGGCAGGGTGCTATTTCTCGGCGAACAAGTCACGCCTGGCATGTTGGCGAGCATGGGGCTAATTATCGTGGGCATCGCCGTGCTCAACCAGCGCGTGCGGCCTGAGCCGCGCATTTAGCTCCGGCGGGAAAAACGATTAAAACACGAACACGTAGGGGCGGGTTTGAAACCCGCCCCTACTATTCCATACACTTGTGGCTCAGCCCCTAGTAGGCGTTTAACGAGAAAACCACGGGCACAAGGCCCTAGACTACCGGTTTTAGGGGAAAAACAGGCACGATACCCAAAACTACAAATTAACGGCGGTTAACCACCCTTGAGGAACGCCACGGTGACCCCCTCCCCGCCCTCGTTGGGGGCGGCGGTCTCATAACGGTCCACGTGGGGGTTGCGCTTCAACTCGCGACGCACCATCTGGCGCAGCTTTCCCGTTCCTTTGCCGTGGATGATGCGCACGTAAGGCAAGCCCACCACGTAGGCGGCGTCCAGATGGCGCTCTAGGTTTTCCAGGGCCTCATCCACCCGCTGGCCGCGCAGCGAGACCTCCACGCCGGGGGATTGCGGCTTGTAGCCCGCCACGGTCACATCGACCTCGGCGGGCAAATCCGCCACCTGGGCAGCTCCCAGCAACTCGATATCCACCAGCCGCGCCCGCACCCGCAGCACCCCCACCTGCACCTCAAGCTCCTCCTCCCCCAAGGCCGTGACCACGCCCTCCTTGCCCAGCGAACGCAATCGCACCCGGTCTCCCAGGCGCACCGGCCGGCTGGGCGCCGATTCGGGCACTTCGCGCCGTACAGTGGGCTGCTCGACCGTCGCTTCCAGCGCTTCGACCTGCTGGGCAACCTGCTCGATGACCTCCAAGGGCTGCTGGGCACGCGCCAGTTTTCGCCTGGCGTCTTGCAATTCTTTCTTGAGGGCCTCGATCTCGGTCTGGGTTTGCTGGCGGGCATCTTCCAGGATTTCCAAGCGCTCATCCTCGATACCCTCCAGCCGCTCGGCCAGCTCGGCGCGCAACTCCTCGGCTTCGCGGCGCGCCGTTTCGGTCTGCTGGCGGGCCTGGCGGATCAGGTCGCGCTGGCGGTGGATCTCGTCGAGTAGATCGTCGGCGCGCAGGTCAGCGGGGTTGATGGTCTCGCGGGCGGCCTCCACGATGCTCTCGTCCAGCCCCAATCGCTGAGCAATGGACAGGGCATTCGAGCGGCCCGGCAAGCCAATGGTGAGGTGATAGGTGGGGCGCAGGGTCTCGAGGTCGAATTCCACGCTAGCGTTGACCACCCCCGGAGTGGCGTGGGCGTAGGCCTTGAGTTCGGGGTAATGGGTAGCCACCAAGGTGGTGATGCCGCGCTCCAGCAGATAGTCCAGGATAGCGCGCGCCAGGGCAGCGCCCTCTTGCGGATCGGTGCCAGCGCCCAGCTCATCGAGGATCACCAGCGAGCGCTGGTCGGCGTGAGCCATGATGCCGATGATATTGGTGATGTGGCCGGAAAAGGTGGAGAGCGACTGCTCGATGGACTGTTCGTCGCCGATGTCGGCGTAAACCGCCTCAAAGAGGCTGAGTTCGGAACCGCTTTGAACAGGGATGTGCAGGCCGGATTGGGCCATCAAGGCCAGCAGGCCGACGGTCTTCAGGGTGACGGTCTTGCCGCCGGTGTTGGGGCCAGTGATCACCAGGGCGTAGTTCTGGGGGTGTAATTCAACATCAATGGGCACCACGGTCTCAGGCTCCAGCAGGGGATGGCGAGCCTGCCACAAGCGCAGCACCACGCCAGGATGCGGTGAGTCCTTGTGGGGTTTGATGGGGTGCAGGGTGGGCGCCACCGCGCCCAGGTCTTCGGCGTACTTGGCGCGGGCGAAGGCCAGGTCGAGGGCCGCCAGGGTCTCGACGGCGGCCAAGAGCGTCGGGGCCTGCTCCCCGACGCGCCCCGAAAGCTCTGCCAGGATGCGGCGCTCCTCGTCGCGCTCGTCAAGCTGCAACTGCCGCCAGGCGTTATTCAATTCGACCACCTGGAGCGGTTCGACAAACAGGGTGGCGCCGGAGGAGGACTGGTCGTGCACCACGGCCTTGATGCGGCCTTTGGCCTCGGCGCGCAGCGGCAGCACGTAGCGGCCGTCGCGCTGGGTGATCAGAGCTTCCTGGAGGAAGGGCACGATCTTGGGGTCCTTGAGTAAGCGCTGCATGCGGCTGTTGAGGCGTTCGTGGGCCACGCCCAGGTCACGGCGGATGGTAGCCAGCTTCGGGGAAGCGCTATCGAGCAATTCACCGCGCTCGGAGATCGCCTTGGAGATGGCATCCACCAGACCCAAGCCGGTCGGCAACTCGGCAGCGATGGCCGCCAACTGGGGGAATTGACCCGCGCTCTGCTCGAACAGCCGCGCCAAGTTGCGGGCTGAGATCAGCGTGTATTTGACGTCCAGCAAGTCGGATGGGGTCAGCACCACCCCGCGCTGGGCCGCCTCAGCCGCCTGACGCACGTCCCGCGCCCCCCCGATAGAGGTGCTCGGCTGCGCCTCAAGCAGCAGGCGCGCCTCGTCCACCTGCATCAGCCAGCGGCGAGCGGTTTCCAAATCGGTGCTCGGCTGCAAGGCGCGAGCCTTCTCCGCCGAGACCGCAAAGGCGCTGTAAACGGCCAGACGCTCGAGAATGCGATCGTATTCCAGGGTGCGCAAGGTTTTTGCGTCCATCGCGGGCGAGTCTACCATAAGCCGGGCGGCTAGAAAGGGTGACATTTTCGCCCTTTGCTTGATTCCAAGTTCAAAATCCTGTAGAATCTGACTAGACAACTGTAGTAAGCAGCGGGATCACGCAAAGGGCTGGTCGCCTGCATCAAGGCAAGGAGCGCCTAACATGGACGTGATCAAAGTTTCTGGCTCTTCCCGCACCTCCGCTGTGGCCGGCGCCATCGCGGGCGTGTTCCGGGAAAATAAGCGCGCCGAGGTGCAAGCCATCGGCGCCGGGGCGGTCAATCAGGCTGTCAAGGCCCTGGTTCTATCCAGGGGGTACCTGGCCGAGGACGGCTACGATGTGGTCTTCACCGCCGAATTCATCGACGTGGAGATCGACGACAAAGTGCGCACGGCCATAAGAATCACCGTGACCGAGCGGAAGGCCTCGGGGGACACCTCCCCTGAAAGCACCACCTACAATCAGGACCTGGAGGACACCGAACGCCTGGAGTGACCGCTCCAAAATCTATCCAGTATGAGAAAGGAAAGACTCCGTGCCGAGTTTTCGTCACGGAGTTTTTATTATCGTGCCGGACCAGGACGGGCCGGAAACGGTCAAGGCGACCTGCTGCCCAACAAGTGTCAAAGAGATGAGGAGGAATTCCTCCCTAGCGACTGTTGGCCACTTCCTCGGGATCGAAGACCACCTCTTCCTTGCCGCTGAGCTTCTCCTCCACCTTGCGGACGATTAGGTCCAGGTGGCCCTTAGAGGCGACGTAATCCATGCTGTCGGCCGGGACGGTGAGCACCGGGCAGAAGGAGAAGCCTTCGATCCAGGCCTCGTAAAGCTCGTTGAGCTGGGCGAGATACTCCGGCGCTATCGAGCGCTCGTAATCCCGCCCGCGCTGGGCGATACGCTGCTGCAAGGTGGGCACGGTAGCTCGCAGGTAGACCACCAGGTCAGGCGGGTCGAGCATCTCGGTGAGCAATTCGTAGAGATCGCGGTAAGCGGCATAATCGCGCTCGGCGATCTGCCCCTGGCGGTAGAGGTTGTGGGCGAAGATCTCGGCGTCCTCGTAGACCGTGCGGTCCTGGATCACCGAGCCGGGGAAATCGAGCAGCTCGAGTTGGGCGCGCAGCCGATGGGTGAGGAAGAAAACCTGGGAATGGAAGGCCCAGGCTTTCATGTCCTGGTAGAAATCCTCCAGGTAAGGGTTCTCGGCCACCGGCTCGTAGAACGGCTCCCATCCCAGACGCTCACACAGCAACTTCACCAGGGTGGATTTGCCCACCCCGATGTTCCCCGCCACAGCAACGAATTTCTTCACGCGTCTTCCTCCTCAGTTTCTTCAATCTCGAGTGGCTCTAAAAAGGCCACCGCCTTGCCAGCATCGTCATCCATCACCAGATGTATGCGGCTGTCTGGGTGGTAATCGGTCACGTCGATCAGGCGTAGGCAGTCAGCCAGGTCGGCGTCCTCCGGCAGGAACTCCGCCAGGCGATTGGGGGTATCGTAGAAAAAGTCCCGCCGGAAGATCACGTCTTTATCATCGAGGTAGATCGCCAGCGGATAGATGTGCGATTCGATCAAGTCCTGGAAGAAATGGGTGCCGAAGGACGGCTCGGGGGCCAACCCCAGCCCCTCACCAGATAGCTCGACCAGCGCACGCGAATGGTAGATATCGGAATAGCCGATGCCCACGCCCAACTCGGGGTTGGCGGTGCCCCAGCGTCCCGGGCCGATGCAGATGAAGACTTCGTCGGCCAGGGCGGCGTTCAAGCGTCCGATGGCCCGACTGAGCTTGGCGCGCGCCGAGGGGGTGGGCAGGGCGTAATAGCCTTCCGGCGATACAAACAGCACATAACGGATATCGTCCACCCATCCCTGGGGGAGCACGCCATTGGTGGAAAAGATCACGTCGTCTTCGTTCAGGTCGGCGGGCAACTGGCCACGGCTCTCCTGCAGGTGGCTTTGAGGGCGGCATTGCAGCAGGAAGATATCCACCTCGGGGTTGGGGGTGTTGGGCCCGCGTAACCGGGCGGTGAACTCCATATCCACCGGGCAGCGATAATACTCCTCGAGCACCGCCAGGATGCGGCGCAAACGGTCGGCGAAGGGGGTGCGGTTGAGCAACTCGTCGAAGGTGAGCACCAGGTGGTCTACATCGCGCCCGATCAAATTGCTGCGCAATGGGGAAAGGTACCCATCTTGGTAGCTCTGCACCAGGTAGCGCAAGATCGGGGAGCGCTGCGGCAGCACCTCGCTCACAGACAGGGTCTTGAACTGGTTATCCTCCAGGTCGATGAGGTCGACGGCGCGCTGGGAATACTTGGAGATCGACTTGGGGTCGGCGTGGGAATATAGGCGCGGGTGGCTAAGCGCCACCAAGCGAGGATAATCGCTGCCCACCCGCTCGACGGCGCGCGTCCCCAGGCCCCACACCAGGCGCACGAAGCCATCCTGGCGGCGGATTTCGGGAGACCAGCGGAAGAGGTTGCGGCTGAAAGCCACCCCAGCGGCGTGGGGCAGGTAATAGCGGTCGAGGTGCCCGCCCTGCACCACCTGAACGAGCACGGCGATGCGCTCGTCATAGTCCTGCAGGCCCTTGCTACGGCGATAGAGCAGGGCATCGGGGTTGAGGCCGCTGGCGTACACCGCCGCGATGGCTTGGGTGAGATCGTGCAGGTTCTGCTCGGCGCTGCCCTGGTTGGGGCAGAAGCAGCTCTCGTACTTGCCGGCAAAAGATGTGCCGAAGTTGTCCTCCAGCAGGCTGGAAGAGCGCACGATCAGCGGCTGATCGCCCACCCGGTAGAGCAGCCCTTGCAGCCGCTCGAGGATATCGATGGGGAATTCACCGCGGGCATATTCCTCCTGGATAGTGGGGAACTCGCCGCGGATCTCGTCCTCGGGCTTGTATTTCTGGTCGGCCCACTTCATCAGGTCGTTGGTCGCCATGTAGGCGTACATCACGTCGGCGCCGATGAAATACGAATCGGGGATATACAGGCTATCGATGATGTCGGCGTCGGCGGTCTCGTTCAAGATGCGATAGGCCAGCAGCATGCCGGCGGCCTTGCCGCCGATCTTGCCGGCGCCGATTTTGCGCTTGCGGATGCTGAGCAGATCGTCGATGGTGAGCCATTGCTTGGCGATATCGACGTAGGCCAGTTGGTCGCTGATCAGGGTGCGGATGAGCACCACCTTGATCTCTTGTAGGCGAGCCTCGTACTTCTTGCGCTCCTGTGGAGGCATACTGGTGATCGCCGTGGCCTGCTCGAAGAGCAACTCCACCGGCGCCAGCTCGGGGTTGAAGAGCGCCAGTTCGTCCAGGGCGGCGCCCTGCTCGGCCAGGGTATCGCGGATGATCTTCTCGAAAAGCTCGATGGGCAAGTTATTGGCGAAATGCAGGTCGGTCAGATAATTGCGGACGTGCTCCAGGCGAGCGTGCCACAGCTCGGGCGGCTCTTCACCGAAAGGGTGAGCCTGACCTTCGCTGGCCTGAGTGGAAATGGCCTGCTGCCGCACCAAGGCCTCGAACTCCTTGGGCTCGATCACATCGTGCTCGAAGAGCGCGTTGCGCATTTGGGCGCGCATGCGGCGCTGCAAGATGGGGTATTGAGCTAGGGCGAGGTAAATGCGGAAGGTGGGGTCAGAGGAGGAGAGCGGCAGGGTCATACGATAAGAAGAAGGTATATAGGGCGATCTCAGGGGAGATCAACGCAGAGAGGGATAGGGTATCGGCTGTAACTGGCCGCCGCGAGGCGCAGCGAGTCAGGCGCCCAGGTGCATGGGCATGATCACGTGCAGGAAATCATCCTCCCCCACCGGGCGGATCACGCCGGGAGCGGCAGCGGCGGAGGTCTCCAGGCTCACCTCTGGGGTACCGACCACGTCGAGCACCTCGCGCAGGAAACGCACGTTGAAGGCGATCAGGATCGGCCGCCCCTCGATGGTGGCATCCACCTTGGTCTCGTTGGAGCCGGTCTCTTCGGACTGGGCGGATATCTCGACCACGCCAGGCTCGCCCTCCTCGCCGGGAGTGACGTTGAGGCGGGCGATGAGCGAGCCTTCGCGGGCGAAGATCTCGGCCTGGCGGCAGGCTTTGAGGAAGGCGGTGGTGGAAAGCACCGTGCGGGTGTGGTGCTCGGCGGGAATGATCTGCTCGTACTCGGGGAACGAGCCTTCGATCAGCTGGGAGGTCAGCTCGACGTCCTTGAGGCGGAAAATCACCTGGCCGCGCCCGGGAGGCAGCATCATGGTGACCTGCTCTTCGCCATCGCTGGCGATGCGGGCCAGCTCGTTGAGGGCGCGCGCCGGAACCACGACCTTGATAGCTTCGCTGACCGGCTCGGCCAGGGCGGCACGGCGCACCGAGAGACGGAAGCCATCGGCCGCCGCCAGGGTCATCTCATCGCCCTTGACAGTGATGAGCACGCCGGTGAGCACTGGGCGAGCGTCGTCGGTGGAGGCCGCAAAGGTCACCTGGCGGATGACATCCTTGAGGTCGCGGATATTGACCTTGACACCATTATCTTGATCGGGGAGGGGCAGGGGGGGAAATTCCTGAGCGTCGATGCACTTGATGTCAGTGTTGGAGTGTCCGCAGTGCACGTTGAGGGTCTGAGTGCGCACGGTGAGGCTCATATCGACCTGGTCGTTGGGTAGGGTGTTGACCAGGTCGACGAAGGTGCGCGCCGGCACGGTGGTGGAGCCTTCTTCTTCGACTTTGGCACCGATCCAGCAGGTGATGCCCAGTTCGAGATCGGTGGCCGAAAGGCGCAAACGGCCCTCGTCGGTGGCTACCAGGATGTTTCCTAAGACCGGGAGGGTGCTGCGCGGGGCGACCGCCCGGGAAACAACGCCCAGGCCGTGGGCAAGGTTATCTTGTAATACTGAAACTTTCATGATGACTGCCCCTTCGTAGACGTGTTTGTTAGAGTATACATCGTAAGGGCTAAAAAGGCTAGAGCGCTAGAGCCAGGACGGTTAGGTAGCCTTGGCGACCGCGTAATTGACTGGTTAGGAAGAAAAACAGGCCCCGAGATCGAGGCCTGCCTTATTCTGCCGGGGGTGAGACTACACCCAGCCGCGCAGCTTGACGGCTTCCGCCACACGGTTGACGGCCACGATGTAGGCCGCCAGGCGGTTGTGCACCTTGTATTCCTGGGCGACCTCGTGCACGGCGTGGAAGGCGCTGGTCATCTTCTTATCCAGCCGCTCGTGCACCATGTCCTCGTCCCAGTAGTAGTCGTAGGCGTTCTGCACCATCTCGAAGTAGGAAACGGTCACGCCGCCGGCATTGCACAGGAAGTCGGGGATCACGTAAACGCCGTTCTCGTGCAGGATCTTGTCGGCTTCGGGCGTGGTCGGCCCGTTGGCCAGTTCGACGCTGACCTTGGCCTTGATGTTCGCAGCGTTTTTCTCGGTGATCACGCCCTCCAGGGCGGAGGGGAAGAGCACGTCGACATCCAACTCGAGCAACTCTTCGTTGCTGATCTCCTCGCTGCCTGTGAAGCCAGACACGCGGCCGGTCTTCCGCTTGTGGGCAAAGACATCGGCATACTTCATGCCTTTAGCGTTGTAGATGCCGCCGCGCGAGTCGGAGACCGCCACGACCTTCAGCCCAAGCAAGTCCTCACCCAACTGGTGGGCGAAGGTGCCGGCGTTGCCGTAGCCCTGGATGGCGGCGGTGGCGCCCTTCAGGTCGAAACCGGCGACCTTGCCCCATTCACGCAGGGTGAAGATGCCGCCGCGGGCGGTGGCGTCGCCGCGCCCGGCCGAGCCGCCCAGGGGCAGCGGTTTGCCGGTGATCACGCCGAACTCGTTGAAACCCTGGATGAAAGAGAATTCGTCCATCATCCAGGCCATGATCTGCGGGGTGGTGTACACATCGGGGGCGGGGACGTCCTTCTCCAGCCCGATGATGCGCCCTACCTGGCGAATGTAGGCCCGGCTCAGGCGCTCGAGTTCGGAAGGAGAAAGCTTGCGCGGGTCACAGATGATGCCGCCCTTTGCGCCTCCCAGGGGGATATCCACCACGGCTGTCTTCCAGGTCATCCAGGCCGCCAGGGCGCGCACGGTGTCGATGGTCTCGTCGGGATGAAAGCGGATGCCCCCCTTCGTCGGTCCGCGGGCGTCGTTATATTGCACGCGAAAGCCGTGAAAGACCTGGGTAGTGCCATCGTCCATCTTGACCGGCAGGGTGACGTGCAGTTCCCGCAGCGGCCAGCGGAGCAATTCGTGGGTGGCAGGGTCCAATTCGAGATATTGGGCTGCCTCATCCAGTTGCGCCTGGGCGATCGCAAAAGGATTGAGCTGTTCTTCTGACATGGGTCCTCCTAAGGGTACCTTGTCGTTTAGCGGTTAAAAACATGAGCGGGCACCTCGGTTCGGTGCCCGCTTTGCTCACACAGGTCCTGTGCCTGTAAGGCAAGGACAGACGCTCTGGCAAACCACGTTACCATCTTGAGCATCATGGCGCTAAAACATTACCCGAAATCATAGCTTGCGTCAAGGGACATTCTTCCCGCCCAGAAGGTCGTTTGACCTCTTCCAGGGAGGACAAATGTCCTGCCTCAGCCAGGGAAAGGCTCCTGCTCCGGCATGTGCACGAGGACTTCATCGCCGGTGCGGATCACGCCGGGCCGCTCCACCCAGGCCACCAAGCCGCGCAGCCCGTTGGCCGCTTTGGGAAAAGCGCTGGTGAGGCCCTCGGTCTCGGGGAAGTGTTTCTGTATCTCGCCCCCGGCGGTGACGCAAGGCTTGTTCTCGCCCTCGATCACCAGGGCGGCCTCGCCCGAAAAATACAGCCGCGTGCCGGATGGCAGCAGGGTGAGGTGGGGGACGCCAGCCAGCAGCAGGTTGGCGCCCAGCCACTCGGCCTCTAGCTGGGGCAAGCCCATCCTAGCGGCGATTGTCTCCAGCTCCTCCTGCGAGACGATGGAGACCTGGCGGGTGTTGCGCACCTCGGCGCCGCGCGGGAAATGTGGGTGGCCCCCGCTGGCGCGCATCGTCAGGCCTGTGTGGCAATCGCCGGTGAAGCCCTCCCAATCGACCTGCACTTCGTCCACCGGCTTGGAAAAGCCCTTCTGCCCCGGCGGCATGACCAGCACTCGCTCGACCGTACCTCTACGTTGAAAGCTCATCAATTGCTCCTGTAATAAAGAAGTAATCAGGCGATCAGGAATCAGGTGCTCAGGCAACCAGGGAAGTGGTTGGCGGATGGGCGCGGTCGCCTAAGCGGGTCACCGCCTATCGTCCTCCAGCAATTGGCGCGTCAGCTCGCCCAGCACCACCTGAGGGTTGGCGCGGCCACCGGCGGCGGCCATCACCTGGCCGAACAGCCATTGGGCCACCGGTCGGTTGCCATCCAGGTAGGCCTGCACCTGCTCGGGGTGCTCGGCCAGCACCTGGGCAACCAGCGCAGCGATCTGCTCGGCATCCGAGACCTGCTGCAAGCCACGCTGCGCGACGATAGCAGCGGCGCTCCCCCCACCAGCAATCATCTCGGCCAGCACTTCCTTGGCGGTGGGGGCATTGATCTGGTCCTCCGCCAGAATGGTCAGCAAAGCGCCTAGATCGGCGGGGGAGAACGGCAGGGCGTCGATCTCAAGGTCGGCTTGCTTCATCAGACCGAAAAGCTCGCCGCTCAGCCAATGGGCAACCGTCTCCGGCCCAACCTCGGGCGCTGCCGCAACGGTCGCCTCGTAGAAATCAGCCACCTCGCGCTCGGCCACCAGCAGCCCAGCCTGGTAAGTGTTCAAGCCGTATTGCTCCTGGAAACGCTTATGGCGAGCGTGGGGCAGTTCGGGCAGGGCGGCGCGCACTTCTTCCACCCACACCGGGTCGAGCACCAGGGGCGGCAGGTCCGGCTCGGGGAAATAGCGGTAGTCCTCGGCCTCTTCCTTGCTGCGTTGCGGCACGGTGGCCTGGTGGAGCTCGTCCCAGCCCACGGTTTGCTGGATCACCGGCTTCCCCTCGCTCAAGAGCACCGTCTGGCGCTTGATTTCGTAATCCAGGGCGCGCTCCAGGGCGCGGAAGCTGTTCAGGTTCTTGATCTCGGTGCGCGTGCCGACCCCCTGGCTACCCACCTCCCGCATCGAGATGTTGGGCTCGATGCGCAGCAGGCCCTTCTCCATATCGCCGGAGTTGACCTTCAAATAACGCAGCAGGTGGCGGAGGGCGTAGCCGTAAGCCCGCACGGCCTCCACCGAGTGCATGTCCGGCTCGGTGACGATCTCCAGCAAGGGGATACCGGAGCGGTTGAGGTCAACCAGGGTGTAGGCTTCCTCCTCGCCGTGCACATGGGTGAGCTTGCCGGTGTCCTCCTCGAGGTGCACGCGGCGGATGCGCACGACCTGCTCCCCCTCCGGGGTTTCGACAGTCAGGCGGCCGTGGCGCGCCAGGGGCTGCTCGTATTGCGTGATCTGGTAGCCTTTGGGGAGGTCGGGGTAGAAATAGCTCTTGCGGGCGAAGATGCTGGTGAGGGCGATCTGGCAATTCAGCGCCAAGGCCACTCGCAGGGCATACTCGACGGCGCGTTGGTTGACCACCGGCAGCACGCCGGGCAGCCCGGCGCACACCGGGCATACAGCGCTGTTGGGCCGGTCGTAGGTCGAATCGACCACCGGACAGTCGCAGAACATCTTGGAGCGGGTCTCCAAGACGGCGTGGACTTCCAATCCGATGACAGGCTCAAGGGCGAGGGGCATATGCCAGGGCGAGAAAGGGGCGGTCGCTACTCCGGGCGGCGCACGGTGAAATTATCGTAGGCTATCGCCAGATCGCCATTCTCCCACGTACCAGCCGCCAAGCCGACATCACCGCTGGAGAAGGCATCATCATAGCCTTGAGCGACCACCACACCATCCACCGCCAGGGTGAGGGTATCACCCACGCAGGCTGCCGTGATCGTGATTGGCGAGCCATCGGTGGGGATGACATCGGCTACGTCCCAGGGAACTATCGTATAGAACTCCCCTGCTTGTAGCTTCCATATGGCAAAGTAGCCATCTTCCCCGACCTCTAGCGCATAGAAATTATCCTCATCCTGGTAACGGCAGAAGACCACATACCCGCCATCACCAGCGGAGTTAATTAGTCGCGCATCCACACTGATGATTACATCAGTGAAGTGCAGATAAGGATTGCCCCAGATGTAATAGCCGTCAGGGTACACTTCAATACGATATTCACCGCCCACGTAATGTACAGAACCGCTTTGCACGCTGAAATCATCCCAGCCGCTGCCGGGGTCGGAGAAATCGTCGAAGAACAGCACCGAGCCGACAGTGGGCAGCTCGCCTTGGGGTGCACTTGAAGATTCGATGATAGCCACCTCGCCCCGCAGGGCGGCCTCGATCAAGGGCATGGCCAGGGTGATGGGGCGCAAGGCATTGATGAACCCGCCGGTGGGCACGCAGCTATCGTCATCGTCGATGACCCCGTCACGATTGGTATCGGCCAGGACGCGGCAATCCACGAACTGATCGTCGCCGCCGTAGCCCAATTGGGTGGGGATGCCGATAATGTAGCCCTGCAGGTCAGCGGCCATCCCGCCGCTGTTTCCGCCCGAAATGGTGGCGGAGGTCTTGATGAAAGCCCGGTCGCCGCGGCCAGGCTCGGAGGTGAAGCCCCCCACCTCGCCGGGGGTGACCGTGATGGTCTCGCCGCCGATGCCGGGGTAGCCGATGATGCGAATGGTGTCGCCCAGCCTGAGCTCGTCGGAATTGCCCAGGGGGACGGCCGGCAGGTTGAGGCTGGCGTGGTCCAGCGGGTTGCCGTCCATGTCGGTGGTCACCCGGATGACGGCCACGTCGAGGTCTTCATCAGCCTGCACGACCTCGGCGTAATAGGTCGGCTCAGGGGGGCGATCTTCCTGCAGGGAAAGCGCCACGATGAGGGCATCTACGGGGAAGAAGCGATCCGGCAACACCACGTGGGCGTTGGTCAGGATGTAGCCATCGGAGGAGATGATCGTGCCCGAGCCGGTCCAGCCGACCTCCAGGTCGCCGTTCTCCTCGTACATGGCCCAGATCTGCACCACCGAGCGAAAGGGGACAGCCTCAATCACTGACTGCGGCGTGATCGAGGGCCGGATCGTGGGCGCCTCGGTCAGGACGATCTGTGGCGTGGAAGTGACCTCGACGACCTGATCCTGCTTCAGCCAGGCCTGGATGGTAGCGAAGCCCCCCACGGCCAAGACGATCCCAAGACAAGCCAGCGAGGCCACAATGATGCTGCAAGCCATCCAGTTGAAGCGTCTCGGTTGTTTCGGTTGGCGATCCATTAGGTTCCTCCAGGCCAAGCGACGCGGTGACTTAGCCGTGCCGCTGGATGAAGCGCGCCATGCGCTCCAAAGCCTGCTCGATCTTCTCGTAGGCGGTGGCGTAGGAGCAGCGCACGAAGCCTTCCCCGCCCTTGCCGAAGGCGCTGCCGGGGATCACCGCCACCTTCTCTTCCTTGAGCAAGCGTTCGGCGAACTCTTCGTCTTCCATGCCGGATTTGGCTACCGAGGGGAAGGCGTAGAACGCCCCGCGGGGCTCGAAAGTGTCCATCCCCAAGGTATTGAGGCCGCCAACGATCAAGCGGCGGCGGCGGTCGTATTCGGCGACCATGGCATCGACGTGCTCGGCGCCACTCTCCAGGGCCTCCAATGCCGCCAGCTGGGACATGGTGGGGGCAGACATGATCGTGTACTGGTGAATGCGCAGCAGCCCTTGAATGATCTCCGGTGGCCCGGCGGCGTAGCCCACCCGCCAGCCGGTCATGGCGTAATCCTTGGAGAAGCCGCCCAGCTGCAAGGTGCGGGCGCGCATGCCCGGCAGGGCGGCGAAACAGACGTGCTCGACGCCGTACACCAATTGGTCGTAGATCTCATCAGAGATCACCAGCAGGTCGTGCTCTTCAGCCAGGCGCCCGACCTCCAGCAGCACCTCACGCGAGGCCACCGCTCCGGTGGGGTTGTTGGGGTAGCCGATCAAGATGGCTTTAGTCTTGGGGGTGATGGCCGCGGCCAGCGCCTGGGGGTCCAATTGGAAATCATCCTGAACGGAACTGGGCACTTCCACCGGCACGCCGCCCGCCAGGATGACCTCCGCCTGGTAGGAGACGAAGCAGGGGGTGGGGATGATGACCTCGTCGCCGGGGTCGAGCACGGCGGTAAGCGCCAGATAGAGCGCCTCAGAGACGCCCACGGTGACCACCATCTCGGTGAGCGGGTCGAAATCCACGCCGTGCAGGCGGCTGATGTGGGCGGCCAGCGCCTGGCGCAGCTCGAGGATGCCGGCGTTGGAGGTGTAATGGGTCTCACCGGCCTGCAGGGAGCGTATCCCGGCCTCCACAATTGGCGCCGGAGTGGTGAAATCGGGCTCGCCAATGCCCAGGGAAATCACATCGGGCATGGTGGCAACGATATCAAAGAACTTGCGAATCCCGGAGGGCCGCAAACCGGCCACTCGCCGGGCAAGATAGCTTGTGCGCACAGTTTTCTCCTGATCTTTTAACACGTCAACAGGCCTCCTGAAGCATCTTCAGGCTATTCGCCCTAGTTTACCATGTCGGCTGTGGGGGGATAGGAAAATAGCTAACAAAAAAGAGAGGCGCTAAACCGGGGTGATCTGCCAATCATCGGCAGACCGGTCATAGGCTAATTCAAAGGTCCGCCCATCATCCGCCAGCACCCG
>Ga0068714_10004002_pt1 | contig 16901 bp, 12 predicted proteins | sample MTBNYHSulfiMetaG_FD_62988 | JGI IMG/M metagenome (GOLD analysis project Ga0068714, IMG submission 62988) | Enrichment culture microbial communities from rom New York Harbor, USA that are MTBE-degrading - MTBE-NYH (New York Harbor Sulfidogenic)... | ecosystem: Environmental > Aquatic > Marine >...
GGTTCCACAAGCTTGCCGGTGAGGAGGAAATCGAGGCTTTTATTGACCACGAGCTTTCCTTCGCTGTGCGGGGATGTTACGGGGGAAACACAGCCTGCGTTGAGATCGGTCCTCAGAAAGAGTATGTTCTTTGTGACGCGGGGACCGGCCTGCGGGATTTCGGTCAGGCCCTGCTTAAAAAAGATCAGGGTACTGCCCCTGCTGTTTTTCATCTTTTTTTGTCGCATTTGCATTGGGATCATATTCAGGGGTTTCCTTTCTTTGTTCCGGCCTACCATGCAGAAAACCGGATCAACATTTATGGTTGCCACACAGGTCTGGAGCATGCTTTTGCCCGCCAGCAGGATGCACCGGGTTTCCCTGTTCCTTTAAGCGCCATGAGGGCAGAAATTCGTTTCCAAACTTTGAAAGCGGATGAGATTTACGAAATAGCCGGTCTGAAGGTGCAGGCAATTCTTCAGAACCATCCGGGCGGTTCTTATGGCTATTGCTTCCACGGCGGAGGGAGAAAAGTCGTCTATTCCACCGATACTGAACACGGGGCGGATGTCCAGAGCGAATCATACCCCTTTCTTGATTTCTTCCGGAGCGCCGATCTGCTGATTTTTGACGCCCAGTATTCTCTGGCCGAGGCCGTTGGCTTGAAAGAGAACTGGGGCCATTCCAGCAACATACTCGGCATCGAACTTGCCGTGCGGGCCGGTGTCAAACGACTCTGCCTGTTTCATAGCGAACCTGCCTGGGATGATGAAAAGCTGGACCGCTTTCTTCGGGAAAGTCGGGAATATCTGAAAATCTATGATGACTCATCACAACTTCGGATCGATCTGGCCTATGACGGCATGCAAATTGATCTTTGAATAAATCTTCAATATCAAATTGATGAAATACCGGCATAAGATTAAAAAAATAATTTTTCTCCTGATTGTGCTGGGGGCAATTGCTGCAGTTGGCAGCGGCTGTTACCTTGTGCTGCGCGTGGCGGAAATCGGAGCGGCCTATAAGGCGAAACTTTTGTGTTCCGGCATCTTTGTCGCCAAACGCGATGCCGCTTCGATTCTTAATGCCGATGTGGTTGTGGATGATTTGTCAGTTTTGCGCCACTTTGATGTCGATATTAATTATGAAACAAATAAGGTCACCGCAAGCTTTTTCGGGCTGGTAAAAAGGCAAGCCGTCTTTCACCCGGGGCGCGGCTGTTCTCTGGTTTATGATGCGGAAGCGCAGCATTCTGTCGAAGGTTCGGCAGCCGCCGCGGTTTTACTCCCGCTTCTGCCGGAAAAATATGCTGACCACTTTGATCCGGTACTGGATTGGGCTTTTGCCGAACCTGACCCGCAGCGGTTACGGCGCACGCGGGCTGTGGTGATTCTGCATAAAGGAAAAATTGCCGCGGAAAGATATGCACCCGGATTCGATAGAGACATTCTCTTTCTGGGCTGGTCCATGACCAAAAGTGTTGTTAATGCCCTTGTCGGCATCATGGTCAAAAAAGGTCAGCTTTCCCTTGCCGGGTCTTTACCCGTGCCGGAATGGCAATCCGCCAGCGATCCGCGCCGGGGAATTACTCTCGATCATTTGTTGCATATGACCAGCGGCCTGAGTTTCAATGAAGATTACCGGAATCCCCTTAATGATGTGAACTGTATGCTGCTTAGTGCTCCCGACATGGGTGGATATGCATTACGTAAAGCGCCGGCAGCGGAGCCGGGCCGGCAGTGGAAATATTCCAGCGGTTCCACGAACATCATCTGTCGCCTGATGCGGGAGATTTTGAGGGATTCCAGCTATCCGGAATTTCCTCGTCGGGAGCTCTTTTACCTTATCGGGATGACAAGCGCGATCATTGAGCCCGATGCATCCGGCACATTTGTCGGCTCTTCGTTTATGTATGCGACGGCGCGGGACTGGGCGAAATTCGGACAGTTGTATCTCCAGGACGGCCTGTGGAGTGGGCAGCGAATTTTGCCGGCGGGATGGGTGAAATATACGACAACTCCGGAGCCGAAATCGCCGGATCAGGGATACGGAGCCCATTTCTGGCTGAAAATTCCAAAAGAATATCGTATTTTTGATTACATCGATGAATTGCCGGCCGATGCTTTTCACTGCATCGGATATGAAGGCCAGTTTATCAGCATTATACCTTCACTGAACCTGGTTGTTGTGCGTCTCGGCCTTACGCGCTATCCCTCCTCCTGGCCGCATGATAAATTTCTTCTCTTGGTGACAAAAGCGGCAAAACGAGAAAATGCAGGAAAGTAGCTTTAATAACAAGATCAACCGGACCAGGAAAAAAATATGAAAGCATGGAATCGATTGAAGAGCAAAGCGGATTTATATTATTTAATTGTCCTTGTCCCGCTAACTTTATATCTTGCGTTTTACGGATTAAACAATTCCAGCTTCTGGGATGATGAAGCATATGTTGCTGTTATCGCGAAAAACTTTCTGCGGACAGGAGAACTGACCGGCTGGGACGGCCGGAACCTGTTCAGTTATCGCAACGGTGCGCTGCTGAACGCCGATCTGCATGTTATCAACCCGCCGGCTGATTGTCTTCTGGCCGCCGCAGCATTTAAAATTTTTGGCATATCCACGTGGGCCGGTCGGTTGCCTTTTGTCTTTTTTGGCCTGGGGGCGCTTTGGATCTTCTGGCTGTTGCTGAAGGAAGATTATCCGGGCTGCAAAACTGTTTGGCTTTATGCCTTAACGCTCACTTGTCTGTCTTATTCTTTTTTGCTCAATATCCGGCAATGCCGCTACTATGCGCTGGTTATTTTTTTTGGCCTGGCTTCCTATTATTTTTATAAAAAGTGCCTGCGGGAAAAGAAGGTTTGCTGGTTTGTCCTGCTGGCCGGGGCTTTGGTTTGTCTGTTTTTTTCCAATTATATGCTTTGTGCGGCTTTTATGGGCAGCATGTTGCTGGTCCATCTGATTTTTTATCGGCATATTTTTTCTCGCCGCGACTGGCTCAAAATGGGACTGGCGGCCTTACTGTTTTTGGCGCTGACCACACCCTATGCCTTCTGGCTGCGCCTCTGGGAGCGCCGGGACATCGATCCGGCCCTGCAGTCGCCTCCTTTAATCAAAACAGCCGTTCTGTTCTATCAAAATCTGAGGGAGCTTGATCTCATCGGTTATCTGCCGAGTGTTCTGGTTGTGGCCGGCATTGTGTTGCTTATTGTTTACCGGAAAAAAAGCTGTTGCCCCCCTGCTCTGTATGAATGGCTGGCGCTGATTTTCGGCTACACTTTTTTTCTTTCTTTTTTGTCAATTCAGCCTGCTGTCTGGCGCGGCTGGGCCGGCGGTTTGGCCGATATCCGTTACCTTAATATTCTCTTGCCTTTCTGCGCCGGCTGCATGGCGGTGGTGCTCTCTGTAATTCATCAAATCAAGTTTGGGAAGATTTTAGGTTTTGTACTGCTGCTGCTGCTTTTGTGCACTAATCTCTTGTCCCTGAAAATTGTACAGCCGGAAATGCGGTGGCTTATACCCGCCTATTGGCAAGAAATAAACACCGATTTTGATTCGCCTTATGATGCGGCGGTAGAATTTCTGCAAAGGGCAGCTATTCCGGACGATATCGTATATGCAATTCCCGAATATGCTCTGGGTCCGCTCCAGTTTTATCTGGGCGACCGGCTGAAGATGCAGGGAACGCTGAGGCATAATGTACACTTTTCTCAAAAAGCGCTGGCGCGGATCAATGCGCCTATTTTTCTTTCCGACACCTATCCCCACTGGATTATTTCTTTTGGATTATCCCAAGCGACACGGCAGATGCTTTATTACTTCTCGCGCGGCAAATACGCTTATGGCTGCAACACCTCTTTTACGGCATGTTCTTACAGCCGACGCCTGGATGTATTTCATCAGGACAGGACAAGGCCGGAGCTGCCCTGGCATAGCTTTGGACCGGTTACGTCCTTTGATGTCGGTACGCAGGCGATTTATATTTTCCAGCGTCAGGAAAAGACCCGGCTAACGATTAAAACGATCAATTAATTCCTGCCGAACATAAATCTCCGTTTTTTTCTTCTCATTTTCCGTATGCAGGGTGCGAAATTGATGCTGCAGTGAGGAAAAGACAAACAGTTGAGGGATATTGTTGACGGGGTAATCGACGACCGGGAACGATATTTTTTTGTAAGCGGCTTTCTTTAGGAAGTCGAAATAAATGCGCGGATCATCACCACGAAATTTCCGAAAAACAATAATATCCGGCTGATGCTTTAAATCGTCGTCCAGATTATTGAAGACGTGCCCGAATGTCACTTTACTGTTCAGGTAATACATAAAGGATGTATTTTCGATATTGGTGGCGATGACCAGCTTGGTTGTGTCGGCAAAATTTTGTTTTATATACGGTATGACAAAGTCCAGCGGCCCCTGATATTGATGCGTCATTTCATAGATGTGCTTTTCGACATAGAATATTTTCTCTTTCAAATCGGCGATGAGCACAATAGACAGCAGGGTTAAAACAATGACATAAAGGTAAATTACTTGTCGATAAGCATTCCAAATAAGGCGGGAATATTTATAAACGAGATAACCGTCAACCAGCATCATGAGCATCAGTACCGGTTGCAACACGATAAAATGACGAACATACAGGTGCACGGGTGTCCTGGCGATGATGAGGCTGTAAATAATGATGAATGTGGTGAAAAATACGGACAGCTTTAAAAGTTTCGGGTTGATTTCCAAGCGCAGCAGCAATTCGGGAGTGCGCAATTTTTTTACTTTATTGACGGCACCCAGGCAGAAAATAAGCAGTATCTTGATGATCAAAGCCGGATTAAAGAATTCGTAGTTGGATAGAAAACCGATAATTTCATGCAGATGTCTTTTATAGACGGGAAAATTAAATTTCTCATAGCGGGAAATGATTTCCCCGGTGTTGATGATATCAAAGAACATAATTATCGGTGCAACGAGGAGAGTGGAGATAAACAGGGGCAATAAACTTCGCCAAAATTTTTGTAGTGGTATTTTTAAAGAATATCTTTTTTTCTCAGATAGCCTTTTTAGGTAATAGGCGCCGGACATGACCAGTTCATAGCCAGCAATAAAAGAGCACAGGATAACAAAGGTAAGATAATTGAAGTTAAAAGTGATGAAGAGCAGCACAATCATCAGGACGACATATTTTCGATAACTTAAAAAATGAAAGAATGACCAATTCAGATAAACATAAAATATGGCCGCTGTAAAAAAAATGACAGTCGAATAATAACGTGCCTCACGCATGTGCAGGACAAGAGAAACAGACAATAATTCCAGGCAGATAAAAAGAATAAAAATCAATTTGTATTCCCGGCACTGGGGAAATAAATTTTTCAGGGGCAGGATAAATAATAGCAGACCCCAAAAACCAATTAGCGCGAAAGGAAGCCTCACCAAAGCGGTATTCAGATATAGATCATCTGTAAACTGAGCGAAAAAAACGCCAATGGCGGCAAAATATTCGTTGCCCCAGGTCAGGTAGGTGGGAATGTCATACTTGCTGTTATAACCGATTTCGATCGGTACGCCTCGATTGGGCTGAAGCACTACGTTTTTGCCGTCATGAACCTTGGGATAGCCGAAGGTAAGGATGCGGACTGCATTCATGGCTCCGTATGATTCATCGTTCCATAAAAGGGGATAGGAAATATTTTTGAACAAAGAAAGGCAAAAAAGAAGCAGGAGAAAAGCGATAAGCAGGTTATGAAAAAGGAAGGGTGATTTCCACTTCCTTGTGCAGCGTGCTGTTTTATTCTGGAAACTTAGTTTAAACATTGTTTTTAAATGATTACGGGTTTATCCGGGCAATATTCATTTTAAATTTAACTAAAGCGCCGGTGTATGAAAAGAGTAATTTGGAAAAGTTGGATTTGCTGCTTCCCAGATGGCGCATCCGATAGATAGAAGGTATTTCCACAACTGTCATCTTATTTCTCTGCGCAAAATGCAGCAGGCGGAAGAAATAGTCGCCGTAGCCGAAAAATATTTTGTCCAGAGGCAATTTGTTCAGCTTGCTTCTGGATATCGTAAAATATCCGCCCAGATTATCCTGAACTTGCGTACGGATTACCAGACGGATGAACCAGTTGTAGACCATGCTTGCCAGATAATGTTGTGTATCTTGCATGTTGCCGCCGGGGCAGAACCGCGAAGCGCTGACGAGATCATATATTTGGCCGACATGAAGCAATTTGGGTATGTCTGTCGGATCATGGGTCAAATCCGTATCCATGACAATGATTTGATCACCGCTGGCCTTCTCGATGCCGGCGCGGATGGAGTTGGCCAATCCGCGGTCGGTCTGCCGTAAAACGGGAACAATCGAGGAATCTCCCTGAAAAGCGGTTTGGACAAGCCGAAATGTCTGATCAGGGCTGTTGTCATCGACAACGATAATTTCCTGATCAATCCGAGCCGACAGCTGAATCTTGATTTGCTCGATTAGTTTCAAAATGTTTTCTGCTTCATTAAATGTTGGTAAAATGACTGATACTTTCATGAACTTGCCTTTCTGGCCGCGATAAAAATCAAACCGCCCCCGCTGGCTTTATCGCCTTCAGCGAAATATTTTTTTATCTTCCGGTAGACGGGCAATATGTAAAGTCGGCGAAGCAACGGTATCATAATCCAGCGATTGGTTAAACGTTTAACAATAAAAGAGAAGAAGCCGCAAGGTACAAGCAGATCGTTGATCAGGCATCTGGTTTTTGATCCGTAACTGAAAGATGTTGTTATCTCCAGACCGGCTTTTTGCAGCAGCTCTTCCCAATCTGTCCGCGGATAGTCTTGATAATGCTTCCAAAAGTAATTATAGCAGCGGCGGTATTTTGCGGCCATTTTTTCCATTTTCATGGTTATAAGCAGTTGATTCATGAAGGTATATCTGCAAAACAATGGGGAAGGTACAGTAACGTAAAACCGGCCGCCGGGCGCCAGCACCCGATAGACTTCCCGCAAAACTGGTTCCAGATCAGCAATATGTTCTAAAACGCTGTTGGATATTACTGTTTGATAGTATCCATCAGGCTTGGGGATTGCATCCCCGCGGCACAAGATCAGCTCTTGGTGGGCCTGCAGTTCTTGAGCCCGTTGCAGCTCCCGGGGATTGGGATCAAGACCCGTATCAATTTTTTCGGCGAAGAGGATCTTGGCAAATAAGCCGTCACCGCAGCCCAAGTCGAGGATGGGTCGTGGAAACGGGAGATCAGGATATATCCTGCATTCCACCGCCCGTTCGAAGGCCAGAGCCAGCGGACATTGCAGCATATACCGCTTTAATGTGTCCTCACGAAATTTCATATCAGTGTCTCAGCCGTTGAAGTTGCAAACATATGTATTCAATTTCTTTGTTTTGCAGTGTAGCATAAGCAGGAAGGCTGATGACTTGTCGGCTGATTTCTTCGCAGACGGGCAGGCGGGAACAATGATAGAAATCAAGCAGACTGGCGGCATAGAACCCCGGACGTGTTTCTATGCGCGCCTCAAGCATTTGCGCCATGAGCTGGTCGCGTCCCTGCGGATAAGCCCGGCTATCGAGTTTCACGGCGAAAGCCCACAGTGTCGGATCAATTTCCGGGGGAAAATATTGCATAATCAGACCGGGGACATCAGCCAATTGACTTTGGTATTGGGCATGGATGCGTTTTCTCTCTTGTATAATATGTGGCAATTCCTGCAACTGGGCGCAACCGAGAGCAGACTGCAAATTGGTCATCCGAAAGTTGTGGCCGGCCAGCTCATGCCAATAGTAGCGCTGACGCAGCATTCCATGATTACGATAGAGAAACATTGTATCCAGAAGATCTTTATCGGCGGTAATAACCATTCCCCCCTCGCCGGTAGTGATAGTTTTGGTTGCGTGGAAGCTGAAGGTGCCTATTGATCCCATAGCTCCGGCCAATACTCCCCGATAGCGGGAAGAGAAAGCCTCCGCCGCATCTTCCACCACCGGAATTCTTTTGATTTTGGCTAGAGATAAAATATCATCCATCGGGCAGACATTGCCGTAAGTGTGGACGGGTACGATCAGTTTTGTCCGCGCGGAAATACACTTGGCGATGTTCTCAGCTGTCATACACCACGTATCGGGATCGACTTCCGCAAAGACCGGTTTCGCTCCCAGGTGGATGGCCATGTTCGCCGCTGCCATAAAAGCAAAGCCGGGAACGATAACTTCGTCACCCGCTTGGAGATGATGCGCCAAAAAGGCCATCTGTATGGCAGCTGTGCCGTTACAGGCGGTCAGAGCGTAGGGTAAGCAGCAGAATGCGGCGATTTCTTTTTCCAATTTATCGACGAACTCACCACCGGAAATCCAAGTGGATTCCAAGGCCTGAGTAACGAATTCTTTTTCTTTTCCCCAGTAATTTGGTTTTGCCCACGGAATAAATTCTGTCCTTGCCAATTAAGTTCAACCTTTCTCCGGATTCGGACAAGATATGAGAAATTAGTGCTCAAGTCCTTTCGAATCAGGAACAAACAGTTATTTTTTTAACATAAACAGCGAGGTTAAGCGTGTGCAGTCTTGTGGTTGTGACCGGCACGAAATTCAGAGTTTTATAAAATTTATTCGATATTTCATCCGTTCCCTCTGTCGAAACACGGTAAAAGCTGGTGCCGTTCCATAATGCCAGATTTTTTTCCAGAGTTTTGACCAGCATGCCCCCGATTCCGTAATTGCGGTAATCAGGATGTACGGCAAGCGCCAGCAGCTCAGCGTGAACATCATGAGGATCAGCACCGTCAGTTTTGCCTAGCCCAGATACGTACGGATATTTCAGGACAGCAAATAATTTTCCGATTAGGCGGGGAAAAGTGAGGCAACTACCGCGCAGGGCGGCGCCGATGACTGCCGGACACTTGAGCAGGGCGCGGTAAGTGAATTTTATATCGGCGCAGCCGGAAATGAATCCGATAATTTCTTTTTGATTCAAAGCCGCCCAGACACCTGTGTGTTGAGTGCGGGATAATTCGCAGTATAAACGCGAGAGAAATTTTTTGCCGAGTAAAGGGAGAACGCCATGATGAATTTCATTGATATGTAAAAGGGCAGCAGCATCAAAATATTGGACAGGAGAAGAAGGCGTTAGTTGAATTATTTCCATTTTTTGCAAAGTTCGGTTGTGGTCATTTGTGGCAAAATTTGGGACAGCAGGAATATTATTAACTGCATATTTCTATCCGCGGCAGGGGCATAATCAGCTTGCCGCCGCTATGCAAAAAGATGCCTTCCCGCTCCATAATGTTTTCTTTAAAGTGCCAGGGCAGAACCATGAAATAATCGGGGCTCATGGCCCTGGCCTGATCTTCGGAGATGATTGGAATCAGAGTGCCGGGCGTGAAACAGCCGAATTTATCGGCATTAACCTCGGCTATAAAGGGCAACTGGCTTGCCGTAAAGCCGCAGAACTGCAAAATAACATTGCCCTTGGTTGAAGCTCCATATCCTAATATCTTTTTATGTTCTGATCTTTTCTGCTCCATGAAGGCAATCAGGTCGGTGCGATGCCGGTGAACTCTTTTTCTAAAAGCTGCGTAAGGATCAAGAGAATCCAGCTCCAGTTTTTTTTCCTGCAGCAGGACCTTTTGCACAAGAGCAGAGTTTTCGCGGTAAGAGGAGTTGTTTTTGGCCAGCAGAACCAGGAAACTTCCGCCGTTGGTGTTGTTGAACTCAACATCCACAATCTTGAAATCGGTTTGATCCGACATCCATTTGATCTGACGCAAGGCGTAATATTCAAGGTGCTCGTGGCAGACGGTATCATAGGCGTTCATCTCCAGCATTGTCGGCATATAGCTTTGTTCGAACAGCCATAACCCATCAGGGGCCAGAATATCATATATTTCTCTCATGAATTGCAACGGCGCCTCTAAGTCGTAAAACATGGAAATGGAAGTGATGATTTTGGCTTTCTTATTGCCGAAATGATCCCGCACAAGACGCGCACTGAAGAAATCAGAAATGCTTTGGATATGCGCCGGATAGAATGGCTGAAATTTGCTGATGGTGGGATCAATGCCGACGAGAGTATAATTCCCCTGAGGGTATGCCTGCAACAAGGTACTGTCGTTACTTCCGATGTCAATAATTAGATCATCATCCTTCAGGGGGACGCGAATCAGAATTTTTCTGACCAGCTCCTGCAAATGTCGGACCATGGACTGATTAAGGCCGGATCTGTAGCCATAATTATTTCCGTAGATTTCATCATAAAGATAGGCATGCCGCAACTGCAGCAGCCCACAGCACTCCTGCGGGCCGGTTTGATGGCATTTTACCATTTCCAATGGCCCGGCGGTGAGATGCTCGTCTTTTGATTTGGGAAAAACTCCGGTCAAATACTGATTGCCCAGATGAAGAACAGAAACCAGGTTTTTATTGCCGCAAATTCGGCATTGCTCGATTTCAGTGTACATATATTCATCCCGGATTAATGGAAATTAATAAGGTTGACTTGCTTGTGTTCAGTATATGAAAATGATTTTGTCGTGTCAATGAAATTAAGCTGATTGCCTTCTCCCTTTGCGGGAGAGGTCCTCAATTCCGCTTGCGCCTCAATGACCATTCTGCTTTACGCCTGCGCAGTGAAAAAAGGACGATAATAAGATAGGCAGCCGCGGAAATTAAAGAGATCCACTTACCTACAATATAGGTTGTTGGTCGATATTCCAGTCTTATTTTATGTAAACCTGTTGCCGCTAAGGGAACAGCCATGATCGCGTAATTGGCGGGCATTATCCGGTATGAATGCTGAACGCTGCCGGCCAGAGGTGCGGCTTTCCAGCCGTGGCTGTAAGAGTCTGTAATCAGCAGAATAGAAGGTTGTTTTATATTGACACTGAGCGTGGCGTGATCCGAAGAAGTGTTTTCCATAAAAAGTTCCCCCGTTTTATCCGGTGCCGTTGGCGTCAGCGGGATTGCTTCCTCCAGAATGACGGTTTTGCGGGGATCAAAACTTGTCTGATCCATCTGTCGAAAAATGTCATCTCGTCCGGCAATGACCTGCCAGTTGGTAATCAGGCTGAACCGCGGCAGGGCGCCGGGGATTTCCTGGACGGCTGTTTTTCCCTCCTGCCCGGTAATTATATAACGGCATCTGATCATAGGAAAAAGGTGGTGTATTTTCCGGAAATTCAGGTAGGGCGTAGCGAGGTCCGGATTTTGACCTTGCGTGAAATACATAAATTGGGCATAACGGCGTGAAACTCCCTGATCATAACCCCAGAGGTCAAAAGCGCCTGTCGACATAGCGCTGTTTGGATTAGAAAGATTCAGAATACGATGATCACCCGGATGCTCCCGCATAAAAACAGCTGCGTCATTTTTCAATTTATTTTGCAGATCAAAAACCGGTCGGTAATTATGGGCGAAAATGAATATTTCGGCCATGGCCAACAGGGCAATCAGATAAATAAATATTTTGTTGTATTTGGTAAGATAAAAAAACAAAGACAAAAGCAGACAAATCACTGCCGCCTGAGTCAAAGATCGCGCGGCAAACCGGCTGCTTTCATAGACAAAGTTTTGGTTAAGATATAAATTTGTAGCGAGATAAGATTCACCGGTGCCGGAAATAAAATTGAGTATTTTTGGCCAAAGGCCGGCGTGGGCAGGGGAAATATCAGTGAAATAAAACAGCCACAGAGCTGAGCACCAAAACAGAATCCCGGCGGCAAGGATGATAATCGTGATTTTGAGCCCCCGGTACTTGTTTCGAATCAATTCATCAAGACCGATTGCCGCCAGGAGGGCAAGAAAAATAGTCAAGAAGAAGATAAATTTGGAGGAGCCGCGGAATTTGTCAAATCCCGGCAGCCAATGATAGAGCAATTTAAAAAGAGGAGTATGGACGCCCAGCGCCAGAATCAGAAGGATAATAATCATCGCCAGGGAAAAGCGGCGGGTTTTGCTGTGTCCGTAAATGATTCCGTAAAAGGCCAGAGTGATGCCTGTGACGCCTATGAATAGGGACATTTCCCAAAGGTAACAGCGCCCCCAATAGGGAAAATTCTCCATATCGCCGAAAAAATTCGGCGTTAAGAGAGTCAATAAATTTTCGGGAGGGAAGGCAAACATCGAGGCAAATTGGTAAGACAAGCCCAGCGAGCGAACACTTTCCCGGGCAGCGTCAAGACCGCTGAAAATCTGGACGGCTGTCAGACAAGCTGCGCCCAGACAGGCGGCGATCAGGGATATTACGATTAAGAAGCGGCGGTCAAATGTTATCAGGCACAGGGCAGTGTAAATAAGGGCGGCAAGCGCGGTAAAATAGAGGTACTGGGGGTGTCCGGCCAATACGGCCATCGCTGCAGTAAAAATTCCGGCCAGGCACCAGCGCAGCGAAGGGTGCTCGACCAGATGATCAATAACCAGAAAAACAAGCGGCACCCACGCCATAGCACAAAGATTTGTGAGATGGCCCGGATAGATGTGCAGAAAGTAAGAACCGCTGAACATGATCAGAACAGAGGATAAAAGACAGGCCAGAAAATGTAAGCCGCGGTATGCCGTCCAGAGATACATAAAATAACCGATTAGAAATACATGGAGCACAATACCCGTATTGATAGCCGTCTTTAAAGGCAAAACCAAGTACAGGAAATTTGGTGGATAAAGGAGTGCGGATTGAAATCCGCCGAAAAAGGGTACACCGGAAAATATGTGCGGATTCCAGAGCGCTAAATTTCCCTGGCGCAGTTGACTGAAGCCAAAATCACGCCAATAGATAAACTGGCTTGTCAGATCAGTGCCGTCTTGGGAAAGAACCATATTACCGGCAGAAAAAAGAATGTCGGCAAACATGGCCAGGGTAATAATAGCTAGGAAGATAAAGGCCGGCAACGGATGTGCTTTATGTTTTTCCTGGATATTATCCAACATCGCTTAACCATAAAGTGCATTGGCGTATATTAACCGCGCAATAATATGCGGAAAATTGAAGAAATCTATTTTATTATAACTTTCTCTATCATATACTTAATTAAGACAACAGGAAATAAAATGTTTCAGGGAGACGCAGATGTTTAGTTTGGCGGCGAAAGACAAACTTGGTTCCAATAAAAATGCAAACATAAAGCTGATAATTTGTCTTGCTCTCATTATCACCACCATTGCGGTGTACTGGAATTTACAACATCATGAATTCGTGCACATGGATGACAATGCGTACGTATTTGCTAATATGAACGTGCAGACCGGTTTAAATCCGGCAAGCGTTAAGTGGGCATTTACATCGATTGAAGCTGCATTCTGGCATCCCCTGACCTGGCTGTCATTAATGCTGGATTATGAACTCTACGGTCTGAACGCCGGCGGTTATCATTGGACTAATTTATTGCTGCACACCATCAGCACGGTTTTGTTGTTTCTGGTTTTAAACTTGATGACCGGTTCCCTCTGGCGCAGCGGGTTTGTGGCGGCCCTGTTTGCCTTGCATCCTTTACATATCGAATCGGTTGCCTGGGTGGCCCAGCGCAAGGACGTCCTGAGCACAGTTTTTTGGATGCTGACCATGTACGCTTATCTGATTTATGTGCGTCGGCCGGGCTTCTGGCGTTATTTCATTGTTATGGTTGTTTTTGTTTTGGGCTCAATGGCCAAACCCATGCTGGTGACGCTGCCGTTTGTCCTTTTACTTCTTGATTACTGGCCGCTGCGGCGTTTTACCTTCGCGCCGGTGCCGCAGGTGCAGGAAATAGATGCATATCAGGAAAAAGCAAAAAGCGGGCAAGGAGGAACAATATTGCTCCTAGTCGTGGAAAAAGTTCCTTTAATTGCCCTGTCTATTGCTTTTAGTGTGATTGTATTGATTACGGAAAATAAGGGTGCGGCCATTGCCTCTTTTCATGAGCTTTCGTTTTTTGCCCGCCTAGGCAATGCTTTGGTTTCTTATCTTACCTACCTTTATAAAATGATTATCCCGATTAATCTGGCCGTATTTTACCCACATCCCTTGACTTGGCCCGGCTGGCAGGTTTTATCATGTTTTTTAGTGCTGTCTTCCATTACAGCTATCGTCGTATTCTATCTTAAAAGATTTCCCTATCTGGCTGTGGGCTGGTTTTGGTATCTGGGCACGCTTGTGCCGGTAATCGGCCTTGTGCAGGTGGGATCTCACGCCATGGCTGATCGCTACACTTATATTCCTTTGATTGGCCTTTTTGTCATTCTGGCCTGGGGTTTTTTTGATTTAGCATTAAAGTGGAAAAAGGGCCGGGTTATTTTTTCTTCCTTCGCCTGCTTGATTTTGTGCGCGCTGGCAGCAGCTTCTGTCTTTCAGTTACGCCACTGGGAAAACAGCCTGACCCTCTTTAAACATGCCTTGGCCGCGACCAAGGGCAACTATCTGGCTCATAGCAGCATCGGCGCCGCTTTATTGAGCAAGAATAAAATTGATGAGGCAATTACGCATTATCTTGCTGCCGTTAAGTTGCGGCGGGATTATGCGCTGGCTTATTTTGGCTTGGGGTATTCTTATTATCTGAAGGAAAATTATCCGCAAGCGCTGTTTAATTACACGCAGGCTCTGAAAATTGATCCGGATTATTTTAACGTGCATTATCAGCTTTCTCATTTGCTGCTGAAAATGAACAGACTCAATGAAGCAATAGAGCATTGCCGCCGGGCAATCGCTTTGAAGCCCGACTTCAGCGCATCTTACACTGTCCTTGGTAATATCTACCTGCACCAGAGAAACTACGAGCAGGCCATCCAGGAATACAGAAGATCGTTAAAACTGTTGCCGGAACAGGCGGGAGTTCATCATAATCTGGCGCTGGCTCTCCTGCACCAGAATAAAATTGCGGAAGCGGCGATCCACTTTGAGCAGGCCCTGCAACTGGAGCCTCAATACGCCAATGCCCATTTTTACCTGGCGAAAATACTGAACAGTCAGGGCCGTAAGAAAGATGCTCTTTACCACCACCTTCAGGCCATAAAGATAAACCCTGTTTACCAAGAAAAGAACTTGGGTGATGTGCTGCGGGAAGATTAATCCGAAACATTATTTAGGTGGTATCATGAAAAGCATATTATTTTTTTCAGCGCTGCTTTTGCAGACGTATTCTTGTTTTTTCGTTCTGAGGGTTGATGGCCAAGGCTTTTTCTAAATAAAGCCTGGCTTTGGAATCATTTCCCGTCAGGCCATAGAGAAGTCCCAAGTTAATATAACCCTCATCTATCTGCGGCGAAAGTTCGATGACCTTTTGGAAATACTTTTCCGCCAGATGATAATTGTTCGTCAGGGCGTAACACTTGCCCATGAGATTGTAGGCCGGAACGAAATTCGGCTCCAGATCAATTGCTTTTTGCAGCTCAGCAATTGATTGCAAATACAGCCCTTTATTATAAAGAAATTTCCCGCCGAGAATATAATGAATCCTTGTTGCTTTTTGCCACCGGTCAAAACGGGCCAACTCATTTTGCCATGGTAAATGAATCGCGATGCTTAAAGCAATAAAGATGGAAAAGATGATCAGCAGGGTGCGGATTTTTTTCTCTTTCCATAAAGAGGCGGCGTAAGTCATAAAAAAAGCGGAAAAGACAGCCAAAAAAGGCGCCGCCGGAATGCGGTAGCGGGAGGAGGCAAAAAAAACAAGCACAGTGCTTAAATAAGTTAAGATCATCCAATAAAGCAAAAAAGCATCTCGGAATTTTTTACGGGAGAGAACGATGCCCAAAATTCCCAGTACAGCTATAATACCGAAGTTGAGGAGCGGAAATTTTTTCAGGGTCACGTAATACTTATAGTTCGAATCGATGTCATGAACTTCATAGCTATGCCAGAAAAGACCGAATTTCTTCAGCTCCAGATAAAGCCAGGCCGGGAAATCGGATCTGATGTGGGCCAATGTTTGGCCAACCCAGAAGGCAGAACAGGCGGATGGTTTCAAGTCTTTTCCGCTGATGGCTCTTGCCGTTTTACGAAACAGAGTATGGGCGTAGTCCGGTTCGTCTGAGCTTTCTTCAATGAATCCCTGATGGGGCAGGTCGGCCCGTTCCATACCGTTGGCCTCTGGTCCGTTGCCGTGGTAAAAGACTTTTCCGCCGTCTGCTGTTACCAAAACAAAATCGTGGAATATTAAAAAGTTTCTGGCAGTCACGGGAGCCACCGCTATGATTACTCCGATGAGCAGCAAAAAGGTCGAGCGAAAGCGGGAAAGCTTCTCGCGGCGGATAAAACAAATCCAAATTAAGATTCCGATCAGGACAAGCAATGAGTTTGGCTTGGTTATGACAGACAGGCCGGTAAGCAGTCCGGCAGACAGCCACAGCCATGATTTCAGGTGAGAATTGCTTTCCTCAATATTGATTAAAAGCAGAATCAGCAGAGAGTTCAAAAATATAAGGATAGCTTCCGGTTCCAGCGTCAGATCGATGAGCGTAAGATTGCCGTACAGCAATAATAAAATCGCGGCGAGAAATCCGGTCTTTCTGCCGAATATTTTTTCGCCGATCAGGTAAACAACTATGCAGTTCAAACTGCCGATGATTATCTGCAAAATAACCAAGGCTTCCCAGTTTTGGGCATAAATGTAAAAAGACAGTCGATTAATCAACAAGTAGAAAGGGCTGAGATCAAGAAGGCGCTCTCCGATGTTTTTCCCCGCAGCAATTTGCTGGGCGAAATGGGGATATTTTACGAAAATGATTGGATCAGTGATTAAATAGAAAACAAGAAATTTTACGACGAGAGCCGATAAAAAAATGATGAGAATAATGATATGTCTGTGGAGTGAGTCAGGGGCAAAGATATTTTTATCCATCTGTCATGCTTATAAAAAAAGATAATGCTAATCTTTCTTTTTGAGCTATATAATGGCGACGGGCTCGGTAAAGGCTGAAAGGAAAGGCTCTGGATGGCGCGGACGAATATTGCTCTGGCTAGTAG
>Ga0068714_10004003_pt1 | contig 16898 bp, 14 predicted proteins | sample MTBNYHSulfiMetaG_FD_62988 | JGI IMG/M metagenome (GOLD analysis project Ga0068714, IMG submission 62988) | Enrichment culture microbial communities from rom New York Harbor, USA that are MTBE-degrading - MTBE-NYH (New York Harbor Sulfidogenic)... | ecosystem: Environmental > Aquatic > Marine >...
AAATATCCTGCCGGTTTTAATCAAATCACTTCCTATTGTAAGTAGCATCAATAAAGAACTACACAAAACCCGGTATCATTTTTTTCCGTCAGATGGTATCATTAAAAAGCGGCGCGGAAATATGAAGAGGAAAAGGAGCGTGAATGGCCATCTGAAAAATTATCTCAATTTCAACAATTGAACATATTTGAAAAAGATAGAAATAATAATTTTCAGGTAGTTAAAAAACTACCATATAAATTCAGTTATCGTTTTAAAGACGAAGCGGAAACTCAATGTAAATTAATGATTGAAGACTGGGAGACCGGACAGCTTTATTGGAATAGTTTAAAGCGTCACAATAATAATGAGAAAAAAGCCTGTGAGGATGTAAGGAAGAAATATTTTCACGACTTCGCCAAAACAAAAGATTTATATTTCTTTTTAGGAACAACACAAGTGCATCATTATATAGCCAGGAATCCGTTTGTCATTATCGGGACTTTTCATCCAAAATCCATAACACAATTAAAATTATTTTAATTGAATATCTATGAAAATTGAAAAAATAGGCTGTAAACCTGTAAGATAAAGGTTCAAAATAGGGATCACTGCAGCATAAACTTCATTGTTACACCAACTGTTTTCCCTTTGAATTTTTCAATATCGAGCTTTGGAATTTTATTAATAACGCGTTTGGCTTCATCGACTAATAACTGTTCTTTAACTTTGCGTGCTTCTTCAGCAGCATCTTTTGATGGGTATCCCGTTGCAACAGTATCTTGATTTTTGTAACTGACAACAACAACTTCATCAAGATTAAAATCAGTTGTTGAGGACTGATCTGAAATAATATCTATTACTCCTTCATTATCAATTTTGACAGAAAGATTAACTGTTTTTTCAATGTTTGATTTTTGCGCCAGCAGGGGATATTTGATCTCATTGGCAATAAATTTTCTGAGTTGCAATTCACCATAAATTCTTACAGGTTTCAAGGTAATCTCGATGACGCCGTTTCTCCCTTTTTCTCCATATCTCTCCACTGCTTTTGCATCTATATAAACGTTTACCGATTGTATGTCTGCCGGATTAATATGATCTACTGATTTGAATCCGGTAACAATTCCATCTATAACTATAAGTGGATTATTTGCACGGGAAACTCCTGATTCAGTAATAAAATGCTTTATATTCAGAGGCTTATAGCTTAGCTCTTTCCATACTGTACCTGACTTCCCCGACAGATTAATTTGATCCTTAGTCTTTTCAATTTCGATCAGAAAATCTGGATCATGTGATGAATTTTTGCCGCTGGCAGTTGTCATTCCAAGGTGATTTATTGCAACCGGTTTATTCTCACTTATTGTAAATTTTAATTCCTTAAATGCACATCCTTCCAGGCCCTGAAGTATTAACTGATTATTCTGGTACTCGATTGAAATCAGGAATTTATTTAATTTTTGATTCTTTTCACCCAATGCAGCTTTTACAGTTGTTATCTCAACCGCCCCATGTTTTGCTTTGGAGCCGTATTTTTTTACAGCTTCATCATTTGAAAGCTCCTTCATCGTTTGAAGTTGCTTTGGATAAATATATACCGATGGCTTTTGATTTTTTAAAAAAACTTCTTCGTCATCAATAATATATAGTTTCTTATCTTGTTTGGGAAGTGTGGTTTTTATCTCTATAATTCCGTTTTTGGCCAATTCCTTACGCTTGATATCAATGTTTGTATTTTTTTTATATCTGATACTTTTAATTATATCGGGATTATAAAGATCTGAAATATCATTAGCGTTGTATAAGGTTTCATATCCATCCTGTATAACAACAGGTTCCATGCCTTCCGGATATCTTCCGATGCCTGCTTTCTCAAGCATTTTTCCCCATTTTGATTTTTCTTCTATTGTATCTGTTATGCCTGAGTTTTTTTCGGGCACCATCTCCACCAGCAGTTCTTTATTTCCATCCCAGACAAATTCCTTTTTGCGGTAACCTTCACTGAGAAATTCAAGAAATACATTTGAATTATTTGTCCACATACTAAACTCTCCGGCCTTGTTAGAAATAGTTCCCGATTTATTTCCATTAGCTGTAAAGAAAATTGTTGCACCCTGTATTGGTTGACTGTCATGCCGGGAAACCACTTTCCCTTTTATTTCAATCTGTCCGTTTTCCGGGGAAAGGTTTGGTTTATTCCCGGATTTGGTAGTGATAAGTACAACTCCGTTTTTCCCTTTTTCACCGTATAATGCAGTGGCAGATGCCTCTTTTAGAACGTCTATTCTTTCAATGTCATTGGCATCAAGATCATTAGTAATACCTTCATATTCCATCCCATCAACAATATAGAGTTTATTATAAGGATTGAATTTTGCATCTGATTTTTTACTGGTACCAGTATCTGTTACCTGGATTAAATACTCTCCCTCCGGCGAAATTAGAGCTTCATTTTCATTGCCGGACTGAACTTTGTTATTATCATTTAATTTGGGGCCGGGTTCATTCTGCCTGTCCTTGTTTGAAGTAGTTTCACCTTGCTGGGATTCATCATTTTCCTGAATAATTTTGCCGGGAGTAGTTCTCTCTTTCTGGGCCCGGGAATGTAAAGAAGTCTTTTCTTTTTGACCAGGGAGCACTTCTGTTCTCACCTCCCTGTTCGCAAGTCCCATTACAAGGACAGCGAGCAGTGGGAGCACAGCTAATTTTTTAAGGGTGGCATATTTGTTGGCGGCTGATCGTTTCATCATGATAATCCGGCTTCTGAGCTGTGACCCGTTTAACGCTGTCAGAAAGGGTGCTACTCCTATTTTATCAGTCAGCGCGACCATGGCAAGCTGATAAGTTTTTACATCTGTGGTTTTTGCAATCTGCGCATCGACTTTATATTCAAGGTTGTTTTTAACCGCATCCTTTATCAGCCATGCAAACGGATTAAACCATTGTAAAATGAACAGGATTTCGGTAAAAAGGATATCGAGTGTGTGCTTTTCATTTACATGGATTTTTTCATGAGCTACAATTATTTCAAGGTTAGTGTGGGTGAGTGTTTTTTCTGAAAGTACAATTTTGTTGAAAAATGAGAATGGATGAACGTCCAATTCGGTAATGTTTACGGTGGTGTTGTACAGTTCATGCGTCCGGCTTTTTCTGATGATCTGAAGCGCTTTTATGTAGCCGTGACAAAGGCGAAACAGGGAAAAGGCTACTCCAAATATGTATATGCCAATCAGGTAGTGGTACCACTCTAAATGAAATTGCGGAAGGCCAGTTTCCTCCGGCTGTATTGTTTCGGGAAGGAAAGCATATCCGTGTGAAACAGGAAGCAGGGGTTCAATATATTTTATGGTTGTAAAGGTTATAAGCGGAATAAAAAAGCTTAATGCCAGTGAGACAGGCAGATAGATCCGGTTGAAAATGAACTGTTTCCGGTTTTGAAACAGCGCCAGGAATACCAGATAAAACCCTCCTGCTGCCAGCGCCGATTTTCCGATGTAGATGAGATAATTTTCCATCAGTCTTTTTCTTTAATCATTTTAATAAGCTCTTCCAGTTCTTCTTCTGACAGTCCTTTTTCTTTAACAAAAAAGGCTACAGCATTTTTATAGGAATTATCGAAGTAGTCCTTTACAACCTGCTTCATGAAAGGACGGCGATAATTTTCTTTCGAGATCAGCGGGAAATATTCGTAAGTGTTCCCGTATTGTTTGTATCCAACTATCCCTTTTCCCTGAAGCAACCGCATCAGTGATGAGATGGTGTTGTAATGAGGTTTAGGATCAGGGTATTGTGCAATTATATCTTTTACAAATGCTTTTTCCAGGTTCCAGAGGATTTTCATTATCTCCTCTTCTTTTCGGGTGAGTTTTTTCATACTATTATAATTGTTTATTTTTAAAGGTATAGTATGGAACTCGCACATGTTTTAATCATTCTCTTGTGTGATTTTACAATCATGCTCGTTTCATTTTTATACTTTTATTTTTTGATAGAATTTTCAAAACAAAGAACATGGCCTAAAAGGAGCGTCTCCTGCTTTTTTAAGCAAATAATAAATTATTTATTTGAATTTCAGACATATAAAAAATATTAATGCAATAAAATTATTATTAAAGTAGCTTAAATTATTAATGTTACAACAAACATACAACTTATTTTTCAGTTATACAACTATTTTTTCAGTTTTATATATAAATCGATTTTCTCTTAAAAAACAAAACTGTGTAAAATGAAATCCGGGTAACGAAACTCACTCCCTTTGATGATCAATATCTTATTATATAACAATCAATATAACAGGCCGATAAGTTTCTTCATGAGCAACAATATAAATTGGTTGGAAGCAGAACACATTTTTTAATTGGTATTATCAAATACGCCGAATATATGTGAAGAAATCGGTTTATCTTATAAAATGCTTATAATACCAGGGGTCAGAGATCAGAGGCTTAACCGTCAGTTATTCTATCTCATTTTTGATTTTTCGCAATTGGTCAACAAAGAAATCTGCAATTTGTTCTTTTGTAATGTTTTCAGCAGGCATCAAGTGGCTGTCAAGTGATTTTTCTTCAATATCTTTTGTGTAGATCAGTGTTTCGGTATAGGTTATTGGCGAAAGATTGGGTATTAATTGTTTGGTTTGTAATATTATTTCTTTTAATGAATAATGATATTTTGTTAGTATATATAAATCGTAATAGTCGCGTATGGTATTGCGCTCCGCGATAGTTGCCATTTTTAATGAAGCGATGGTTTTTGCCTTACACACTGCAATGTTATTGAAACGAAATGTGTGCTGATTTACTTTAAAAGGTATGGCTACAGCTCCGGTCGTGAAGAAAGTTACTTTTACATTATTGATAATAAAGTCGATTTGCCAGGGTGCCTCCTGTCGGATAATTTTGTGGTCCGGAAAAAGTTTAGCTATATTTCGTTTAATGGCCTGTATGTTTAGTTTCTCTGCATCGATCACGAAATCAAGATCTTCTGACATGCGATGTTCTATTTGCATAGCGAGTGCCGTACCACCAACAAGTGTATAGTCTTTTATAAAGCGGCTCTCGCCCAGTTTCTCAAATACAAGGAATGTTTTTGAGGGTATGAACTGCAGATTGATAACTGAATTATTCATACAAAAAGACTTGTTTCAGGAAATGAATGTGTTTAGCATATTTGTCTTTGTTTTGCCATTTTTCTATTGCATCCATAATGTTTTGTTTTGGGAGGAGTGCTGCAAGTTTTCTAAAATCGGTTATTTCTCCATAGGTGATCACTTGTTGAACCACTATACTCTCGGGCAAGTCGGCATTGCTTTTATATGACCAAAAAATATGTTTTGAGAATGGAGCAGTATTCATTTTTTTAACCTGTTTTGTCAAAATTAATGATTTTATTTAAATTATTGGAGGCTCATGAGGTAATCTATATGTCTGTATTGTTTTTCAATTACCCTGAATTCTTTATCTTCGTTGTATGAATGAGAAACAAAAACCTGTATTCAACAAGCGCATCTTCTGGGATGTGAACTTTGAGAAACTCGATTACGATGCCAAAGCAAATTTCGTTATTGAGCGTGTTTTCGAGCGGGGTGATGTGGAAGATATCAGGCAGTGCCGGCGGTATTACGGTGATGAAAAGGTAACAGAGGTTCTTCTGAATGCCAAATATTTGCCTGAACACCGTATCCACCTGGCATGTGCCGTAACCGGCAAATCATTAAATGAATTCAGATGTTATATACTGAGGCAATCGAATCCGGAACTTTTTCCGTATTAAATAAGTTAATGAGACTTCCATCGTTGCAGGCTTTTTCACTGGTTGGAGGAACTGCATTGGCTTTGCGTTACGGACACCGGAGTTCTATAGATTTGGACTTATTTTCAAATACAGTATTTGATAACTCAATTATTATTAATGAGTTAAGTCATGAATTCGGACTTCAGTTTGATTTTGAAAGCGGACACAGGAATCAGGGTGTTTTCTGTTACCTGAAAAGAATAAAGGTGGACATCGTATATTATCCTCATCCGTTGATTGGAAATGAGGAAGTCCATGAAGGCATCAGAATGTATACCGATGCCGATATTGCTGCAATGAAAATCCAGGCGATTTTAGGAAGAGGAAAAAAGAAAGACTTTTGGGATTTGTATGAGTTGTTGCAGTATTATTCCATTCAGCAAATTATGGATTGGCATAAACAAAAATATCCGAACCAGATGCTGGCTATCAGTATTCCGAATGCCATCACCTATTTTGCAGATGCTGATGAAAGTGAAACGCCGGTAAGTTATAAAAATCAGACCTGGCCCGAGATAAAAGCAGATATCCAAAAGATTGTTAGTGAATACCTCCGGTGATTATCATCTCTCTTCCGGAATGAAAATTTCCACCCTGGTGCCGGTAGCTTCGTTATCTTTCAGATCGATGATTTCAAGATTATATTTCTCTTTCTGTTTTTGTGAGAGTATCTCAAGGCGCTCCTTCAGCAGCTTTGAACCTTTGCCGTTTTTTGCTCCACCCTGATTCTTTGCAGCTTCCCGGCCAATTCCGTTGTCTTCAAGGGAAATGAGTATTCCCTGGATTTCATTCGTTTTGCCTGGCATATCCGGTAAGGGTTTTGATTTCTTTTCATGTTCTGTATGATCCGGACCGCTTTGAGATGATTTGATTGTACTTCTGTTTTTATACTCTGACAGTTCTGTTGGTGTAAAATGTTTTTCACCGGTTAAAGCAGTTGCCCTGGCCACCTCTATCTTCAGCTCCCTGTTACCTGTCTTGGTCTGTAGTCCGTGGATAACGGCATTTTCAACAAATGGCTGCAAAAGCATCGACGGGACCATCGTATTATTTGTATCGATATCTTTTTTCACAGAAATATTATATTCGAAACCGAAGCGCAATTGCTCAAGGTTAAGATACTGTTTTACCATTTCAATCTCTTCTGCCAGGGGTACCTCCTCTTTTTCGGAATTCTGTAATACTTTTCTTATCAATCCTGCGAAATCGGCCAGGTAAAGGTGTGCTTCACGATTCATGTTTTTCTGTACCAGATTCTGCACCGAGTTAAGGCAGTTAAACAGAAAATGGGGGTTCATCTGCGAACGGATGGCAGTAAGCTCCAGCTCACGTAACCTCCGTTTTTGCTCTTCAAGCTTAAATCGCTTCCGAACCCTCCATTTCCAAAGAATTAAAATTATGACAAATATTAAAAGTAAAAAACCGAGAATCGCAATTAATGTTTTCAATTGCGATACGTCGAGCTCTTTTTTCTGATCAAGACTGGCTAAAGCCTGGCTGATTGCCTGATCTACTGATTGACTATAGTTTATTAACTCACCCTTTTTATTGAAAATCAAAAATATCTGTGACTTCAGGAAAATGTCCTTTATTGTTGTGCTGTCGGTTTGTAAAAGATATTGTTCTATCAGGGGTTCCGCCCGGTCATTATATTCTTTCCATTCCCGGAAATTACTCCCGTCAGTGATCATTACGAATTTTATGTCCGGATACTTTTCTGCCAGCTCATCTAATTTATATCGCTTTCCGATCCAGTTGGACGAGAAGTATATGACTGACGGCCCGTCTTCTATTAAGCGATCAATAGGTACGCGGATACTATCGCGGTTATAAAAAACCAGTGAGGGGATCTGATTTCCTTTTAGAATGTCTCTGTATTGCCTTAAAATATCTCTCGCTTTTTCAACTATTTCCGCATCATTGCATCTTCTTATAATCAGATCAAGGTTATCAGCTGCTATTTGCTCACGGTACCAACTTACCTGATCGCCAGGTAAGACCTGTGACTGTTCAAATGTTTCAGATATAGTACCTGCAACTTCCCTGTAAAACCGGGAACCTGAGAGTATCATTCTTGCAAATTGAATATGCTGATTAAGATCAAAAGGGTGTCTTACAACTCTGTAAGAAATTATCCTCCTGAAATCGTTATTACTGATCAGATTAAAATTATAATCTAAATAGTAGCTAACCAGTTTCCTTGAATAGAGGCCGTAATCATTATAAATGTCATGGATCTGAATTTTGTTGATCTTGTCTTTAATTCTCGTATAATCATCCAAAGTATTTTTTTTGTCTGTCAGCCATCTTCCATAAGAAATGATCTCGCGCTGAATGGAGTTGAGTATGGAAGCATAGAAATAGCATTTCAGCTCATTTGAGATAAATGAAAATGTCTTATTATCAAGTTTGTCCTTATATTCTTCAACTATATTCTCTCCCTCTTCTAAAGCATCCAGAATTTTTTCTGTGAGCCGGGGGACGAAGCCATAGTCATCATTTCTGTATCCTGAGTACCAAATCTCATCATCCAGGATTTTATTGGTTCTTCTCAGAAAAATTGATTTGTTGTCCGATATTTTGATCTCACTTTGAAGTCTGTTTAATAAGCGTGCTTCTACCACCCGGGTTCCTGCAAAATCAACATCCCAGGTTAGAGCATTTCCTTTGGCTTCAAAATGTATAGTATCTCCGGGTGAAGCGTAGAAGAGAAAGGTCCCCGGCGGATTGTGTTTATTGTTATTTTCATTCTCGATAAATACAAATCCGCTGTGTGAATAGTCAATTTTTGTATTGAATTTGCCGTCATCGTCAAGCATTACCGTGATTTTCTTCATCGTTACACCAAAAGGTTCGTCAAGAAACTGAATATGAACTTTCTCACTCAAAGGATTTTCAATTTTTCCGGAGATCAATATTTTATCCGGGGGTATTTTTTCTGATCTCAGAAGCTTGATCTGTTTTTCCCGGACAGTCCAGAAGTAATCATTGATCAATCTTTCAATTTTTGATGTAATTGAATCTTTGCGGATTTCCAGATAATTAGTAATAAGGCCATTATTAAGATCAACCCAAAATTTAAGGTGAGTTTTCCCGGGGATCAGTTTTTCAAATCCGTCATCACTAAAATTGGAGATGCCTCCTCTCTTTTCTCTTACAACAAGTTTTTCATCCGGAAGAGAATTTATTAGTTTATTTTCGGGGGTTATTTTCGCATTATGACAGAAGAGTAAGAATTCAATATAACTTGCCGGATTAAAATAACCATTATCAGATAATACATCTTTTTCAAATAGTTTGGATTCCTTTTCAACTATTTGTCTGTCCAATCCCAATTCGGTTAACCGCTGGTTAAACTTTTCAAGAAGTTCTTCCTTGTTATAAATCTCTATTTTTCGTTTTTGAAGATCAATAAGGAATGTAATATTTGAAAGTGATAAAAAGCCTTCAAAAGGATCTCCAATTTCATTAAGCGAGTATCCCTCAATAAAATTCGGATATTTATAATCAGTCCGGTCAATTTTAGTAGCTACAGTAGGATGTTCATCATAGTTTTCCAGATAATTGACACTAACGATCAATGAATCATCCGGGAAAGATTTTTCCACTATCACACGCAGTACTTTTTTATAAATATGCGCGGGGCCTTTTGAACCATCAAGCTTCATTTGATATACAAGTCTTTTGGTCTCAAAAATATATTCGTGCCCTTCCTCAAGTTTCAAAGTGATTTTCTGTTCCTGTGCAAACAATTTAATGACAGGGATAGTCAGAAACAGTAATATCGCAATAGCTGTTTTTATCTGGTTAAAATGTATTATTCTAAAAGGGATCATATAGTTTATACCGATTTCAGTCGGGCAAAAAGGAATGCATTTAACCATTCTTTTGTGCTCTGTTTTTAATTGGTATGCCCTTTTCATGATCAATTTTTTTTGTCTGCTACCATCCTGTTAAATAATTGTATTCAAATGTCAGGGTAAAAATTGAAAAATAAAATAGTTAATTATTAAACGGTAGGATTTATTTATTAAACGGTAAGAAACCGGGATAAGTTAATAATAAATATATCGTTTCACATTCCCGGGAACCGGGTTGTCAGGGAGGAATAGACTAAAATGCTGAATGTCTAATGTTTATCTTTACCTGGCAGCTTCTCAGCTTCTCCAATCCTTCTATAGCTGCGATTATATCTAAAGCAATTACTTTAGTGATATTTTCTTATAGTCCGGATTTCAGAATACGTATTTATGAGCCGGCTCTAATTTGAAAATTTCTATGTGGTTTTTCTGTATCTCCATATTGCCAGACTTAAAAAGATTATCCCCAGGAACGAAAGGGATAGAAATTCTTCCAGCAGATCAAAAAATCCGGATCCTTTCAGGATGATCATACGCAGGATTTTCATAAAATAGAATATCGGATTGATGCGGTCAGCTGCCTGTGCCCACTGCGGCATGCTTTCAACAGGGGTGAATATTCCACCCATCAGAATAAAGATCATCATGAAGAAGAAACTTACAAACATTAACTGTTGTTGGGTGTCGGTTATGGTAGAGATGAACAGTCCCAGTCCTAATACACCAATGAGGTATACTCCTGCCATCCCGAATAACAGCCAAAGGCTTCCTACTATGGGCAAGTCAAAAACCAGCCATGCGATAAACAATCCGAAGGCGAGGTCGAACAGTGCAATTATCCAGAAAGGTACCAGTTTACCGATAATAAACTGATATTTTTTCACCGGGGTGACATTGAGTTGCTCGATGGTACCCATCTCTTTTTCACGCACCAGGTTCATTCCCGACATAAACATTCCGATGATAGTCACCAGAATGGCCAGAATACCCGGTGCCATATACCATTTGTAATCAAGTTCACCGTTATACCAGTAGCTTTCCGCAATTATTACCTCTGATGGAGGCGTAAATTCTGGAATTCCCTTCCATTCGGCAATCAGATTCTTATTGAAAGAGGTGATGATACGGGATGAGTAAGCATATATTAATTGTGCAGAATTTCCGTCAATTGCATTGATTAACAGTTGCAACTGCCCTTTATCATCACGTACGAGATTACGTTCAAAATTGGCCGGAATGACCATTACTACATCTGCGTTGCTGTTCAGTAAAAGTTCATCCCCTTGTTTTTCATCCTGAACACCCTGAGTTACATGATAAAAAGGAATACCGTCAAATTTTGCTATTAGTTCGCGCGATGCAGATGACAGGTCTTTGTCGACTACCACCATGTCGATCTGTTTCATTCCGAAAGTGGCAGCAAAAACCAGGACAAGCATCTGTATCAGAGGTACTCCGAAAATCATGGGGAGCATAGTCCGGTTCCGGAAGATTTGCCGGAACTCTTTTTGTATTATGTAGAGAATTGTTTGCATAGTGGATTAGCTATTCTAATCTTATTTTAAATTTCTTAACACTTAATGCTATAAAAAACAGTGTCATTCCGACCAGTATCAATGTCTCTTTCCAGACAAAAAGCAAACCGGTCCCTTTCAGCATTATACTACGGATGATGGTGATGAACCATCGGGCCGGCATAATATGACTGGCCCATTGCAATATTTCGGGCATATTTTCAATAGGGAAAATGAAGCCCGATAAAATAATGGTGGGCAACATCAGTCCGATCATCGAAATAAACATCGCCACCATCTGACTTTTCGCTGCTGTGGAAATCAGGATTCCCAGGCAGAGTGCCATCATTATGAACAAAATGGTTTCCAGCATCAACAGAATGAAACTACCTGTTACCGGAACGTCAAAAACAAAACGGCCGATGAGAAAAATTACAAAGGCGTTGATGATGGAAAGTATCAGATATGGCAATACTTTTCCGATTATGATCTGAGATGGCCGCAAGGGTGAAACCAGTAATATCTCCATGGTGCCAAACTCTTTTTCACGGGTGATTGAAATTGAGGTCATCATAGCCGAGATTAGCATTAAAATAAGGGCCATGGTCCCGGGAACGAACATGTAAGCGCTTTTCATCTCTTCGTTGAAGTACATCCGTACTTCAGGCTCTGCCTGCATTGGCATCTGCAGGTTGGGGTGTAATTTGCGAATATAATCGTTGATAATTCCCGTTGTGTATAATGTGACAAGCCTCGCCATATTAGGATCGGAAGCGTCAGCAATGAGCTGCACTGCAGCTCTGCCTTCACGTATGAGTTTCTCGCCGAAATTGCTTTCAAAAACCACCACCTCTTTCACTTTTCCTTTTTTGAAAATACTCTCAATTTTTGAAGTGCTGTTGAGGTTTTCATCAAGGATAAAATAACCCGAAGACAAAATTTTGTTGGTTATCCTGAGGGTGGTTTCATCCTTCGACTGGTCGTAAATTGCAATATGTACATTCCTGATCTCGCTTTTTATTACCGTTCCGAAAATAAGTAACTGGGCAACCGGTATGCCAAACAGGATCAGCATCGTTCTCGGATCACGGAAAATATGATAGAATTCTTTGATTATGAATGATTTCAGTTGTTGCATTTTTTTTGTGATTTGTGTTTAGCTTGTAAGCTACAAGCTACACGTTAAAAGTTTGACGTTTAATCTTGCACTTCTAATTTTTTTCATCTTGCTATTATAATAAATACTTCATCCATATTATCAGCATTGTATTTTTCTTTCAGTTTTGCCGGGGTGTCAAGGGCTTCAATTTTACCGGCATCCATAATAGAAACCCGGTCACAATATTCGGCTTCGTCCATATAGTGAGTGGTCACAAACACCGTGATCCCGCTATTTGCCGCTTCATATATCAAGTCCCAGAACCTTCGGCGGGTGATTGGATCAACACCTCCTGTAGGTTCGTCGAGAAAAACAATTTTAGGTTCGTGAAAAACAGCTACCGAAAAAGCCAGTTTTTGTTTCCAGCCCAGCGGAAGACCGGCAATCAGCTTATTCCGGGCGTCGGTCATTTCCAGGTTGGTAAGCAGTTCTGTTTCTTTTTGTTTCCTTTTTTTAGGTGAAATACCGTAAATACCAGCATATAGTTGTATGTTTTCTGACACTGTTAAATCTTCGTACAATGAAAATTTCTGACTCATATAGCCGATGTTCTTTTTTATCTTTTCCGTTTCACTGTATATATCAAAACCGGCTACTTTTACCTCGCCTGAAGTCGGAGAGGAGAGACCGCACAAAATGCGCAGAGCCGTAGTTTTACCGGCACCGTTTGCTCCCAGGAACCCGAAAATTTCCCCCCGGTAAACATCGAACGTCAGATTGTCGTTTGCCGTGAAGGATCCGAATTTTTTAACAAGGTTCTGTACGGTTATGATTTTTTCCATTTATTTATTTTGTAAGTAATATTGATCTTCTGTTGTAAGTATTTTGTTACTATAATAAATTTGAATTGCAAATTGTAAATGCTTGTTGTTACTCTAATAACCCTTTAGATTCATAATAATAACCTCACTTTCTACTTTTCACTTTCTACTGCTTACTGCGACTGAATACTGCTTACTGCGACTGAAAACTGTAAACTGCAGACTGCTCACTGTAAACTGCCCACTGCGACTTCTCACTGCCTCTGCATACTCATAAAAACATCCTCAATCCCCGGCTCAATATCTTCTGTCACTATATTTTTATGGTTAAGATTTTTGAGATATAATTCCAGATCTGAGGGCTCCACTTCATCACGTAAACCGGTAAAATGAACGAACTGTCCAAATGCATATGCTGATTCTGCCTTATCGTATAATCGCAAATCGTTAATAAGCCTGTAGGTTTCATCTGAACGTACCTGAATAATCTTACGTGAAAATTTACCGGTAATCCCTTTTGGTGAGTCCACATCCAGAATATGTCCTTTTTGAATAAGCGCTACACGATCACAAAGTGTAGCCTCATCCATATATGGTGTGGAAACGAGAATAGTGATACCGTTTTTTTGAAGCTTTTTAAGCATTTCCCAGAATTCTTTGCGGGAAACCGCATCTACTCCTGTTGTAGGTTCATCGAGTACCAGTATTTTCGGACTGTGAATCAGGGCACACGAGAGTGCCAGCTTTTGTTTCATCCCTCCGGATAGTTTGCCTGCCCTGCGTTTTTTGAATGGTTCAATCTGGTGATATATGTCATGAATCAGATCATAATTTTCTTCAACTGTGGTACCAAAAACTGTGGCAAAAAAGTTAAGGTTTTCTTCAACGCTCAGATCCTGGTACAATGAAAAACGTCCGGGCATATAGCCCACTATCAGACGGATTTTTTTGAAGTCGGAAACCACATCCAGTCCATCCATTGTTGCCTCACCTGAGTCCGGCAGGATGAGGGTCATCAAAATCCGCATGAGTGTGGTTTTTCCTGCTCCGTCGGGACCAATTAAACCAAACAGTTCGCCTTTGTTTATTCTCAGGAAAATATCTTTCAGCGCGGGATTTTTATCATAAAATTTTGATATGTGTTTAATTACTATCACTTCTTTTTCAGTATTCAGTCGATGCTCACTTCCAACTAACCTCCCCCGGCATCCCGATCTTCAGAGTACCGTCATTTTTTACTGCTACCTTTACGGCATAAACCAGTTTCACCCGTTCTTCTTTGGTCTGAATGATCTTGGGTGTGAACTCAGCCTCCGGCGAGATCCAGGTGATATTCCCGGTAAACGATTGGTTCTCATTTTCATTTTTATCAACTTCTACTTCTACTGTCTGGCCGATCTTAATATGGGGAAGCTGTGCCCCGCTCACATAGACCTTCAGCGTAAGCTCATCGAGTCCGGCCATTTTTAAAAGCGGTTTTCCGGGTGTTGCCAGTTCTCCCTCTTCTGCATAAGTTTCCAGGATTGTTCCGCCTGACGGTGATTTTATAGTACACCGTTTTATCAGGTCTTCGGTAATTTCCTTTTGGGATTCAAGCACTTCAAGCTCTTTGTTAATCGATACATACTGCGTCTGCGTACTTTCTATTTGCCGGTCGATGACACCTATTTGTCCGGTAATGTCATCCAGTTGTTTTTGTGTGGCTGCACCTTCGGTCAGCATTTTTGAGATCCTTTTTTCATTTATTTGCAGGTTTTTTTTCTGTTCTTCAAAAACTGCAACCTGAGAACTAATGGTTTTTCTCCGGGCGGCAACAGCTTCTTTTTGTGCTTGGATCTGTTTTAATTTCAGGTCGAGCTGGACTGTATCGATAATTGCTGTTACTGAGCCGGCCCCGATTTTTTGTCCTTTTTCTATATTCATCTGAAGGATTTTCCCTGAGGATTCGGAAGAGACAATAATAGTTTCAGCTTCGAAATTTCCAAATGCATCTGACTGGTTGCTGTTGTTTGTGCATCCAAAAAATACAATTGCCAGTATTACTGTATTTATTATGTGTTTCATGTGTTTAAAATTTAATAATTTACTGTACCTGCGCCTCTATACTTTTCCCTAAAATTAAATTGTACTTCTCCTTAGCTTCATTTAACTGAATCATATGCAGTTCATGATTTAGTTTTGATACAGTTTCAGCCTGCAATTCACGAATGTAGTCAGAAGTTGTAAGTATTTCGTTTTCAAGCTTTGATGCCGCTGATTTTGTTATTTCTTCCCGAAGATCAACCATTTGCCGGTCAGTTTGCAGAATGGTTTCCAGTTTGCTGATTTGTTCTTTTTGCTGTACCAGCAAAAGCTGAATGTTTTGCAGAAATGTTTCTTCCCGGTTATGAATCATCTCCTTCTGTAAGTTGAGTACCTCCTTTTGCCGGCAGGTATTATTCCAGTCAAAAACGCTCCACGATAATCCAATCCCCACAAGGTAGTAGGTGTCGAACTCATTATTGAGCATATTCAATCCTGGTTTGCCGTACCCCAGCTGACCAAAGCCGAATAGTTTCGGATTGCGGGATTTATCCAGTAATGTCATCTGAGTTTCCAGTTGTGCCATTTGGTTAGAAAAAAGCAACTGTTCGGGCCGTGAAAGAATTTCACCTGACTGTACCGGTTTTTCATTGAATATCAATTCAGCATCCTGACGGATGTTTTGTCCGGCTAAAACAGACAGCATTTTAGCCGCTGTATTTTTTGCCGCCCCGAGTTGAATTTTCTGCTGATCAAGGTTCAGTATTTCAGCTTTGATCTCAAGTGCAGTGGATTTTTCTGCCATGCCGTTTCGAATAGCTGACTCCACAGATGTCAGTTTTTCTGTAAGAGTCTTTTTCTGGGCATTAATAACATCGGTTTGCTTTTCAACCACCAGTGCAGTGAAGAAAGCTTGTGCCACCTGCTCGTTAAGTTTATACAATTCTACCTCCAGCTCACTCAGATGGCTTTTCAGTAAAGCATCTTCCAGTTGGGCATTGGCAGATGTCAACCCTCCGTCCCATATAGTTTGCCTTATTTCAGCATAAGCTTTATACTGGTCATTGGAGACGGATGGTATAGAAATGTTGGGTAGTGCGATATCGACTTTTGTCACATCCGACTGGTAAGTTGCCTGTCCGTTTAGTGAAACCACGGGCAGAAAGCGGGTACTGTTGTTCTCTTTTTTAAGACCGGTGATTTTTTCCAATATTTCAGCATGTTGAAGGTTCGGATAATTTTCCCGTGCCAATTTGTAACAGTCGTCAAGCGTAAACATTTGTTGACCGAATACCAGTTGAACAGGGAAAAACAGAAGCAGAAAAATTCGTTTCATTTTTATAATTACGTAATTAATTGAAATTAAATTAATTAATAATAGAATTATTTGAATAGTGAATTAATTTCATAGCTTGTTCAGATTATTTTTAGTTAATACTGAATCAAAAATAAATTGCGTGACAGTTTTTTTCCTCTGAAGCAGGAAATCGTCATAGGATTTTTTAGTATTATCGAAAAACATAATTTGCATAAGCGGTCTGGCAGCTACAGGGAATATACATAAGGCAAGTATATTGATCAACATCTCTTTAGGATCCATATTTTTTATCTTTCCTGTTTCCATCTCTTTTTCGAGCATGGAAAAAATTTCTTTTGGATTCACACCTGTACTTTTAATAACAGATGCAAGAAATTCGGGATCACGATTAATTTCCCTGAGGATAAAAGATGGCAAAAATGGATTTTTCAGCAGAAGATCTATATAGTTCTCAATGAAAATTTCAAGTTTTTCTTCAATAGAAAG
>Ga0068714_10004006_pt1 | contig 16893 bp, 15 predicted proteins | sample MTBNYHSulfiMetaG_FD_62988 | JGI IMG/M metagenome (GOLD analysis project Ga0068714, IMG submission 62988) | Enrichment culture microbial communities from rom New York Harbor, USA that are MTBE-degrading - MTBE-NYH (New York Harbor Sulfidogenic)... | ecosystem: Environmental > Aquatic > Marine >...
ATAAAACTCGCGAGCAGGCTGTTGTTGGTGAAGCCGACGATACGTCTGCATTGCGGCAATACCATTCGGGCAACGCTCAATGACGGCCATTTGGTCAAGTTGACGTCTATTGTCAGGTGTTGTGCGTGACTCCAAGGCTTCAACGACAAGCCATTGGTCAGGATAGATCCCGCGTATTTCGGACCATTCCATCAGAGCCTCCTTTTCTGGAGACGGAAAGTGACACATTCGGTCTTCTTTCCTAAGGATCATACGGGAATCCAGTGAAAAAAACAAGAAGGTGAACTACCCCGCCCTTACGGACGGGGCTTCCTGGTTCAACGATAAGGTGCTTCTTAGGTTACCAGTAGGTAGCGGTCGTCCACAGAGCTTGTCTCCCCAGGCGTTGATTCGGGCAGTTCCTGCCCTATCGAGTATGTTGATTGCAGCGTTATGGTCACGATCCAAGACTGTACCGCAGAAAAGGCATACATGAATTCTGTCAGCAAGAGTTTTAGGAACACGTTCTCCACAGAAGCTACAATTGATGCTTGTGCGATGGGGGGCAACTTTCTCAAACTGGATACCAGCCTCTTCCGCTTTGTATTCCAGATACCTGAGAAATTGACCCCAGCCAGCATCGGATATAGACTTGGCAAGGTGATGGTTCTTCACCATGCCAAGGATATTCAAGTCCTCGGCTGCAATAAAGCCGAAGGTATTTACAAGTTTACGAGAGACCTTATGATGAAAATCGGAACGCTGATTACGAATCTTACAGTGAAGCTTGGCAACTACCTTTCTTGCTTTCTTCCTGTTGGAAGAACCCTTCTTCCTTCTGGAAAGCACTCGCTGTTTCTTTTTGAGTTTATTTTCAGATTTATGAAGGTATTTAGGATTCTCTATAACTTCCCCTGTAGATAGGACTGCAAAAGACTTAATACCAACATCAATGCCAATAGCCTTAGATGGAATAGATTTCTTATCTGTTTCGTATTCGACAGAAAAACAAGCATACCACTTACCACCGTCACGCCTGACAGTGCAGGTTTTAATGTTTCCTTGAATAACTCGGTGCAGTCTAATTTTGACCGTACCGATTTTGGAAAGTTTCAGTCCTTGCTCTGTAAGCTGGAAGCCCGGTTGCTGGGGGTATGTGATGGAGTCATAACGACCTTCGCTTTTATACCTTGGGTAACCCAGTTTTTCCCCAGCCTTGACTCTACGGAAAAATGCTTGGAAAGCTCTGTCAACACGGAACAGAACATCTTGAAGTACCTGGGAATGGACATAAGAAAGGGCATCAACCCTTTCCTTATCGGTTTTCAGTATCTCCTGCTGCCTTATTCTGGAAAGTCCCTTACCCGTTTTTTCGTAAGAGTTCTTCCGGTCCACAAGGCAAGAGTTGTAAAGGATGCGGCAAACTTCAAGGGTTTGCTCAAGAGAGCAAGTCTGCTTCCTTGTAGGGTAAAGACGATATTTATAAGTTTTGGTTTTCATCAAGTTTGTATTTCATAAAAATCTGATACTATGGAACTAAAACAAAGTCAAACAAAACCTGCCTTTGATCCCCTCCCTTACGGGAGGGGACTTCTCGGCAGAAAGGTTAAAAGACGCCGGTTAATTCACCGGACGGTTATTCTTACCGGATAGGGCAAGGTCCCCTCCCGCTCACCTGCGCGGAAGGGGGAACAAGCTCTTTTACACGTCTTAGAGGTTCACCGTCGAACTTGCCTTGAACTTCAGCACCTTCTTTGCTGGTATCTTGATCTCTTCGCCGGTCTGAGGGTTTCTGCCCGTTCGGGCCTCCCTCTTTGCCGCGGAGAAGGTTCCGAAGCCGACCAGGGTCACCTTGTCATTGCTCCTGGCGGCCGCGATGACGTTTTCCATAAGCGCGTCCAGGGCTCTCCCCGCTGCTGCCTTGGAAATCTCGGCAGCCTCGGCCATTTTTTCGATAAGCTCGGTTTTAGTCACGTCGTCACCCCCTTTCCTGTATCTTATGTCTTTGGTCTCGTACCACGCGCCGAATTGTCAAGCAGTTAAGGCACATGCCGTAATCCGAATCCGGGTCTTCCTTCGCCCTTTCCAGACGTTGCAGGCATACTTTGACACGCCAGCGACCGCGCAGGGCGTGGCAATATACCGCATTTTCGGTGAGAAGGCGTTCCTTTTCTTTTTCGAGGTCCATTACTGTATATTGTTGCGCAGTCCTGAAAGCTCTTCCCTCCTTATAGATGGGTTTGTTGTCCCTGGCAAGCTGCTTTTTTGAGGCTTGTTCCCAAAATACCGGCTTTCTTGTGGACACGATACCAATCGGTCAAGGCCGACCGGAAGTCTTTTTCGGTTGTTTGTCCCGCAACGGCCTGCCGCCAGACGCGGTCCAGAGCTTCTAGCGTTCTTTCTATCTCCTTTGCCAGGACAGGGTTTTGCCTCCTGGCTGCGTCCAGAACGCCCGGCTGAAGCTCCAAGGCTCTTGCGGCTTTCAGAAACATTTCTGTCAAGACTTGATCGTCGGCCATATTTTTGTCCGGAAGGGAGAAAAATAACTACACAAACGCCGGCATTGTCTTTGTCTCCGCAACCTTGGTAAACTCGTCCGTGAACTCCATCTCGAGGGACCCGACCGGACCGTACTTGTTTTTTCTGATCTGTAGCGTGAACCGGCCTTTTTGTTCCTTGTCCGGGATTATCTTCAGGCCTACGTGGCAGGCGGCGGCAAGTTCTCCGGCCCCTTTATATCCGGCTATGGAGTCCTGACTGCGTATGGCTTCGTTGGAAAGCTGGGAGAGAACGAAAACCGTGCAGTCGAGTTCCTTTGGGAGGTCCTGCAGAAATATGGCGGCCTCGCTCATCCGTTCATAAATGGTGCCGTGTCCTCTCACGTTCTGAACATAATCCAATACTATGAGGTCCAGGCCTCGCTCCATCGCCATGCGTTTCGCCTTGATCCGGAGCTGGGACAAGTCATATATCGAATCATACACCTCAAGCCGGGCATGGGCCAGCGTGTCCATGACGTCATCCACTGCCAGGCGTTCTTCCGGGCTGAGATTTCCGCGCAGCATTTTCATGATGGTTATTCCCGTGAGACTGGCGACCATGCGCATCGTGACCAGATGAACGGCATCCTCCGTCGAGAAATGGATGACTCCGGCCCCATCGAGGAGCGCTTTGACCTCGACCTGGGCGGCGAGTGTGGATTTCCCCGAGCTTTCCGGACCGCCCAGTATCCAGAGCATACTGGGGATGAGGCCCGAGGTCACCCTGTCCAGGGATGGAATGCCGGTGGGAAGGCCGACGAGTTGGGAGCCGCGACCGATATGTTTTTCGACCAGGGCAATAAGGTCATTCCCGTCGGCCTTGTCTCTGGCCTGTGGTGATGCCGTGGCTTTCATCAAAGAAAGGGTCAGATCGTTTATTCTCTTTTCAATGTCCGCATCCCGCTGGATATCTTTTATGGCCCCGTGGAGAATGCTGGTGACCCGGCGTTTCAATGTATTTTCCTTGAGAAACCGGACCATGACCGGCAGCCTGGTCGGGCTAAACCCGTAGTCGGTCAGTGACGCCAGCTGGCTCAATGGAATTTTATCCTTAAGCTGTTCATGCACCGTGAGGATGTCCACGGGCCGGCCGCTTTGGCTTACGGTCAGGATCGCCTTCCAGACATCCGCGTAATCGCCGGCGAAGCTGTCAAGGGTGAACTGGTCCTGGGCCTGGATCAGGAGGTCCGGGTTGGTCAGGATGAGACCCAGTATTTCCGCCTGGACTTCGTTTGTGTTCACACGTGCCCTTTTACACTCTTACACTCTTCGCACACACTGAGCCGGTTCTGTTTCATCGGTTTGTATTGGCCGCAGACAGGACAGCGTTTTACAGTCCAGCCCTCCTGAAACATATTCTTGAGAAAATTCAGAACCGCTCTTGCCGGCAGATTCGTGAGTTTCGTTATGGTGATAAAGTCTTTGCCGATATGATGCAGGCGCGTAATTTCTCGCTTTTGGGTGTCGTTCAACCGTCTCGGAGATACCTTTCGCCTGCGTTTATTAAAGTTTCTTTTTATCGTTCTTTCGGACATTCCAGTGAGGATGGCGATGTCCTTGGCCGTTATATTGTGTTCGGCCAGCCTTTGAGCTGTTTCCCTGCTTTCCTGGGGTATCTGTCGCATCATAACGGACCACCTCTTCTAAGAAAATGCTGGAAGGACTGACTGCACGTCTGTATGTTCTTGCAAGATCAACAGTAAGGGCCAACTGTTGATTTTACACCCTCGTTCAAGATCAACAGTAAGGGCTAACTGTTGGTTTTTTGCTTCGGTATCCACTTCTCGGTAAAGAAATATTTTCTTCTGTGACGTTAGACTGCATGTTGCGTCTTCGACAGGCGTTCTGCATAGGTTACGATTTTGTTGTCCAGGCTTGCAGCGGCCTCTTTGAACAATCTGGACAGTTCCTCCATTTCCGTCTTGACCGTATCGAAATACACCGAGACGCCATCCCGGCCGAGGATTTCCCTCAATTCGGCCAGGGCCTTGGAGAGCACCAGATTATTGGCCAGGAACCTTTCCACGGTCTTGGACCTTGCCGTTGCTTCCCGGACTTGGCGTTTGAGCGATTCGTAGTCCTCGGGTACTTTGGTGATTATTTTTTCGACCTTGTTAACTTGGCGCAGGGAAAGAGTCTTGATTTGCTCTCCCAGCTCTGTCGCTTTTGTGGTCGCGCGTTCCCGTTCCTCTTCCAGGCGTTTTACCGTAGCCCGCAAATTGTTGATCTGCCAGTTCAGGTTCTCTATTTGCGTTGAGGTCGCTCGTCCCGATTCCTTCAGACGGTAGCTTAGTTCTTCTTGTTCTTGTTCCTTGACCTGCACTTCTTCCAGAAGAGCGTTCAGCCTGCTCGTCAGCTTTTCCTTTTCCTTTGCGCTTGCCGCAAGTTGTTGCTTCAATTTTATCGCAGCCAGAGCATCATTATCCGAGACAACCTTGCGGAGTTGAACAATGTTTTCGCCCAGCGCCTTGTACAGTTTTTCTTGGGTCTGGGGGGCCAGCTGTGCCAGGATCTCTTGCAGATCGGCATCCTTTACTTCCTTCAGTTCGGGAATAAGGTCGAATGCTGGTTTTGGCGTTTCGATGGCTCGCAGGGTCTGGCGGGCCGTGTATACCTCCTTGGACGTCAGTTCCCTTCGGAAGACGTTCTCGCTGATACAATACTTGAGCTGGTCATCCTTACTGATTTCCCGGACGATGGCGGGTATTTTATCCAGTTTGGCCAGAATGGCGGCTTTCCATCGCTGCTTTCCGGCGATCAGCTCCTTCTTGGGTGTAATGAGTACCGGATGGATAATGCCTATCTCTTTTATATTTTCGGCAAGCTCTTCAAGTTCTTCCTTCTCCAGGTCATTGAAAATCCCCGTGTTAAGGTTCAGGTCTTTTATTTCCCGGGGATCGATCTTCACTATGTTTTCATCCGACTGTGCATGGCCGTTCCTCGTGTCTGTTTGTTTTTTGAGCTTTTCCAGGTAGTTTTTCAACATGTTATAGCCTTCCTGCAGCAATCCCGTTGCGCCGGGGTCTTTCAACCTGTCAAGTATTTCAGTTATAACTTCTACTTGTCTGTTGACCGGCAGTGGGATTTTCTTTCCAGCGCGCAGATTCTTCAGAATTATCATCTTGTCCTGTGCGTACATTGGATCCATTTCCATTTCCTCCCCTTGTGACAGCTGCCAGGCTGAGTTCGTCAGCCGTGGGCATTTTAGTCGGCAGCTTATGATTATAAAGCAGGTGAAAGGCGGTTATAGCACGTGCCTGTGTTTCAACTGTCTGGGTCTTCAGTGCGGTCAGGACTTTGGTAATGCATGCGCATCCGGCCTGGAATTTATCGTTGAGCCTCCGGGCCGCTCTTTCTCCTTCCTTGGTCAGCATAATCGTTTCGATTCTTGTGTAGCGCGAGGGGAGGCCCGTCCTTTGTACACACTCGAGTTCCACCTGTTTGTTCTCTATGAATTTATCGGCATCCAACAAGCGCGATGCGGTTATCTGCTTTTTCAACTTGCGGGACGGGCTTGTCGATGAGGCGGCGTAAACTCGCTCAAGTAAGGCCGTGTAATATTCCTGGAAGGATTCCGGCCTCCGGAGAACGTGCGTAAGTTCGGCTAGTAGAGAGTAGGACTGTTTCTGTTCCTTATGCCCGTGGCATTCGTACGAGAATTCGAAATCAACCAGGCCCTTTCGAAACAAGCACATAAGAGACCTTCTTACTATGAAAGTCAGGATGGACTTTTTTCTTACGTACGGTCGATCGATCATTTCATAGGCCGCATCCACATCGCAGAGAAGGGCCGCGGAAGACAGCACCCCGTAGCGTTCATAGCATACCAGCAGTATGAGCTTTTCAAGCGCAGACAGTCTAAGTGAGGACATTGTTTGGGATTTCAGACTACCGGGTTTCAGTGACTGAACGCGAGAGGAAACCCCACAGCTCACTCATGCTTCCCTCGTGTCTTGGAAACTGCCTGTGAAATTGTATGTAAGAAGCAACCGTCTCGGCGCTGTAGGTGCCGAGGAACTCCACAAGGATGTCTTTTGCGTCCTTGCCGGGGTAGCATTCTCCTTGTTGGAGCTTTTGAAAGATGGAGCCGGCGAGGTCCATGGCGTGGGCCTGAATAATAATGGCGAGCTGCAACTGAAAAAGGAGTTTTGCCGGCTGTAGCGGACTTTTGTCCCTGGCTTGTTGGATCCAGAACAGGGCCTTTATTTCCCCCATGATGTCGTCATTGGCAAAATCGTTTCTTATCTCGGCGACTTTTTCGGGTACGCGGTTCTGTAGTTCTTCAAGCAGCAGAGTACGTCGTTCGGAACCAAATGGGAGTTCTAACAGTCGATTCATCTGGAAGTCTCCTTTCCTTTATCGTTCGATGTTGTGTAGGTATGGTTGCTACCCCGGTGGCATCGGCATAAACTTCTTATCATCTTTGTGTTCTTATTGGTAGCACGAATTTATAGTTAATAGCACTTCTCTTATTTGAAGAGATTGATACGGGTCTTTTGCCATGTTTATCAGTTCGTCGAACAATACCTGCCTTAAAACAGGATCTTCCAGTACTTGGCGTACAAGCACTTTTGGGTCTTTGGGGGGTCCCATCTCATCGCCTTTGCTTTTTGCTGCCTTTGCGTAGTCGAGAGTCTTCAGCGGATTGGCTGTCGCATCTTCCAGGATTCTTTCTTGAATATCCTGCGGGATGTTCCGGCTTAATTCCAGAGCCTGGAAGTGGGGTATTTTTCCGTTTGCGTTGCCTGTCCGGTAGAGTTTGAAGAGTTCATCAACAAGTCCATGGACAGCCAGGGGTTCAGAAGCTTCTTTGGTCTTCGCTGCTATCTTTTCGTAGTTATGGATTATGCGTTCCGCTTCTTTGACCGAGAGCGGGACACTTGCGGCAATCTCCTTCAAGCAGAGCAGGAACGCTTTTGGATCGCTTGATGCAATGTCTAGTATTTTTACCGGTATATTTTTTTGATTTTTCCGCTGGGCTAGGGTTAACAGGCCAATGCCCGATACGGCGGCCTTGTCTTCGGTGACGGTGACAGGTGCCCCCCGGGGTTTTATCCTCTGGATAAGGCCTGTGACGGCAGGAAACCCGTCCTTGCCATTTTTTCCCAGGTACTCGAAACAGGGATGCAGTTTTAAATTCGCAATCGCTTCTATATCCATAAGGTCAAAGCCATATAGCCGATAGGCTGTTATCACAATTTGATCTTTTTGTACAGATTGTTTCTTTTGTACAGATCAATGTGGATATGCACAATCCCTTATTTGGTGACAATATGCCGATTATTGGCACGTTGTGTGTAGTTAATGAATTTCAGCTATTACCTTGCCGGTGAGGGCAATAAGGCGGAGGTCGGATATATTATTGATATTACGTAGTGTTTCTGAGAATGCAAACCGGTAGTAGGCCGGACACTGAAGTCCAAGCCGGTACCAGGCGTTGGACGTTCTTCTGTGACAGTCGTCTAGGAGTAGTAGTTCGATGGATTTCAAGAAGTCTATGGTTTGCGTGGAGTCTTTGCGTTTGTTAAGGGTGGCGAAAGATGCTGTGGTTACATGGGCTGGCTGGTATTTGCCGTCCCCGATTATTCCTGGTTGAACCGCGTGTCTTTGGCTAAAATGTGATGCGATCCGGCGTAGAGACTCTTTTTTTCTGGTTACGAAAAGTGTCCTTGGCGTTCCCAGTGCATGGATGATGTCCGCTGCAATTTCGGTTCTTAGGCTGCTAGGGGAAATACGGACAATTCCACGTTCTTTTGCGATGATTGCCTGCATATGCTGGTCTTGGCATGCGGTAACGTGAGATGTCATGGGCCTAGCCGGTTTTTTCCTGGCATCGATAAATTTTGTGTCACATCCGGCCGGGAGCTTCTCGATTAGACTTGCAAGCAGGCCGGTCGGGAAAAAATAACCTTTTTCTGAGTGCTTCAGAAAGCAGCACTTTCCATCCCAACTGCTACCGGGGTCGGCAAAGAAGGTTGGTGACGGCTGTTCGAAGGTGAGCGCGTTCAGAATAATGTTATGTTCCCATCCCTGGGAGAAAAGGACTGAGGTATATACATTGTTGATGGTGAACGTGAACATTTTTGGGGTGTTTTTAGGACCCGGGTACATCTTGAATCGCTTCAATGCACCCGGGTCGTTGCTCAGTCGTAAATTTTCTGATCCACGGCGTCCCGTGTAATCTTGTGGGCCTTTACAATGTCCTTATCGTCGAATAGGACAACCAGTGCATGCCCGTAGGCGGTGCCTGTTCCGAGACCGACGATCTGGGCCTTGGTTCCCCTGACCCAGCTGTAGATATAGGTCTTTTCGTTGTTAAGAGTCTTGGTCGGCGCCCCGAGCATAAGAATTATTTCTTCCTTGGTGGTTGATCCGTCCTTGATCTGGGCTAGTTGGTCTTCAGTGATTTCCGTTCCATGCCTGATTGTTTTTATCCCGCAGCCGACTAGGGCGAACAGGATACCCAGTGCTACGATGGTCAAGATTGCTTGTCTGTAGATCATCTCTCTGCCTTCTTATATGTATCGCTGTGTTTGACGTCCTAACGCCGTGCGTCAGAACGGAAAGCTTTCTCCGGAGCTCCCATTTGTACTATCGTTTGGAGCGCCGGGGCGGTTGCTGTCCGTCGCCGAACTTGCGCCTGTAGCCCATCCTTCCAGAACCATCGCCGTCTGGGCTGCGAATTTCTCCAGGCGGTAAAGATCTTCCCGTGACAATGGCACGTTGACCTTTTTGACGTTATTTTTGTCCTTGAACTCTCCGACCGTCAGAAAGGTTGAACCGTTTGTCCGGCGCAGCGTCAGGGCCTTTTTATCCCCCTGGAAGCCGCCCTTGCTGGGATCGTGGACCATGCTCAGTTCCTTGACCTCTCCGTTTCCCAGGCGCATTTCTTCGCATTTGGCGGCTAGGTTTATCAGTTCTTCCGGTTTCAGGGCTATGCTGATCTTCCCTTCTTTCCACTGGTACTTGTTTTGACCCTTTTCGGGCATGGTCTTTTCCATGCCGGGCACTACCGGCGCGCCTTCCACGAAGACGACCTTTCTCTCCGCGTTCGGGGAGAGTCTCACTCCTGCCGAGGAGCGATAAAGCTTTAGCGGGTTCATAGATGAACATCCTCCGTCTTTTCAAGAATTTGATTGGTTTCAACTGCAGAAAGGGATTTTCTTAGTTTAGCGAGGACCACTTCGAGCTGCCGGTCAGAGACTTCGTCCAGGGTTCGTTTTCCTTCCACGGTAGAGCCTTCTTCGTTCCTGAACGTTGTGAGTTCGTAAAGTATTTCTTCCTTGTATCTATGCGTGAGGTCGCCGAGTATGGTCAGCATGTTATCGACTTCCTCGACGGTTTTCTCCCTGTCATGGTTGTCCGAGTTCTCTGTTTTCCAAGTCGGGAATATGGTGAGAAAAAGGTCTCTTTCGCCGACAAGATCGAAGAGCACCTTGGCCACACGCTTGCTTTTTGGAATATGGAGAAGGAGATTGACATTGTTCCTCTTGGATGAGAGCGAGGCAAGTTCCGCCGCGAACCTGGTCATGGTGCTGGTGTCGGCGTCTTCGATCTTTGTCACTACATGGGCCTTGAGGCCCTTGCTGCGGTTTTCGACGTGCTGTATCTGGTTGAGAAGCTCCACGGCTTCCGGTCGTGTAGTAGGGCTCTGTATCTGCAGGGAGATGTTTGAAGATGCTACCCGGTATCCTAGAAGCCGGACGGGAAATAGCTCGACTTTTTGGGTTGCCGGCATCAGCTACTCCCTTTTTTGAAGCTCCCTGAGCATGAGGGACGCTTTCGGTTCGATGCCCAACTTGGCTTGCAGATAATGTATGAGGCTGTTTCTTGTTATCAGGCCGGACAGGTTTCCTAAATCATCCACTACGATCAGGCGGCCCAGGTGGCTTTTCAGCATGTGTGTAAGAGCTTTCTCTGCCGTTTCGTTTTCCTTGATGGCCAGACTTTTTTCAAGAGGAACGGCAATACCCTCCGTAGTCGTTGTGAGTCTCTTATCTTCGGCGACCTCGGAGAGCGAATTGATCTTGACCAGTCCGACAGGTACGCCGTCTTTCACGACGGGAAAGCTGCTGTGATAATATCTCAGGAAGTAATTGTTTATCAGGTCGGAGATGGGCGTACTTGCTTCGACGGTGACCGGGTTTCGGATCATGATTTCTCTGACTCTAGTTTTTCCAAGGGCGTGCAGAAACTGGATATGCTCCAGATTGATGCGCGAGGCCAAGGCCAGGATGATTCCTCCGGCGGTAAGATAAGCGGCGTTTATGCTGCATTCCGTGATGAGTTTAAAACCTCCTATGGCTACGAGCACGGCGGCTATAGCTTGGCTCAGGTTGACTACCGCCTTCGTGGCCTTGAGATGGTCGCCCGTGTAAGCCCAGATGCCGGCCCGCAGAATTCTGCCGCCGTCGAGAGGCAGGGCCGGAACAAGATTGAAAACGGCCAGGACCAGGTTGCTGGCTATGATATACGTTATGAAGCCGGGAGACGCCTTGGCCGATGCCGCTAGAATGCTATAAAGGGCGTAAAAGGTGACCGCTATGGCCAGGTTTACGGCCGGTCCGGCAAGAGCAAGTTGGATTTCGTTCGATGGGCTTTGTGGTTCTCCTTGTATGTCTGCCACGCCTCCGAATATGTGGAGCGTGATAGAAGAGATGGTAAATCCTTGTTTTTTGGCGATGACGCAGTGGGCTATTTCGTGAATTATGACCGAGGCAAAAAGGGCGAGGCAGGTAAGAATGCCCTTGGTCCAAGAAGCCGCAGGCGTGTTCCCCAGGGCAAGCATATAGTAGCCGTGGCTGATAATATAGGTAAGGGCCATGGAGGCCGGTATCCAGCTGTAGTGAATGATTATGGGGATTCCATAGATTTTGAGGCGCGGGAGAGCTAATGGCATATATTGAGACTCGCCTTGTAGACAAGATGTCAAATCATACACGTTGTTCGTTTGCCCTTAAATATGCACAACAGGCCATAATGGCTCTTGATGTCCCATTTAATTCAGGGCAGCGGTATCACTCAGGATGCCGTTTTCGACCTTGACTTGTTTTTGTGCCTGCAAGGTGAGGTTCGGCGTGTGCGATATATAAAGTATCCGACGGAACCACGTCGTGAGATCGGCGACGGCTCTCAGGAACTTTTCCGCGTTTACCTCGTCCAATTCGCCCAGGCTTTCATCCAGAAAGAAGGTCTGCCAGGGTTTTCTGCTTTTCTGGGCCTGAAAGACGCTCATGGCCATGCGGATGGCCTGACTGAGGAGCACCTTTTCTCCGCCCGAGAAGTTGGCGATGTCTCTTTTGTCCCCGGTTGTAAGGTCGGTGATGATTATGTCCAGGGTCTCCCTCATGGTCTTGCCCTTGTTTGTCTCTCTTTGGGTCATGAAAGAAATATCGAAGTTTTTCTGGCAAATGGAGGTTAAGAACTGCCTTGTCAGGGCTTCGAGCTCCGGGGCGGCAGCGTCTATGATGAGCGGTTGGAAGCCGTTTTTACCGTAGATGCGGGCTATGGCCTCGTATTCCGACATTTCCGCCATGATTTTTTCCCGGCGCTCCTTCTCCGTTGCGATTTCCTGCTGAATCTTGAGGGTGGCCTGGATCCTGGCCTTTATCTCTCCCATCTCCTGGCTCATGGTAAGGGAGGCGGCTGAGAGTGTGCGGCTGCGTTCTTCCAAGAGCGATACCTGTTTTTCGATGAGTGCAGCCGTCTCGCTGACTTTCGCGTATTCTTTAAGGGATCTGCTGATCCTTTCGATTTCCGCCGCCTTTTCTTTCCCTTTTAGTACCAGCCGGTCAAGTTCTTCCGCCAAGCGCTGCTTGTCCTTTTCAGCGGCTTCCAGGCGGGCGGCCAGCCGGACATAGGCTTCAAGTTCTTTCGCGGCCGTCTGCATCTGTTTCATCTTTACTAGAACCGGCTCGATGGCAGGCGGTTGGCCGAGGTTTTTGAGCTGCAAGCTTTCCTGCGCCAGTCGCCGTTCTTCCTCGGCCAATTTCTGTGAAATTGTGGTGATGGCGTCCTTGGCCTTCCAGGCCTCGGTGAGGAACTTGCAGTCACGGCGCGAACAATGCACTTCGTCGATGGTGGATGCCTGCCTCCGGCATGACTCGAGGCGGCTTTTGAGGACCGCGATGTTCTTGCTCGTTGCATGGATTTTTGTTTCGAGTTGGCTCTTTGCGTCCTGGTATATCCGGTGTTCTTCTTGGAGCTTCTGCAACACGCCCGATGTGGCCGTTATTTCCTGGAAAATCTCCGCGTGCTTGCGGGCTTTGCTTTCTATTTCCGCCTTTTGCCGGATGATCTTTTCCAACTCCTCGAGACGGTTGGAAGTCCTGGTATAGCTGTTTTTGAGTTCTTCGCGTTCCCGCGAAAGCGCTTCAAGCCGGGTGCGCAGCTCTTTCGTTTGCTTTGCCGTTTCCTCGATGCCGGCCTTTTCCTGGTAAATGGCCTGCAATTGTTTATTGGTTTCATGAGTCGCTTGCGCGTTTTCCTTGAGTTGCTCTTCTTTCTCCTTCAATGCCGCCACGTATTCGGGCATGCGCAGTTCTTCTTTCTCCAGCGCCTTTATGCGGCCGTCGAGATCCTCCAGGCGCATGCTGTGATGTCTGGACTTGTCCGTGGCGCTTTGTGCGAGGCGGCTGCAGGCCTCAAGGCCCAGCCAGCTTGCCAGGAGTTCCTTTCGCTCGGATGGGGAAAGGTTGGTCATATCCCCGGCGCTATTCTGGGCCGAAAAGACGCAGGCCAGGGCGGACTCGGCTGGACCCAGCAGTTTTTCGATTTCGGCTGCGAACTCGGTTGCTTTCGGGCCGGCAACAAGCTGGCTGCCCCAGTAAAGATATGCTTCCTGCTTTTGAGGTTTGGCTTGTACGGTTCGCACCGCTTTATATGTCTGTCCGTCCAGTTCAAAAGAGATTTCGATGGTTCCTCTGGGGCTGCTCAAGTGGCTGTATATGGTTCCTTTCCGGCTGGGAAAGGATTCATAGAAGCAGGCCAAGGCTGCTTCCAGAAGAAACGTTTTTCCGCTGCCGTTTGGCCCGTGTATACTGGTAATTTGCTCGGCTCCGAATTGTATTGTTTGTGCTTCACGGTATGGGCCAAAGCCTTCTATGTGTATGGATTTAAGTAGCATTTTTCCTCCTAGGCGGCCTTGGTTTCTTCTTCTGGAATGTCTGTATTTCGAGATTCGGTGCAGGCGATGCCGGATTCCATGCAAAGCTCCCTGATGCGTTTTTTGATGCTATCCTTGTCCAGGTCTTCTTCGGGGTGGGCCTCGAGATATACATCGAGGTAGTCCATTATGCCCGTGGCTCTTTTGGCGCTTTCGGCCCTGACTCTCTGGTGGTGAACTACCTGGGGGCATACATCTACATCCAAGGCGCCGGGGAAGTATTTCTTGACGTCTTCCTGGTTCAGGGCCGGGAAGTCGCCTTCGCTGATTTCGACCGTGACCTTACAGATGGCGTCTCTGACATCCGGTCTGGATACTGTGGGAAGATTGGGATATGTGAAGTGGAAAGTTTCTACTGGACGGGTGCTAACTTCGACAAAGTCGGCTTTGCCTGTATCCGTATCCAGGTAGAAAAAGCCCTTTTTTTCGTCTTTTTCGTCGTAATTCTGGATGTCCAGGCTGCCCGGGTAGTGAACCTTGCCTATGGCCTGAGCCTTGTGTATGTGGCCCCAGGCGGCGTAGTCGAACCCTGACAGGTCCTTCGGCGTTAAAGTAGTTTCGCCCACGAGTTCCTTTCCGGCCGGCGTCCGTGCGCTGGCTATGTTGGTATGACCGAGGGCGATGGTAAAGCGTCCGTCCCTGGAAATGGTTTTGAGCCTTTCGCGCAGGCATTCCTCCATGGGCTTTGTATCCAAGCCGGGAAGAAAGGATTGGTATACCTTGGGGTCAGGGTAAGGGATACCTATGACTCTCAGGTCGCCGGTTGTGAACTCCTCGAAGGGATCGAACATGGTTACGTTTCTGAGAAACGAAAGTATCCTTGCTGCCTTTTCGCCGTCGTGGTTTCCTGCTACGGCTACGACGGGGGCTGTGGCGGTCAGTTTAGTAAGTAGACGGAAGGCCAGGAGGTACTCCATGGGAAGCGGTATCGGCCGTTCGAAAATGTCTCCGGCGATGAGGAAAAGGTCGCATCCCTTTTGGGCGGCGAAAGAGGAGACCTGGTCTGTGCAGTCAGCCAGGTCTTTCATGCGTATGTTTAACCCGGATGCTGGATCCTGGATTATTCTTCCGTTTACCGTTTTTCTTTCGTCGATGTGGATATCGGCCAGGTGGATGATTTTCAAGGCAGGAGACCTCCTTTGCTTGCGATTAGGGGGAATTTCACAGGGGGAAAAGGATTTTCTCGGTTTAAAAATAAATATAGGTAAATCTTTGATAGTCCGGTTATTTGAAAGTTCTTGACTTTCCGTGTGAACCGTGCCTATACATTTTCGGTTTTGAGTTTCGAGCTCAAACCCCGATGCAACTAAAATTCCTTCGCTTGCTCAAAAGACTGTTAAAGCTGAATCCCGAGTGGTCAGGAGCCATAAGACAACGTATTTTAGCGGATTATCCCCCTGTCGCTGTTCAAATTCGCTTCATTTACCGGCCGTTAGTATTCGGCGCTCGAGCTCAAGCCGCCCACGCTCGTTCCAGCAGGAGAGGGGTCAAGCCCGGCATCTGCTGGAAAGCGTAAAAGCAAGCTTTTTGCTATCGGAAGTAGCCATGTCCTATGTGCCTAAGATTCTCGTAGTTGATGATGAGCCCCGCATGTGCGAAAGCCTGAAGGTATTGTTAGGCCAACAGGGCTATGAAATAGAGACAGCGAATAACGGCAGACAAGCTACGGAATGGCTGACTAAGAAGTACTTTGATGTTGTACTCTTAGACATAGTCATGCCCGAAATGGACGGTCACCAAGTCATGGATTATGTGCATAGTCAAAGTCCGGAGACCGTGATTATCGCTGTCACCGGGCAAGCTTCCATAGAATCAGCTGTAACGGTGCTGAGACATGGGGCCTACGATTACCTCACCAAGCCATTTGAGCCTGAGAACCTGTTAAGAACTCTAAGAAATGCTCTTGATCAAAACCGGTTAAAAAGAAAACATAAGCAGGTTGAGGAGGCGCTGCGGGAATCGGAGAAAAAGTACAGTACGCTGATTGAAAGCTCGCTGACCGGCATCTACATCGACCAGGACGGAAAAATTGCATTTGCAACTAGCAGGTTTTCCGAGATTTACGGGTATTCAAGGGAAGAGTTGATAGGTATGGAATCATGGCGGTTGGTTCATTCTGAGGACAAATCCTTGACAAACGAAATAAGGAGAAAGAGGCTAACGGGAGAAGAAGCCCCATCGCAATATGAGGCCAGAGGCTTGACGAAAGACGGTAAAACGATATGGATCACTCGCAGAAACACACGTATAGAGTACGAAGGAAGGCCTGCTATATTGGGTAATGTTGTAGATATCACCAAAAGAAAGCAGGTCGAGGAAGCGCTGCGGACGGGTGAGGAAAGATATCGGCGTATCACCGCAGCCGTCACCGACTACATTTTTTCGGTTCGCCTTGAAAATGGACATCCGGTAGAGACCATTCATAGTCCTGCCTGTGTCGCTGTGACCGGCTATACTCCTGAAGAGTATGCCTCCGACCCGTATTTATGGTTTCGCATGGTGCATGAAGAAGATCGCCCAGCCATCCAGGAGCAGGCCAGGCAGGTTCTTTTGGGGCAAGACACGCAGCCCGTCGAGCATCGCATGCGGCGGAAGGATGGCGTCATCCGGTGGATAAGGAGTACACTCGTTCAACATTATGACATACAAGGCAGGCTCGTATCCTATGATGGCGTGGTCAGCGACATCACCGAGCGCAAACAAGCCGAGGAGGCGCTCCAGAGGTCAGAAGCCCTGTTGCGTAATACCTTTGAGGCCATCCCTGACCTCCTGACGGTTCACGACAGAGACCTTTGCATTGTCTTAAGTAATTGGCACGGGCATGAATTCGTTCCCATGGAACAGCGTGACAAATGCCCTCATTGTTATCGGGCATATATGCACCGGGATACTCCTTGTAACCCCTGTCATGCCTTTGAAGTTTTTGAAACCGGCAAACCAAAGACCGTGGAATTCTTTAACCCAGACCCCAAAGTCGGGTTCTTAGAAATCAACTCTTATCCTGTATTTGATGATTCCGGAAACGTCCTTATGGTGACAGAGCATGTCCGCAACATCACCGAGCGCAAGAGGGCGGAGGAGGAAAAAGAGAAACTCAAGGCCCATCTCCAGCAGACCCAGAAGATGGAGGCCATTGGCACGCTGGCCGGTGGAATCGCCCATAATTTCAACAATCAGCTTATGAGTATCCAGGGCAATATCTCTTTGATG
>Ga0068714_10004009_pt1 | contig 16886 bp, 15 predicted proteins | sample MTBNYHSulfiMetaG_FD_62988 | JGI IMG/M metagenome (GOLD analysis project Ga0068714, IMG submission 62988) | Enrichment culture microbial communities from rom New York Harbor, USA that are MTBE-degrading - MTBE-NYH (New York Harbor Sulfidogenic)... | ecosystem: Environmental > Aquatic > Marine >...
GCACTTAGAGCACTTACCATAGCGCTGAGTGAGTGCCTCACTATTGAAAAGGCGGCGGCATGAAATTGGGAACTCAAATTGCCACAATCGAGTTCAAAACTTATGGGACAAGGTACTAGATTGCTGTTGGGGGACCGAAGCATGCGATTCTTGTTAGGAAAGCTACAATCGTTTTAGCGGCGAAGGCTGAGATCCAGAACCCAACTTAACGCGCTGGATGCCAGCTTTCATCTAACATTAATACGCTGAGATCTTTTTTCCGGTCAATTGGAAAATTAAGGAAAAATGCCACCGGCCCATTCCAATTCAATTCGTGATGGGGCTCAAAGGGGCCAATCAGGCCACTATAGGGAACCTGGTTCATTTATTAGAAATAGTAGGGGAGATGAAGACCTCGTAGCCGTTCTTCTTCGCGGCCTTTGAAGATGCGTTCCATTTTCTCGATGGTATTGTCCTCTTTGAAGCTATCGCCCACGGCTCCCCACGCGAGGTCTTTATCGCTTAAGACATTATTCTGCGGGTAAACGAGGACGACAGCGGTGTCAGTCTTGCGCAATATCCATGCCTACCTCGCCGCGCCGCCCGGGCGCACACCAATCGCCTACCCTTTGATGAACGCGAGCAGGTCCTCGTTAACCCGGTCCTTGAGCGTTGTGCACATACCGTGCGGTGCTCGTTCGTAGACCTTCAGCGTGGCGTCGTTGATTATCTTTGCCGACAGCAGGGCGGATGCCCCGATCGGCACGATCTGATCGTCATCGCCGTGGAGGATGAGCGTCGGCACGTCGATCCTTTTGAGATCCTCCGTAAGGTCCGTCTCGGAAAACACCTTGATGCAAAAGTAGGACGCAGGCATTCCGGCCATCATGCCCTGAAGCCAGAACGACTCGCGCACCCCTTCCGAAATCTTTGCCCCAGGCCGGTTGTAACCGTAGAACGGCATACTGAGATCCTTCCAGAACTGCGAACGATCGGCAAGAACTGCGGCACGAAGCTCATCGAACGCCTCCATGGGCGTGCCGCCCGGATTGGCAGCCGTCTTCAACATAAGCGGTGGAATCGCTCCGATCAAAGCGGCCTTGGCCACACGTTTGGTTCCGTAGCGGCCGATATAGCGGACGACTTCCCCACCGCCCGTTGAGTGACCGACGTGGATCGAGTTCTTCAGGTCGAGCACTTCGACGAGGGTCGCGAGGTCGTCGGCGTATGTATCCATGTCGTTGCCATTCCAAGGCTGGCCCGATCGGCCATGGCCGCGACGGTCATGGGCGATGCAGCGGTATCCGCGGGAAGCCAGAAAGAACATCTGGTCTTCAAAGGCATCCGCACTGAGCGGCCAGCCATGGCTGAAGACAACGGGCTGCCCGCTGCCCCAATCCTTGTAATAGATCTGTGTTCCGTCTTTGGTCGTGATTGTGGCCATAGGTATAATCCTTTCCTTTTAACTCTCAGGTCAAATTGAGTTACTTCCTTCTTGCTATATCCAGCTATCGCCTCAGCAGATAGCACTCACTTATTCGATTGCAAGCTAAGAATGAAGGTGCCGATATGCACGACTTCCCACAAGAAATACTCTCCCACTGGAGGTCACTGCCGGGTAGGAGCCGCAAAACCTTCCAGAGCAGGCAGGTTGCGACGAGTGAGGCAAAATGGATAGGGGACGATCTATTGTGAATTTGATGATCTTTGGGGAAATTCGTGGCGCGGCGGCCTAATTCTACAGTCAGGCTTCCTCATTGCCATCTTCTTTTATCATGGGATCGATCATGCATTAGTAGGAATCGCCGGCGAAGTGCTGGAACTGGAAATTGGAGTCCGCTGCACTCCGGATCAGAAGGCTGCAGGGATCGATTGTCTTGAGGCGGCGCCAGAGGGAGGGGTTAGGAGGCGAATTGAAAACCGGCCGCCCATTTGCGGATCTGCAAAACTTCACGGGCAGGGATGCCGAGGTAAATCAGAAAATCACGATGGGCTTCGGGTGTGCGCCGTTCGAATTCGGCATGCCAGCGGTGCATGGCGTTCTCTTCCATACCCGCAGCCTGCAGCATTTCAACCCACATTTCCTTGGTTACCGACGGGAAGGAGGAGGCGAAGGAACCAGCTTTCGTCATACCAGCCAGAATCTTCTGTTGATTCCTCAGATCCCGGATTCGATGGTCGATCTCCTTAAGGCGGTGCTCCAACACTTTAAGACTGGGCTCCTGATTGGACTCCAGGGCAGCCCTTATCTCCTCAAGAGTGAGTCCCGCCTGGCGAAAGTTGCAGATCCGATCAAGGCGAATGTGGTCTTCATCGGTATAGTACCGGTATCCGGAAGGAGTTCGACCGGACGGCGGCAGCAAACCGATGCGGTCATAGTAGAGAAGCGCGCTTCGGGACAGACCGAATTCTCCAGCAAGTTTTGAGATGGTGTAGTTTTTCATGCCTGACTCCGGGTGGGGCGCCGCCGGCGCCGCCCCACCTCATTCTAACTGCTCTTTACGCGAATTTTCTCAATTTCCTCCTCGGGTAGCCCCAGCCACTCGAGAAAGCTCCTATGAGCCTGCGGATGCTTCGCCTCAAACCGCCGGTGCCATTCCATCATTTTTGCATCGTCAAGGCCGATCTCCCGGAACAGCTCGACCCACTCCTCGACATTCATTGCATTTCGCATCGTTGTCCTCCTTGGTCGGAATTGTTGGTGCTCCATGCCGTGGCCACGACGCTACCAAAGGTAAACTGTAAACCCTTAGTCGGGTCAACAGCAAAAAAAAGATTTTTCTAATCTTCCGGCATCTTTTTTGGCTTTCTACAGATAAATTCTGCGAGAGCCGATCAGGAATTAATGGCAGGAAAGACCGCCCGGGCCTCTCGCACAAAAAGAGCCCTGAGCTTATCCCGGAAGATGCCGAAAAAAAGGATTCCACCGACTGCATTTTTCACTGTCGCCGACCAGTTTGACTGGGCAACAGGATAGACGCCAAGAGGCAAAAGGAGACCGATTCCCAGCAGGAGCAATCCAAGCAGGAACCTGATATTCATGTTCATCAAGGACCCCCGATTCATGGTTGTTCAGAACGGCTAACCCAGCCTCACAGGCAAAATAATCTGCCTGGAGCGGCTCCTGCATCGAGCTCGACGCGTTGCAGCCAACTTTATACTCCAACCGCGCTTGCGGTTGTCAACCATGGTTTTTAGGCTTCCCTTGAAACTCACTTCGGCCTTCACCCTGATGCCGCAGAGGAAACCTGAGCGGTTTTGAACGGATCTAGATCATTTTTTTGCGGTGGGATAGCGGGCTTTGGACCATTCATGCCAACCGCCGTGTAGAACATAAACTTTCTTAAATCCGGCGTCCGCCAGCTGACCGGCAACGCCGGCACTGGTTACCTGAGTCTGGCAGTAGAGAACGATCGGTTGGTCTTTGTCGTACTTCGTGATCCATGAGGGTACTTCTCCTGGATCTTCACGCACGGCAGTGGGGATCTTAGAGCCGCTGAGCAGCCAGCTGAAAGTCGGCCGCACATCGATGACCACCATTTCCGACTGATTCAGTTCCGCTTTGAGCTGATCTTTGCTCAGAGCCGTAATGTTGGCGGCAAGGCTGCCGGCGGTCACCAACAGCGTCAATCCCATGGAGAATATGACAGCAATGCTCAAGGTTCTTTTCACTATGTTTTTCTCCCTGTTCAATTTTTGGTGAATTATAAGAAGGACGATGAGTTGCTGTCAACTGGAGGGAGGTAGTTAATTGGGAGGGGGTGCTAATTGAAAAAGAAATTCTGATCAACCGAGCGCAGGCAGGTTTTCAAAGCGGACAAGCGCCGGGGCCCTGTGCCCCCGATGGCAGCTCCGGATGTTTGCGAAGGCTCTTTAAAGCGATTGGAACCTGTTTTTGTTCCCTGGTTTGAGGTTCCGTTGAACTGGAAAAGCTCTAATCCAAGCCTTGCGGCCTTGCGGTTTTCTAGCAGATTGCACCGAAATCTTCTTCGGCTCAGCCAAGCCATTGCGGGTTTCGCGCTGTGCCGTCGAAGCGATCCGAAGTTTTGAACAGTTCAAAGCGACCCTTGACTGCGGCATTGGATGTTTTTGCTAGCAGTGCCTGTATTTCTTCTCGGTTCATAGGTTTATATGTGCGCACCGCCTCCATCGCCTGGTCGAGGATCTCCATCCGTTCGATGCCGGTGATGATCGTTGATGTGGGAAGATTCAGCACGTAATGGAGACATTCAACGGGCGTGGCGGCCTTGGAGTCAAGAATCAAACCATCGCCCATGGACTTCATCCCGAGGATACCGATTTCCTCTCGAACCATGATGGGCAGTACCTGCTTTTCAAAGCTGCGAAAATGGGCATCGAGGACGTTGAGCGGCATCTGTACGGCGTCAAATCGGAATCCGTGGTCGGCGGCCACTTCCAGCATCCGCAGGTGCACTAGCGGATCCTTATGGCCGGTAAAACCGATGAAGCGGATCTTCCCGGCTTTTTGTGCTTCCAGCAAGGCTGCCATCGCCCCATCTTCGGCGAAGCACCGGTCCGGGTCCTCCAGGCGGATAACCTCATGGATCTGCATAAGATCGACCGACTCGGTTTGCAGCCGTTCCAGTGACTCATCAATTTGCCTCGCGGCAGCGGTCTTGGTTCGGCCGTCGATTTTGGTCATGAGGAACACTTTCTCCCGATAGCCGTCGCGCAACGCCTTGCCCATCCATTTTTCGCTTTTGCCGTTGTGGTAGTCCCAGCAGTTATCCATGAAGGTGATGCCCCGATCAATGGCGATTCGGATGAGGCGAACACTCTCCTCTTCGCTCTGCAGCCTGCCGATATGGTGGTCCCCAAGGCCAATAACCGAGACCTTCTCCCCCGTACGGCCCAAAGGGCGGACCATCATTTCGCCCCGTCTCTCGATCTCGCCGGCAAAAGCGGTCGGTATGGCTGCCGAATCGAGCAAGCTGCCGGACACCACCATGCCCGCTGTCAAACCAGCCTTCTTAAGGAAATCACGTCTCTCCATTCCTGGCTCCTTATTATTCAGATTGAAAAAGCCTCTTAGCTCCATAAATTGAAGATTATACACTGAAGGCAACGACTAGAGTCTCATCTCGTGAAAGGCCTGACTCAGATCGCCAGATCGGGCTCCTTGCTGCTGAAAAGCTAAGATTCAAACTTTTTACCCGCAAGCTGCGCCGCTTGAAATGCAAGATTTTAAAATCGGAAGCCATGTTGAATTCTTCCTGGAAAGCTTATTTTATTGGAGACGACAGGGTTGCGTTTCGCTTTTATTAGATTTCCATTCCAAAGCCGGAAATGGCGGTCGGGAGGTTAGCGATGAATCTTGCGGAATACTTTGAAAATAACAAAGGACGCGGCATTCTTGCCACGGCAGACGCAGACGGGTTGGTGGATGCGGCCGTCTATGGAAGACCACATGTTATAGACGAAACAACCGTAGCATTCATCATGCGGGATCGTCTGACCCATGCTAATCTGCAATCCAATCCTAATGCGGCCTACCTTTTCATGGAGGAAGGCTCAGGCGGGTATAAGGGCATAAGACTCTATCTAACCAAAATTTCCGAAGAGCAGGATACGGAGCGCCTGTATGCATTGCGCCGTCCAGATCACAACGCAATCAAAGAGACGAGAGAAGAAAGAGGCGCTCTGTTTCTGGTTTTCTTCAGAGTGAATAAGACTCGGCCTCTTACGGAGACTGCCAGGCATGCTGAAAAAGGTTTCCAAAAATGAAACCTGCCGCTCCCATTCCCGCAAGGTTCGAGCGGAAATCCAGAAAGGACACCCGGCAAGCGTATCCGAGATTTACCCATCACCCTCGACAAGTTGCTATGAGGTACCTTTCATAAGATTACCTGCTTATTCACATTGTGGAGCTTCACTAATGAAGTGGGTCGCTTGGCCAATGAACGATTCTCAATCGCGGCATGGGTAAATTCTTATGGACCAGGGGTGCCTACTGCTTCTTCGCCAGGTCTTTGATCAAAACCTTCATCTCTTCGATTTCTTTGCGTTGCGATTCAATGATTTGGTCGGCAAGCCGGCGAACCCGTGGATCTTTGATATGAGCGCGCTCACTGGTCAGGATAGCAATTGAATGATGCGGAATCATTGCCCTCATATAGGAGACATCCTCGACGGTCGCCTGGCTGCGGACGAGCCAGAGCGCTAGAGAAAAGAGAATAGCGCTGCCGACAAAAATGGCGATATTCATCCGCCTGTTGGTGAGCATCGGCAGCATGAAGATCAACATGACGACAGCCATGCTCGCTCCCATGACGATCGCCATATAGGTCCGGGTTTCACTGAAAAATACGTGGTCCAGTTGGTATGTGTTCAAATACATAAGGCCCAGCATAACGACCGTCGAAGTCACAATCATGGCACCGAATCTGGTGTACATGTTCATGGTGTTCTCCTCCCCGAAGCAATGGAAGATTACCGCTTATCCCGAAACAATAACCGTGGCTAACCGGCCTCTTGCGTTTTGCCGGAATAGATTGTCGGTCGCTATTTAGATTCTTAATTGCTTTTTGAAACCATTTAGAGAGGTGTTCCGGAAGGCTGTTTGGAAGTCCGGTAACCTTCTATGTGCATGCTATCGAAAGAATCCCCATCATATGGCCGATAACCCATAATCACTTAATAAGCACGGAATCTGAGTTATCAACGATCTTTCCTATTTGAATCGATATTTCTTAAGCTTGTAGCGGAGCATCCTTTCACTGAGCCCCAATGATTTCGCTGCCCGGGTCTGATTTTGTCCCGCCTCTTCCAAAGCGATCCGAATAAGCCTGCGCTCCAGAGCCTCCACCGCATCCTGCAGCTTGCCTTTGGCATACTGAGCATCCGTGGCTTTTTCGTTTGTCGGCTGTCGAAACGGAAAATCCTCCGCCACCAGAATGGAGCCGCGGCAGATTACAACAGCTCTTTCAATGATGTTCTCCAGTTCACGCACATTTCCCGGGTAATCATAGCGGATCAGCAGATCTCTGGCTTCTCGGCTCATCCCCTCGATCTGCTTTCTGTTCTGCTCCGCAAATCGCTGGATGAAATGCTCGGCCAGCAGCGGAATGTCTACCCGCCGCTCTCTGAGTGGTGGAATTTTCATGGTGATTACATTGATTCTGTAGAAAAGGTCTTCTCGAAATGAGCCTTCTGAGACTTTGGCTTCCAGTTCCTGATGGGTGGCGCTTATAATTCGAACATCCGCATGCAGCGTTTTGTTTCCGCCCAGTCTTTGAAATTCCCGCTCCTGTAAGAATCGGAGCAGTTTGGACTGCACCGGCATGGTCAGCTCCCCAATTTCATCGAGAAAAAGAGTCCCACCGTCCGCTTGTTCGAACCGCCCAATTCGACGCTGAACGGCTCCAGTAAAGGCCCCTTTCTCGTGGCCGAAGAGCTCGCTTTCCAGGAGTGGCTCGGGAATGGCTGCACAATTGACCGCAATGAGGGGGCCCTCGGCTTTCGGGCTGAGACTATGGATCAATTTGGCGAAAAGTTCTTTGCCGGTTCCCGTTTCTCCCTGCAGCAAAACCGAGGTGCTGCTTGGCGCAATCCTGCCAGCCAAATTAATCAGCTCGGCCATCTCGCCGCTCTTATGAAGAATCACATCGTCACCTTTTACCCCTTTTGATTTGAGCGCTTGGCGAAGGATCTCATTTTCCTTTACCAACGTGCGGTGATCGGCGATACGACGAATTAAGAGCGAGAGCTCTTCGATATCAATCGGCTTGGTGATGTAGTCCCTGGCTCCTGCCTTCATGGCCTCAACGGCCGTCTCAATGGTGCCGAAAGCGGTAACGATAAGGGCATCCATTTCGGGATTGTCTTTCTTGATCTCGCGAAGTGTCTCCAGACCGTCCATGTCGGGCATCCTCAAGTCCAAAAGGATTAGATCGAAATAACGGTTCTCGATGAGATCAAGGGCATCTTTGCCTCCCTCTGCCGTCTCTACCCGGTGCCCTTCCGTAGAGAGGAATTCCCGGAGCATCTCTCGCTGAAATGCTTCGTCCTCGACAACTAAAATTTCCAGTCCTTTCAATTGTTCTCCTTACTCCTGCCTATTGTCCATCGGCAGCAGAATGTCAAACACGGAACCCTCACCAGGCCGGCTTCTAACTCTCATTTCGCCTCCATGGGCCCTGATGATCTCATGGGCAATGGGAAGTCCGAGCCCGACCCCTTTTTCCTTGGATGTGAAGTAGGGATCGAATATGCGATCGAGGTATTCAGGCAATATCCCCGCGCCGCTGTCCTCTAATCGAACAGCGACCCGGTTCCTGCCGATAGCTCCTGCCGTTATGGAAATTGTACCTCGTTGTGCAATGGCTTCCATCGAGTTCTTGATCAAATTCAGAAGCGCCTGCTCTATTTTTGCCGCATCCATATACATAGTCGGAAGAGATTCCTCGTATCGAAGCTCGATTTGAACACCCCTTTCGCGTGCCTCTTCGGCGATAAGGGTTTCGATCTTTTTCAGAAGCTCGATAAGGGAGCTTTGGGTTCGGTTCAGCCGACCGCTTCGAGTCACATCGAGGAATTCCCTGATGATGGCATCCAGCCGCAGGATCTCGCTCCGAATGACTTCAATCATACGCTCGAATTCCTGTCCCGGCTCGATTGCCGCTGAATCATGCATGCGCGCAAGCTTCTGAACGGCCAGGCCGATGGCGTTGAGCGGGTTTCTGATCTCATGGGCGACACCTGCCCCGAGCTTTCCCATTGCCGCCAGTCTATCGGCTTGATGCAGTCGTTCTCGCATCTTGTGCAGCCTGGCATAATTGCGCTGCTGAAGTCCATAGAGAAGACCCATCGCTATAAGCCCCAGAGCTATCGTCGCGCTGGTCCAGAGCACCACATACGACTTGTTCCGATTAAGCATTTGCGCGGTTTTTTCCAGGTTGATGCCAATTCGTGCGGTCCCGTTGGCTCCAGCTTCCGGCGGCGCCTTAAAGGGGTAGAACAGCTCCAAAACCTGGGCACCTGCGACATTCATCTGGTGGCTCACTGGATTTGCCTTTTCAAGTCGTTCTACAGCGGGCCAATCAGTCAGCTGGATCTCATCCGGCAGCCGGCCTGACTGGGCAAGCATGCGGCCGCGCGGGTCTCTTACTGAAAGATAGATAATGTCCTCCCCCCAATCGAACGAATCGGCGGCCTTCTGCAGAGCGGCTCGAAATGCCCGATAGCGAAGACCGGAAACATCGAGGGTAAGCAGCACAGCACCGTCGCCGTTCTGATTGGCAACAATAACAAACCCCGTTGTATCGGGACTATCGATCCTGCCCAGGTGAATCATGACCGTTCTGCGCCCATCTGCAACAGGCTTCGCGTGCATTACGATGCCGGAGGAGACCGGCCCGCTCTGATATTTCACTCCTCCCTTCTTATCGATCAGGGCAATGGATTCCACTCCTTCCGCCAGAGCCACTCTTTCTATCAGCTCTTGGGTGAGTGTCTGGCCGCTCTCCAGTCTGCCAATGCTGTAAGCCAATTCGACCAGATCCGTCGCTATGGCTTCCTGCACGCCTAAAGCGTCTTCCTCGTCAGGCAGAAGGGTGTCCGTAGCGGAGCTGCCGCCTTCAAACAACAACGGTTGCAGATATCTGGTCTCGGCATCTCTTTCGAGAAGCTCGATGACGAACAGAGCTTTCTCTTTGAGACTATCGATCAGCAGTTGCTCCGTTTTGTCCAGATTGACCATGCCGTTGACGAAAAATAGAAGAGCAATCAGCAGCGAAATCAGAACAACCGCAAGGGGAAGACCGAAGCGTTGTCTGGCGTGAATCTGAGAACTGCTGACTGTCTTTTCTTTTGGGCTGTTCATTTGTCTAATCACCTTGTCGGTCGCCGCAAGGACAGGCCGTTGTCATTCGTCCTTTTATAACAGATGGGAAGCTTTGCCGACTAGAATTCCGAATCTGCAAAGGCTCCTCAAACTCGACGTTTTTGTCGGTTTTTTCATGAAGTTTGTCGTTTCCAGTAAGCAACCGAGATTTAAAGAAATTCATCTAAACGAACGCGCTCGAGCGATGCCGTTCGACATTTTTTGCCCGAAGCGAGAGAGCTCATCAGCATATTTTAGAAGCCTGAAAATATACATTATTCATAAAAATATCAGCGTGTTACTATGTATCAAATAGAACTTGCCATTTCTGGCACGCTTGCTGCTCTATCCATGCCACAATAGGTTACCAACTCAACCAAACGGGAGGCATTAAAGATGAAAAAGCTTTTAGTGGTAATTACAGCCATGATGCTGCTTTTGGTAAGTGGACAGGCTTTTGCCCGTCACGGCAAAGGAGATGGCAAGCGCGGAATGGATTGGTATGCGGCCGAGCTTGGCTTGACCGAGGAACAGAAGACTCAAATGCAGGCCAAGCGGGATGCCTTTAAAACATCGATAGCGCCATTGCGGGACGAGCTGATCAGCAAAAAACAGGAAATGAAGCAGCTCTGGGCCGTAGCCGATCCGGACGAGGCAGCGATCATGGTCAAGTTCAGAGAAATCAATGAGCTTCGCACTCAGATCAAGGAAAAGGCCATCCAGTATAAACTGGAGCGCCGTGAACTGCTTACCCCTGAGCAAAAAGTAAAAGCGGCCGCGCTTGTAGCTTCAAGCCAGGGATGGAAGAGTCACGGCAGCGGCAAAGGCGGACACCATAAGGGAATGCGCGACTGGAAATGATCGAACGGACGGTTGCCCTTCGGGGTAACCGCCGGATCATAACAGTTGGGCTCGTGGCGGGTGCCATATCATGCATTGGTGCGTTCTGATGCGGACAGCCGCCCGCCACCTGAACCAGAACAACTTCCAGACCTGATTACCCGCGTTTAATAAAATCAAAGCCGCACATGCACATGGATTTGGGCAAAAAGCACACGTTCATGTGCATGTGGGACGGAAGCACAAGGGGTGTGGAAATCTCACCGGGGCAGAGGTAATAACCCTTCCACCCCGTGGAGCCTGTTTTTCGGCCGGGAAAGGGGAAGCACATCAATAAAGGCTTTCTTTCGCAGTCGGCAATCAGCCGGACATGGCCACTCTGGTCGGCTGTTCGACGGCGTACGCCGGAAAATACCCCGCATCGTAGAGCTTTTGGCAGATGATATTGGGTGCGGTCAATCGGCCGGTCAGGAGGTATCCATTGAGACGACATCCTCCCCGGCAGTACTGCCTTATCACGCAAATCGAGCAGACGCCTTCGATATCCTCGACACTCACATTCCTCAACTGGCGAAACAGAGTGGCATTGGTCCAGATGGATTCAAGCGAATGTGCACGGATGTTGCCGGCGATGAGTGATGGCTCGCTGGTCACCGGGCACATGCAGACGTCGCCCCACGCATTAATGCCACAAAGCGACTGACCCCAGCCGCATTCGATGATGAGCGCATCTTTCGGGTCGAGCAGGGCCAGGGGTGCATTGACAAATACCGGATAGCCTTGTCGGCGCAACCGGGAGACTGTAAGGATAATGGCCTGTATCGATGCGGCATCGAGATTTTTCTCTTGCAGGTCCCGCCCGCCTCCCGAGGGAGCTACATAAGGCGTGTAGCGGATGGAGGCGGCAGTGTCTCTCAAGAGATTTATCAGCTCCAAGCAGACGCCATAGTTTTCGTCAAAAACAGTGCAGTTGACTTCTACGCTCAGTCCTTTTTTCCCCAGGAGTGTGATCGCCGACATGGCTCGCGCAAAGGCGCCTTCTTTTCGGCGGAACTTGTCATGGAACTCCTTTGGCCCGTCCAGGCTTATGCCGAACGAAATCCTTTCCCGATACAGGGCAAAATAATCCGCCAGCGCAGGTTTCAAAAGCGTTCCATTGCTGTTAATGATGATCCTGTAGTCTCGATCGAGGAATATTTCGACGATATCTCTAAAGTCCGGCCTGATCATCGGTTCACCGCCCGAAAGGACGATCTTGTTCGCACCCAGTCTTTTCCCTTCACCTGCGATCCCCTTGAGCTCGTCCAGCGACAGTTCCGCTCTGTCCGAGCGCGGTTGCGAGTCGCTGCCGGGACATCCGACGGAGCAATGCAGGCAACCCAGGTTGCACTTCCCCGTAACCGCAATGAAAATGGTTTTAAGCTGTTCCATAAGCTCCTGCCGTTGGTTGGAAGATAGGGTGTATAACCTGATGTTTTACTGAGAGACCTCCTGCATGATATCCACCGGGAGTGCACCACCGGTAAAGCCATCGCAGCAGCCGGCGACTTCTGCCAATTTGAGCGCTTTTGCTCTTTCGATCAACTGCTTTGGCTCGATGGTTTTGAGAATCTCGGCCCTTGTCTTCAACAGCTCAGGAGTGATTGAGCCGCCGGTGAAGCCGTCGCAACAACCGGCAGCTTCATCCCGTATCAACTGGGAGGCCTTTACTACCAGCTCTTTTACCATCTTGGCTCTTTCGTCGATCATGACATCCTCCTTTCTTCGAAAGAATTCCGATGGCCAAGCACGTCGTCATTTCAGTAGCATGGATGAAGGAAAAACTTGGAGCTGTCTTTTATTGAGATCGAGTCTATCTTCTCTTTGGTGGCCTGCCTGACCGTGTCAAGAAAGTTGAAAAGTGAACTTGATTTACTTAAAAAGCAAGATTTGTGCCTGTGACGTCAGCCCCATTGAATGTCATCGGAAACCTCCAGTACAGGCCGGCACAATCAGATTCCCAAATTCCAACACAGGACACGCAAGCATACAAACATGGGCATTCTAATGAAGGGAGCTGCATTCAGGGAGGGAGCCGGCGGCATAACCTGCAGCAAGGGGGAGAGCCGCCCAGGCAGACCCGGAGGCAAAAATCGGACACCATTGGAACTGCTCCTGGGGCGGCAAGTCCAAACGCTGTGCAGACAGTTAGATTTGCGGGGTGCTCTCCCGGGCGCTAAATTCCACGGCTCCTTCGTGGGGCAGAAGGCGCGAGGAGCCTTCGATGCTGATAGCGACGTCGTAGCGCTCTTCCAGTCTGGAGAGGTCGATGCGTTTTTGATTGAGGAGGTAGTTGGCCACTTCCAGGGATACGGTGGCCTTCACCGTCGCAGGGTTTTTCTGTACCAGCGTGAGCCAGATCTTCCTCAGATAGCAGAGGGCCGTGGCTTCCGGCGAACGGACCAGGCCGGTTCCCTGGCAGATGGAGCACTCTTTGTAAGAGCCTCGCTGAATGTTAAGTCCAAGATATTGTCTAGAAAGCTCCAGGAGGCCAAAGCGCGATATTCTTCCGATAGTGATCTTGGCCTTGTCTTTTTTGGTCTCTTCCTTCAACTTGCGCTCCACCTCGCGAATGTGGCGTCGGTCTCGCATATCGATGAAGTCGATCACGATCAAGCCACCCAGATCGCGCAGTCGAAGCTGACGAGGGATTTCGGCTGCGGCTTCCATATTGACCTTGTAGACCGTCTCTTCCAGGGCGACCTTGCTGCCGCTTTTGCCTGAATTCACATCGATTGAGACCAGGGCTTCGGTTTGATCGATGATCAGATAGGCACCTGATTTCAGGCTTACTTTTCGCTGAAAAATCTGTTCGATCTGATCTTCCAGGTTGTATTTTACAAAAATGGGTCCGTCGCCCTTGTACAGTTTGACGCTGTGCTGCTGTTTAGGGCTGATGATGCGGAGAAATTCCTTGACCCGACGATGCACGTCCTTGTCATCGATGAGGATGGTTTTGATATCCGTATTGAAGAAATCCCGCACCACGCGAATCGCTAGATCCTGCTCTTTATAGATCAGGCCGGGTGCGGCAGTCTCCTGAACGCGCTTTTTGATTTCCTCCCAAACTCTGATCATGTGGTTTAGGTCTTTGACTATTTCGCGCTTGGTCCGGTTTTCCGCCACCGTGCGAATGATGATGCCGAGCTCCTCGGGTATGCTCAGGTCGTTGGCAAGCTGTTTGAGCCGTTCCCGCTGAGCCTCGTCTTCAATTTTTCTGGAGACCCCCCGTTGCGACTGGCCCGGCATCAGCACCACATCGCGACCGGCGAGCGAAATATAAGTGGTTAAGAGTGCGCCCTTGTTGCCGATTTCTTCTTTCACAACCTGCACCAGGACTTCTTGCCCCGGAGAAATAACATCCTGAATCCTCGCCGATTCGGTTGCTTCCTGCCGGTAGTATTCCGGGTGAATTTCGGGAAAGGGGAGAAAGCCGTTCTTGTCCGTGCCGTAATTCACAAAAGCGGCCTGCAGGCTGGGTTGAACATGGGCGATGATGGCTTTGTAGATATTGCCGACGAATTTTCCTCTGCTTGCCGTTTCGATGAAGAAGCCTTCCAGGGATTGGCCTTCGACCAAAGCAACCCGGAATTCTTCCGGATGAACGGCGTTGATGAGCATATTTTGGGTCATTTCATTTAAGTCCTGCTTCTTTTTCGCGCGCGACCGGCGGCGTCGAGGTGCTGTTTCGCCTGGTACATGAAGGTGCGCAGAGCCGCTTCCCGATTGGGCTGGATGGCTCCGTCATAGGCCGTATCGATGTAGGGAATCTTCATATCGTGCAGCAAGGGCTTCAGTATCGCCGAACAAATGGTGCTGGGCATGCAGGTGAAAGGAAAGACATTGACGATTCCATCGAAGCCGTGATGAGCATACTCCAGAGCACCGCCGATGCTTAGGGCCGCCTCGGTGCCGATATGAAATGAAAACAGCCGGTCACGCTCCAGTCTGCGCTCCACTGCGCTGATGCTGTGGTCGGGTTGAATGTCTAGATGCTGTAAGGCTGTGCGATAAACCTGCCCCTGACGCCAGGTCTGGTAGAGCTTTTCGATTTCGTGCCCGATCAGACGACGTGTGAGGCCGCGCAGGGTATCAAAGTTGCCTTCCCGCCATTGGGTTATCCACCTGCGACGAAGTTTTCTTGCCCGTTCAAAGGCCACGAAGTTGATCCATTCTCCGCACGAGGCGTCCACCACTTCGCCTCCGAACTGCTCGATGCGGCGGATGAGATCCTGGTTTGAGTCGGGATGATGACGCAGGTAGATTTCGCCGATTATACCGATACGCGGACGTCTCTCCTGGCTGGGATCGATGAAGGTACGTGCAGTCAGGACGATATCTTCCAGCAGCCGGTACAGCCGGTTGAAATCGAGATCGGCGCCCTTGTCTTCGATAACTTCGGACATCGCATTAAGGGCTTCCCGCATGAAGGAATCGGTCATGCCGCGACGCAGTTCGTAAGGACGGACCCTCCATACGGTGCGGTCCAGCACGTCGGCAATGATCATGGCGACAAAGCTGAGCCGGCGAAAGATGGGCGATCGCTCCGGGGGCATGATACTTTCCGTCGCGTAGGCGTTCCGGGTCGAAATGTAAACGATGGGCACCTCTTTGAAGCCGTCAAAGCGATCCAAAATGAGCCGCTGCATCTTGTTGTACATGCCAAATCGGCAGGGACCATCGGCTTCGGGGAGAAAATAGACATATCTGTCGGGGGAGAAAGCCGAGCCGAGGCGCTTCTTCTCCTTTTGCAGATGATAGAGGATGTCCCCGAGAGTCACCTGGCAGGGGAAACATTCTTTGCCGGAGGTGAATTCCTTACCGAGCGTTAAACCCTTGTAGGTCTCCATAACCACGGCGGGCACGCCGATGGCGCGAAAGCAAGCCGCCAGCAGTCGCACCGCAAAGGGAGCCATGTCCGGCAGTAGGAGGGTTTTACCTGATATATCAAATTGTTTTACACTGGTGACAAATCGATCGAAGGTGGGTTGGTTCGGTGACGTCGCCACGACGCTGTTATCTTTCACTATCCCATTGCCTCCAGAGTATAATCCAAGGTTGCCAGATACCTTTCCTGGAGATTGCCAACTACATTCTTATAAGCTTCGATGCGCGTTAAAACCCCGGCCACCGCGCTGTGCTCATCCAGCTCAAGGATTAGCGAGGGTTTATGGCCCAAAATGTGGCGGTAAAAATGTTCGATAAACGAATCGGCGCCGCAGCTGAAATTGGTCAGATGCAGTCCGTACCAGTTGGGAGTCCGAGCAATGCGCTTGGCCGCGCGCAGTACCTTCGCTCCCAGTCCCCAATACATTCGCGGAAAATCGGTCAAATCTTCATCATCGAGGTCCAGGAAATCCATGGGCAGCGCCTTAATGCCCAATTTTGCCAGATGTTTGCCGAGTTGCAGATTCTGCCGTTCGTCGTACAAATTATACGGGCGGCCGGTGATGATCCAGAGGGGCTCCGTGGCGGGCGTCTGCTGCAGTATCTCTTTGCCGCGCAGGATGAGCTTGTTGCGAAACTGCGTCTGCCGGTTCCATGCCTTTGTAAAGGCTCTATCAAGGTGGGTGCGATCCGGCCGCAATCTTTCGGGAAAACCTTGGTAGAGAGAATCGACAATGCGGCGATGATTTTCCTTCAGGTACAAAGTAGGCCGAATCAAGCGTTCATCGTCAATCCTCAAAGCGGCCCGTACCATATACTGGGAGCTCTCCACCAGAGGGCAGAAGAAGCCGGTCTCCTCGGGAGTCGGGGTGGGCATATCGATGACGTTCGGCAAAAAGAGGTAATCGCATTGATCGAGCAAATGACGCACGTGGCCATGGAACACCTTGACCGGAAAGCAGGTTTCCGCCGTCATGCACTCCAGCCCGGCCAAAACCAGCTTATTGTTGGTTCGAGGGCTGAAGCGAACGGAAAAGTCCAGCTCCGCCAGCAGATGTCCCCAAAAAATACCCCATTCCAGCGAATGCAGGGCCAACGGCACCCCAACAGACGGTCTGGACCGGTCTTCGACCTTGACCGGCTCTACAGTCGAAATGCCTTTCTCTTCCAGTGCCTCCTGAAAAATCTGCTGGCGTTCCTGAAAAAAGTCAGGTTGCCGGGCTCCGTCGTAGCGGCTCACTTCGTATCTGCCGCAGTCACCTCCCCAAACGCTTTTGCGGCCGCCGAAACTGTAGACCTT
>Ga0068714_10004012_pt1 | contig 16880 bp, 13 predicted proteins | sample MTBNYHSulfiMetaG_FD_62988 | JGI IMG/M metagenome (GOLD analysis project Ga0068714, IMG submission 62988) | Enrichment culture microbial communities from rom New York Harbor, USA that are MTBE-degrading - MTBE-NYH (New York Harbor Sulfidogenic)... | ecosystem: Environmental > Aquatic > Marine >...
CGACAGCGGGGTGCTGGCCGCCTGGCCCTTGACGATAAGCAAAGGTGTCCCCATGGACGATAAAGAAGAGAGGAATACGTGATCGCCTGGTTCATTTTCTTCGGTAGTGCTGCAATCCTTGTATTTGCCGCCGTGAAACTGGCAGAATACGGCGACGCCATATCTGTGCGCACCAGGTTAGGCGGCATGTTTATCGGCACCCTGCTGTTGGCTGCCGCCACATCGCTGCCCGAGCTCCTGACCACCATCAACGCGCTGATGCAGAACGTACCCAACCTGGCCGCCGGGAACATGCTCGGCAGCGGGATGGCGAACATGTGCTTACTCGCCGGGTTGGACCTGTTCACCGCTCCATTTCCCATCTTGCGCCGGGTGGGCATGAAACATGCGCTCACTGCAACTCTGGGTATCCTGCTCACCGGCATGGCGATATTGTTCATTATGTCCGACATCGACCTGCGCATTGGCTGGATCGGTGTGGACAGCTTGCTCATCATAGCGGCCTATCTGATTGGCGTTCGACTGATTCAGGGAAACAATCCTTCGTCCACTCCACAGCCAACCGATCCGGAGATGGAGGACGTGAATGTGCCCAGCCTGGCAAAGGCGATCATTGGCTTCGTTATCGCAACTGCGGTGTTGGTCGCGGTCACCCCGCAACTGGTTGGAAGCAGCGTCGATATCGCCAGACAAACCGGACTGGAAACCGGGTTTGTTGGCGCCGCCCTGCTGGCGATCACGACATCACTGCCGGAACTGGTCACGGTTGTTGCCGCCGTCCGCTTCGGGGCCTACGATCTGGCTGTCGGGAACCTGTTTGGCAGCAACATCTTCAACATGTTTACGCTGGGGCTTACGGACGTATTCTATACGAAAGGGCGGTTTCTGGCAGACATCGACCCCGATTTCGCCCTGGCCGGCATGCTCGTGATTCTGATGACCGCGATGGGCTTGATCAGCAGCCTGGCACGTGCTGAGAGAAAGCTGTTCTTCGTCGAGATCGACGCGCTCCTGATCATCGGCGTTTATATTCTGGGGATGTGGCTGCTCTACGCACGCGGCATCGGCGTCTAACGGAAGGAGCGGATTACTGCACCGCCCACAGCCGGATCGAGCCATCACTGTAGGCCGAAGCCAGCATGCGCCCAGCGGGACTGAATGCGACGCTGGTTACGGCAGCGCCTTGCCCACGCAACCCGGCCAGTTGAGAGCCGGCAACGATGTCCCAGACGCGCACCGTACCATCCGCAGCACCCGCAGCCAGCATCCCGGCATCCGGGGAGAAAGCAACTGCACGGACCTCGGATGCGGTATCCGCTTCGAGCGTCCGCAGCAGTGTCCCACCGGTCACCTGCCAGAGCCGAATCTTGCCGTCGACTGAGCCAGTGACGACCACCGTGCCCACGGGTGAAAAAGCGGTCGCGAACGCCGAAGAAGTCGATGAAATCGTGCGGGCAAGCGTTCCATCACTCACTTGCCACAAACGCAATCTGGGATAGGTGGAGACAGTCGCCAGCAATTGCCCATCCGGAGAAAACGCCAGCTGCGTCACGAGCTCGTTCGGAACGAAATCGGCGAGCGTATGCAGCAGCGTTCCGGCGCTGACACGCCATAACCGCGCCGTCCCATCGTTCGCTGCGGACGCGAGCAGCTCACCATCGGGAGAAAATGCCACACTTCTGACTGCGAGTGTATGCCCTTCGAGGGTACGCAGCAACTGCCCATCGGCAACCCGCCACAGCAACACCACACCGTTGCCCGCGCCTGCGGCGAGCAGCGTTCCATCCGGTGCGAGAGCGACCTGATTGATAGCCGAGGTAGCCCCCGCGAAGGTTCGAGTAGATGAACCTTCCGCCACCCCAATCATCTGCACGGAACCATCCGCGGTTCCGAAGAACAGCGCATCACCCTCCGGAGAGAACAGCACAGTGCTCACCCCACCACTTCCGATCTCCAACAGACGCGACAGACGCAATTGCCCAGCGTTGGCCGTGGAAATCGGAGGGGGGCCGGGCGAGCTCACGCGCAGCACGACTGTCAACTTCTGGCCGAAACGCTCGCCCGCCGCGTTTTCCATTTGCCACTCGCCTCTGTAACCACCCTCGACTTCAGGCGCGATCATCGGGACAGTGACCTCCGCCTCTGCACCAGCAATAACGTGCGGAAGCGGTTGGCTTTCCGCAGCGCCCATGCGCTCGCCGCCGCTGAAGACCAACCGGTAACCGGACTGCCACGTACAGGTTCCGGAATTCTTCACTCGCCAGGTCTTTTCGAACCGTTCGCCAGCCTTGACCAGACTATCATCGGGAATGGTCACATCCGCCACATAGGACGAATGGTCCTTACAGGGCGTCGGTTCGACGCTTGGGGTAGCGGTCGAAGTAAGTGTCGGGGACGTCGTCGCAGTCGCGCTTGGTGAGGCCGTAAACGAAGCAGTCGGTTCAGGCGTATCTGTCGGCGCTGCTGTCCGACTCGCCGTCGGACTCGGGGGCAAGGTCGGCAGCGGAGCCAGCGTGCGTGTGAACGTCGGTGCAGAAGTGTGCGTGGCCGTCGGCATCCGCGTCATGGTAGCCGTTGTCGTCGGTGTCGACGTGTATGTCTTAGTTGGCGTCGTTGTGAGCGTCACCGTCGGCGTCAGCGTATCGGTCGGCGTCGAGGTACTGGTCGGCGTCGCTGTAGGCGTGGGCGTCAACGTCGGCGTGGCGGTCGAAGTTGGTGTCGGCTCGGGGACCTGGATGACGATCGTCAGCAGATGACCGAACGGTTTGCCACGTGCATCGACCAGACGCCACTCACCGCTGTGCGTGCCCGGCTCCTCGGGAACAGTCATAGACACCGTGATGTCGACTGTGCCGCCGGGTGCCGTGTCCGTAATTACCTTACTATCGCTCGCCCCCATCTGGTCGCCGCCAGAAAAAACCAGGCGGTAGCCCATTTCCCAGGGACAACTGCCGGCATTCCTGACGCGCCACGTCTTATCGAACTGCGTGCCGGGCTTCAGTTCCACGTGGTCGGGGACGCTGACGTCGGCGACAAAAACTGCGTCGGCTACGCAAGGTGTTGCCGATGGCGTTGCCGTATGCGTCGGGGTGGAGGTCACGGTGAACGTCCAGGTAGGCAACGGCGTCACCGAATTCGTCGGTGTCGCGGACGGGATGCGGGTCGGCGTCATCGTCGGTACCAGCGCCTGGACAGTGGTCTGCGTCACCGTTCGTGCGCCGGTCGGTGACGCGACTCCGCGTGCGTCTGGCGAAGCCGCGTTTGTGCTGGAGGGTTTCGGTGTCGCCGCCGCGATTTCCGTCGTCCCGCGCGGCGTCGATAGACTCACAGTGGCCGATAGCACAGTCTCCGCTGACGACAGCGGACGCGCTGTGCTCGTCGCTTGGGCCGCCGTTGCAGCAACAACTGTGTGCGTCGAAACTGCGGTCTGCGTCCCCGGCACAAGAGTTTGCAGCGCAGGCTGCGGCGTGGCCGTGTGAACGTCGGTGGGCATCGTGGCGGCGGAAGAGGGTACAGGGGTTGCGGAGAGCAGCGGAACGGGCGTCTCCACGCTCGCAACGAGCCTGTCGAGCGGGTTGTAGATCCACACGACCCCCGCGCCCGCGAGCACGAGACAGCCAACCAACAGCACAAGGAACAGGAGAAGCGGTCCGGACTTTCGTGCACGCGGCATGCGCGGCAGTCGCTGCACGGGCGCGGAATCGTCCTCCAACGCGTCGAGTACATCGCTCATGGCTGGGAAACGCTTGCGCGGGTCGGATGCATCGGCGGGCCTGCGTCCGCGTTCCTCGCGCAACATCCGTTCGAGTGTCGCCTCCAGTTCCGGCGGCACTTCAGGGCGCAGGTCACGCAGCGACCGCCGCTCGCGCCGCGCCTGTTCCCATTTGCGTCCGGTCAGCATCTCGAACAAGACACAGCCAAGGCTGTACACATCCGTTGAGGCAGTGAGGTATGCGACTTGTTCCAACTGCTCGGGGCTCTTGTATGGGGCAGCTGCTTCGTCGGAAACCATGCCGGCAGCGGAATATTCCACCGGTCCCCACGGTGACTGAGACCAACCCAGATTCGCGATTTTAGCATGGCCCTGGGTATCCAACAGGATGCTGGCAGGAGTCACATTGCCGTGTACCACACGTTGCACGTGCAGCGCCTGCAAGCCGTTCGCCACATCCTGCGTGATACGTACCGCCTCCGCGATCGACAGCGGGCCGCCAGCCAACCGATCCGCGAGACTGCCGCCGGCCGCGTATTCTTCCACGAGAAACAGATGATCCCCAACCTCTTCGAATTCATAAACACGAAGGACATGGAGATCATCCACCCGGGCGCCCAATTGGGCCTCGATTTCAAAGCGGGCGCGCAGCTCGTCGCGGACGACGTCACCCTGGCGCCACTGCTTCAGATTCACCACTTTGAGGACACGATCGACGCGCAATTCCAGGTGACGCACGCGGGACACTTCAGTGTACCGTCCCGCTGCGAGAAGGGCTTCTATCCGATATCTGCCATCCAGAATCAGATCACCAACTTGAAATTCGGAGTCCCAGACCATTCATGTCCTCTCGAGAATGCGAACGGTTAGCAACCCTACGATCTGCTGAGCTCAGAACGGGCACGCCGCTTCGAGCCCAGGCCATCCTGAGCAGTAACCACAGACATTCTCATGACGCCGCCAGCCAGCGGCAACCCGAATAAGAACCCAAGCGGGTTCCCCGAGCCGGCTGGCGGCCTGTTTGCATGCACCGCTTACTTCGCCATCGTGGCCAACGCATGGTACACGGGCAAAGCATCCCAGTTCTCATCGATGATGCCCCATTGAGCCATCTCTGAACCGGGTGACACCACTTTGAAGTTCAGGTTCCAGAGGAACATCGTACCGACCCACCCCCAGGTTTTGCCCATCTGGTAAGCCTGCGCGGTATACTGCGCCTGCTGTTCCAACGAGTTGTCGGCAGCGTATTCGTAATTTGCAACCGGCAGCGGAGACGAGGCCCAGCCGAACTCAGTCGGCCAGATCGTCTTCTGCCCATCGTCGTATTGCAGCATAATGGTCCGGTATCCTTCCATAGTCGCGCGGAAACTCCAGCTATGGTGGCGGTTGTTGACCGGCCCATGGAAAAACAAGCCTTCGCGCTGCCAGGTTTGCCAATCCGCATCCGGTGGCACATTGTAACCGCTGGGGTGGGCGCCGATCGCATCGCACGCCTCTTTCAACCCGTTCTGATACATCCCCTCCAGATACTGGTAATCGTCGATCGCCCACGGCGGAGGCGCTCCGGTGGGCGTCAGCGCGCCGCTGATGACGACCGCGTCAGGGTCGGCGGACTTGATCGCCACATAGGCCAGTTTGAGCAACGTCATATAGCGAGCGGGGTCCAGCTCCTCGTTGCCCCATTCGTAATGCAGGTTCTGTTCGTTCCAGACTTCGTAGGCTTTCACCTTGCCCTTGTAGCGCCCGGCCATCGCTCCCAAGAAGTCAGCGAATTGTTGGGGGTCCGCCGGAGGCCCTTCCACCGCCAAGTCGGTGGCAGGAGGGCGCGCCCAGGGCGGAGACTTCACGACACTGAACATCGGTTTCAGGCCGCTCGCCGTCAACGCCGCGACGATCCGATCCGTGTTCCCCCATTGGAGATTGCCTTTTTCGGGCTCCATATCGCTCCACGTCGTCTGCTGCTTGACCCAATCAAAACCCAGCCCATGAACTGCAGTGACGATCTGGCCCATGTCCGCATCCCACATGTGCGCCTGGATACCGTACCCAAACTGCACGTCCACCGGCTTGATGTCGAGCAAGGCGGCGCCTTCCGCCTGACCCGGCACCTGGATCACCACCGTCAAGACATCGTCGAAAGGCACGCCCGCCCCGTCCGCAATCTGCCAGACGCCGGTGTAGGTGCCAGGGGTCGCTGGCGCGACCATGGGGATGCTGATCTCCGTAGCGGCACCGGCGGAGATCACCTGAGTCATCGTAATCAGCGCAGGGGCACCCATCCGCTCGTGGCGCGCATACGCCACCCGGTAGGTCTCGTCCCACGCACATGTGCCGGAGTTCTTCACGCTCCACGTCTTGGTGAACACCTCACCTGGTTGGAGGCGCGTGTTGTCGGGGATGGTCACATCAGCCAGATAGGTCGCCTTGTTGACACACGCTTCCGCGGCACGCGTCACGGTGACGGTCTCGCGAACCTCCGGCGTTTCCAGGTGAAGGGTCGCGGTGACGGGACCACCCGCAACCGCAGTCAGGGTTGCAGCGACCGCGGTCGAGATTCTCTTAGCCTCGGCTGTCGCCGTCGCCGCCCTATCCCGCGTTGGGCTCGCAGTCGGCGTCGGCCATGCCGTCAACGTTGCCGCAACGGCCGTGGCAACTTTTGGTGCGATGGTCGTTGCCTCTACAGCTTCGGCGGCAGTCAGTGTCGGCGTGTCCTCCGGCTCCAGGGTTGGAGTGGTTATCGTGGGGACCGACGTCGCTTGTCGCGTCGGGATTGCCGTTACCTTCGCGGTCTCGATTGCCGGTTTCTCGGTTGCCGGCGCGATTGTAGAGGTGGCGATAACCGTCTCGGCGGGCACCGTTTCCGTCGCAATAAGAGTCGCAGTCTCCGTCAGCGTCGCAGTCCCGGCGGCGAGCGCCGATGGGACCGGAGAATGCCCGATGCTGCCAAGGTACGCTCCCAACGTACCCTGTCCGAATGAGATGCCGGCCAACAGAACAACTACCAGTATGACTACTCCAAAGATAAACAACACGCCAACTGCAGAACGCCGCTTTTCGGAAACCACATGCATGGAATTCGACATTCTCACTTGATCGGGGCGAACCTTGCCATTCGTCGTCTCGTTCAATTTCATAGCGTTAACCCACCACCTGGCGCAGAGCGCAACTCGGCGTGTCGCCGGCAATGATTGATCCTTTGACAGGTCATTGTTTCCGTCTCCTCCATCAGTTTGGTGTATGCGACAGTCTCTTCTCCATCAGGTATGTTGTTCCATGTATGTTATTCACTCGGCAGGACAAAGACCCTCATTTTGGAAAATCGGGGAGATCTGCCACCTGTTCCATCCATGAGCAAAAAGTACCGGTACACATGCGTTCTGGGGAATTCGGACGGCGGCCGGCAACGCAGTCAAACCATAACGCTCGAGTGCAGAACCAGGGAAAAGGCAGGCCAGCGACAGCACACATTCGACGGCCATATAGTCGCTACAGTCGCCTATTTTACACGAAATGGTAGTCTGCTGCAAACCACGGTTCGAGTAGAAATGCATCCATCATAGACGACAATCGAAACCCCTTCGCTGTGACAAATCCGCGAGAGGGTGTCCCGGCAGCACGAGACTGTGCCAATCTACCTCGGTTCGGTCGCGTGCATAATCCACCCACTTGAGACAGGCAGAGCGACGCGCGGAGCGCCCCTCAACGGCCACGACATCATGTAACGACACCGGCACGGGCTGAGCGCGTTCGCCAATCTCCTCCCACCAATCCCGCCGGGTATACAGGAGTCGCTCAGCGGGCGGATTGGGCCCCGGCATCGATCAGTTGATGGTTGGTGGTAAAGAATTGCAGGTAGGTCAGATAGGCCGCGGTGAGACCGGTGTACGAGGCGGCTCCAATCAGCATGTACATCACGATGATCTGCAGTTGTACAGCCTGGAGCGGAGAGGCACCGGCCAGGATCATGCCAGTCATCGCGCCCGGCAATTGCACCAGGCCGATCGTCTTGGTTGAATCCACGACAGGCGTCATCCCCGATTGGAGCGCACGGCGCAAGTGCGGCATAACCGCCTGCCGCCGTGATGCCCCGAGCGCCAGCGCCGCTTCGATGGGGCCCTTCTGGGACCTGATTTCGTCACGCAGTCGCCCCATCACCAACGAGCAAACGTTCATGCTGTTGCCGATGACCATGCCACCGACCGGGATGATGTCGCGCGGGGTGAAGGAGAAGATGCCGAGCAGAACGAGCAAACCCAACGTGAAAAATGCGCCGGTTGTGATCGAGATCAACGCCACTGCCGTCGCATGAGGAACACCTTTTCCCCGTCGCCCCGAGGTAAGCCCGGCAACCGCGACCATCACGGTTTGGATCAACAGAATATACGCCGGATGATCCGCAGCGAAGACCAGGTCCAGCGCGTAACCAATCGCAATGAGTTGCACAAACGCCCTGGCAACGGCGATCAGCATATGCTTTTCCAGATCGAGATGCTGAATCCGTGAGATGAGCATCGCGAACAGGACGAGAACGAAAGCCGCCGCTATGCGCTCCAAGCCCGTTAACTGCAGAGAGGAAAGCAGGTCATGCACCATGACGATCGGTTCCTTTCCAGTTGTGGCAAACCGCTGACTCATCCGGCGTGCACACCATCATCCGGAATGAATAACGGTTCCATCGCTTCCAAGCCACCCCCTGGCAAAAGCCGCTGCGAGATGTGCGCTGCCTTCGCGGAACAGGTGCGCGGGAGTCCCTTCATCGACGATTTGGCCATCGACAAGCAGATACACGCGGTCGGCGACCCGTTTGGCTTGCTGGATATCGTGCGAAACCCAGAGCACAGTCAACCCGAGAGCAATGCGCAAGTTGTTGATGGTCTCTTCGACGTGGCGAGTCGCAGCCGGGTCCAGCGCGGAGGTTGGTTCATCGAGGAGCAGAATTTCCGGCTCGTTTGCCAATGCACGCGCGATCGCCACACGCTGCCCTTCTCCGCCGGAGAGGGTATCGACAGGATCGGACGATTTCACGGGATTCAACCCGGCCCTATCCAACAGCTCCGCTACCCGTTCAGCGGACAGCGTCTCCCCGTGCAGCGCGGGCCCGTACCGGACGTTGTCGGCGATGGAACCCGCAAACAATGCCGGCGTCTGCAAGATCATCCCAACCCGCCGTCGAAGCGCGAGCACTTCCATTGCGGTGCTATCCACCCCGTCGATGAATACCGTTCGCGCAGGCGGTTCCAACAAGCGGTTAATGCAACGCAACAGCGAAGACTTGCCTCCACCGCTCGGCCCGATGAGGCAAACGGACTCGGCACGCTCGACGTGCAGAGAAATGTCCTTCAGGATGGCTTTCTCATGTCGCAGCAGGGTCAGACCCTTGACTTCGATAACCGGTCGCCGCATGATTCAGTGAGCTTCTGATGGTTCGGGTTGAGAAGAAGTACGCACCAGCCAGAGAAGCAAGATCACGATTGCCACCGCCTCGCCCACAAGCAACATCGTGAGGATCAACGGCCCGCTCGTCCCGAGCGTAACACCCCCGAAAACCGGTACGGTATCAGGTGCAGCGAACATCAGCCCCAGGCTCAAGGCATTCCAGACCGCGTGAAGAATCACTGCAACAACATAGTATTTCAACCACTGCAGCAGATGGCCCTGGCGTAGTAACGCGTACCACCCCAGGCCCATCAAGGCACCCGTTGCACAGTGCAGGACGGTTGTGCCGAAGCGCATTGGCGCCAGCAACCCCCAGGACATGTCCCCAATCGCCAGGTTGCCGTTGAACAGCCCCTCAGCAAAGGCGAAGCCTGCTCCGCCTAACACGCCCCACCACAGCGCCTGCTGCTTAGATGGACGCCGGTAGACCATCAAGAGGACACCGATCGCTTTCAATAACTCCTCGGCCAGCGGCACGGCAACGGCCAGCAGAAAGAACAGGCTACCAGCCACAACCGGGGTGAACAGAAACTCCTTGATATTGCTGGGGTCATCGATCCAACCAGGCGACTCGACGCTCTCGGCCAGGGACTGGAGTGTATCCACGCCGCCCGGAGTCACGATTACCGCAATCAGGACGACAACGATGACTGCGATGACCGCAAGCATTTCCAGAAACAGCGCCAACGACGTCGTGACGAAGGCACCACTGGAGAGTTGCAGGATCGTCTCCCGCCAGGTGATCGCCACACCGTACCGCACCAGCCGGTTCCCGACCAGTGACAAGATCCAACCGACGGGCAGCGCGATGCCCAACACATAGAAGACAGGAAACAGAATCCAGCCCAGGTTGCCAATCGCCGAGACGACGACACCCAGGGCAACCACGATGACGAAGGCCGCGATGAACAAGACCGGCGCCGGCAAACCAAACAGCGAGCTAGAGCGGCCCGAGAGACTGGAGACTACCTGGAAAACGAGTGCGCCGCCCAGGGACAGGGTGAGAGCAAATATCGAGAACCCAGTGGTGCCGGCGTTCAGTGGGGAACTGCCGACCGCGTGTGGAGCAAATAACGAGAGAACCAGATAGATGCTTCCGATGGCGATACCGGTGAGAATGAGCACCGAACCGGCAAGCAGTGTGAAGACCTTGGCAATCCTCAGCCAGGCGGATTCCGGTACGCGCCGCCCCAGCGCAACGCTGGATGCTGTCGACAGATTTGAGTTCATCTCGGTCACTCTCCTTGATTTGCGTACACGAAAATACTGATCTCTGCTGATTATACCATTATGTGCGCGCATGCAAAAGAACGTGAGAACGCGAAGGGAAGCAGCTTCTTGACAAAACCGCCTTTTCAGGGTATATTGTCCATATATAATATATTAAATATGGGGAGTCTCGAATCCACAGTGGACCGCTTTTTGGGGTCTGGCACGGTCACGCGCCCCATTTCGAGAATCCCGACGTTGTCTTCCTCATCACCATTGACAACCGCAGCATAGCGGTTCTGCCTGCATGCTGGTATGTTGTGCCTTTGGGCCCCAAGGGCAGGTTGAGTTATTCTGGTTGGAAAGCAAATCCAAACAATGTAGAAAGGTTCGACGATCATGAATCTTACTGACGGACAACTTGGGAATAATCTACCGGATTCTTCTTTTCAAGATGGCCCGACCTATCGCCGCAGGTTCCGTTTGACTGACATCTTCCGCGTCAGAGAGAGCGGAACCATCATTGCCCTGCTCATCATTTGTCTCTTCCTCGCCTTAACCACGAAAAGCTTCCTGTTACCGCTCAACCTGATGAACGTGCTCCGCCAGATGGCGGAAATCAGCATCATCGCCGTCGGGATGACCTTTCTGATCATTACCGCTGAGTTCGACCTGTCAGTCGGGTCGATGTTCGGGTTGGGAGCGGTTGTGACGGGCATCCTGGTCCGCGATTTCGGGTGGAATATGTGGTTGAGCTTCGCACTGTCTCTGGTTCTGGCTGCAGCAGTCGGGCTGTTCAACGGCGTATTGACCATGAAAGTGAAAATCCCGTCGTTCATTGTGACGCTGGGTATGCTGAGCGTCCTACGCGGTGCGGCGCTCGTCATCGCGGAAGGGTATCCGGTGGCCGAATATCCCGATTCGAGTTTCTTCGATGTGTTCGCGGGGCGTTTCTTCGGCTTCCTGCCAGCGCAGGTAGTCTGGATGCTGTTGATCAACATTATCGGTGCGATCATTCTGAGCCGATTTGTGTTCGGGTATCACGTGTATTCAACTGGGAGCAACATGCGGGCCACCATGCTCTCTGGGATCAACACGGACTGGGTTAAGATTCGCTGCTTCATGATTACCAGTGTATTGGCGGCATTTTCCGGCGGGTTGATGCTGGCCCATCTGAGTTCCGCGGGGCCTCTCGCCGGCACCGGCATGGAACTGGACGTCATCGCGGCTGTCGTCATCGGTGGCACGGCACTCGCCGGCGGTTCCGGCTCCATCCTGGGGACATTCCTGGGCGCTGCGATCATGTCCGTCCTCCGCAATGGTCTGGTCTTGTTAGGCGTTTCCGCCTACTGGCAGGAAGGTATTATCGGCGCAGTAATCATCATTGCGGTGGTCATCGACACCTTGAGCAAACGTTCCGCCATTTTCGAAAAGCGGAATTAATCGTTGCGGCGTTCGATTCTGAGTCAACTGAATACGTGGGTAGCCGTTTCGCAAGTGATTGAAACACAAGTGAAAGGAGGTGCCCGGGAGATAATTCGACAGACCTTTTGAATTTCGATTTCGAGAAGTCAACCGTCCACACTCAAAGAAACGAGGAGGTTTTACAGGATGAAACGCCGTTATCTCGTAGTATTCAGTCTCGTAATGGTTGTGTTCTTGCTGGCGTCCATGACACCGGCCTTCGCACAGGAGCCGGAAGCAGGCAAGGATTTGCACTTTGCCCTGCTCACGCACGAGTTGGGTAGCGGGTTCTTCGCCCCACACAAAGTTGCTGTCGAAGACTTCGCCAAGCGTTATGGTGTCACTGTCGACTTCATGGGCCCCAAGATCTGGGACGTGAACGAACACGTCAATATGATCGAAAGCCTGATTGCCGCAGGTATCGATGGCATTGCGACAACGACACCCGATTCGGACGCTTACGATAAGATCATCCAGCAAGCCCTGGATGCGGGCATTCCGGTAGTGGGCCACAACAACGACGACACAACGCCTAACCCGCGCCTGGCCTTCGTTGGCCAGTTCGACTACCCGGCAGGCCGTACCGCTGGCGAGCAGGCGATCATGTACGCCGGTGGTGTGGATGCTGTCAAGGGCAAGAAAGCCGTCATCTTCATTTGCTGCCCTGGTTTCACTGCCCTCGAAGACCGTGCCCGCGGTATCAAGGATGTCCTGAAGGAAGCCGGTATGGAAGTAGTCGGCCCAGTCGAGTACACCGCCGACTCCACCAAGGTGTACGGCAACATCGAGGCCACCTATCTGGCCAATCCCGATGCTGCCATGCTGTTGAGTGTGGACGCCTTCACGGAAGTGCTCGCGCGCTTCATGATGAAGAACAACCTCGGAGATCAAGTCGTAGCCGGCGGTTGGGATATGCTCCCGGCGACGATGGAAGGCATCCAGGACGGTGCGCTGAAGTTCACGATCGGGTCGAACCCCTACATTACCGCCTACTATGCCCTGACCAACCTGTACTTCAAGGCGACCAAGGGCATCGAGCCGGTGAGCATCGACACCGGTGTGGTTCTCGTCGATTCCACCAACATCGACAAGTATGCTGACGTTGCCAAGGCCGAGGTGGCAAAAGAGTAACAGACCCACCGTAGGAACCGAAACGCTGGGGCAGGGGAGCTTTTCGCTCCCCGCCCCAAGACTTGTGAGAGCGAACATGAGCGAAAACATCATCGAATTTGTCAATGTCTCCAAACGATTTGGCGGCGTTCAGGCGTTGGACGATGTGACGTTCAGCGTCCAGCGTGGTGAGATTCACGCACTGGTCGGCGAGAATGGTGCGGGGAAATCCACATTGATCGGCCTGTGCGGCGGTGTGAACGCCAAAGATGAAGGCCAAATCATCTTCAAGGACGAGGAAATCCAGAAAGTCAGCCCGCAATACTCCAAGGAACTGGGCATCAGCATCGTCTACCAAGAGTTTCCATTGTGCAATCATCTTAGCGTAGCAGAGAATATCTTTCTGGGCCCGACTCCTCAGACGCGATTGGGCATGATGGATCGGAGCACAATGCGGCGGCGCGCTCGTGAGTTGTTCGAGAGCCTTGGTGTGAACATCAATCCTTCCGTGGCAGTAGGCACCCTCAGTGTCGGCGAGCAGCAGATCGTCGAAATCAGCAAGGCCCTGTCGCACGATGCGGACTTGATCATCATGGACGAACCGACATCGGCGCTCACCCAGAGCGAGACGGAGCATTTGTTCGGAATCATCACGCGGTTGAAGCGGCGGGGAATCACGGTCATCTACGTGTCGCACCGGCTGCGCGAAGTGTTTGAAATCAGCGACCGGATCACGGTGTTGCGTGACGGCAAATTCGTTGGCACGGTCGATGTGGGGGACACGTCGATGGACCAGGTGGTCCAAATGATGGTCGGGCGCCAAATCTCCGCACTGTTTCCGAAACAAACCGCCGAGATCAGGGATGTGATCCTGCAGGGCGAACACCTGACCCAGCGCGATGCCTTCGAGGATGTGAGCTTCGAGGTGCGCCAAGGGGAGATTTTGGGTCTGGCCGGACTGCAGGGATCCGGAAACCAGAGCCTGTTACGCGCGATATTCGGTATTCACGGACTGGATGCGGGCAACTTGTTCCTGGCGGGCAAGAAACTCAGCATCTCGTCGCCGGACGAAGCGATCGGCCTGGGTATTGCCTATGTGCCGGCTGACCGCCGCTCCGAAGGAACGGTGCTGAACCTATCTGTCAGTGATAACATCGGCCTGCTGAGTCTGAACAAGATTTCACGCTTCGGGTACGTGGCGCGGCGCAAGCTGCAAAGCATCGTCCAGCAGGGAATTCAACGCCTGAACATCAAGACGCCAAGCGCACGGCAATCCGTCCAAAACCTGAGCGGTGGTAACCAGCAGAAGGTGGTTCTGGCGAAGTGGTTGTCGATCAAGCCCAAAGTGCTTCTGCTCGACGATCCGACGAGAGGTATCGATGTAGGCTCGAAAGCGGAGATTCACCAACTGCTGAACAAGTTGACTCAAGAAGGACATGGAGTCCTGTTGATCTCATCCGAGCTGCCCGAGTTGTTGGCGATGAGCGACCGGTTGCTGGTCATGTATAAGGGGCGCGTCGTCGAAGAAATGACGCGTGAAGAGGCGACCGAGGAACGGGTGATGGCGTTGATGACCGGGGCGGTGGCTGCTGCCGGGTAATACGCGCTCGACCGGATACGCCGGTTTGCTTTCACAATCGAGACGATTTATCATTCCTCCTGTGCATCGCGCAGGAGGAATTTCTTATGTCTCGACACGACAATCCCCCACTCTTCCCACACGGGCTGCTGACGGTCAGGTTTCTTCTGTTGTCTGTGCTGATCCTGGTACTCGCGGGAGTCTTTGTGCTACGTGGGCAACTCACGAACCCGGGGACGCGCAACACTGGTCCCGAAAAAGGGTTGTTCGCCCCCGATTTCTCCGCGCACGCGTTGACTGGAGAGATTATCCGGCTGAGCGAGCTGCGCGGGAAACCCGTGGTCCTGAATTTCTTCGCCGGCTGGTGCAGCCCGTGCAAGAAAGAAGCGCCTCACCTGCAGGCGGCGTACGAAACGCGCGGCGCTGAGGTCGCTTTCCTTGGAGTGACTTTTCAGGACACCGCCGCAACCGCACGGCACTTCGCTGATGGACATGGTCTGACATTTCCGATTCTGCTGGACGAATCGGAGGAAATCGGGCGGAGCTACCACGTGCGCAGCTTTCCGGTGACGGTATTCATCCGCCCCGACGGGGTGATTCACGCGGTCATCAAAGGCCCGGTCACGCGCGAGTTCGTCCTCGTGATGTTGGACGGTATGAGCGAGCACGTCACATCCACGTGAACCGACGCGTTTCCGCCGAATGCCGGTCTAACCCAGCGACATCTCCACAAACTGGGTGATGTCCACCACGCGCACGCGGAGTTTCTCGGTCTTTGCGGCCTTCTGCAGCGTACGCACGCACTGCGGGCACGCGGAGACCACGTACGCCGCGCCGACCTCGGCGGCCTGCGCGATCCGGGTGGCAGACACATCCGCCTGAACCGCAGGATCGAACGTCTCGATGTCCCCACCACCGCCGCAGCACAGCGCGTGCGCGCGATTCTGCGGCATTTCCACGAACTCGCATCCGGAGATGGCGGTCAGGATTTGGCGCGGTGCATCGTAGATACCACCCTTGCGGCCGAGATCGCACGGGTCATGGTAAGTGACCACCGTCCCCTCCTTCGGAAAACGGAGCGAAAGCCGTCCGGACGCCGTCAGATCAGCCAGCACTTCCACGGCGTGAACCACCTGCACGCCCAACTCCTCCCCGGCGATTTCCGGATAGACGTGCTTCCACATGTGATAGCACGACGGACAAGTCGCGACGACTTTGGGCACGCCTAGCGCGCGCATGTGCGCGATGTTATGCCGGATCAGGGGCTTGGCCTGTTCCAACTGACCACCCATCATCTGCGGGAAGCCACAGCACCACTCGTCGGGACCAAGTGTCGTGAAGCGTACACCTGCCCTGCCCAGTATCGAGCTGAACGCCTGTGGAATCGGATAGGTCATCGGGAACATGGACGAAACACAACCCACGAAGTAGGCCAGCTCGGCGGATGTGTCCTGCACGAGCCCATCCGGTTTCTCTTCCAGATTCTCCGTCCATGCCAAGCGATTGCTGTTTTCCTCGCCAGAGACGTTGTAGTGGGACTCGATCCGCGCTCCCATCATCCCCAGTGCACGCAGGCCGGTGAGCAACGCTTCGTCGTCCCCCAAGCGATCCCATGTTTCCGACCGGTAGCGCTCCTGCATCACCTTCTGGCGCAATGCCTCCACCAACTTGCGCACCGACACACCATGCGGGCAGTGTTGCGTGCACGTATCGCACCCCAGGCAACGCCAGATGCTGGCGTCCGTAGCGAGCAGCTCCTCCAAGCCAAATTGAGCTGCGCGCATCATCTGCGCCGGACGGTAGGTCATCGCCAGCGCGGCTGGGCAGCCCAACGAACAACGTTCGCATTGATAACACACATAGACGTTCTCGTCGCACATCTCGCGGACAAAAATGGAGAGAGCAGTGGTCAGGGTGGATTCCATACGGGCTCCTTCCTCGCACACAGGAGAATTCGATTTTCCGGGCAGGTCTATTCTAGCACACGCGGTCTGGAGCTGCAAGTGATTGAAACGCGCGAAGGTATGTCCAAGATTCCAGGCGAGCGTGCCGCGGGGCTTCAGCCGGAGATTGGCCCCGTCGGAGCGCGCCCAAGATTGGCACAGTCCTGACCGCCAAGAGGAGATTCGTGTGAACTTTGCGGGGGGGGTGTCCCATAAGTACTGAGTAGTCTCTGCGTGACGCGGCCTTGCCGTCCACGAATCAGGCTCGAATACTCGAATGGGCGCGTCCGGTGGCGATGGGCCGCCCGGCATGGACGTCGTAGGGGCACGGCGTGTCCCTTGCGGTTGCGCGCAGCCATTGCAGTCGGAGGTCTTCTCCCCGACACGCAGACCGAAATCGAGACGCCAGCCGGAGACCGGCAGCAAT
>Ga0068714_10004013_pt1 | contig 16878 bp, 14 predicted proteins | sample MTBNYHSulfiMetaG_FD_62988 | JGI IMG/M metagenome (GOLD analysis project Ga0068714, IMG submission 62988) | Enrichment culture microbial communities from rom New York Harbor, USA that are MTBE-degrading - MTBE-NYH (New York Harbor Sulfidogenic)... | ecosystem: Environmental > Aquatic > Marine >...
TTGTTCCGTTGCTGGTGCTCTCCCTGGCCAGCTCCAAGCTGCCCCTCTACGCACTTCCCTTGTTTCCCGCACTGGCCATCGCCGCCGGCCGTCTCTGGCCCCCCCCAGCCCCTGGGGCGGGGGTCTGGCGGAACAACCCCCTTGGATTCTCGCGAAAGGCTTTGTTCCTCCTGGCCTTTTGGATGACCGCCTTACTGGGGGTCAAGATCCTGTATGCACACGTGCCGATGAAAGAGGACATGCGCGCCCTGGAGGCCTCCCTGCGTGACCATTTGCCGGACAAACCCTATGTGGTGGTTTCCGTGGAGGATCATCTGGAGTCGCTGGGCTTCTACGGCGTGCCTCGCGTGCAACGCATCACCGTGGCCGACCAGCCATACCCCTTTTTCGTCCCTCCCAAGCCTGCCGGGGAAAGGATCCATGCCATCCGGACATCCGAATACCAGCACGTGTTCATCTGCCGGGAAGACTGGCAGGGCCAGGTGGTCCGAGCCCTCCTACACCCGACCGGGATCGTCTGCAGCGAGACCGAGCTGCCCTTTTTCCGTACGCTCCTGATCACCTGCCCGGCCGGTCGTGACGATTTCCAGACCACGAGGCTCGTGGCGTTGCCTGACCCGGGCGCGCACCGGAGCCGCCGCCTCTCCATCGCGAGCGCCGTGCACCTGCTGGACGTGGAGAAACATCTGGACGGTGTGCTGATGCTCACGGGGCGGCCGGACGCACCAAACGAAAACACCGCTGCCCCTCTCCACGATATATCGCGGCGCGATTTTGAGATGACCCTTACCGCTCTGCTGGGAAGAAACGTACCCTTCATTGGTTTGGAGAGCGGCGTGGAGTCCAGCGGTTTCGGGAACGGGCTCGTAGCGCTCTTCTTCCCGGAAGCCTCCGGACCCGGAGAGGATCCCCCCTCCCGGCATCCCGAACCGTGGGCCGGCCTGGCCCGCGATCTCCGGGAAAGCCCGGCTCGCTGGAAGATCGTGGCGGTGCCGGATCCTCCCCCCCCGCCGTCCTCTCTCCAAATCGGGGTCTTCCAGGGAGCGGGGGACAGGCCCTTGCCCGCCGGAATCGATTCGCTGCTGGGGGGCGAGCACGGTGCGCAGATCGTGTTCATGGAAGGCCGCTGCTTCGCCAAACCCTCCCTTCCGCGCTCAGGTTCCCCGGCTCCTGAATCCTTGCCCGGCCCCGTCATCACCGGCCCTGACCCTGACGTGGCCTACCGGCTGCTGGAGTTCGACGCCTCCTCCTGCCGCATCACCGCCTTTGACATCCTGGGAAGGGACCTGGCCTCCTTCTCCATGCCCGCTCCGCAGCTTTCCGGGGCCACCGTCACGGGGACATCCGAACGTCCATGAGGAAGAGAGCCCTCCCCAGAGGGGAAAGGGACGGGCCCACGAATCTCCCCTGTCCTATCCTGGAAGACCGAAGGGAGGCCGGGATCAAGACATACCCCTCCCTACAACAGAAAGGGGCATGCGGCTCGCGCGCTCCGGGGTCAGGGTTCTCCGGTCAGTAAGGATTGGCGGAGCAGGAGGCGAAGTCCGGCCGGCACGCGTTCCACCTGAAACCGGGTCGCGCCCCATCGCTGAACCTCGTGGAGGAGTTCGTCGGGGAATGGCCCTTCCGCCTCGAGCCCGCTCGCATCGGCAACCATCCGCATCACGCTTTGTACCTCCACTTCCCCTCCCACGAGAAAACCCGGAGCCATCGACTCCGGCACACCCTGCTCCAGCATTTGCCTTGCCTCCGCCAGTGCCTCCCGGCTGGTAGCAAGAATCACCGCACCCCGGCGCATCGCCACATACAGCCGGAATCCCGCAACAACCATGGAGGTGAGTTGCTCATCCTCCGCCCCACGAAGGCGCTTGGCCCCGTGGCGTACCACGTCTCCCACCGCGTCCAGCAAGCGCCCGGCGATCTGCGCCGGCACGTTCCGACCGAGCATCTCCAGCACCAGGAATGCGTCCACCCCCATAGGTAAATCGTCGCCGTCCGTGGACGTCCCTTCCAGAAGATCCGGCCGCAACCCGCAAAGTCCCAGAGCGACGATCCCATTGGCCCGCTCCTGCCCTCCCCCCCCGGACCGCCTGAGGAGATCCCCCAAGGGCCCCGTCACCCTCTCCAGGGCCTCCCCGATCACGGGAAGCGCCCTGACCAACAGGGTCCAGTCCAGAACGGACACGGCCCACACCGGGCAGTTCCTCGCCAGGGCACGGGGCCCGATCCGGCCCTGGCTCCCCCCCCCCACCGTGGTATCCAACGCGTCGAGCCAACGCCCCTCGGCCAGGGCCAGACCCTCCAGCCGCAACTCGCCTTGAGACACAGAGAGCCCCAGAGCCCCGCCGTGAAGGCGGATCATGGCATCCAGCAGGCTGCCTGCACGGCCGGCCGCCTGAGACCATGGCCCCAACCTCTCTTTCCATTCCCCGGCTTCCGGCCCGAGCAGGGAAACAACACGATCCCCGATCCACAGGGCCAGGTCGCCATGCACGCCGCCCGACCCTGCTGCAGCCTGCCGAAACGCCCTGCAAGCCGCCAGAGATTGCCGGCCGGGTCCGGCCACCAACTCTGTCAGGGTCGCAGCAGCGGTCCGGCCGATTTCAGGACCGAACAAGGCGTAGACCCACGGCGGACGGCGGGCGAAGGCGACCTCCCATCCATCGTCAATCACGCCCCAACCCGCCTCCGCGGCTCCCGGGACCTTCAACGATCGGATCCGGCGGCGCACCGCCCCCTGAAGGGCCTCCCGGAACTTCTTCGGGGAGCGCACCGCCGCGGCCAGACCCACGGCCTGGGGGGCATGGAAGAACGCCAGGCCCGGCGAGGACGACAGGCCCACACGGCCAGGATTCAGCGGATCGAATCCCGCCCGACCCAGGGGACCGAGCAAGGTGTTCATCACCAAGTCCTCCTCCCCGGCGTGTACCGCGAACCGGCGGAGCATTTCCGTGAAGGTGCTTCGCCACGCGGTCCCGCCCGTTGAGAAGGGCCCCCCCAGAAAGAGCGCCAGCGGCACGCTGTCGGGAAGCGCCTCCGCCACGCTCGTCTGTTCACTGCTGCCCGCCCTGCGCTCCTTCATGCAGTCCACCCCGCTGGTTTCCTGGAGAGCCGTGCCCCGCCTCTTCCGTCCCGTACGAACACAGGCCTCATTCTATGGCTCCCAGGCCGGGGCTTCAATCCCGGGCAGACGGAAGGCGGCGCTGGGGTGCCGACCACGGCGTCCGTTTCAGAAGTTGACGTCCAGGGCTCACGGGATATTCTGGAGGTGGAGGAGGAGACGCCAGCATCATGAAAGGGCCCGTTCGAATCGCCTGCGCGCTTGTTCTGGTACTCTATGCGCTGTGCGGATACGGCTGCGGGGGAGACGATCCGCCCGCCCGTTCCACCATGTCGCTGTGCGGGGTGGCATGCGTCGGTCCCGACGGTGTAGACACCGAACTCCACCTGGCCAACAACAATAGCTGTTCGTTGAGGTTCTTGGCCTTTGAGGAATCGCACCCTGGAGAGGTCTGCGGCCACGCATGGGAGCGGCTTCCCACGTCGCCGTGCCTCCAGACGGCGATCCTTACAACGTTCCTGGCGATCCCGTGCACGGTGAAGTGCTCCCAGAACCCGGACCTGCCGGCGTGTGTTCTTCGCTGTCTCATGGAAAAGCTGGGGTTTCAGGGGAATTGCCTCTCCTGCGTGGTCGCGCTCTCCATCGACCTACAGGTGTGTCTCGGGAAACCGTCTTTGTCCCAGGAAGATGTGGACGCTTGCTTGCACACCTACGTCCTCCAAAGCGCCGAATGCAGCCCCTGAAGCGTGAGCCGTCGCCACCCCCCTGCCTTGAGACGGCCTCCGGGAAGGCCGAAACAGGTCCGGCACGATTCTCATGATCTCGCCGCGGGACTGATTTCGCCGACGGATGGTCGCATCCGTGAACCGTCCGGTTCAAGAAAAGGCAGGGGAACTCCGATCACGAACCTGTGGTTCAACGAGTGCCCGACCGCCGGGTCCGTTTCTCTCTGCAAAGGGGTCTTGGCGCGTTCCCTCCGGCCGGTCGATCTCCGGGGCCGTGCTGCTTGTGGCGGTCTTTGCGCGGACATCGGTCCGTTTGTTTGCCTCCCCTTGGGAACCGGAACAGCTTTGTCTTTGCACCGACAGTGGAGGACGGCCATGACCTTTGACGCAAGAGGGTTGCTGCGTTTCTATGCCAAGGTGCTCTTCGCTTCCCGGGGGACCGATTCCAGAATCACGAAAAAGCGCGCCTTGATTCTCACCTTCTTCTTCCCCTTCCTGATGCTGGTCGGGTTGGTCCACCTGACCGGGTTCCTCCTGGACGATCTCTTCTTCCGAGGCTATCGCACCCTCCAGGTAAAGAGACCCGTTTTCATCGTGGGCGTGTTCCGCAGCGGGACGACCTTTCTTCATCGCCTTCTGGCCAAGGACACCCGGCGGTTTACGAGCATGCGGCTGTGGGAAATCCTCTTCGCCCCTTCCATCACGGAGAAGAAGCTCCTGCTCGCCATGGGGAAACTGGACCGTCGCCTGGGCAGCCCGCTGTGCAGAAGGATCCTGGCGTGGGAGGACCGGACCTTCCACACGCTCAACCGCCTGCACAAGCTGAGCCTCTTTGAACCGGAGGAGGACGACCCGGTCCTTCTCAACATCTTCTCTTCCTTCTTCCAGTACTTCGGCTTCCCCATGAACGGGGAGCCCAACCCTTTCGTGTGGTTCGACACCCGGCTTTCCTCCAAGGACAGGGCCCGGATCATGGGGTTCTACAAGCGGTGTGTGCAGCGTCACCTGTATGTGTTCGGTCCCGACAAGCAGTTCCTCTCCAAGAACCCCGTGTTCAGCCCCAAGGTCCGGTCCCTGGGGGAAACCTTTCCCGACGCCCGGGTCATCTGCATGGTACGTTCCCCCCTGGCGGCCGTTCCCTCCACCTTCAGCCTGTTCTCGCTGCTCTACCGGTTCGTGAACAGCCCCCTGGACAAGTACCCCATGCGGGAGGCTACCCTGGAGATGATTTCGCACTGGTATCGGTACCCTGTGGCCGAGTTGGAACAGTGGCCCGTGGAAAAGCGCAAGGTGCTCACCTACGACACGCTGGTCGGAGACAATCCCGGCCGGGTCGTGCTGGAGCTGTACCAGCGGTTTGGGTTCAAGGCGGAGCCGGCATACCGCAGGACCCTGGAGGAGGAAGATCGAAAGGCCCGCGGGTTCCGGAGCGAACATGCCTACCGCATGGAGGAGATTGGCCTGGACCCCGTCCGGATCGTCAGAGAGTACCGGGACATCTTCGAACGGTATGGATTCGACACGGAAGGATACGCACAAGAGGAAGACAGGGCCCCCTGTGAAGAACGAAGCCCTGCCGCTGCCTAGCAACACGCGTAGCGGGCTCCTGCCGGAAGGCACCCAGACGCCGGTGTCCGGGAAACACCCGGGCCATGTCCCGGCAGGGACATGGCCCGGGCTCCGCCTCTACACAAGCCGTCGCGTGCGAAAACGTGGCCGTTCTCCGTGCTAGCCCTTCATGGGTGTGCGGCCCGGATTGCCTTCGCACGCATCACGGCGACTTCGGCCAGGGGGACTGCGTCCGGTGCCACGTCCCCCACAAGGTTCAGGAACGCCGGATCCGTAACGATGGAGACGGCCTGGTCCCGGCTCAGGTTCCATTCCGTGGTCTGTTTGGCACACGTGACGGTAACGCTGGTGGGGGACCACACAAAACCGATGAACGCCGCGATGAGTCCGTTCACGAATGACACCTCGTCGTGAATGGTGGCATTGCCCGAAGGACAAACCTCCGAGATATCCACGGTCTCGTCCCCGACGATGCCGAAGGCCCAGTGCGAGTGCCAGTTGTCATAGACCACCTCGCCGTTCGGGGCCCCGGCCCCCACCTGATAGGTGTGTTTGAAGCAACCCACCGTGGCCACCATGAGAATCACCGTCACCAAGACAAGTCCCGGATTCTTCATGACTCCCTCCTCTCAATAAAGGTGGTTGGGACACCGCCCCTTCCGACGACGGGGCCACGCCGGACGCCCCGCCCCGGATGCCGCAGGGGGATGGAAGCTGAGGCTACGTTGATACGGAACGACACGTCAAGGGTCTTTCGGCCTCTCTCCGGATGCGACCCCCGACAAAAGAGGCCTCCCCACCCGCCGAAATCATCCCAGAGCACGGCCATCGGTTCGATCGTTCGACAGAGGGGGCAACGTGCCGTATCGTCACAATACCCTCCACCTTGTGGCGGCCAATGATCGACACTTCCGAAAGGAGACCGCCATCGTGGAGAACCGCCTCCAAGAGCTGTCTCTTCCTTTCTTCTCGTTGGTGCCCGGGGCGGGGATCGAACCCGCATAGTGCAGTGCACCGAGGGATTTTAAGTCCCTTATGTCTACCGATTCCATCACCCGGGCAAAGAGGATCCGCGTCCTGCGGCAAGAAGACCCTATACCGACCGGATCATCCTCAGTTCCCCAGGAGGGAAAGTCAAGGAATCCCATTTCCTGCTTTGCGCCTTGCCCCTCTGCTCGCAGCCGGACGATTGCCCTTCGGGGCAGGCATCGAACCGCCCCCTGGCGAATTGTCCACGGCGGCACCCTGTGGATAGGCCGCAGGCTGGCTGGGTTCGTTTCAGCCACATTCGACGCATTCCCGGCGGGCGCCCCCCCCCGGGTTTCTTGCTTTTTGGGCTCCAAGAATGTATACAGCCATCTGGCTTCGGGAGCGATGAAGCGCCCAGGAACGAACTCGGAGGTACCGAGTCCGTACACGGGGGCAAGCTTCCGGCGCGCCGCGTGGACCGCTGAAAGGACAATCCGCCGTCTTCCCGCCGTTTTCCAAGCAAGTCATTTCCGACCTTTTTCGCGCCGCCCGGGTTCTCTCCCGTGCTCCGGGAAAAGGCCGAACATCCCCGGTAGAATCAACGAGAGGAACGAGCGATGCCGAAAGCGAAGAAGAAGGTCACGATCCAGCCGGCTACCGGAAAACTCGGTGTTCTGATTCCCGGAATGGGTGCCGTGGCAACCACCCTGATCGCCGGCACCCAGTCCATCCGTCAGGGGTTGACCCTCCCCATCGGCTCCTTGTCGCAGATGGGTACCATCCGCCTGGGAAAACGCACGGAAAAGCGCATTCCTCCGATCCGGGATTTTGTCCCGCTGGCCTCGCTGGACGACCTGGTCTTCGGCGGCTGGGACATCCACGGCAAGAACATGTACCGGATGTGTCTCGACGCGGGCGTTCTCCGCAAGGAACATCTTGCCCCCCTGCGCAAGGAGTTGCAGGCGATCCGGCCCATGGACGCCGTGTTTGACCCGAGCTTCGTCCGCCGCCTGACCGGCCAACGGGTCAAAAAGGCACCTACCAAGATGGACCTCGCGGACCAGCTCAACGCCGACATCCAGGCGTTTCGACAACGGGAAGGGTGCGCGCGCTTGGTGATGATATGGTGCGGCTCCACCGAGACGTATTTGGAGAAAGGCGAGGTCCACCAGGATCTCTCCCGCTTCGAAAAAGGGCTGAAGGAAAACCACCCGGCCGTGTCGCCGAGCATGATCTACGCCTACGCGGCCATCCGCGAAGGGATCCCCTTTATCAACGGGGCGCCGAACCTCACGGAAAACACACCCGCGCTTCTCCAATTGGCCCGCAAGTACCACGCCCCCCTCGCCGGGGACGACTTCAAGACCGGCCAGACCATGATGAAGACCGTCATTGCGCCTGCGCTCAAGGCCCGCATGCTGGGGCTCAAGGGGTGGTTCTCCACAAACATCCTGGGGAACCGGGACGGGGAGGTGTTGGACGACCCGGAGTCGTTTAAGACCAAGGAGAAAAGCAAGCTGGGGGTGCTGGACTACATCCTGCAGCCCCACATCTATCCGGATCTCTACGGGGACGCGTATCACAAGGTGCGGATCAACTACTACCCCCCGCGCGGGGACAACAAGGAGGGTTGGGACAACATCGACATCTTCGGCTGGATGGGATACCCCATGCAGATCAAGATCGACTTCCTCTGCCGCGACTCCATCCTGGCCGCCCCGGTGGCCCTGGACCTGGTCCTGTTCATGGACCTAGCCAAGCGGGCAGGAAAGCACGGCATTCAGGAGTGGCTCTCCTTCTACTTCAAGAACCCCATCGTGCGGGAGGGCCTCTACCCGGAGCACGACCTGTCGATCCAGCTCGCCAAGATGAAGAACAACCTCCGGCACATGATGGGCGAGGAGTTGATCACGCACCTGGGGATCGAGTACTACAACAACGGCGCCTAGCGGGCTGTGGGAATACCGGGTTTTCTGCGTTTCCGTCATTCCGGACTTGACCCGGCATCCCGTCTTTCCAGGGACTCGTGGATCCAGGCTTTCCCCGGGATGACCACAACAGGGGGTATCCCCACACACGCCCAGACTCAGACCCGCCGGCTCAGCGCCTTGAGCGCCTCGTTCGCCCGTTCCAGCACCGCGTCCACTTGGTCCGCCCGGATGATCAATGGGGGCAGGAACTGCACCACGGACTTGTCGTTATTCGCGAACAGAGCCCACACCCCCTGTTCCGCCAAACACTGCGTCAACAAGAGGCCCCAGTCTTCCCCTTCCAGCTGGAGCCCCATCATGAGCCCCTTGTGGCGGAACTCCCTCACGTGAGACCGGAACGTTTCCGCCAGGGAGGCAAACCCGCTCTCGAACCGTTCGGCCATGGCGTTGACGTGATCCAGGAACCCGGGCCGGGTGGTGATCTCCAGCATCTTTTCCGTAACGACGCACCCCACCTCACTGCCTCCGAAGGTGGACACATGAAAGAACGGATGACGCTCGAACACCGCTTGCAGCCGGGGGCGGTGACACGTCATGGAGAGCGGATACAGACCGCCGCTCGTCCCCTTGCTCACCACCAGAATGTCGGGGACCACCTGGTATTCGTCGATCGCCCACAGTCGTCCTGTCCTTCCCAGGCCGGCCTGCACCTCGTCCACGATGAGCACAATTCCTTCCCGGTCGCACAGGGCGCGAACGCGTGGAAAGTAGTCCGGCGGAGGGATCACAATCCCCAGGGTGGCGGGAATCGTTTCCAGAAGGAGGGTCCCCACGCCGGCGTCCACCGCCGACTCCAGAGCTTGAAAATCCCCGAAGGGGACATCCCGGAAGCCGGGCGCCAGGGGGCGAAACGCATCCTTGTAATCATCGCTTCCCGCGCACATGGCCAGGCCGGTCACGCCGTGGTAGCCTCCCCCTGCGTAGAGAACCCCGGGCCGTTCCGCCGCATAACGCGCCACCTTCAGGGCCAAGTCCACCGCTTCCCCGCCCCCCGCGGAAAAGGTGGTGTACCGGATGTCTCCCGGGGTCAGGCGGGCCATCAGGGCTGCCAAGCGCGTACGGTGCTCGCTGACAAAGTGGTGCACGCCGAAGTCCAGCTCTTCCAGGGCCTTCCGGAGGGTCTCCACCATTTCCGGGTGACGATGTCCCAGGTTGTACACGCCCCCGTTGCAGTGACAGTTGATGTACTCCTTGCCCGATATGTCCCAGAGCATCACCCCTTCCCTTCTTCCCGGGATAATGTCCAGCCCTGCCATCTGAAGCATCTGCATGCGTGTACGCCCCATGAACTCGGAGAAATCCTCCAGGATCTCTTCACGGGACCGTCTTGCGCAGAACGCCATTGTTTTCGCCCTCCTTTCCCCGGCACAACGACTCCACGGCCAGGTTGAGCGCAAACGCCCCGGGCCCATCCTCACAAGCCACGGGGCACTTGCAGCGTTGCCGTCCGGGGGGATATGGTACACGGAAAACCGGGAAAAACGGAAGGGGATCTCATGCACCGGCACAACCGGGAACAACTGATCGCGGCGACACGAGACCCCGACCCGGCGATCCGCGCACAGGCCATCCAGGAGATGGGAAACCGCTCGGATGCCTCCTGGTTGCCGTTCTTCCTGGAAGCGCTTCGGGATCCGGCGCCCGGGGTCCGCTGGCGTGCGGCACGGGCCATGGGGAACGTCGCCACGGAGCCCCCCGGGGCTGAACTCCTCTTCCTGCTGAGCGACGAGGCCCCTCGCGTCCGGGCCGAAGGGGTCCGGCTGCTGGGAAAAGCCGGGAACCCGGCGTTCATCGGTGGCCTGCTCCCCTTGCTGGAGGACCCGGACATCGAGGTCAAATCCCGTGCCATCGAAGCCCTGGGAGATCTGAAGGAAGAGGCACAGACCTTGACGGAACGCATCGCCCGCTTCTTGGACGACCCGGAGCCCCGGATCCGTATGCAGGCCGCTGCAGCGCTGGGAAAGGCCGGGACCTTGCGGGCGGTCCCTGCGTTGATCCGCGCCCTGAGCGACCCCAGCCCCCAGGTGCGCGGGTTCAGCGCCTGGTCCCTGGGCATGCTGGCCGATGCGCGGTGCCTGGAGCCGTTGCTCCCTCTGCTGGAGGACGACGGGGAGCATGTGAGGCTCTACGCGTATCAGGCCTTCTCCTCCTTCGGGGCCCGGGCGGAACCCGTTCTCCGGCAGTGGCTCTCGGCGCAGGCCGATCCGTCTCCGCTCTTGAGGAACCTGCTGGAGGAACTCACCTCAGAAGAACCCGGCGTGGAATGACCCGTCCTCATCCCGCGGATCAGTGGCCACCGCCGGAGCAGGAAGAGCAACTGGAGGCTGTGCAGGATGAACAACTGCTCTGGGAGGCGGGCTGAACCGACCCGTCGGAACTGCCGAAGTTGCAGGCGGAGATCATGCGTCGGACCTTGCCTCCGGAGCACCCGGGGCAGACGATCTCCTGCCCCTGCTTCCGGACAAACTTCTCGAATGTTCGGCCGCAGTCGTTGCAGGAGAACTCGTAGATGGGCATGGGCCTTCTCCTCCATCATCCCAAAGCGGGACATCGTTCTCGCGGATTCCCCCGAACCAGCGGGAGGCATCCCCGTCTTTTGCTTTCTCGCACAGAAGTTCGTATAGTGTCCAGGGATCGTTCCAACCGAAAGAAGGAGCCACCCGCCCATGAAACCGAACCAGGACTCCTATCTCCGACTCTGGGTTCCGGCCTTGTTGCTTTGTCTCTGCGCGTTCTCCTGCTGCCCCTCCGGTATCTGGCTGGACAATTTCGGCAATCGGTACCAGATCCTCACCGTACCCACGGGTTCCCCGGATACGGCTCGGATCACCGGAGGGAGCGTGGATACCCAGGGATGGGGGTGCGGCATCTGGGAAATCCGGCCTTTGACCCCCCAGGAACCCTACGACCCGGCCTACTCAATCGCCTTTGTCGCGGAAAACCCCTATCCATCGCCCTACGACAACTGCTGCTACGCCTTTCGTTTCGACGGGAACGAAACCAGCCCTGGATGCGTCGCCCTTATGGGCCGGTTCGAAGCCCGCGACGGCAAGTGCAATCAGTCCGGTTCCATGCTGATCGAGGCCTACCGGTAGGAGAAAAGAGCGGCCCCCTTTCCTCGGCGTCGCTTCCGAGCCCGTGGGTGCCGAAAACACGCTTCGTCCATCCCCCGATAGGCCCCACACCGTCTTCCCCGCGGCACGCCCGTGCAACGCTCCGGCATAACAAGGCACCCCTGAGGACAGGGGCGACACGTGGACCGTTCCGTCGTCCGGGTCGCGAGGGGAGGGGCGGAGCGAGGAAACGAAACGGGCTGGAGGAAACGGTGGAGGCGGCACCCGGATTCGAACCGGGGATGAAGGTTTTGCAGACCTCTGCCTTACCACTTGGCTATGCCGCCCTGATCATTCCATTGCACGGGCCCAGAGGCAGGGAACAACGGGGACCGGCATCGCTTTCGGATCTGGAGCGGGAAACGGGGGTTGAACCCGCGACCCCCACCTTGGCAAGGTGGTGCTCTACCACTGAGCTATTCCCGCGTAAGCCTGCTGCTGTTCCGTTCGCTGCCCATCCCCCTCGTTCATCGTTTTTCCTGATATTTTACCGCCTTCAGCAGGAATGTCAACCTGCCGCGTGACGGTCATCGTCCCTCCCCTTCATCTCCTCCACAACCCCCTCAGCCCGCTTCTCGTTCACCGAACAGACACGGACATCGATCAATCCCCGCATCCACATGTCAGGCCCGGAGCACAACACGGTGACGTAGTTCCTGCTCACCCCCTTGAGCATTCCGGTCTCCGGATCCCGCCGGCTTTCCACCAGAATCTCGAGCCGCTGGCCCAGAAACGGTTCGTGGAACCGCAGGCGCTTCGTTCGGCTGATCTGCCGGAGCACCTGCGCACGCTCCCGGATCACCTCCGGCGAAACCGGATCCGGAAAGAACGCAGCCGGTGTGTTCGGCCTGCGCGAGTAAGGAAACACGTGGAGGTAGCTCACCGGCAAGACCTCCAGCAGGGAAACCGTGTTCCGGAATGCGTGGTCGGTCTCCCCTGGAAACCCAGCGATCACGTCCACGCCTACGGCCGCATCCGGCATCCGTTTCCGGATCTCGGCCACCGTCCCGGCGAAATCGGCGGGTCCGTACGGCCGATTCATCGCCTCCAAGATGCCGGCATCTCCGCTCTGCAGGGGAAGATGAAAGTGCGGGCAGAGATGCCGGGCGCCTGAGAACAGTTCAATCAGATCACGGGTCAGTTCGTTGGGTTCGATGGAACTGATCCGGACCCTGGGCAAAAGGGGTTCACGCTCCAGGCGCGTGAGGATCTCGATCAACGGAACGCGGGGGTGGAGGTCCAACCCGTACCGGCCCAGGTGGATCCCACACAATACCACCTCCTGAAAACCGCTCGCCGCCAGGGCGCTCACCTTCTCCCAGAGACGGGCCTCGGGCAAGCTGCGGCTCTTTCCACGGGCCCGGGGAACGATGCAGTACGAACACTGGTGGTTGCAGCCATCCTGGATCTTCAAGAAGGCGCGCGTGTTTCCGGAATGCGCCGGAAGCCGTCCGGCGTCCAGGGTAGACACCGCGGAAAGCTGTCCGGTCCGGACCACCGGCTTCTCCTGCTTCGAACAGGTAGAGATCCACGAGGCGATGTTGAGCTTCTCTGCGGTGCCAAGCACGTAGTCCACTCCTGGGATCGCCATGACCGCTTCCGGTTGCACCTGGGCATAACACCCGGCAACGATCAGTACCGCTTCCGGGTTCTGCTGTACGGCTCCGCGCACCAGCTGGCGCCCCTTGTAGTCCGTCCTTCCGGTAACCGTGCACGTGTTAACCAGGATCACGTCCGCGTCCGTCATCCGGGGCACTACGGTGTGACCCTGGACCGCGAGTTCTTCCGCAATGCTGTGGGTGTCGTACTGGTTGATCTTGCACCCCAGCGTGAACAGAGCCACACGACGGCCTCCCGAGGCGGGATCGCATGTCCCCTTCCCCGGACGCTCCGGCACAGGCTCCTGCGTGTTCGGTTCACGGGCCAAAGGTCAGGTGCCTCTCGATCTTTTCCAACCGTTTGGGGCCGATCCCTGAGACCCGCAGCAAGTCCTCCCGGCAGGAGAATCCGTTACGGCGCTCCCGTTCCTGCCGGATCCGGCGAGCCATGACGTCCCCGATCCCGGGAAGCATCGCCAGTTCGTCCGGCTCCGCGCGATTCACATTCATCCGCATTCCCAGCAGGTACCGGACACTCTCCGGCAGCGGCGACACCCGGCAGGCCATCTCCCCGCCGGTCCCCGTCTCCACCTGAGATAGCCGGATTTCCGTGCCGGATGTCACGGGAAGCGCGGGGCAGCAGGCGGCCACCGCACCCGCCAGGCCCGGCGCTTCCCGCCCCAGGAACCCGTGCAACAATTCTCCCTGGCGGATCCTTACGAACCGCTCCGGCCCATCCTCGCACACCAACCGCACCCACCCTCCCTCGGCCCACTCCCGTCCCCCGGGTCCTGAATAATCCAGGTCGGAGGCCACCAGAAGCAGACCGGTCAAGACCAGGACGAGGAGAAACCCTCCACCCGGAAGCCACGCGCTCGTTCTCACATCACACCGCCCGTGTCTCTGGGTGAAAAAGGGGTTGAGCCGGCAGGGACCTGCGCCCGGCCGGATCAGGGGATTTGCAGCTTGTACTCGATGGCGTCCAGGAGAGCCTGCCAGCTGGCCTCGATGATGTTGTGAGAGACACCCACCGTGGACCACTTCCGCGCGCCGTCTCCGCTCTCGATGAGCACCCGCACCCGGGATGAAGTTCCCTCCCCGGCCGACAGGACCCGCACCTTGTAGTCCAGGAGCCGAACCGTCTTCAGTTGCGGAAAGAATTTTTCCAGAGCCTTCCTCAGGGCGTTGTCCAGGGCGTTCACCGGCCCCTCCCCCTCCGCAGCCGTGTGCTCCACACGCCCGTCGGTTTCGATCATCACGGTAGCCTCCGAGTACGGGGGCTCCTGTTCCTGCCTCTTCTCGTCCAACACCCGAAACCCCAGGAGCTTGAACGATTTCTTCTTCCCGCCCAGCGCCTTCCTCATGAGCAGTTCGAAGGAGGCATCGGCCCCCTCGTAACGGTACCCCTGGATTTCCATTCCCTTGAGCGTGTCCAGGATTTCCTGCAAGGCGCCCTCTTTCTTTGTGAGGTCCAAGCGGAACTCCCGGGCCTTCTCCTCCACCGTCGCCTTTCCGGAAAGGTCCGAAACCAGAAACCGGCGGTGGTTTCCTACGGACTCGGGCGGAACGTGCTCGTAGGTCCGGGGGTCCCGCAGCACGGCGCTCACGTGGATACCCCCCTTGTGGGCAAAGGCGCTGTCCCCCACATACGGCTGATGCCGGGAAGGAGACTGGTTGGCCAGTTCCGCCACCAGGCGGGAGCACTCCCGGAGCCGGACAAGCTTCCTGGCAGGAAGGCAGTGCCGTCCCAGCTTGATCTGCACATTGGGGATCACCGAAGCGAGGTTGGCGTTTCCACACCGCTCCCCGTACCCGTTCATGGTCCCTTGAACCTGAACCGCCCCTTGTTCCACGGCCGCAATCGTGTTGGCCACGGCCATGTCCGAGTCGTTGTGAGCGTGGATACCCAGGGGCACCCGGACCCGCGCGGCGACCTCGCCCACCGTCCGGCCTACCTGGGAGGGGATCATACCCCCGTTGGTGTCGCACAGGATCACGCAGTCGGCCCCGGCGTCGCGAGCCGCCTCGACGCACCGGACGGCAAACTCCGGGTTGGAAAGAAAACCATCGAAAAAATGTTCCGCGTCAAAGAACACCTCGTCCAGGTGTTTCTTGAGATAGGAGACCGAATCGTGGATCATACGCAGGTTCTCGGCCAACGAACTTCGGAGGGCGTCCCGGACCTGCATGTCCCAGGTCTTGCCCACCACGGTGGCCACCCCCACCCCGGATCGCAGAATCGACCGCAGCCCGGGGTCTTCCGAAGCCTTGCGGCCGGCACGCCGTGTGAGGGCAAACGCCACCAGCCGGCAGTGACGAAGCCGCAGGCGGCCGGCCTCCCGGAAAAACGCCGAATCCCGCGGGTTGGCGGCGGTCCACCCCCCCTCCACATAGTCCATGCCAAACTCGTCCAGGACTTCCAGGATCCGCAGCTTGTCTTCTTTGGAAAAGTGGATGTACTCCGACTGATCCCCGTCCCGCAGCGTGGTGTCGTACAGCTGGATCTTCTCTCTCTTCCGCAAGGCCGTCGTTCGGGTCAAACCGAAACCTCCTTCTCCAGACCGAAGGCGTCGTGCAGAGCGCGGACCGCCAGTTCCGTGTACTTCTCCCGGATCACGCAGGAGATCTTGATCTCCGACGTGTTGATCATCTGGATGTTGATCCCCTCGTCGGACAGGGTCCGGAACATCTTGGCCGCCACCCCCGCGTGCGTCTTCATGCCCACGCCGATGATCGACACCTTGGCCACGTCCTCATCGGTGCGGATTTCCCGCAACCCCAATTCCCCGGCCACCGGCCGTATGATCTCCAAGGCGTCCCGGATCTCGGATTTGGGAACTGTGAAGGTCAGGTCCGTGTACCCATCCTTGCTGATGTTCTGGATAATCACGTCCACGACGATGTTCCGCTCCGCCAGGGGAGAGAAGATCCTCGCGGCCACACCGGGAACGTCGGGCACGCCGCACAGGGAGATTTTGGCCTCGTCCTTGTTGTAGGTCACACTGGTCACCAGCACTTTTTCCATTTGCGATTCCTCCTGGAGCACATAGGTGCCTTCCTCGTGGGAAAAACTGGAGCGCACGTGTATCTTCACACCGTGTTTCTTGGCGAACTCCACGGAGCGCGTTTGAAGGACCTTGGCCCCCAGGCTCGCCATCTCCAACATTTCATCGTAGGAGATGCGCTGGATCTTGCGGGCCCGGGTACAGATGTTCGGGTCCGTGGTGAACACCCCATCCACATCGGTGAAGATCTCGCAGACATCCGCCCGGAGGGCCGCCGCCACGGCCACGGCCGAAAGGTCTGACCCCCCGCGACCCAGGGTGGTGAGGTTCCCGTTTTCGTCCTGCCCCTGGAATCCGGCCACGATCGCCACCTTGCCTCGCTCCAGCACACGGCGCAACCGCTCGGACTCGATGCTCAGGATCCGTGCCTTGCTGTACACACTGTCGGTGAGGATCTTGACCTGATGGCCTGTAAAGCTTTCCGAGGGCACGCCCATGGATTCCAGGGCGATGGCCAGGAGCCCAATGGTCACATTCTCACCGGTGGACACCACCACGTCGTACTCTCGCATGTTGGGCTTCGGCGTGATCCGGTGAACCAGGTCGATCAGGCGGTTCGTTTCCCCCGCCATGGCGGATACCACCACGGCGACCTGGTTCCCCATTCGGCACGTTTCGGCCACTCTGCGAGCCACATTGCCGATCCGTTCGATGTCGCCAACGGATGTGCCGCCGTATTTTTGCACGATGCATGCCATGGCCTTGTTCTCCTCCTCCGTTGAGTTTCTTGATCTTCCCTGCGGCGCCCCCCCTTGCATCAACGGGTAGCGTCTGTTCCCCGAGCCTC
>Ga0068714_10004014_pt1 | contig 16874 bp, 18 predicted proteins | sample MTBNYHSulfiMetaG_FD_62988 | JGI IMG/M metagenome (GOLD analysis project Ga0068714, IMG submission 62988) | Enrichment culture microbial communities from rom New York Harbor, USA that are MTBE-degrading - MTBE-NYH (New York Harbor Sulfidogenic)... | ecosystem: Environmental > Aquatic > Marine >...
GGGATACGACCAGGAAGGCGACGAGGCGTTTCGGCGCACGTTCGAGCGCGACAAGGATCTCTTGCGCCGGCTGGGGATCCCCCTTCACCTGGCCTTCACCGATCGCTGGGAGGTGGAGCAGGGGTACGTGGTTCCTTCGGACGAGTATGCCCTCGCCGATCCCGGTCTCACCGACGAGGAGCGAGCCGCCCTGTGGCTGGCGGCGCAGATGGTGCGCCTGGGCGGCCTGGCGGCCGAGCCGTCGGCCCTGTTCAAGCTGGGGGGCGCGCCCCCCGCCGGCTCCGCCGAGCCGGTGGGGGCCGACCTCGGGACGGTGGCCCCCGACCTCCCCGCGCTGTTCGCGGCGGTGACCGAGGCACGGGAGATCTCGTTCTCCTATCAAGGCAAGCAGCGCCGCCTGCGGCCCTACGGCCTCGTGTACCGGCGGGGCCATTGGTACCTGGTGGGAGCCCCGGCAGGCGAGGCGGGGACGCGGACGTTCCGGGTGGATCGTCTCGCCGGCCTTCAGGTCGGCTCGCGGGTCGGGGCTTTCCGTCGGCCGCCCGGATTTCGTGCTGCCGACGCGGTGCCCGCGGTCCCCTGGGAGACGGGTGCAACCGAGGTGGAGGTCACCGTCCGCTTTGATCCGGAGATCGCCTGGTGGGCACGGCGCCAGCTGAGCCGGGAGGCCTCAGTGACCGAGGAAGGGGACGGTTCTTTGATCGCCCGGCTGCCCGTGTCCTCCCCGGAAGCCTTCATCGGGTGGATGATCGGTTTCGAAGACGCGGCCGAGATCCTGAGCCCGCCCGAGGTGCGCCGGAGATTCCTCGATCACGTGGGGCCGCCGTGACCTCCACTCGCACGACCGAGCGCCTCGCCCGCATCCTGGGGATGCTCCCCTGGGTGATTGCCCACCCGGGAGCCAGCGTGGCGGGCGTATGCCGGCGCTTCGGTTACACGAGAGCGGAGCTGGCCCGCGACTTGAACCTGGTCTTCGTCTGTGGTCTCCCCGGCTACGGCCCCGGCGACCTGATGGTGGCCTACATCGACGGCGACGAAGTCGTGGTCGACCTGGCCGACTACTTCGCCCGGCCGCTGCGCCTGAGCCCGCCGGAGGCCCTGCTCCTGCTCGCGTCGGGGATGGCGCTCATCTCGGCGGGCAACGCTCCGGACGCCCTGGTGTCGGCGGTGGCCAAGCTGCAGGCGGTCATCGTGCCCGACGGAGACAGTCTGGCCGTGGATCTCCCCACACCGCCGGAGGTGGTTTCTCTCCTGGCCGATGCGGCCGCCGCCGGACGGGTGGTGGAGATCACCTACACCTCGCTGGCGGGCGGGAGGACCACTCACCGCCGGATCGAACCGTGGCGCGTGTTCTCCTCGCTGGGCAACTGGTACCTGAGCGGCCGGTGCCACCTGGCGGAGGCCGAGCGCGTGTTCCGCGTCGATCGCATTCGGGAGGCCCGCGCCACAGAGGAGTCTTTCACCCCGCCGGCTTCCGTGCCCCCCACCGAAGTGCGCTACGCCCCGGGTGCGGACGACGTGTCGGCCGTCATCCGCCTGAACCAGCGTGCCGCCTGGGTCGCCGAGTACTACCCGGTGGAGATCCTGTCACGGGACCCCACCGGCATGGTGATCAGGTTCAGCGCGGCCGACCCGGCCATCACCGCCCGCCTGCTCGTCCGGCTCGCCGGCGATGCCGAACTGATCGAGGGGCCCGAGGTGGGAACGGCCGTCGCGGACCTCCGTCGCCGCATCAACCGGCGCTACCGCGGCACCGAGCGCCGGTAACTATCCCGGCAATGGTCATTCAGTCCCCGCCCGGTTGCTCCGATAACGCCGTCAGAGCCTTCGGCATCCCGCCCTGGAGAAACAAGGCGATGACGACCATTCGCACCTCTTGCCCCCTGTGCGGGGACGTGGAACTGGCCCCGGCCGACCTGTCGCTGCGCCTGGCTCCCTGCCGGGGCACGGGGACCTACCACTTCCGCTGCCCGCATTGCGAGGAGATGCGGGAACGGCCCGCCAGCCACCGCGTGGTCAGCATCTTGCTGGCCACCGGGGTGACGTACGAGGTGATCGACAGCACCGCCCCCATCACCGAAGGGGAGATCCGCGAGTTCCTCACCCGGCTCGATCGGGGCAACTGGCAGGAGCACCTGATCCCGTAGCGCTGGGCGCCATGACGCGAGAGTGGGCGGCTGGTCGGCCGCCCGCTCTCGCGTCGCGGGCCTCCCCGGCTCTCTACGATGGCCGAGTGCTCCCGGGCCGTCTGTTCCCCATACCCCCGATCCGCGTCGGCGGGCGCTCCGAGCGATGAGTGCCGTCACGTACCTCCTGACGCTCCCCTTCCCGGCGGATCGCTTTCAGGTTGAAGCTGCGGAGGCCATCGACCGGGGAGAGACGGTGGTGGTGTCGGCGCCGACGGGGTCGGGGAAGACGGTGGTGGCCGAGGCAGCCATCGCCCGGGCGCGCGAGCGCGGCGAGCGGGTTCTTTACACCACCCCGCTCAAGGCTCTCTCCAACCAGAAGTACGGGGACTTCCGCCGCGAGCATGGAGCGGATGCGGTCGGGCTGCTGACCGGGGACAACTCCATCAACGGCCGGGCCCGGGTGGTGGTGATGACCACCGAAGTGCTGCGCAACATGATGTACGCCGGCAGCCCCGATCTGGCGGACGTGGGGATGGTGGTTCTCGACGAGGTGCACTACCTGGCGGACAAGACCCGGGGCCCGGTGTGGGAGGAGATCATCATCCACCTCGACCGTGGCATCCGGCTGGTTTGCCTGTCGGCCACGGTCGCCAACGGCCCCGAGTTTGCCGCCTGGGTGAGAGCGCGCCGGGGGCCGACCACCCTGGTGGTCGAACACGAACGCCCCGTTCCGCTCTCCTCCCGGTACCTGCTGCGAGACCGTTGGGAGAACGGGCGGCTCCGTCTGCTCCCGGTGTTCGAAGACGAAGAGAAGCGGCAGCCCAACCCGCGTCTGGCCTCCATGCTGCGCCGATCCGGGGGTGCCGCGCGCTATGCCGCCCCCCGCCGCCGCGAGACTTGCCGCTTGCTGCAAAGCGAAGGGCTCCTGCCGGCCATCTACTTCATCTTCTCCCGGGCCGGGTGCGGCGCGGCCGCCGCCCAGGTCGTGGAGCGGGGTCTTCGCCTTACCAGCCGCGAGGAGGCGGCCGACATCCGCCGCTTCGCCGAAGAGCGCACCGCCCACCTTTCGCCCGCCGATCTGGGAGTTCTCGGCTACGGCCGCTGGTTGGGCAACCTGGAGGCCGGGGTTGCGCCCCACCACGCCGGGCTGGTCCCGGCGTTCAAGGAGACGGTGGAGCGCCTGTTCGCCGCCGGCCTGGTTCGCCTGGTGTTCGCCACCGAGACCCTGTCGCTCGGCATCAACATGCCCGCCCGATCGGTCGTGTTGGAGAGCTTGTACAAGTTCGGGGGCGAGCAACACGAGCTGCTTCAGCCGGGGGACTACACCCAGCTCACCGGCCGGGCTGGGCGGAGGGGAACCGATCGGCAGGGCACCGCCGTGGTGTTGCACTCGCCGTACCTCCCCTTCGAGCGGGTGGCCGCCATCGCCGCGGCGGGGGCCCACCCGCTGCGGTCGAGCTTCCGACCCACCTACAACATGGCCGCCAATCTCATGGCCGCCCATCCCCAGTCCGAGGCCGAGCGCCTGCTGAATGCCTCCTTTGCCCAGTTCCACGACGAGCGCCGGGCGGCAGATCTGGAAGCGATCATCCGGCGGGAGGAGGAACGGCTAGCCGACGATCGCGCGGCAGCCCGCTGCGAGTGCGGAGGCGTCGAGGACCCGGGCGAGGAACCCCCCACCGGCCACGACGAGATCATGAGCGCGTTCGCGTCCTCCACTGCGGCCGGAGATGTCCTGGCCTGGCCGCGCGCAGACGGAGAAGAGGTGCGCGAGGTGATAGTGGCTCGCGGCTACGGACGGCGCCCGCGCCTGTTGACAATCGCCACCGACGCCGGCCTGCACAATCTGACCCCCGACAAACTGCCGGCTGAGACGGCACTCGTCGGGCGCCTACAGCTACCCGAGCCTTGCCGGCCCCGCGAGCCGGACTATCGCCGACAGGTGGCCGATCTCCTGGACCGGTGGGAACCGGCAGGGGCCGCCCCCAGGCCGGCCTATCCGGGCGGAGAACCCTTCGCGGCCGGGGCCCGCGCCTGCCCGGACTTCGCCACCCATGCAGCCGCTGCCCGGTCGGCTCGCCGCCGCGAAGCCCGTCTGGAAGCACTCCGGGCACAGCGGCGGTCCCGCGCCGCAGGCATGGTGCCCCGGCTGCGCTCCATCGCCGCCCTGCTGGAACGCTGGGGCTATGCCCGGGGCTGGCAGCTGACCCCGGCGGGCGAGCGCCTGCGATTCATCTATAACGAACTCGACCTGCTGCTCGCCGAGGCCCTGGAACGCGGGTTCTTCGACGGCCTGGGCACCGCTGAGACGGCCGCCCTGGCCACCCTGTTCACCTATGAGGCCCGGGGCCCGGAGGACGCCGTCGTCTGGCCTACTCCTCTTCTGAGGCAGCGCGCGGAGCGCATCGTCGATCTGGCGGAGGCCCTGGCCGCCGAGGAGCGGGCGGCCGGGCTGCCGCCCACGCGATCACCGGAGGCAGGCCTGGTGGCCAACGCCTACCGTTGGGCCGACGGAGCCGGGCTGGAAGACCTGTTCGGGGAGGAGGGAGCGCAGGTGGGGGATTTCGTCCGCAACTGCCGCCAGTTGATCGACCTGCTCCGGCAGATCCGGGACGCCGCTCCTCATCTCGATGTGATACATCAGGCTCTCATCGCCGTCGATCGGGGCGTCGTCTCGGCGTCTGGAGCGGTATGAACTGGTGGGTGGTGGTCAACCCGTCGGCGGGGACCCGCCAGCCCTGGGAAGAGCGGGTCTGCCGCTCGCTGGAAGCTCGCCGGCTGTCCGCGGTGGTGCATGTCTCCGACTCGGCCGATCACCTGCGAGAACTGGTGGCCGCCGGGGTGGCCGCCGGGGCCACCCGGTTCATCGCGGCCGGTGGCGACGGGACCGTGAGCCTCGTGGCCGACGCCATCCTCAGCCACCGCTGGCCGGCACCGCCCATCCTCGGTGTCCTCCCGGCGGGGTCGGGGTGTGACTTCGTGCGCACCTTTGGCTTTTCCCAGGTGCTGGAGGAGGCGGCCGACCACCTGACGGGGGAGAGCGCCCTTCCCATCGACGTGGGGGTAGCCGAAGGCGCCTGGGGCGTGCGGCGCTTTCTCAATGTGCTCGATGTCGGGGTGGTGGCAGCCACCGTACGCACCGCGGAGGGGCCCACCCGCCGGCTGGGGCGGTTTCGCTACAAGGCCGCCTTCTGGGCCACTCTTCCCCTGTTCCGCACCACCCGCCTCACCGTCGAGATGGAACGCCGCACCTTCTCCGGGCGTGCCAACACGGTGGTGATCGCCAACGGGCAGTACTTCGGCTTCAACATGAACGTGGCCCCGCGTGCCTCGCCCAGCGACGGCCTCCTCGACGTGCAGGTGTTCACCGGTCCGAAGACCAGTGCCCTGGGTTTGCTGCCCAAGGTCACCCGGGGACGCCACCTGGCTCACCCACTGGTGCACCGCTTCCGCAGCGGCGAGGCCACCATCGTCACCGAGCGGCCCTGGCCCATCGAGGTAGACGGCGACTACCTGGGCGAAACGCCGGTGACCGTGCGTTTGGAACCGGGGGCATTGCTGCTCAAGGTGTGACCCCCCGGCGGCCGTCGCCGCCCCCTATACTCCCGCCCGCCCTGGCAGAGGAGTCACATGGTTCCCCCCCGATCCCGGTCATCTGAGGACGACTTCGGCGACGAAGAGCCGCAGGACGAGGGCTGGCCCGAAGAGGAGATCGACCAGACCGACGACGAGGCCGAACCGGACTTCAGCGTTGTCGAAGAGGACGAGGAGGAAGAGGAGGTCTTCGAGGAGGAGTCCTACGAGGAGGGCGAGCAGGAAGGCCAGGAGGAAGGCGAGGAGGAAGGCGAGGGGGAGGAGGAAGAGGAGGAGGAGGAAGCCCTCGACGAGCTCGAGGCCGAAGAGCTCGACATGCTGACAGAGGACGAAGCCGCCGAGTCACTCCCCGTGGACGAGGTCGAAGAACTGCGGCAGCTGCGACGCGAGGCCATCGAGTTGGAGCTGGGGCCCAGCGCCGTCGGTGAGGACGAGTTCGTGTGCAGTGGGTGCTTCCTGGTCAAGCGGATCACCCAGCTGGCGGACAAGCGGAGGAAGCTCTGCCGGGATTGCGTGTGAACCCCGCACCCCTGCGGGGAAGGGCTCCCGGGGGCCCGGGGAGATCGGAACCGTCGCGATGAACCGCCCGCGGCGGGCCTCCCGAGCCACTCCGGGCAACGTGGTCTGCGACCTGGACGGAGTGGTGTACCTGGCCGACACGGCCGTGCCGGGAGCCGCGGAGTCACTGGGAGAGATCCAACGGCGGGGGTACCGGGTCCTCTTCGCCACCAATGCCCCCATGCGCACCCCGGAGGCCGTGGCAGCACACATCAGGGCCGTCGGGGGGTATGCGGCCGATCCGTCACAGGTGGTGACCTCGGCCATGGCGGCGGCCGAAGTCCTGACCCCGGCCGACGCACCCATCCTGGCCGTGGGGGAAGAGGGCCTGGGAGCGACCCTATCTCGCCACGGGCTGTCCCTGACCGACGATCCTGCCTGCGCCCATACCGTGGTGGTAGGGCTCGACCGACGGCTCACCTACGACCATCTACGCGCGGCCTGCTCGGCCCTGCTCGCCGGGGCTCGATTCGTGGCCTGTAATCGGGATCCCACCTATCCGACCGAGACGGGGCCCTGGCCGGGGGGCGGGGCGATTGTGGCGGCGCTGGAGACCGCGACCGGACGCCGCGCGGAAGTCGTGGGAAAGCCGTACGGGCCCATGCGGGCGGCCGTCCTCCGCCGCCTGGGCCCCGGACCTACCTGGGTAGTGGGTGATCGCCCGGAGACCGACCTGGCACTGGGGCGGGACCAGGGATGGACGACCGTGCTGGTCCTCACCGGCGTGATGGGCGGCAGCGACGAAGTCCCCCCGGATCTGCGCCCGGACCTGGTTCTGGCCAGCCTGGCCGATCTGCCAAGGCACCTCCCCGCCTGAGAGCGAGGCTGCGCCAACTCCTCAGCGCGCCGCGGAGACCATGCGCACCCGCGGGTCGGGGTTCAAGGTATTGGCCAGCAGCCTCCGCCGTAACGGCAGGGCCACCAGCACCCCGAACACGAACCCGGCCACGTGAGCCTCCCAGGCGATCCCCGCCGCGGGGTCGACGAAGAGGAACTGGCTGACGAACCAGATCCCCAGGAAGACGACGGCCGGGACGGCCACGATCCAGAAGAAGACCAGGGTCAGCACCAGGTGGCGTGGGAAGAGGACCAGATAGGCGCCCATCACCCCGGCGATCGCCCCGCTCGCCCCCACTAGCGGCACGGTCGTGTCGGGATTGGCCCAGACGAATCCGGCGGTGGCGGCCACCCCCGAGGCTCCGTAGAACAGGAGGTAGGCCAGGGGCCCGAATGCCTCTTCTACGTTGTTGCCGAAGATCCACAGGCTCCACATGTTGAACAGGAGGTGGGCGATGCCGCCGTGCAGGAACATCGAGACCCCGGCCGCGAGCCAGATGTTCTTGTTCGAGAAGTAGGGATCCGAGGGCGCGTCCAGGCAGAACTCCCCGTTGATCTCGTCCAGGTCGAGGGGGGTGCCGGTGGTGAGTTCACACGCAATGGCGGCGCGCTCGTACAGGAACTCGATCTCCTCCTGAGAACCACTCGGTGGCTGCAGCGCGAAGAAGACCACCGCGCAGCCCACGATGATGGCCCAGGTGATGATGGGCCGTGCCCGGGTCGGATTGACGTCGCGAAGGGGCAGCAAATCCGCTTCCTGTCGCCGCGCGGAGCGATAATGACGCTATGGATTCTACGCGCATCGACTCCCTGCTCCACGACCTCGACGCTGCCGACCCCGCCGACGCTCCCGACCTGGCCGAGGCGGTGGCCCGGGTACTGGCCCACGGGCTCGACTCGGGGACCGACCACTGACCCGCCGCCGGCTCGACCTGGAGCTGGTGCGCCGCGGCCTGTTGCCCAGCCGGGCCGCCGCGCAGCGAGTTATCGCCGAGGGACGAGTGCTGCTACGCGGTCTCCCCGCCGACCGGGCGGCCACCCTGGTCGATGAGCAGGCCCCGGTTGCCCTGGCAGACGAGGGGCCGCAGTGGGCCGGCCGCGGCGGCATCAAGCTGGCGGCGGCCCTGGCCTCCTTCGGGCTGGATCCGACCGGGCGCCATTGCCTGGATGTGGGCGCCTCCACCGGCGGGTTCACCGATGTGCTGCTCGCCGGGGGGGCGGTCGCGGTGGCCGCCGTCGACGTCGGGTACGGCCAGCTCGACTGGAAGATCCGCTCCGATGCGCGAGTGGCCGTGTTCGATCGAACGAACTTCCGCACGGCCGACCCTGCGGCTCTGGGCGCACCGTTCGACCTGATCACGGTCGACGTGTCCTTCATCTCCGTGTCCCTGCTGGCCGCCAACCTGGCTGCTTGCGGGCGCTCGCACACCGACTACGTTGTCCTCGTGAAACCCCAGTTCGAAGTGGGCCGAGACCAGGTGGGCCGGGGCGGTCTGGTCACCAGCTCGCATCTGCACGCCGCGGCCATCCGGCATGTGGCGGCGGCACTCCCGCGAGCCGGCATCGGGACGCTGACCGTCTGCGCCTCGCCCATCACCGGGGCTTCCGGCAATCGTGAGTTCTTCCTGCACGGCCGCCTCGGCGCAGCCGAAGGCCTGCCTGCAGATGCGATCGACCGCGTGGTGGCCTCGTGAAGCTGGCCCTGGTCCTCCACCCCGACCGGGAGAGAGCGGCGGAACTGGCAGCCGACTTGACCACCCGGGCTGGACGGCGGGGAATGCGTGTCTCCGCTCAGCCCTCCGACGCGGCGCGGGTCCCGGGAACCTCGGTGCGCCTGCCCGGGCGTCCGGTCGAGGCAGACGTGGTGGTGGCCGTGGGAGGTGATGGCACGGTCCTCGAGGCCGTCCGGGTGGGCCTGGCCGCCGATCTGCCCGTCCTCGGTTTCAACGCCGGGCATCTGGGCTTTCTGACCGGAGTCGAACCCGATCGGCTCGATGAGGCCCTCGACGCCCTCGCCGCGGGCGGGTGGGCGGAGTCCCACCGTATGACTCTGACGGCGGAGGTCGCCGGGAAACCCCCGGCGGTGGGCATCAACGACGTCGTGGTCGAGAAGGCGGTGAGCCAGCACGTGGTCAAGATCTCGGTGCACGTCGAGGCCGAGCACCTGGTCTCCTATCGCGCCGACGGGGTAGTGGTGGCCACCCCAACCGGTTCCACGGCTTACACCTTCTCGGCCGGCGGGCCGCTGGTGGATCCGCAACTGGAGGCCCTGGTGATCACGGCGGTCGCCCCCCACAATCTGTTCGGGCGTCCCATCGTCCTGCGGCCCGACCAGCGCCTGCGCCTCTCGGTGGACGACGACCGCCCCGCCCGGGTCAATGTGGACGGCCGCACTCTCACCGTGCTGCCTCCCGGCGGCGAGGTCCTCATCACCCGGGGGGACCGTCCGGCGCGCTTCGTCGAGTTGTGGCCCCGCAACTTCGCCGTATCGGTGCGCGACAAGTTTCGTCTGCACGATGCTTGACGAGCTGGCGGTCGACAACCTCGGTCTGATCGCTCGTGCCCGTGTCTTCCCCGGGCCGGGCCTGGTGGCGGTCACGGGTGAGACGGGAGCCGGCAAGACCCTCCTGCTGGGAGCGCTCCGGCTGTTGCGCGGGGATCTCGCCCGGCGCGACCGGGTGGGTCCGGACGGTCCGGAGGCTCGGATCGAAGGGCGCTTCCGCCTTGGGTCGGAGGAGGTGGTGGCCGCGCGCCGCCTGGGACCGGACGGGTCACGGGCCTACGTCGACGGGTCCATGGTGACCCGGCGGGTGCTCGAGGAGCGGCTGCGCAGTGCGGTGGAGATCGTGGCGCAGCACGAGCACCTGGCCCTCGGCCGCGAGCCGGCGTTGCGGACCATAATCGACGCCGCTCTCGACGGGCCCGGCCGGCAGGCGAGAGACGAGTATGCGGCCGCCTGGCAGCGCCTGCGCAACCTGCGAGCGGATCAGGCCGCCCTGGGGGGCGATCGCCGCTCGTTGGAGCGAGAGCTCGACCTGGCGCTCTATCAGGCCCGCGAGATAGCCGCGGTCGGCCCGGCCGCCGGGGAGGACTCGGCGCTCTCCGTCGAGTTGGAACGCCTGTACCACGCCGCCGACATCGCCGAAGCTCTAGCAGATGGACACGCCTCACTCACCGGCGACGGTGGCGCGGGCGACGCACTGCGCGGCCTGACCGCCGCCCTGCAACGGGCGGCGGCGTTCGACCCGTCCCTGGCCGGCGTCGCCCAACGCGCCGACGGCCTGGCTGCCGAGATTGTGGACCTGGCCGACGACCTGCGCCGGCGGCGGGACGAGACCGACCAGGATCCGGCTGTGCTCGACGCGACCCGCCAGCGGCTGGCCGCCCTGTCCGATCTGAAGCGCAAGTATGGTGACACCCTGGAGGAGGTGCTGGCCTTCGCCGCCGGGGCACAGGCGCGCGCCGACCGCCTGACGGGGCTCCTGGCCCGGGCCGACTCACTTGCCGCCGACGCGGCAGCCGCCGAGGGCACCCTGGCCGCGGCGGGGGACGCCCTGACGACCGCCCGCTCCGCCGCCGGAGAGCGCCTGGCCCGCGCTGCCCGGCGCCATCTCCGCGACCTGGGGTTCCGCTCACCGGTGCTCCGACTTCCGGTCACGCCGGCGCCGCCCGGGCCGGCCGGAGCCGACCGAGTCGAGCTGCTGTTCTCCTCCGACGCGTCCCTGGAGGCCGGCCCCGTCGGCCGCGTGGCCAGCGGCGGCGAGCTGAGCCGGCTGGTGCTGGCAGTCCACCTGGCTGCCGGAGCCGGGGAGGCCCCGGTGGTGGCCTTCGATGAGATCGACGCCGGCATCGGGGGAGCGACGGCCCTGGCCATGGGCGAGAAGCTGGCCGCGTTGGCCGAGGGCCGCCAGATCCTGGTGGTTACCCACTTGCCCCAGGTGGCCGCCTTCGCCGACACACATCTGGTAGTGGAGCGTGAGGACAGCCGGGCCGTGGTTCGGCGGGTGGAGAACGCGCAGAGGCTCGAGGAACTCACCCGCATGCTGGCCGGCTTCCCCGCCAGCGAACGGGGCCGCGAGCACGCCGCGGAGCTGCTCGAGGCGGCCGCTGCCCGCCGGGCGGCCCGGCGCCTGCCTTCCAGAGGCTGACGGGGCCGGTGGTACGATGCCCCAGCCGACCGGGGACCAGGCGGGATTGACCAAGTACGTGTTCGTCACCGGCGGGGTGGTTTCCAGCCTCGGTAAGGGGATCACCGCCGCCTCCCTGGGCCGCCTGCTGCGAGCGCGCGGCCTGCAAGTGGTCAACCAGAAGATCGACCCCTACCTCAACGTCGATCCGGGCACCATGAACCCCTTCCAGCATGGGGAGGTGTTCGTCACCGACGACGGCGGGGAGACCGACCTGGACATCGGGCACTACGAGCGATTCACGGGCATCAACCTGCGCCGAGACTCCAACGTCACCACGGGCTCGGTGTACCTGGCCGTCATCCAGAAGGAGCGGCACGGCGACTTCCTGGGCGACACCGTCCAGGTGATCCCCCACATCACCAATGAGATCAAGCATCGCCTCCGCCGCCTGGGGGAGCGCACGGAGGCCGACGTGGTCATCACCGAGATCGGGGGGACGGTGGGAGACATCGAGATCCTCCCGTTCCTGGAGGCCGTGCGCCAGTTCCGCAACGATGTCGGGCCGGCCAACTCTGCCTCGATCCACGTGACTCTGGCCCCGTTCATCGCCCCCAGCGAGGAGATGAAGACCAAGCCCACGCAGCACAGCGTGGCCGAGTTGCGCAGTCGCGGAATCGTCCCCGACGCCATCGTGGTGCGCAGCGACCGTCCCATCGACGACGCCGCGCTCCGCAAGATCAGCCTGTTCTGCGACGTACCCCTGGGAGGGGTGATCAACGCGCCCGATGCCTCGGACATCTATGCCGTCCCCCTGGTGCTGCACGAAGGCGGCCTGGACGCGGTGATCTGCCGCCGCCTGGAGCTGGAGACTCCGGCTCCCGACCTGGCCGAGTGGCGCTCCATGGTCGCGCGCCTGGCCGCCGCCACCGAGCCGGTGACCATCGGCCTGGTCGGCAAATACGTCGATCTGCCCGATGCCTATCTCTCAGTGGTGGAATCGCTGCGGCACGGGGCACTGGCCGCCGACGTCGCCCTCGACCTGCGCTGGATCCCCAGTGACGAGGTGGAAGGCCTGCTCTCCTCCTCCTACCTGGAAGGGGTCGACGGCATCGTGGTTCCGGGCGGATTCGGGGTCCGGGGTATCGAGGGGAAGATCGCGGCGGTGCGCCATGCCCGGGAGAACGGCATTCCCTTCCTCGGGCTCTGCCTGGGCCTCCAGTGCGCGGTCATCGAGTTCGCCCGCCACGCGGTGGGGCTCGAGGACGCCAACAGCGCGGAATTCGACCCGACCACCGCGCATCCGGTGATCGACCTGATGGAAGAGCAGCAGTCGGTGGAGGGCATGGGAGGCACCATGCGCCTGGGCCTGTACGCAGCCCGCCTGGTGGAAGGCACGCTGGCCCGGCGGCTTTACGGTGAGGAACTCATCTACGAGCGTCATCGCCATCGCTATGAGGTCAACAACCGTTTCCGCGCCGACCTCCAGGACGCGGGCATGGTGATGTCCGGAATCTCGCCCGACGGCCGCCTGGTCGAGATCATCGAGCTTCCCGACCATCCGTACTTCGTGGCGTCCCAATTCCATCCCGAGTTCCGGTCGCGACCCGACGCTCCGCATCCGCTCTTCGCCGGGCTCATCCGGGCGGCCCGCGACCACCGCCGCCGGCACGCCCAAGCACCATCGACAGCCACCCCCTCCGCTCTCCCCCGTCGGAGCTGACCTGCGGTGGGCGGTCCCGCCTTCCGTCTTCTCGGCTCTCGCCTCGTCGCCCGGGGGCGGTTCATCGCCCTGGAGCGCTTGTACTACCTGGGTGCGGCGGGGGAGTGGTCGGTTCGAGAAGTGGTCCGCCACCCGGGCTCGGTGGCGGTGATCTTGTGGGATGGAGAGCGCGTGCACCTGATACGCCAGCATCGCGCGGCGGTGGGAGAGCCTCTCCTCGAACTGCCCGCCGGGAAGCTGGACGTGCCGGGGGAAGCTCCCGAGACCACCGCCGAGCGGGAGTGCGTGGAGGAGCTCGGTCTTCGACCGCGGCACCTGACCCTCCTGCACAAGGGATACACCTCACCGGGATTCACCGATGAGCTGACCTCGATCTACCTGGGCGAGGATCTGGTGCGCGTGCCCAGCTCACCGCAGGGTCTCGAGGAAGCAGCCGCCACCGTGGTCGCGTTGACGCTCGACGAGGCCGACGCCGCCCTTGTCGACGGCCGAGTGCGCGATGCCAAGACCATCCTCGGGCTGCATGCCCTGCTCCGGTGGTTGGGCCGATGAGCGTGGAAGCCCGGATCGAGGAGTATCTGGCCGCTCTGCGGGCCGAGCGGGGGCTGGCCCGAGCCACCATCGCGGCCTATCGGCGAGACCTGCGCCAGTACGCGGCGGTCCTGGCCGGATCCTCGCCGACTCCCGAAGGCGTCTCCGCGTTCGTGCAGGGCCTGCACGAACGGGCCCTGGCGCCGGCTTCCGTCGCCCGCAAGGTGGCCGCGGTGCGCGGCTTCCACCGGTTCCTGGTGACCGAAGGCCTGGCCGCGGAGGATCCCACCCTCCTGGTGGAGGCTCCCCGTCGGCCGGCGGCCCTGCCCAAAGCGCTCAGTTTCCCCCAGATACAGCTCCTCCTGGAGGCGCCCGACCCGGCCGTGCGCGGGGGGCGCCGCGACCGGGCCCTGCTCGAGTTCATGTACGCCACCGGAGCGCGGGTCTCCGAGGCGCTCGACGTCGGCCAGCTCGAAGTCGACCTCGACGAGGGCACCGCCCTGTTGACGGGGAAGGGACGCAAGCAGCGCCTGATCCCCATGGGGCGGCCCGCTTGTGCCGCGATTGCCGCCTACCTGCCGGAGCGCCTCCAATTGCGGCGCGCAGGCCGGGATCCGGGGGTGCTGTTCCTCAACAACCGCGGGGCCCGGCTCACTCGTCAGGGGGTCTGGACCATCGTTCGGCGCCAGGCCCGCCGGGCCGGCCTCGACCCGGCCGAGGTCTCCCCGCACGTTCTGCGCCATTCGGCCGCCACCCACATGGTGGAAGGGGGAGCCGACCTGAGAGTCGTACAGGAGTTCCTCGGCCACGCTACCATCAGCACCACACAGGTCTACACCCGAGTCGCTCCGCGCCACCTTCTCGAGGTGTACGCCACGTCCCACCCCCGCAGTACCTGAGGCCCTGATGAGCACAGCCACCTACCCCGACGCCGAACACCGCCTCCTCGAGGAGCGGGACAAGCTGGTCCGTCAGCTTGCCGACTTGGGAGCCGACGAGACGGGTGAACTGCGACCCGATGTCGAGTTCGGAGACGGCTTCGCCGACGCCGCCGCGGCCACCTCCGAACGCACCGAAGTGCTCGGCCTGGTCGATTCGCTCAAGGGTAACCTCGATGAGGTCGACCGGGCCCTGGGGAGAATCCAGGAGGGCCTGTACGGCATCTGCGTGGACTGCGGGCGGGAGATCGGCGCCGATCGCCTTGCCTTCCGGCCGGAGTCGGTGTACTGCGTCGAGTGCAAGACCAAGACGCGGTCCTGAGCGGCCCACCCGCCCCCCTGCGAAGGACCGCCCGGTGATCACCGGCAACCGGTTCCTCGATCTGGTGCTGTTGGTGGCGGTGCTCATCCCCAGTGTGATCCTGCACGAGGTGGCTCACGGGTGGGTGGCAGAGCGTCTGGGAGATCCCACTGCCCGCCGGGCGGGCCGGATCACCCTCAACCCCGTCCGCCACATCGACCCGGTCGGGTCGCTGCTGTTCCCGACCGTCCTGGCCCTGGCCGGCCAGAGCGTCTGGGGATGGGCCCGTCCGGTCCCGGTGCAACCCGGCTACTTCCGCCACCCCACCCGCGGAATGGCGGGTGTGGCCCTGGCCGGTCCTGCCACCAACCTGGTGCTGGCCGTGGCGGCCGCCGGGCTGGGGCCGTTCGTGGATCTGCGAGCGGGGGCCGGGGCCGCCGCCGCGCGGGCCGCCGTCTACTGGCCCGGGGTGGGGATCGGCGCCACCACCGGAGCCGTGTGGGCGAGAGTCCTGTTCGCCTTCATGGTGGTGAACTGCGCCCTGGCCATCTTCAATCTCCTCCCCCTGCCACCGCTCGACGGCAGCCGACTCGTGCCGTTGGCTCTCCCCGAGAGGGGGAGGGAGGCTTTCGATCGCCTCGCCCCGTACGGATTACTGATTCTCCTCGGCCTGATCCTCATCGTCCCCGGCGCCCTGGGGTTCATCGGCGACGGGGTGGGCTGGGTCCTGCGGATGGTCATCTGATGAACCGGCTGCTGCACCTTGCCCGCCGCCTGGTGGGGGTCGTTCGCTCGCGGCCTCTGTCCCCCCTGGAACAGGCCCGGGTAGCGGCTCTGCTGTGTCCGGGCGAGCGTCAGTTGTTCTGGCGCCAGAGCCCCGTCGACCAGCGGCACGCTCACGACTGCGCTCTTCGCGTCACCGCCCTCGACGCGGGACGCCGCGATCTGGCCCGGGCCGCCCTCCTGCACGACGTGGGCAAGGGCCTGGCGCCCTTGCCGGTGCCGGGTCGTGTGGTGGCGGGCTTTCTCTCGCTCCTGCACCTCCCGGCCCCCGGCCGCCTCGGGTCATACCTGGCCCACGGGCCGCATGGGGCCGAAGCTCTACGCGCCGCCGGAGCGGAGACCCTGGTAGTGGCCTACGCCCGCCATCACCACGGTGCGCGCCCCGCGGAGATTCCCCCCCGCGATTGGGACCTGCTTGCCCGAGCCGACCAGCTCTGAAAGCCGGGCCCACGGCGGTGCCGGCAATACCATGTGCTCCGCGCATGAGCTACCAGGTCAGCACGCCGGTTTTCGAAGGCCCCCTCGACCTTCTCCTCCGCCTGATCACCGAGCGCCAGGTGGAGATCACCGAGGTCAGCCTCCTCGACCTGGTCGACGCCTACCTGGCCCATCTCTCCCTTCTGCCCGACCTCGACCTCGATTCGGCCAGCGAGTTTCTGGTGATCGCCGCCACCCTGATTCAATTGAAAGCCCGCCGCTTGCTGCCCGACGCCGCCGCCGTCGACCTGGACGAGGAACTGGCCCTCTCCCAGGAGCGCGATCGCCTGCTGAGCAGGCTCCTGGCTTGCCTCACCTACCGGGATGTGGCGGCGGTCCTCGGGCATCGGATGGAAGCGACCGCGCGCCTGGTAGGCCGCTACGCCGGGCTCGACCCGGGGATCGTCCCGATTCCCCCGGCCGTTCATCTGCCGGTCACGGCCGTCGAACTGCGCGATCTGGCCGCGCGCCTGGCCGCGCGCCGGCGGGAGCCGGAGTTGGACCACCTGGATCTGGATCTGCCGTCGGTGGCGGCGGCCATCGAGGACGTCCGGCGTCGGGTGGCCGCCGAGGTGCACACCGACTTCGAGCTACTCACCTCGCATCTGGGGCGCTCGATTGAGGTGGTGGCCTACTTCCTGGCCGTCCTCGAGCTGGCGCGCTGGGGGCTGGTGGAGGTGGGCCAAGAGCACCCGGGCGCGCCCATCATCCTGCGCCATCGTGCCGATGCCGATCGGGAACTCGTGAGCGAATGGCCGAGCTGAGCGACCCCACCCACCTGGTCGCGGCCCTGGAGGCGATCCTCTTCGTGGCCGAGGAGCCGGTGCCGGTCCAGGAGATGGCCGAGGTGCTCGAGGTCCCGTCTGCTTCGGTGGA
>Ga0068714_10004015_pt1 | contig 16873 bp, 16 predicted proteins | sample MTBNYHSulfiMetaG_FD_62988 | JGI IMG/M metagenome (GOLD analysis project Ga0068714, IMG submission 62988) | Enrichment culture microbial communities from rom New York Harbor, USA that are MTBE-degrading - MTBE-NYH (New York Harbor Sulfidogenic)... | ecosystem: Environmental > Aquatic > Marine >...
GCCATTGTCCATGAGTCTCCGGGGACAACTCGTGACTCACTTGATGCTGTAATTCGGTGGGATGATAAGGAAATTTTACTCGTCGACACCGCTGGGATTAAACGGCGCGGAAGGGTCGGTACTGGAGTGGACTATTATAGTTTGCTTCGCGCCCTCCAGGCTATCAACCGCTGCGATGTTGCCTTGTTGCTGATCGATGCCAGTGAATTCATTACTGCCCAGGATATGCACATAGCTGGCTATATTATTGAGGTTGGAAGGGGTATAATACTATTGGTCAACAAGTGGGACCTTGTTCCCCAGGAACAAAGACAGGAATTCAAACGTAGCGTGGAGCAAAGACTAAGATTTGCCTCCTATACACCTATCATTTACATCTCTGCCAAACTAGGACAGGGGATAAACAGGATTCTACCCCAAGCCTGGGAAATCTGGCAGGAAAGACAAAAGCGAATACCGCAATCAGAAGTTGACGAGTTGGTCAAACAGGCGGTGGGTAGCCATCCCCCACCCCGCACAGGCTCTAGACGGCTGCACATTGCCCGAGCCTATCAAGATGAATCTAAACCAGCAACTTTTGTTCTCAAGGTTAACAATCCTAAACTGGTTCATTTTTCCTATCAACGCTACCTGGAAAATAAGCTTCGTCAGGAATTTGGTTTTCGCGGCGTTCCTTTGAGGTTGATTTTTACCAAGGCTGCCCGTAAAATCAATAAAAAGATGGAAGTGAGAGCATGATGGTAGCTGAGTTTATTGCTGTAGTAGTCATTGCTTATCTCCTCGGGTCCATTCCCTTTGGCTTGATAATAGCCAAGCTGAAAAGTGGCGTTGATATCAGGGAATATGGAAGCGGCAAGACCGGCGCCACTAATGTTATGAGAACCACAGGAACCAAGCTCGGCATTTTAACTCTGGTTCTCGATGTGGTTAAAGCTGCTGGGGCAGTCGTGCTGGCCACAGTAATTATAGATAGTGGCAACGGTAGCTTCACCATTGGTGGCGTGTCTGTTTATTGGCAGCATGTAGCTCAAGTTGTAGCTGGCCTGGCTGCAATAGCAGGACATAACTGGCCCGTATTTGCTAAGTTTAAAGGGGGTAGGGGAGTAACCGCCTATTTCGGCACACTGTTCGCCATTTTCCCTCCAGCGGGCATATTTGGTGCCGAGGTTGTAGCTATAGCAGCACTACGCAGCCGGCACATGTCCATGGGTTCTATTCTTGGAGCCTCGGCTGCTTTGTGCCTAATGATACCCTTAGCCATCTTGTACGGTTTCCCTCTCATCTACTTGGCTTATAGTTTAGTAGTTGTCGCACTGCTCGTCTACCAACACCAAGACAATATAAAACGCTTAAGACAAGGCACAGAACGCCAATTATGGTAAAAAAGCACGGGAGAGCATGCTTAAAAGTTACTATCATAGGCAATACCTCTTGGGGCAATACCTTAGGCGTTTTGCTGAGTGACAAAGGAATAGCGGTAAAACTGTGGGCGCGAAGCGAGGCTGAGGCCAAAGAATTAAACCAAGGACGGCGTAGTTATTCCTCTACCAGCCACATTGGAGAAGCCTTAAACGGAACCGACCTGACAATCTGGGCAGTACCCTCTCAAAAGTTGAGGCAAAATGTCATCCAAGCCAAGGATTATCTCACTGATTCGATGCTATTGATGAGCGCTGCCAAAGGATTGGAAGTAAATAGTGGTAAAAGGATGTCACAAGTGCTGGCAGAAGAGATTGCCCCTTCCTTAAGAGAGCAAATTTGCGTTCTCTCTGGTCCCAATCTAGCCAAGGAAATTGCCCAAGTCCTCCCCGCTGCTTCGGTCATTGCTGCTCAGAATATATCTTTAGCGGAAAGAGCGCGGAAACTGATGGAGACGCCCAAATTCTTTATATCTACTAGCGATGATGTTATCGGTGTTGAGTTAGGCGGAGCCCTGAAAAACATTATAGCTTTGGGTGCAGGCATGATAGACGGACTGGGCTTAGGTGACAACGCTAAGGGAGCCTTTATTGCCTGGGGATGGACTGAGGTTGTTTCCTTGGGGGTAACTTTGGGAGCCAGGGCTGGCACTTTTTATGGTCTAGCTGGTTTAGGCGACCTGATAGCTACTTGCGCCAGTACTCTAAGCCGCAATCATTATGTTGGCTACGAACTGGCCAAGGGTCGCTCCTTATCTGAAATATCTGCCTCTATGCCACACGTCGCCGAGGGAGTTGCCACCACTGTGGCGGCTCACCAGTTGGCAAAAAACCAGGGGCTAAAATTACCAATTATCAACCTTATTTATAGGATCCTTTTTGAAGGCTTGTCCCCAAGTCGAGCATCGATTGACTTCAAAGAACTAGCTGCAAGCCATCACTGCTCTCTGGGCTAGACGTCTAGAGGCGGTTCAGTTCGAGGTAGTACCTTAGCCAATTCTTCAAAAAGATGATGCTGGTTTTTATCCAGGTGTTGTGGAGTTATTATAGCTACTTTGACCAGTAAGTCTCCTCTTCCCTTGCCATCAATATAAGGAATTCCCTTGCCTTTTAAGCGAAAGGTTTTACCATTTTGAGTTCCTGACGGTATTTTTAAATCTACCCTCCCATCTAAAGAGGCCACTCTTATCTCATCGCCCAAAGCAGCTTGAGCAAAATTGATGGGTAACTCGTAAAGAATGTCACTGCCATCTCTATGGAATAAATTGTGTGGCTTTACTGAAAAAGTGATATAGATGTCGCCCGGGGGACCTCCATGTACGCCAGCACTTCCCTCTCCATCCAAGCGTAATCGTTGCCTATCATCCACACCGGCAGGAATCTTAACCATTACCTTGCGCTTCACCTTTATTCTCCCCTTCCCCTTGCATTGAGAACAAGGATTGCTTATTACAGCGCCACTACCTCCACAGCGAGAGCAAGTGGTGATATGAGTGAAGCGCCCAAAAATGCTTTGCTCAACTCTCTTCACCTGCCCTGTGCCGCGACAATCAGGGCAGGTCTCGGGATTTGTCCCTGGTTCGCTGCCAATGCCATGGCACAAAGGGCAGAACTCGATGCGTTGTATTTCAACTTCCTTACTACAGCCGAATACCGCCTCATTAAAGGAAAGAGTGAGGTGACTTTGTAGGCTTTCCCCTCTCTGTGGAACACGCTGAGCGGTCCGTCCAAAGGGGGTGTTAAAACCCCCGAAGAAGGATTCAAAAATATCTCCTAACCCGCCAAAGCCAAAATCGGGGAAACCTTCCGCAACATCTACCCGGCCATAGCGATCATACCTACTCCTTTTCTCAGGGTCGGAGAGAACCTGGTAGGCCTCGTTTATTTCCTTAAATTTGTCTTCGGCTCCTGGCTCTCTATTGCGGTCAGGATGATACAGTTTCGCTAACCTGCGAAACGTCTTCTTAATTTCCTCATCACTGGCGTTTCGAGGCAATCCCAGCACTTCATAATAATCTTGTTTTATCGCCATAACCTTTAAGTATAACCCTTAAATGGCTATACTGACAACTTTTAGCTACTGAACCTGCAAATAACTGACGTCTTAAGAAGTGATATAATCATGGTGCCGTGAAACAGCAAATTGAAAAAGTCCTCCGTCATCATAAGAAAGAAAAAATCACCGGCAAAAACCTTAAGGCTTCGGCAGTGCTTATACCTCTTTTTTATAACCAGGGGCAATATCATGTCCTGTTTACTGAGAGGAGCGATGCGGTAGTCTTTCACAAAGGGCAGGTCTGCTTTCCCGGCGGGACCCAGGAGCCATCTGATTCCACCTTGCTCCAAACTGCCATCAGAGAGTGTGAAGAAGAGATAGGTTTAGAGGCTAAAGATATTGAAATTTTAGGGGAGCTTGACGATATCCTGACCTTTGTCACTAACTATGTTATTTCGCCTTTTGTTGCCTTCATACCCCATCCTCACTCTTTGAAAACCAACGGCAGAGAAGTCAAGGGAACCTTTTTTGTTCCCCTGTCATTTTTGATGGATGACGCCAATTTCAGGCAAGATTCTTATGCCTATGAATATGAAGGGCATATCATCTGGGGGGCTACTGCCAGGATTTTAAGACAGCTTATCGGTTTGTTGAAATCTGGGAGCGGGGCCTTGCAATAATCATTTCTTCTCTTCAGCCTTGACTTTGATTGCTTTGGGCTTCACCTCTTCAGCTTTGGGTATAGTGAGGGTTAGAACGCCATCCTCCATCGTTGCCTCAGCCTTGTCTGGCTTAAGCCCGCTGGGAAGGACCACGCTTCGGGAAAAAGCACCGTAGCGCCTCTCTTGGTACAGGTAGTCTTCACTCTTGACCTCCTGTTCCGCTTTGCTCTCCCCCTTGATGGTCAAGGTTTCGCCAGTGATATCAATGCTGATATCCTCCGGCTTCAACCCCGGCAAAGCTGCCTTCATCACCATCTCGTTGCGGGTCTGGTAGATATCCAGGGTTGGAGCTCCTACTCCATCAAGTGTGCTGAGGATGCGCGAGGGTCGGACAAAACTGTCGTCAAACAGCCTGTCCATCGCCTGTCTCAGACTCATAAGTTCAGTAAAGGGATGCCATCTCTCTATAGCCATTCGCATTACCTCCTTTCTTTATTTTTTAATGAGCCCCACTCTCAGTTCAGGCAATATTATAATAATGTTAAACTATATAGTCAATAAAGCTCGAAATTTATTTGATTACATTTGACAAATTGTTCAAATAATTTTATAATTGGCGTAAAATCGTTAGGGGAGAGAGATGGCAGGCAAGGACTATTATAAGATTTTAGGCGTAAGTAGGAATGCTTCTGAAAAGGAAATCAAGCAGGCCTACCGCCGTTTGGCTCGCAAATACCATCCTGATATCAACCCTGGCGACAAATCGGCTGAGGCAAAATTTAAGGAGATGAATGCAGCTTATGAAGTCCTTTCTAATCCTGAAAAGCGAAAGAAGTATGACCAATTTGGTGAACAATGGGAATATGCTGACCAATTTGCTAAATCCGAGGGGCAAGAGAGAGTCAGGTGGGACTTCGACAGAGGTGGCACAAGCTTCGAATATGGCGACTTGAGCGGCTTTGGCGACATTTTTTCAAGCTTATTCGGCTATTCCGGTACAGGCTCCAGAATGAGGCGTGGGCCACGACGCGGTCAGGATATAGAGTCCCCCATCCAGGTAACCCTTCAAGAGGCTTACCATGGCTCTACGCGCCTGATGCAACTTCAGACCGAGGAGCCCTGTACAGCTTGTGGTGGCACGGGCAGGGTGGGCAATCGAGTCTGTACTATTTGTAATGGTGCCGGTGGAAAAATGATTCCCAAGCGCCTGGAGGTCAAGATTCCAGCGGGAGTTAGAGATGGTTCGAGGATTCGTATAGCCGTAGAAGGCGGCCCTGGTCTTGCCGGCGGCAGCAAGGGCGACCTCTATCTGGTAGTGAAAGTTCTTCCCCACAAGCTCTTTGAGCGTAAAGGAGACGACCTTTACACTGAAGTCTCAGTGCCTTTAGCCACCGCCATACTGGGTGGTGAGGTCAGACTGCCCACTTTGAATGGCAGTCTATCCCTTAAAATACCACCGGAGACTCAGAACGGAAAGGTTTTCCGCCTGGCAGGAAAGGGCATGCCCCAGCTAGGCAATAGCAAGTATGGCAATATGTTCGCCAAGGTAAAAGTGGTCCTGCCTACCAATTTGACCGAGGAGGAAAAAAAACTATTTGAGAGATTGCGGTCTCTGCGACCAACATAAAGCGAGGTGCCACGATGACGGACTGGGAATCTAGACCAAGATACGTAATAAGCGTAGCCGCAAGGATAGTGGGCATAGAAGCTCACACATTGCGGTATTATGAAAAGCTGGGGCTGGTACAGCCGGAGCGCTCAAGCGGCAATATTCGTCTCTATTCGGAGGAAGACGTTGACCGTTTGCGCTATATTAAGGCTCTGATGAGCGATTGTGGCGTTAATCTGGCTGGAGTGGAGGTGGCGTTGAGGTTGATGCACAGGATGAAAGAGATGCAACAGCAACTTGAGGAAATGGAGAGAAAAATTAACAAAGCTGCCGAAGCTGAAATAGAAGACATAATAGAAGACATAATAGAAGACGCAGAATGGAAGGAGGTATAGAAAATTGAAACCAGAGAGATTTACTGAGCAGGCACAAGAGGTTTTAGCAGCTTCACAAGAGCTACTGCGCCGCTATCGACATAACCAGTGGGATGTGGAGCATATTCTATTGGCCTTGCTGGAGCAGGAAAAGGGGATAACCAGTGACATATTACAGATGCTGGGTGTGGATGTCGAAGCGGTAAAGCAGCGGGTGCAAGCAACGCTTGAGAGTTTCCCAAAAGTAGCTTACGAGGCGGGGCAAATTTATGCTACTCCACGGATTTCCGCTCTTCTCGAAAATGCCAACAGAGAGGCCGACAGGCTCAAGGATGAGTTTGTCAGCACTGAGCATTTGCTCATTGCTATTGCCGGGGAAACCAGAGGTGAAGCCGCAACAATTCTAGCTGAGTCTGGCGTTAACCAGGAAAAGATTTATCAGGCCTTGCAGAAAATTCGTGGCGGACATCGAGTTACCGACCGCCAGGCGGAAAGCAAATACCGTTCCCTGGAAAAATACGGGCATGACCTCACGGAGTTAGCCCGTCAGGGCAAACTCGACCCTGTAATCGGGAGGGAAAACGAAATTAAACGTGTGACGCAAATACTTTCCCGGCGCACCAAGAACAATCCCGTGATTATCGGCGACGCTGGCGTAGGCAAGACGGCCATTGCTGAGGGACTAGCTCAGAAGATTGCCGCTGAAGATGTTCCCGATTCTCTCAAAGGGAAAAAGGTGGTGGCTTTGGACATGGGAGCGCTGGTGGCGGGAAGCAAATTCCGCGGGGAGTTTGAGGAAAGACTGAAGGCAGTTCTGGATGAAGTCCGGCAGGCGGCCGGCGAAGTTATTATGTTCATTGATGAGCTTCACACCGTGGTAGGAGCCGGAGCTGCCGAAGGAGCGATCGACGCCAGTAATATGCTGAAGCCAGCACTGGCTCGTGGTGAAATTCAATGTATCGGGGCTACTACACTCGACGAGTATAGAAAGCGTATTGAAAAGGACAAAGCTCTGGAGAGACGTTTCAGCCCTGTTTATCTCGATGAACCCAGCGTAGAAGCCACCATAGAGATGCTGAGAGGACTTCGTCCCCGATATGAAGCACATCACAAAATAAAGATCGAGGATTCCGCCCTGGTAGCTGCTGCCAAGCTGAGCCAGAGATATATATCCGATAGATTCTTGCCTGACAAGGCAATTGATTTAATCGACGAAGCAGCCAGCAAGCTACGTCTTGATATGGAGAGCGCTCCCGAAGAAGTTAAAACACTGGACCGGAAGATGAAGCACCTGATTGATGAGGAGGAGGCGGCTTCGCAACGGGGGGACTACCAGAAAGCCACCGAATTGAAGGCGGAAAGGTTGCACTTGGAACAAGAGTACAATAAGGCTAAACTGCAATGGCAAAAGGAGAAGAAAATTGACAGTGTGGTAGACGAAGAGGATATCGCCGGACTGGTTGCCCAGTGGACGGGCATACCTGTTTCCCGGATGATGGAAACGGAAACTGATAAACTGGTTCACATGGAGGAAAGGATTCACCAGAGGATAGTGGACCAGGAAGAGGCAGTGGCTGCTGTCTCCGAGGCCATCAAGCGAGGCCGAGCTGGGCTCAAGGACCCCAAACGTCCTATTGGCAGCTTCGTCTTCCTTGGCCCTACCGGCGTGGGGAAAACCGAGCTGGCTCGCGCTTTAGCTGAGTTCCTCTTCGACGATGAAGAGACCATGGTAAGGCTTGACATGTCAGAATATATGGAAAAGCACACCGTATCCCGTCTTATCGGGTCGCCGCCGGGATACGTGGGCTATGAAGAGGGAGGCCAATTGACCGAGGCAGTGCGCCGCCGTCCCTACCGGGTCATCCTGTTCGACGAGGTAGAAAAGGCTCATTCCGACGTCCTCAACATACTATTGCAGCTGCTGGAGGACGGCAGGCTTACCGATGGGCATGGCCGGACTGTGGATTTCAAAAACACAGTGGTAATTATGACCAGTAACCTGGGCACTGAGGAATTCCAACGTGGGGGAATCGGTTTTCTCCGTAAAGAGGAAGGCGACGAACAAAAAATGAGGACCGATATGGAAAGCGCCTTAAAGCAAAAATTGCGCCCCGAGTTGCTCAACAGGATAGACGATGTCATTATATTCCACCCTCTGACTGAAGAGAATTTGAAGAGCATCGTCGACCTGCTTATCCATGAAGTAGAACGGAGGTTGGCTGAGCGGAGTATTAAGCTTGAAGTCAATGAGGAAGCCAAAGATTGGTTAGCTAAGAAAGGCTACGATCCTGTATACGGAGCCCGCCCCTTACGCCGGGCTATTCAAAGGTATGTAGAAAATCCCATATCGACAAAGATACTGCAGGGCGAGTTCAAAGAAGGAGACACTATAGCTATTGGCATGGAGAAAGATAACCTGAGTTTCGCTGCTCTGGAAACTGTTAAGGCGAAAAGGAAAACAAAAGCAAAACATTAGTAAACTCCGATTAAATCGGAGTTTACTCACTCCCTCCATAACCTTTTCTCGTTGCCACCTGAGCTCTCAGGCTCCTGTCGTCCCCTTTGACGCCTGTGAATAAAGCTGGTAAGCTAAGCTCCGACGCATCGGAGAAAGGAGACCTCAATATGCCCGCTAAAGTGGATATGGATAAAATCGTCTCACTGTGTAAGCGGAGGGGGCTTATTTTTCCCAGCAGCGAAATATATGGCGGTTTAGCTAGCTGCTGGGATTATGGCCCTATGGGGGTGGAGCTTAAGCGCAATGTTAGAGACGCCTGGTGGAAGTCAATAGTCCATGAGCGGGCTGATGTAGTAGGTCTGGACACGTCAATCATGATGCACCCCGGGATCTGGGCAGCTAGCGGTCACATTGATAGCTTCACAGACCCATTGGTGGAATGTAAATCTTGCCACCTGAGGTGGCGCGCTACCGAAATAGAGGACAAGAAATGTCCCAAATGCGGAGGTGAGTTAACCGAGCCTCGCATGTTCAACCTGATGTTTAAGACTTCTATGGGTCCTGTGGAGGAGGAGGCAAGCACAATCTACCTCCGCCCCGAAACTGCCCAGGGCATATTCGTTAACTTTGATAATGTAATCACCACTTCTAGGAAAAAGTTGCCTTTGGGCATCGCCCAGATAGGCAAGTCCTTCCGCAATGAAATCACCCCCGGCAATTTCATATTCAGGACCAGGGAGTTTGAGCACATGGAGCTGGAGTACTTCGTTAGGCCCGGGACCGATGAAAAGTGGCTCGATTACTGGGTCAAGGAAAGGTTTGACTGGTACCTCAAACTGGGTATCAGGAAGGAAAATCTTCGCCTGCGCCAGCACGGCAAAGATGAGCTGGCCCACTATGCCCGGGACTGCCATGACATCGAGTATCTCTTTCCTATGGGCTGGTCGGAGCTGGAGGGTATAGCCAACCGGGGCGATTTTGACCTTATTCAGCATGCCAAATGCAGCGGCAGAGAGCTCGGCTATTATGATGCTGAGGCCGGTGAGAAGTACGTTCCCTACGTTATTGAGCCTTCGGCTGGCGTCGACCGCTCTGTCCTGGCTTTCCTCATCGATGCCTATGATGAAGAGGAAGTCGAAGGAGAAAAGAGAACACTTCTCCACCTCCACCGTTCTCTGGCTCCTATCAAAGTAGCTGTTCTGCCCTTAAGCAGGAATGAAAAATTAACCCCTCTGGCTAAAGAGGTTTTCAACAAACTGTGTCCGAATTTTGTGACCGATTACGATGATTCTCAAAGCATAGGGCGGAGGTACAGGCGTCAGGACGAAATCGGCACCCCGTTCTGCGTTACCATAGATTTTGAGTCTCTAGAAGATAAGCAGGTTACCATTCGGGAAAGGGACAGCCTGGCGCAAATTCGGGTGCCCGTAGAGGAACTAGGTAAAATCTTAGAAGCCAAACTCAAAGGAGAGGCTTTCGACGCTTCGCCCCTATGGGCCACCAGAGAGAAGTAAGAATTCTGCACTTTTCTGTGCCTTATCTACAGTACATGCCTATAGAGTAAGTATAGAAAATAGGTATAAAAATAGATGTTCGACGAAGAAAGAACAAGATAATGAAAATACCCATCTACCAAGTTGATGCCTTTACCTCTGAAGTCTTCTCGGGTAATCCGGCCGCTGTTTGCATACTGCATTCGTGGATCGGCGATAACATGCTTCAGTCCATCGCTGCTGAGAATAACTTGTCAGAGACCGCCTTCCTCGTTCGCAATGATGACGGGTTTGACCTCCGATGGTTCACTCCGACGATTGAAGTCGAGCTTTGCGGGCACGCAACACTGGCGAGCGCTTTTGTCCTGTTCACCTGCCGAGACTGGGCGGAAGAGGAAATCCGTTTCCGTACGCGGAAAAGCGGACAACTCATCGTTGGTAAACGCAACGGTCTCCTTGAGATGGATTTTCCCTCCAGACCTGCCCATAGCATGATCTCGCCGTCTGGCCTGAAGGAGGCACTCGATGTGACACCAATTGCAATACTGAACTCCGTCGAAGATTTACTTGTGGTACTGGAGAGCGAGGAGGCTGTTCGGGAACTTCAGCCCGATTTTTCTGCGCTCGAGCGGGTTGAGTGTCGTGGCATCATCGTGACATCCAAGGGGAGTAGGAGCGACTTCGTCTCAAGGTTCTTCGCTCCCCGGCTTGGGATACCGGAGGATCCAGTGACAGGTTCTGCGCATTGTGTTTTGGTTCCATACTGGTCGAGCGAACTCCACAAGAAGAATCTACATGCGTTTCAGATATCGAGGCGCGGTGGCGAGTTGTTCTGCATCCATGCCGGAGATCGAGTAAAGATTTCCGGTAAGGCAGTACTCTATTTGGAAGGCGTGATAACCATATGAAACGTCGAACAAGCGCATGCGCCGGACGTGCAAGAGCGCGCCGGTGATGCTTGACATTATGTGAGGTAAAAACATGCCACTTTTCGAAGATGTGATTCTTACCGATTCAATAGAAATCAAAACAACGCCGGAACAAATTTTCAACTATTTGACTGGTATTGTTGATGATGACAGTTATAAAGCATGGCACAATGCAGACCATGTAAGTTTCCGGTGGCTGAAAGGCCAACCGTGGGTAGTAGGGTCGGTAATGTATGCCGAAGAATACCTTCATGGAAAACTGCATAAGCTTGAATTCAAAGTTACAAAAATAGTGCCGAACAGGCACATAGAATACATACCGACATCACGATTTATGAGAAGATTTTTCCCCAAGAATGAATTCATCATTGAGCAAAAAGGAGATACCTGCCTTTTCATCGCATCAGGAACTTTTCGTGTGGGTTGGATTGTTAAAACATTCTTCAAGAAGGCTATTGAGAATGGCTTGTCAAGCACCAGAAAACACATGAAAGAAGAAGGCGAAAACCTGAAAAGGATACTTGAATCGTAATACAGTACATGCCTATAGAATAAGTATAGAAAGTAGGTATAAAAATAGATGTTGGGAGTCGTCAGCAATAAATGGTGATTAGTTCAAAGATACGTATTTGCACAAAAGAAGATACCCAGGTTTTAGTAGAGACTATCCGAAGGTCATTCCAGGATGTTGCAGAGCGCTTTGGCTTGACCCAAGAGAATGCCCCTAGCCATCCATCAAATTGCACAGTGGACTGGATTCGAAGACATATGGAACGTGGTGTTACCTATTTCGCCATGGAAAATAAAAACCATGTTGTAGGGTGTGTTGCTCTTGAACAGGCAAATTCGGAGGTATGTTATCTAGAACGCCTCGCGGTGCTTCCCGACCAAAGGAGACGTGGATTTGGGAAAGCCTTGGTTAAACATGCGTTGTCAGAAGCAAAACTTTTTGGAGTCCATAGTGTGAGTATAGGAATCATTGCCGAGCAAACTGAACTGAAGAACTGGTACACGGGGCTCGGATTCGTTGAGGGAGAGAGCAAGGAATTTCCGCATTTACCTTTCCTCGTTACCTTCATGTCATACGGCATAAAGAAAACCTGCCAACAATGTCCTCCACAGGACGGGGCAGGGCCATGCCGGTTAGACGAAACGTTAGACCAAAACATAATAGATTGAGAGGAATAGCGATGAAGCGCTCAACATTAGAGTTGCTATGTTGTCCTAGTTGTCAAACTGAACTCACACTTCGCGATGAATCAGGTAATACAAGTGGGAATGAGGGGGAGTTGTTTTGCTCACACTGTGAAAGAAGCTATATCATTAAAAACGGCATTGTGCACTTTATCGATTTGCAGGAACTGGAGGGTCTTAACCAGCGTTTCGCTCGATTCTATAATAGATGGTCACGCTTCGAAACAATTTTTGATAGGTTATCGTTTTTGCCTATGGGTGGAGAACGCAAGGCACGCACAGAGATTTTACAAAGATTGGAACTGAACAACGGACGAGTCCTGGAGGTTTCGATAGGGTCTGGTGGTAATCTTCCTTACCTGTTTGGGTCTCCAAAAGTGGGTGACATATATGGCCTGGACATCTCGGCGGCGCAGCTAACTAACTGTCGCAGGTTGGTCACAAGCCGAGGATGGCCAGTAGAGCTTTTCCTGGGGATGGCAGAAAAGTTGCCTTTTAAATCAGACTCATTTGATAGTGTTTTTCACATTGGTGGTATCAACTTTTTTTCTGAAAAGACGAAGGCCATTGATGAGATGATCCGTGTTGCCCGACCGGGAAGTAAAATAGTAATTGCTGATGAATCAGAACAGGTCGCCCGAACGATGGCTCGTTTCTTTCGTTTGTCGAGTTCAACTCAGGATAATAAAGTAGATACCTCAATTCCTGTTCATTTAGTTCCAGAAACAATGAAAGAGGTACGTGTAGACGGTATTTGGAAAACGCATGGTCGGTATCACGGATATTGTCTGGAATTCAGAAAACCGGGATAAATAGGTAGTTAGATCAGTTCTACCGGATTAACTTGAACTCGTTAACGTCCACCAAGCCTAAATCGGTCAGCCTGAGTTCGGGAATCACAGGCAAGGCCAGGAAGGAAAGGATAGCAAATGGAGATGGGGGCAAGTTGCCCAGGTTGGCGGCAGTCCTCTCTACTATTTCATGCTGGGATACGACTACGTCTAGCGGCTCAGGGGAAAGCAAGCCGGCGATGGGCAAGGGCAAAGAAGCGAGAATTTCCAGGTTGGCGCAAACAACCAGCCCGCCTTGCAATCTATTAATTTCCTCAATTGCCTTGAGGATGTCGAAGTCATTGGTACCCACCGCTATTATATTGTGAGAGTCGTGAGCCACTGACGAGGCTAATGCCCCCTTCTTCAAGCCGAATCCCTTTACTAAGCCTACTCCGATATTGCCCCTAGCCTTGTGTCTTTCCACCACCACCAGCTTCAGAATATCTCTTCCCACGTCAGGCATCACTGCTCCATCTACAACTTTCATCTTTTCCATTGCCTTCCTGGTAACTATCTGCCCGGGGGTGATTTCGATAACTGGGTAGGTCTCATCGACAGCGGCTATTTTCAGCGATTTCCCCATAATAGGCTTAATGCGCACCGTATCTCTTAGCTCCAGAGTAACAGGGGGCAAGGTGAACAAGGGCTTGCCTTGCCTTGCCACCAGCTTCCCTCGGTAGAACACCATGTCTATTTCTAATTTAGCCAGGTCGGTGATGGTTATAAGATCTGCTATATAACCCGGGCCAATGCCCCCTCTATCATAAAGTCTAAAATACTCAGTAGCGTTAATCGTTGCCATCTGAATTGCGCGAATTGGCTCCAGACCTCGGCTAATAGCCTTTCGTACCACGGAGTCAATATCGCCTTCCCAAAGTAAATCAGAGCAACTAAGGTCATCCACCACAAAGAAGCATCTTTTATAAGTATTATCGGTAACCAGAGGCAAAAGGGCGTCCAAATTCTTCTCTGAAGAGCCCTCTCGAATCATGAGGTACATACCCCGGCGCAACTTCTCCTTTCCTTCTTCCAGAGTAGTTGACTCGTGGTCAGAAAGCATGCCAGCAGATAAATAGGCATTCAGCTCCTTGCCAGCGAGTCCTGGAGCGTGCCCATCGATAACCTTGCCCTTAGAGGCGTCGATCTTTTGCAGAACTTCTTCATCCCCACTGACTACACCCGGAAAGTTCATCATCTCTCCCAGGCCGATTATCTTAGGGTGAGCTAGAATTTTCCTTACTTCCCTAGAGCTGATTTGGGCGCCTGATGTCTCCAGGTGGGTTGCTGGCACGCATGACGGGGCCATGAATAGCATATCCAGCGGGAGCTTTCGCGCCAGATCCGTAACGAACTTTATTCCTTCAGATCCACAAACGTTGGCAATTTCATGTAAGTCAGTGACCACGGCCAGGGTGCCTCTGGGGACCACGGCCTGAGCATATCTTGCCGGGTGAAGCATAGAGCTTTCTATATGCGTATGTCCGTTTATCAGTCCGGGAGCTAAAAACTTGCCCTGTAAATCGATAATTTCCCTGGCTTTATCATAATCCCCTACCCCGGCAATCTTATCGCCATATATAGCCACGTCGGCTTGCTCTATTTCTCCAATAAAAGTATTTACTATGCGGGCATTTTTCAGGAGCAAATCGGCCGGTATTTCCCCTCTGGCCACAGAAATAAGCTCCTTTAAATTCATTTCCTAATCCTCCAGGGTATAAATATCGGGCAAATTGCGGAACTTCTGATCGCAGTCCAGTCCGTATCCCACGATAAATTTATTGGGCACGGTGAAGCCACGGTAGTCAATGGGCACCGGAACCCTGCGCCGAGACGGCTTGTCTGTTAGAGTACAGAGCTTCAGCGAAGCGGGCTGTTTCTTCTTTAAGTAATCGAGCAAAAAAGAGATGGTGATTCCAGTATCCACGATATCCTCAATCACCAGAACATCTCTGCCTTTTACAGAAGTCTTGACCCCCTGAACTACTCTCACTTTGCCCGAACTTTCCCTGGCAGTGCCGTAGCTGGAAAGCCTGATAAAATCGAGCTCCAGGGGTAAATCTAGCTGGCGTATGAGGTCAGCCATAAACACAAAAGACCCTTTAAGGACGCCAATGAGCAACGGCTGCTTATCTTGATAATCCCTCTTGATTTCACAAGTCAGCCTGTCTATAGCCTTAGCTATCTCGTCACGGCTGATAAGAATCTTGAGTTGCGGCTCAAAGACCATTAAATCGTTTCCAAACCAGTTACTATGATATCATAATTGCATCTGGTTACGGATGCTGGACTTTTTCTGCGCCCTGTTTTATACTTAAAGCAGGGAATTAAGATGCGTTCCAGCCTTATCGGGAAGATTGAAAAAGCCAAAAGATATGCTAAGGAACCAGACCGTGTCACTTTCTCAGGTTTAACCGCTGTCTTCCATGGTGAAAACGACGACCACAAGCTAAGTTATTCCAATGGGAAATGGCATTGTACTTGCCATTTCTTTTCTCAATGGGAGACATGTAGCCATATCATGGCGCTCCAGCAAATTCTGGGTAAGATGTTACCCAAGGAAGCCCTCGCATCTTCTATGGAAAATCAGCCCCTCGAGAAATAATCTAACGCTTCTGCCACGACAAACAGAGAGCCGGTAACGCAAATAATATCTGTCCTGTCTGCCAGGGACAAAGCACGGGATATAGCTTCGGCTACAGTCTCTCTAATTTCAGGCTCAATGCCTCGTTTGCCGAACTCGGCAGCCAGGGTTGAAAGGGGAGCAGCGCGAGAATGTGGTGTCTGTGTGACTATAACTTGTGAGGAGAGGGGTACCAGCTCATTTACTATTCCCGGTATGTCTTTGTCACAGGATGTCCCAAAAACAAGAAAAATGCGCTTATAACTGAAGTATGATTTGATATTGCCTACCAACACTTTCATTGACGCTACATTATGGGCCCCATCAACCAACACCGTGGGGTTCTGCTGTAGGATATGGAATCGGCCAAGCCATTTTACTCGGGCAAGCCCTTGAGCAATATCGGCGGCTGAGATGGCAAAGCCCGCGGAAGCCAATATCTCTAGAACAGCTACGGCGGCGGCGGCATTCTCAAGCTGGAAATCGCCTAGAAGAGGAATGCTAACCTGGTAGTTACTTGTTCTACCCTCAATCACCAGCGATTGATGATGGAGGTCACCGCCTGTCTTATGCCAGATGATATCCTTGCCTACCTGAACCACCTGCGCTTCCTTCTCACGACAAATATAGCTGATTACCGAGGCTGCCTCTTCCGGCTGGGGGGAAAGCACCACCCAGCAGCCAGGCTTGATAATGCCTGCTTTCTCTCGAGCTATCTCATCCAGCCTATTGCCCAGAATCTGAGTATGGTCCAGGCTTATAGGGGTGATAATACAGACTAGAGGCTTGGTCACATTGGTAGCATCAAGCCTGCCACCCAGACCTACCTCCAATACTTGAAAGTCCACCCGCTTTTTCTCGAAGTAAGCAAATGCCAGCGCGGTCAAAGCCTCAAAATAGGTCAGTTGCCTAAAGGTAGCGTCTTGCTTCATGGATTCGATAAAGGGCTTGACTTCCGCCATAGCCGCTGCAAACTCAGCTTCAGAAATCAAATTGCCATCCACGCTAATACGCTCCCGTAGAGTATGAAAGTGAGGGGAGGTATATAGCCCTGTTTTATAACCTGAATCGCTCAAGACCTGCGCGATCATAGCCGCCACACTCCCTTTCCCCTTGGTGCCTGCGATGTGAATAGTCCTGGCTGCCAGCTGAGGATTGCCCATACGGTTCAGCAGCTCTTCTACGTGCCTTAAACTATAACCAGGCTGGGCATAAGATATGCCCGGAATCTGTTCATAATTAACAAAACTATTGAGATAATCTTCTGCCTGGCTGTAATTCAATTCC
>Ga0068714_10004022_pt1 | contig 16857 bp, 13 predicted proteins | sample MTBNYHSulfiMetaG_FD_62988 | JGI IMG/M metagenome (GOLD analysis project Ga0068714, IMG submission 62988) | Enrichment culture microbial communities from rom New York Harbor, USA that are MTBE-degrading - MTBE-NYH (New York Harbor Sulfidogenic)... | ecosystem: Environmental > Aquatic > Marine >...
AAGGGTCACCTCCCTGCCGGCCTCCTCCCGGATCGAGGTCATGGGCTCCACGACCTTGTCCTTGACCTCCGGCGGCACCCAGACGACTTTGAAGAACTCATCGGTGTCCAGGGTGTCGAAAAAAACCACTGCATTCACGATGTAGAGGTTCTCGATCTCGCTGATCAGGATCGTGGCGATCTTCTTGCCGTGGGCCCGGATGCTGCCCTGGTGCTTGTACCAGGCGTCCGTCACCCCCAAGCGGTGCAGCACTTCGACCAGCAAGGTCCCAACAGTGTGGAAGGCTTCATCAGCGGAGGCAAAGCGCCTCTTCTCCACCACCAGCTGCACCGCGGCGGTCGACCCGGGCTGGGCGAACACCAGGGTGCGCTGGCCGGTCAGAATGACGTGCTCGAGGGTGGGCACGTCGCTCTTGATCTCGTTGATCAGGTTGGCGAAGTTGGTCAGGGTGATGATCGCCCGGGCGCCGCAGTCGTTCAGGATGTGCGTGATCTCCCGACCCTTGTACATGGTGTTGAAGGGGACCGCCACCGCGGCCAGCTTCTGGATCCCGAAGAACGAGTAGACGAACTCCGGGATGTTCGGGAGCATGATGGCCACCCGGTCACCCCGGCCGATGCCCAGGCTCTTCAGGCCGTTGGCCACCTTGTTGGCGTACTCCTCGAGCTCGCGGTAGGTGATGGCGGCGCCTTCGAACAGGAGTGCCTCTTTCTTCTTGTACTTCCGGGCCGCATCCTCGAGAATCCGCCCGAGTGAGCGCACCTCAGCCATCCGAACCCTCCCTCCGCTCACCGGCCGGCGGCGCACTTGCCGGGGGCGCCCCTGCGTCCTCCCGGCCGATCAGGCGGACGTCCTCGAAGCCCTCGCGCAGCTCCTTCTTGAGCACCTTGCCGGTGGCGCTCTTGGGCAGGCTGTCGCGGAACTCCAAGACCCGCGGCACCTTGTAGGGGGCGAGGTGGGCGGTGCAGAACTCCACGATCTCGGCCTCGCTCAGGGCCTGCCCTTCGGCGGGGACGATGAAGGCCTTGACCTCCTCGTCGCCCCGCTTGTCCGGGACCCCGATCACGGCGGCGTCCGCGATGTTGGGGTGGCCGAACAGCACCTCCTCGATCTCCCGGGGGGAGATGTTCATCCCGCCGCGGATGATCAGGTCCTTCTTGCGGTCGGTAATGAAGAAGCAGCCGTCGGCGTCTCGATAGCCCAGGTCGCCGGTGTACAGCCAGCCCTCGCGGATGGCCTCCGCCGTGGCCTCGGGGTTGTTCCAGTAGCCCCTGCAGATGACCCCCCCCTTGATCACGATCTCCCCCAGCTCACCATTCCCGACCTCCCGGCCCTGGTCGTCGACGACCTTCATCTCCACCCCCGGGGCGGCGGCCCCGATCGAGCCGGCCTTGAAGCCCTCGCCGGATCGGTTGAGGCTCACCGAAGAGGTGGTCTCGGTCAGCCCGTAGCCCTCGGCGATGCGGGTCTCGAAGACCCGCTCGAACTCGGTCAGGACCTTCATGGGCAGGGGGGCACCCCCGGAGACGCACTGCCTCAAGGTCTTGGGCATCTCGGTCTTGCGGGCCCGGGCCAGGGTGAGCAGGTGCATGTACATCGACGGGATCGCGATCAGGATGGTGGCTTTGACCTCCCGGATGTTGTTGAGCAGGTTCACCGGGCTGTACTGGGGGATCAGGGAGAAGGTAGAGCCGAAGTACACCGAAGACACCAGGCCGTTGGACAGCCCGTACACGTGGTACAGGGGCAGGACCCCGACCACCCGGTCGCTGTCGTTCAAGGGCAGGATCTTGGCGACGTTGTCGCTGTTCTGGCTGTAGAAGTTGCGGTGCGTCAGGACCACCCCCTTGGGGCTGCCCGTTGTGCCCGAGGTGTACAGCAGCACCGCCGGGTCGTCCGGCTCGGTCTTTTCCGCCTGGAAGCTCCGGGAGGCCGCGGCGATCAGCTCCGAAAGCTGCACGGTGCCGACCGGCTGGGCGCCCCTGCGGCCGGTCCTGGGGCTCAGGGCCACGTCGATCTCGTGCTTCTTGGCTTCGTCGCGGTCGATCTTGACGTCCGCCCCCGCCAGGATCCCCTTGCGCCGGACCCCCTGGATGACCACGGTGTCCGGCAGGGTCTCGCTGGAGAGCATGTACTTGCCAGCGATCCTGCCCTCGGCCAGGGCCGAGGGGTAGGCCAGGAGGTCGGCGATGTCCCCTGCGGGGTTGAACAGAATCCGCCAGGTCTCCGCCATCAACTTCCCGAGCGCAGGAACCGGTCGGGCTCGTCGAAGAAGCGCTCCTGGATCGCCTCCGAGGGCCGGCGGGTCAGCTTGCTCACGACGATGTAGACGATCAGATTGACGATCAGGGTCGGCATGACCGGATGGAGGTTGAACAAGAGGACCCTCCTGCCACCGACGGTGATCAGGAGCCCCAGCACCAGGTAGATGACCCCGGTCAGGGTGCCGGCGATGGCCCCCTGGCGGGTGCCCCGCTTCCAGAGAAGGCCCCCCACCAGAGCGGGTGCCCACTGGGCGAACCCCGGGATCGACACGTCGGTCAGGTACAGGGCCATGGCCTGGGCGTTCCAGACCGAGAAGCCCAGGCTCAGGATGATGATCCCGATGACCGACCAGCGCGCCCAGGTCATGATCTGCCGGTCGCTCGCTTCGGGCTTGAACAAACCCTGAACCAGGTCCCGGGCCACGATCACGCTCGAGGTCATGAGCTGAACCGCCGCCGTGGAGACCGCGGCCGCGACCACCCCGATCACGACGAACAGTCCGAACCAGGCCGGCAGGTTCTCGGTGATGATCGTCTGCACGATCCGGTCGGCTTCCAGCGCCCCGGTCACCCCGGGTTTCACGACCGGAGCAACGATGGAGCCCCAAATGAAGGGGATGACGTAGAAGAACAGCCCGCCGAACACGAAGATCAGCAGAGGGAACCACTTGAACAGCCGCTTGTCCCTGGCGGTCATGACCCCGATGGCGATGTGGGGCCAGCTGAAGGCGATCAGTCCCACCACGAAGGTCCCGCCGATCAGCACCGCGGTGTACTCCCCGAGCGGTCCGGGGATCGACAGCTGCTCGGGGTTGTTCTGCATCAGCCAGCGCCCGGCCCCGGCCAGCCCCGCCGGAAGCACTCCCCGGACCACCCAGATCAAGGAGCCGAGCAGGGCCGTGACGTACACGACGCCGAGGAAGATGTTGACCCAGGCCACGATGCGCATGCCGCCGAGGAGCACGATCACGATCAGGAGCACCGCGGCGTACAGCGCTCCCCAGATGGCGGGCAGGCCGGTCAGAGCCTGGAACCCGACCCCGACCCCCAGGGGCTGGATGCCCACGTAGGGAACGATGAAGGCCAGGATGCTCACCGACAGGATCAGCCTCAGGGCCTTGGATTCGTAGCGCTCCGCGAGGACCTCCACCGGGGAGAGGTAGCCGTTGATCCGGGAAATGGCCCACAGCCGCGGCCCGAGGAACATGTACAGGGCCGCGAAGCCCGCCACCGAGCCCCAGATGAAGAACACGTACCCGGGGCCGTGGCGGTACAGGATGCCGGGGAAGCCGTAGAAGGTCCAGGCCGAAGACACCGCAAACAGCACGAAGAAGAACATCACCACCACGCCGATGGTGCGTCCCCCCAGCATGTAGTCTTCCGCGGTCTTGGCGGACACCTTGTACCCGTAGGCGGCCATCAGAATCACGATGAGCCCGAAGGCTCCGAGGGCGATGAATACCATCCGGGACCTCCTCAGCGGTACGGCCAGAATTTGAAGAAATAGATCAGATACGAGACGAGCCACACGATCACGAACAGGGCCCCGACCAGCAGAGGCATCGTCACGAAACCGAACAGCAGGATCTTGATCTCCAGCAGCCCCGCGGCGATCACGGCTATAACGCCGACGATGGAAGCAAGCAGTACCAGGAGATAGATCCTGCCGGGCCTGTGTTCCCAGATCTCACGCATTGACCACCCCCGGACGGAAGAAGTGTAGGTTCGGCCAGCCTACAACCGCTGCCCGGTGCTGTCAAGCATTTTCTTACAGCTCCTGCATCTTCCTGCCCGTTCCCCCTGCCGATCGGCCTGCTTCGATCATGGACCCCCAAGAGGGCCTTCCGGATGCCCGTGCCGCGGGTCGCCGGGAGGTGTGAGAGCTGTTCGCCGCAGCTGGCGCCTACTCGCCGTCGGTGAGCACCCCGGTCTGCAGGCTGTACAGCTCCCGGTACAGCCCGGGTTGCTCCATCAGCTCGCGGTGCGGGCCCCGCTGCACGATGCCCTCCTCCGTGAGCACGACGATCTCGTCTGCGTTGCGGATCGTGGACAGGCGGTGGGCGATGATCAGAGTGGTCCTGCCCCGAATCAGCTCCCGAAGAGCGGCCTGGATGAGCTGCTCGGTGTGGGTGTCCAGGGAGCTGGTTGCCTCGTCCAGGATCAGGATCCGCGGGTCCTTCAGGAAGGCCCGGGCGATGGACAGGCGCTGCTTCTGGCCCCCCGAGAGCTTGACTCCCTTCTCGCCGATGTGGGTCTCGTAGCCCGAAGGAAGCTCCAGGATGAACTCCGCGGCCCCGGCACGGCGCGCCGCGGCGCGGATCTCCTCGTCCCCGGCCCCGGGCTTCCCGTAGGCGATGTTGTCCCGAACGCTCCCCGTGAACAGGAATACGTCCTGCTGGACGGTTCCCACCGCCTCGCGAAGGGAGCGAATCGTGAGCCTTCGCACGTCGTGCCCGTCGATGCGCACGACGCCCTGCTCGGGCTCGTAGAAGCGGGGAATCAGGTTGCAGAAGGTGGTCTTGCCGGCCCCGGAAGGCCCGACCAGGGCCACCACCCTGCCCGGCTCGATCGACAGGTTCAGGTCCCGCAGGACGTGGCGCCGGCCGTCGTAGCTGAAGGTGACGCCCTGGAACTCGATCCGCCCCTGCGCGCCGGCCAGCTCCACCGCGCCCGGGGCATCCCGGATCTCCGGCTTTTCGTCCAGGATCTCCCCGAAGCGCCGCAGGCCCGCAGCCATGCGCTGAACCTGCTCCACCGTCCGGCTCAGGCGCTCGATCGGCTCCAGGTAGATCCCGACGTAGAACAGGAAGGCCACCAGGGCACCGAGGCTCATGCGTCCGCGGATGACGAAAATCCCCCCGGCCACGATGATCACCAGGCGCGACACGTCCCGCATCAGGTCGACGCCGCCGAAGAACCAGCCGAGGCTCCGGAGCACCGAGCGCCAGGACCGGTAGTGCTGCTCGTTCAGGCGGTCGAAGTTCTCCCTTTCGTGGGCTTCCCGGGTGAATGACTGCATCACCCGGATTCCCGAGAGGATGTTCTCGACCCGCGCGTTGATCCCCGCCACGGCGTCGTTGATCCGCTCGAAGCCCTGGCGGATCCGTCCCCCGAGCAGGCCGGAGTAGGCGGCCATCAGAGGCACCGGAGCCAGACAGATCAGGGCCAGCTCCCAGTTCAGACTGAACATGACCGCGTAGGAGCCGACCAGCATCGTGGCCGCCAGGAAGATGTCCTCGGGGGCGTGATTGACCGCATCGGTGACCCGGCCGATGTCGTTGATCATCCGGGACATGAGCTCCCCGGTCTGGCGATTGTCGAAAAAGCGGAAGGGAAGCGTCTGCAGGTGGTAGAACAGGTCCCGGCGCATGTCCCGCTCGATCTTGACGGCGAAGAGGTGCCCGACGTAGAGGGTGTAGTAGTTGCAGCCGTACTTTGCCAGGATCATGGCGGCGATGACCGCCCCAATGCGCAGAATCGCCCCGAGCTCCCCGGCCGGTATCAGGGAGTCGATCATGGTCTTCAGGAGGTAAGGCACCGCGATCGTGAGTGCCGACAGCAGGGCCACGGCAAGGAGATCGCTCGCCAGCAGGTGCCAGTAGGGTCGGTAGTACGGCACGACCCGGCGCAGCCAGCTCGCCGGCTGGCCGCCCGGCTCGGGACTCCCGGATTCAGATCTCAAGGTTCGGCATCCCCCTGGTGTCGAGAACTACCCCCTGGCAGCCCCCATGTCAAGAGGGCGACGCTCCCGGTGTCCCTCCGGCTGGACAGCGATCGGGTCTGCCCGACCCGGAACATTTGCCTTTTGTCGTGACCGTTTCGGGCTACACTTCGCGCAAGCCAGGGCATCGGCGGTTGCGCCCTGGGTGCGCTTCAGTCCTCCACCTGGGCCTGGTAGATGTTGTCGTCCTTGCCGATGATGTCGTGTTCGAAGATGTCCTCGTTGGACTGCTCCTGGGAGACGTACTGCCAGGTCTTCCAGCCCCCGGACAGGTTGAACACCTCGCCGAAGCCGTGCTGCATCAGGATCCGGCAGCCCACGTACGCCCGCAGGCCCACCCCGCAGTAGACTACGATCCTCCCCTCCCGGGGCAGGTCGCCGAGGCGCTCCCGCAGGCTGTTGAGGGGGATGTTCACCGCCCCTTCGATGTGCCCTGCCTCGAACTCGCTGGGCTCTCGCACGTCCAGCAGCAGCGTGCCGCCGGCATCCCGTCCCTCGAGATCGTACCACTGCACGGGTTTGACCAGGCCCTGGAGGATGTTCTCGGCCACGAAACCCGCGATGTTGACCGGATCCTTGGCGGACGAATACGGGGGAGCGTAGGCGTGCTCCACCTCTTCCAGGTCGTACACGGTCCCGCCCCGCTTGAGGAGCGCGGCAATCACGTCGATACGCTTGTCCACGCCCTGGAAGCCCACGATCTGGGCCCCGAAGAGCTTGCCGTCCTTCGGGCTGAACACGATCTTGAGGCTGGTCGGCTGGGCGTCCGGGTAGTAGCCGGCGTGGGAAGCCGAGTGGGTGATGGAGGAGAGGTAGGGGACTCCCTCCGCCCGGAGCACCTTCTCCGAAAGCCCGGTGGAAGCCACGGTCAGGTCGAAGACCTGGGCGATGGCAGTGGCGATCGAGCCCTGGTAGGTTCGGACATTCCCCCGGGCGATGTTGTCGGCCACCACCCGCCCCTGCTTGTTGGCCGGACCGGCCAGGTAGACCGTCATGGCCCGGCCGATGATCGGGTTCGGGAACTCGATGGCGTCCCCGAGGGCGTAGATGTCCGGGTCGGAGCTCTGGAGGTACCCGTTTACCGTGATCCCTCCGCGGCTGCCGATCTCCAGGCCCGCCTCCCGGGCCAGGACCGCGTCCGGGCGCACCCCGATCCCGAGAATCACCAGGTCCACCAGGAGGGTCTTGCCGCCGGACAGCACGGCGGCGATCCGTCCCTTCCGGCCCTCGAAGGCGCTCACGGCCTCCTTGAGGTAGAACTCCACGTTCTTGGTCTTTAGATGCTGGTGCACTTCCGCGGCCATCTCGAAGTCCAGGGGGGTCATGACCTGCTCGGCCATTTCCACGATCGTGACCCGAAGGCCGAGGCGGTGAAGATTCTCCGCCATCTCGAGGCCTATGAACCCGGCCCCGACGATCAGGGCGTGGCGCGGCCTGCTCTTGTGGATGTGTTCCTTGATCCGGTCGGTGTCCGGTACGTTGCGTACCGTGAAGATCCCCGGGAGATCGATGCCCGGGATCGGCGGTTTGACCGGCTCGGCGCCGGGGGAGAGCACCAGCTTGTCGTAGCCTTCCGTGTAGGTCTCGCCGCTTTCCAGGTTCCGGACCTCCACGCGCTTGTTCTGCCGGTCGATTCGGGTGACCTCCGAGCGGGTCCGGATGTCGATCCGAAAGCGCCTGCCGAACCCCTCCGGGGTCTGGACGAACAGGCGGTCCCGGTTCTCGATGACCCCGCCGATGAAGTACGGCAAGCCGCAGTTGGCATAGGAGATATAGCGGCCTCGTTCGAAGAGTAGGATCTCCGCCCCCTCGTCCATGCGGCGCAGGCGGGCCGCCGTGGTTGCCCCGCCGGCCACGCCGCCGACGATCAGGATCTTGGCCATGGATGACTCCTTAGTGCGGATCGAACGCATCGATTCGGCGTAGATCATCAGCGTTTCTTGCCTCCTCGTCAAGGCAAATCGCCTGCCCTGCCGAATCGCCTGCCCACATCGCCTGCCCATGGCCCGGGTGCGATGTCAGGCGGGGCAGCAGTGGCTTCTCCCCCGCTTCCTGCGGGGGTATACTGAGGAGGTCATGTTCCCGGTATTCCGACAGGACGAACCGGGCGGCCCCGAGCGGCCCGACGGGTCCGGGCAGCCGGGCCCGGGCGGCGGGCCCGGAGATGCCGGCTCCCCGGAGTGGCTGGAGGATCTCCTGGCCTCCCGCCGGGACACGGAGCCCGAGGCGGAGCGCAACCTCTACTGTTTCGTCTGCGGTGAAATCGTGACCTCCGTACACAGCCGCATTTCGATCCAGGGCTCTTTCGAGCACACCTGCACCAACCCGGGGGGGTACCTCTACACGATCGGCTGTTTCAGAGAAGCCGAGGGGTGTGCGCAGGCAGGGGAGCTCACCGAGGCCTTCACCTGGTTCCCGGGTTTCGCCTGGCGTTACGCCTTCTGCGGCAGCTGCGGGGTTCACCTGGGCTGGGTCTACGAAGCCACGAGAGACTCTCCCGAGCGCTTCTTCGGACTGATCCTGAAGCGCCTGGTCGCGGGTCGCGAGGGCTTCCCATCGACTTCCTGACCCCGCGAGACCCCTACACGCTCAGCACCTCGTATCCCAGGTACTTCTCCAGGGCCTCACGGACCGGTTCCAGCACGTGACCGGGGGTTACGCTCACGTGGTGGCGGAATCCGGCGTAGCCGATCGCCTGCAGCGCATCCTGCAGCCCCTGGATCTCGGCAACTCCGGCGCAGCCGAAGAAATCCTCAGGAATCGTATCCTCGGTGAATCGCCCCTGCCCGAGATACACCCGCAGCTTGCCGGCTTCCGTGAGCAGGCTGCCGTAGGTCATCGGAAGAGGCGCAATGCGGCCGACGTTGCAGCCCCAGGCCCTGCCCTCGCCGAGGGCGTTCTTCAGGATGTCGTGGTCGGTGATGCGTCCCTCCCCGGCCATCATGCTTCGGGGCACGGGCCCGCAGTGGAACAGGATGCACTTGTCGTCCTCGTCCCCGTAGTTGTTGTTCCAGTCCAGGCAGGTGGCCACCTGTCCCGAGGCGAGCGACAGGGCCTTCATCATCACGGCGTTGCCGATGTCCAGCTCGCAGGCGGCCACCACGCCCCGATCGTTCATCTCGCTGAGCAGGACGCAGGGCGACACCCCCAGGAGCTCCTGCATTTCGACCCAGCAGCGGATGGCCACGGCGTCCAGGGCATTCTCTCCGATGATCTGGTCGAGGACCACGGACATGCGGCACAGGGTCCGGAAGGCCGCGTCGGGGACCCCGTCCCAGCGGGCGTAGCCCTTCAGGCGCTCGCCCTTGGCCTGGAGCTCCGGCGAGGCGTCATCGAGCTTTTCCATGCGGGCGAACAGCAGAGACAGGTCGAAGGTCTCGACGGTGACCCCGTGGCGCTGCAAAGCCAGCTCGTCGATGCGCACGGTCTTGAAAGCCGTGGTCCTGGCTCCGATCCCGCCGACCACCAGGTTCCGCAGCCCCCCCACCACCTGGCAGAGCCGGTCGAAATACTCGAGGTTGCCGGCGAAGCGCGGGCTGCCGGGTGCCACCGTGTGGGGCTTCAGCGCCGTGAACCGCAGGCCGTACTGGCAGAACACGTCCATGATCGAGAACTTGCCGCAGAAGGAGTCCCGCCGGAGCGCCGGGGCCATCTTGTCCATTTCGTCCGGGTAGGCCTGGATCAGGATCGGTACCCCGGCATCCTTGAGTGCCGCCACGGCCCCGGTCTCGTCTCCGAAGTTCGGCAGGCAGAGAACGACCCCATCGAACTCCCCCCTGTGCTTCTCGAGGAAACGCGCGTAGGTGGCACCCTCCGTGGGGGTCTCCACGGCTCCGTACCGGGTGGCGTCCGCCTCCAGCATCAGGGTGCCGTAACCCAGGCCCTCGATGGTGGCTGCCATCTCCCGGCGGGCCGCCTCCTGCAGCGAGGCGGGGAAAAACCCCCGGTTTCCGAAGAACAGGGCGAAGGTGGACTTCCGGCCGATCCCGGCTCCACCCCTGGCCACCCGGGCCCCGGGCGCAGGCCGGCTGATGTCGTCACTCTTGTGTTTGCTCATGGCTACCTCCTGGAACGCCTCCAGCTTAGCTGCATTCCGGGTTCCCGGCAAGCACATCGGGAGCGCGACCCGGGCGCGGGTCACGACCCGGCGGGTGTACGCACACGGCCCGGGCCCGTATAATCTCACGCAGCGCGACGGCAGATCATCCCCGACGGAGGCGCATCCCATGCCCAGCAACTCGTACGATGCCGTGATCTTCGACATGGACGGCACCCTGCTCGACACCCTGGACGACCTGGCGGACTGCATGAACCGGGTCCTGGAGAAGGAAGGGTTCGCCCGCCACCCGGTGGATGCCTACCGCTACTTCGTCGGCGACGGGCTCGAGAACCTCGTGCGGCGCAGCCTGCCGGAGGACGCCCGCAGCGGCGACCGGATCGCGATGCTGAAGGAAAGCATGCGGAGCGAGTACGCCGAGCACTGGGCGGACAAGACCCGCCCCTACCCAGGGATCCCGGAGCTTCTGCGTTCCCTCGAGGAACGCCGGGTCCCGATGGCCATCCTGTCCAACAAGCCGGACGCCTTCACCCGCACGATCGCGGCCCACTATTTCCCGAAAGGCCTCTTCGCGCGGGTGATCGGAGCGCGCGAAGGGGCGCCGCGCAAGCCCGACCCCGGCGCCGCCCTGGAGATCGCGACGGCTCTCGCACTGCCGCCGGGGAAGATCCTCTACGCCGGGGACACCAACACGGACATGCACACCGGCCGGGGCGCCGGGATGTTCACCGTCGGGGTGCTCTGGGGGTTCAGGCCGAAACAAGAGCTTCTCGAGGGCGGTGCCCAGGCGTTGGTGGAGACCCCGGCGCAGATTCTGGGCTACTTGGGGGGGTAGCGGTGCGGGATGAGGCGGCCGCGGGGCCTCGGCCGCAGATGCGCCCCCGGGCCGCCGCCGGTCGGCCCGCCGGCGGCGAGCCGGGGGTCGACCGACGAGACGCCCGAAGGGCCAACCCGGAACGGGCTACTTGAACATGTAGTAGAAGCCGAAGTACAGGGGCGGAACGATGTTCGGCCAGTAGTCCAGGAACAGCACGGAGTTCTCCGTGTAGCTGACCCCCCCCTGCTGATACGACCAGAAATTGAGCTGAACTGCGGGGATCTCGAGCCCGCCCCGCAGGAAGAGCTTGTCCATGAGCTTGACGTCCAGGTAGATCGGCAGAGCCAGTTGGATGTCCGCCTCGAAGTAGCGCTCGTAGACCGGAGCCGAAGCCCCGCTGGGCTCGGCGTAGAACACGAGCTCGAGCTTGGGCCCGATCAGCAGGGAGAGGATCTCCCCCTGGATGAAGGCGTAGTACAGCCCGACCCCGGCGCCGAAGTAGGGATCAGAGAGATCATTGGCGATGGCTCCGGAGATCCCGTCCGGATCCTTCTCGTTCGAGATGCCGATCACGGCATACGGGCGAAGCTCCACCTTGGGCGACATCTTCATGACCACGGCCGGCCTCAGCTCGATGTCGGTCTCGGTGGCGGTGCTCGCGTCTTGCTTCTCGGTGTCGATGCTGGCGTACAGATCCACCCCCACCCCGAAATCGATGGCCACCAGGGGCAGACAGGGAACCAGAATCAACAGCAGGATCAAGGCTCTTTTCACAGCAGTCCTCCTAGGAAACGAGTCTGGAATCCATTGTAGTACACCGGCACGGATTTCACAGCCCCCGGAGCTGGCACTCCAACCCGAGCCGCCCGATCACGTAGCGAAATCGCTCCAGCTCCTCGACCGAATACGGCCGCTCCGGCCGCAGCGCCGGGTCCAGGGACCGCTCCGGCCGGAACTGCTGCAGAACGAGCCGCGGGAATCCGGCGGCCGCGAGCTCCGCAGCCAGCTTTCGCAGGCCTGTTTCGCGGTGCAGGCTCGGGACCACGGTGCAGCGCAACTCCACCTCCGGTCCGCTCCGAGCGGTCCCCCTCTCTGGGGACTCGCCGGGGCGTGCCGCCGCCAGGTGCCCCAAGCTCTCCCGCACGGCCTCCACGGCCGCCGCGGCCAGCTCCGGACCGAGCCCCGCCGCCTTGCGGTACGCTCTCGGCTCCAGCGCCCCCTTGAGGTCCATGGCCACGAAGTCCACCAGCCGCTCCCGCAGGAGCCGCCCCAGCAGCACGGGCCGGCTGCCGTTGGTCTCCAGGCCCGCGAGCAGGCCCAGGGATTTGACGGCTTCCAGGAAATCCGGCAGGCCCTCGTGGAGGGTGGGCTCCCCGCCCGTGACCACTGCGGCCTGGTAGAGGCTGCGATGCCCGGCGAGGTAGTCGAGAACCGTATCCCCGGGTAGATCGGGGGTGTCGTCCGGCTCGAGCACGAGCGAGGCGTTGTAGCAGAAGGGGCAGCGGAAGTTGCACCCGCCGACGAAGAGCACCGTCGACAGCTTGCCCGGGTACTCGATCAGGGAGGTCTTGTGCCAGGCCTTGAACTTCAACCGGAGCCCGTTCTCCCGGCGCTCAGTCCTCGCGCGACCGTGAAACGCGCGACGGCTTGTCGTCGGGGTTGTCCGCGGCAGGGGACGGCCCGGGCGGTGCGGCAGCGGCCGGCTCGCGCCTCGGCGCCGCCTGGGGCTCGGGCTGGAGCTTCTGGTCCCTCAGCTGGCGGTCGTACGTGCGCCGGTCGACGTATTCGGCCTGCTTGCCCGGGTTCCACTGGTCCACGGGGCGCAGGTACCCGACCGATCGGGACCAGACCTCGCAGGGGTCGCCGCACCGGGGACACTCCTGGTGCTCGCCGGCCAGATACCCGTGGCGTTCGCAGATGCTGAAGGTGGGGGTGAGGCTGTAGTACGGCAGGTGGAAGTTTTGGGCGATGGTCCGGACCAGGCTCTTGGTCGCCTCAACCGAGGGCATCTTTTCCCCGAGGAAGCAGTGCAGGACCGTACCGCCGGTGTAACGGCTCTGCAGCGGGTCCTGGAGCTTCAGCACCGAAAATACGTCGTCCGAGAAGCCCACCGGCAGCTGCGTGCTGTTCGTGTAGTATGGCTCCCGCCCTCCGGAGGAGGCTCGGTTTCCGTTGCTTCCCTGGCCATCCCCGCTCCCGCCGCCGTTCCCCTTGCCGTTTCCCCCGTTGCGGCCGTGCTCGGCTGCGACGGCCGAATCCTCGGACATCCGCCCGGGATGGTCCTCGCTGTACACCCGGATGTCCGGGTACAGCTTCCGGTCGATACGCACGAGGCGGTAGCTGGTTCCCTCCGCCGGGGTGGCCTCCAAGTTGAAGATGCAGTCCGTCTCGGTCTGGAAGTCGGCCAAACGTTCGCGCATGAAGTCCAGCACCCTGACGGCGAACTCCACCCCTTCGGGCCGGGTAAGGTCGCCGCCGTTGAGGTTGTAGAGGGCGTCGTTCATACCGATGATCCCGATCGTGGAGAAATGGTTCTTCCAGTACTGCCCCCGGGCCAGCCGGACGTTCCTGAGGTAGAAGCGGCTGTAGGGGTACAGTCCCCGGTCGGTGAATCGCTCGAGCACCTCCCGCTTGATGATCAGGCTCTCCTTGGCCAGCTCCATGCGATCTGAGAGAATCTCGAAGAACTCCTCCTCGGAGTCCGCCTCATAGCCGATCCGGGGCAGGTTCAGGGTCACCACCCCCACGGAGCCTGTCAGGGGGTTGGAGCCGAACAGCCCGCCGCCCCGTTTCTGCAGCTCCCGCTTGTCCAGGCGCAGGCGGCAGCACATGCTGCGCACGTCGTCGGGGTTCAAATCTGAGTTCACGAAGTTCGAGAAGTAGGGAATCCCGTACTTGGCGGTCATCTCCCAGATCGGTTCCAGGCCGGGCTCATCCCAGGGGAAATCCCGGGTGATGTTGTAGGTCGGAATCGGAAAGGTGAAGGGCCTCCCGGTGGCATCTCCCTCGCACATGGTTTCGGCGAAGGCCCTGTTGAAGAGGTCCATCTCGGTCTGGAACTCGCCGTAGGTGTGCTCCAGCACCTCCCCGCCCAGGACCACCGGCTGGTCCTTGAGGAACCCCGGCGGGGTGAGATCCAGGGTGATGTTCGTGAAGGGAGTCTGGAACCCTACCCGGGTCGGCACGTTCATGTTGAACAGGAACTTCTGCAGGGCCTGCCGGACCTCCTCGTACGCCAGGCCGTCGTAACGGATGAAGGGGGCCAGAAGGGTGTCGAAGTTGCTGAAGGCCTGCGCCCCGGCCGCCTCGCCCTGGAGCGTGTACAGGAAATTAACCACCTGCATCAGGGCTACGTCGAAATGCCGGGCCGGCTTGCTTTCCACCTTGCCCCGGACGCCTCGAAAACCCTCCATGAGCAGGTCCTGGAGATCCCAGCCCACGCAGTACGGGCCCAGGGTCCCCAGGTCGTGGATGTGGAACTCCCCCTTGAGGTGGGCGTCCCGGATCTCCCGCGGGTAGATCGAGTTGAGCCAGTAGTTGCAGACCACCTTCTGCGTGATGTGGACGTTGAGTCCCTGGAGGGAGTAGGTCATGTTGCTGTTCTCCCGGACCCTCCAGTCCATCTCCTCGAGGTAGTCGTCGATGATGGCGATGTCCCGCAGCAGGTGGGTCACCTCGCGGATGTTCTTGTGCTGTTCCCTGTACAGAATATAGGCTTTCGCGGTCTTGGCGTGACCGTGTTCGATCAGGGTTTTTTCGACGATGTCCTGGACGTGCTCGACCGAAGGAACTCCGCCGTCATACTTCCGCCGGAGAATCCTGACCACCTCGTCGGACAACCGCCGGGCGCGCTCCTGGTCCCGGCCGCCCACGGCCTGGACCGCCGCCCAGAGTGCGTTGGTGATCTTGGATTGGTCGAAGGGCACAACTTGCCCGTTGCGCTTCCGAATGTGTTCCACGTTGCGAAACATAGTTCCCCTCCCAGTGTGATCAATCAGCTAGAGTGTTCTGGGTTACTGCCTCCTAAAGCTCCGCAACTCCTTCTCGAAGGACTTGAGGTCTGTGAACTCCCGGTACACCGAAGCGAAGCGGATGTAGGCCACCTTGTCGAGCCTGCGCAGCCGTTCCATGACGAGCTCGCCGATGGCGCTGGCCGGGACCTCCCGGTCGGCATAGTTCCACAACTCCGCTTCCACTCCGCTGACACACTTTTCGATCTCCTCCCTGGGTATCGGCCGCTTCTCGCAGGCCTTGGTGATCCCTCCCAGGAGCTTGTCCCGATCGAACGCTTCCCGGCGACCGTCCTTCTTGATGACCGAGAAGCCCGTGAGCTCTACGCGCTCATAGGTGGAAAAGCGTTTCCCGCAGGCCAGGCACTCCCTGCGGCGCCTTATTACGTCCAATTCCTCCGGGTTGCGTTTGTCCACGACCCGGGTCTTCGGATGCCGGCAGTACGGGCATTTCATTCCCAAGAATCACAAGATATAGTGCCTCAATTATAGTCGAAAGCACAAGATCTGCAAGACGCTTTCTGCGGTTTTTTAGGAAAAAGTTAGGAGCGGCCGGGTCCGCACCTCACGGTTGTTACCCGGTGTCTGACAAAGGGCTCCCCTGAGCCCGTGGATTGCCGATGAGTACGCGACGCAGGAACGCCCCCGCCGGAAGGGAGTGCCCGCGGCCGGCCGGCCGACCGCGGGCTCCCCGTCCCCGCCGGGCTCACTCAGCCCACCACCACCTCCGGCTGCAGGTGCACGGTGGTCTTCATGGAGTTGGAGATCAGGCAGGCCTTCTCCGACTTCTCCAGGATGCGCAGGGTGCGGTCCCGGGCGCTCTCCTCCCCGATGACCACCCGGGGCGAGACCGTGATCTCCGTGATCATGTAGCCGCTCTCGGTCTTCTCCAGCACTCCGTCCGCGGTGGAGCTGTACTCCTTGAACTCCAGCTTCGAGTTCGCAGCGATGGCCAGGAAGGTGGTCATGATGCACACCTCTGCAGCGGCCACGAAGAGGTGCTCCGGCGACCAGACGCCTGGATGGCCTCCCGGGAACTCCGGAGGGGTGGCCACCGTCAGGTCGGGCAGCTCCGGGGCGCTCAAGCTTCCCTTGCGCTCCGACTGCCAGCGCACGCTGGTATGGTACTCGTGTCGTTCCGCCATGATTGCCTCCTCCTACATCCCGAAGATCTTGCGGTTGACCAGGTGGTCGAGCTCCCCGATCCGGATCGGCGCCCTGGCCACGGCGTCGTAATCGATCTTGAGCCCCGCGATCTTTGACGAATCGCCGGAGGCCAGGGTCCTGGCCACCTCCGGGGCAACATCCCAGATCCCGGCCTGGGCTTTGGCGATTTCCTTGTCCTCCGCCAGGGCAACGGCTTTCTTCTCCGCCAGGCGGTAGGAGGCCACGTCCAGCTCGATGAACTTTCGCCGCAGGGCGACCTTGTGCTCCGCCCCCGGGGCCGTGTCCGTGCGCAGCATGTGGTTGTCGAACTCCACGTAACCCGGCCAATCGGCCCTGGCCAGGAGGTAGAGGATGCTCACGAACTCCTTGAGGCCGTCCATGCCGATCATCGGGGGGTTGTCGTTGTCGAACTGGTTGGGCTTCTGGTTGCCGACGTGGAGGAAGAACAGCTTGTTCATGGCCACGGCCAGACCCACGGCTCCCACCGCCGAGAGGCCGGTCATCTGCTCGTGCTGAAGGACTTCCGTGTTCACGCCCCAGAACTCCGGCACCTCCAGGGTCGAGATCAGGGCCAGGGCGTGCCCGGTGGAGGGCAGGAACATCTCCCCGCGGGGCTCGTTGGGCTTGCTCTCGATGGTGCCGTGCTTGATCGACAGCTTCTTGTCCCGGCTGTAGCGGGTGACCAGGTTCAGAGCGTCCCGGATGTAGCCGTGAGCCCGCTCCCAGGGCACGGCGAACTGGGTCTCGAAGCCGTCCCGGGCCACCCAGTAGGTGAAGTACTCCGCGCCCAGGAAGTTGCCGATGCGCAGGGCCCGCATGGC
>Ga0068714_10004023_pt1 | contig 16856 bp, 17 predicted proteins | sample MTBNYHSulfiMetaG_FD_62988 | JGI IMG/M metagenome (GOLD analysis project Ga0068714, IMG submission 62988) | Enrichment culture microbial communities from rom New York Harbor, USA that are MTBE-degrading - MTBE-NYH (New York Harbor Sulfidogenic)... | ecosystem: Environmental > Aquatic > Marine >...
TTGACCCTGATGAACTGCTCGAAAGAGTCGAAAGACTGCTAAAGTTAGCTTCACCATTAACCAGGTAAGAACAAGCCGAAGAGCAGTATTTTTTGGGTAGAACGTTGAAACAGAGGTACGGTAATAATCCGGGAGGGAGTAAATCATCGCAATGCCGGGTAGAGCTTATGGCACCATCAAGGTTATTACACAGTTCGCTGGCATTATAGGAGAAGTACTTCCTCCCATCACAGTCTGACTGACATATAGACGATGGTGCTAGTGAGGTTTCACTAACATTGGTCAAAGGAAGAATATTAGAAAGGGGGTGTGACATGCTATGGCACAGATAAATAAAAAACTAGGGGAAGAAGCAAAGACAATAACCTCTATGATGGATGAAAAAAGAGTCTTTAGTCCTCCCGATAGGGTTAGCAAGAAAGCATCTATTAAGACACTAGAGCATTATAAAATGCTTTACCGGCAATCCATTACTAACGTCGAGGCATTCTGGGCAGTGTCAGCAGAGCAGCTAGATTGGTATCAGAAATGGGACAAAGTACTCGTCGAGGACTTTAAAGAAGGTCAGCATCAGTGGTTTGTTGGTGGTAAGCTTAATGTCTGCTATAACTGTGTGGACAGGCATCTCAAGACGTGGCGTAAGAATAAGGCAGCGTTCATCTGGGAGGGAGACATTGGTGATAGTAAGACCCTCACCTACCAGGAGGTATATCATGAGGTGTGTAAGTTCGCCAATGTACTGAAGAAGATTGGTGTCAAGAAAGGTGACCGGGTAACTATTTATCTGCCGATGGTTCCTGAGCTGCCGATTGCTATGCTGGCCTGCGCCAGGATTGGTGCTATTCACAGCGTTGTTTTTGGCGGTTTTAGCGCTGAGGCGTTGAGGGACAGGATAGTTGATTGTAAGTCTACAACACTCATTTGTACCGATGGTTACTATCGTGCGGGTAAGGTTATCAACAGCAAGGCAACTGCTGATGCTGCCCTAGAACATTGTCCTGATGTAAAGAATGCCATTGTGGTCAAGAGAGCTGGCGCCGAAATAAAAATGAAGGAAGGGCGTGATCACTGGTGGCACGATGAGATGGCGACCGAAGAAGCTAAACCATATTGTGAGCCCGAGGTAATGGATGCCGAGGACCCACTGTTTATCCTTTATACCAGTGGCAGCACCGGAAAACCCAAAGGTGTGCTTCATACCCAGGCTGGTTATCTATTATACGCTATGCAGACCCTTAACTGGATATTTGATATTCATGAAGAAGACACTTACTGGTGCACCGCTGACATCGGTTGGGTCACCGGACACAGTTATATTGTATATGGTCCGTTGGCGTCTGGTGCCACCAGTCTCATGTTTGAGGGTGTTCCAAATTATCCCCATCCTGATAGGTTCTGGGAAATTGTGGAAAAGTATCAGGTAAATATTTTCTATACTGCTCCCACCGCCATTCGTGCCATAATGAGAGAGGGAGAAGAATGGCCCAACAAGCATGACTTGAGCTCGTTACGCGTTCTGGGCACAGTCGGCGAACCGATTAACCCTGAAGCCTGGATGTGGTACTACAATGTAATTGGTAAGGGTAAATGCCCGATTATGGACACCTGGTGGCAGACAGAGACAGGTGGAATATTGATTACCCCCTTACCAGGGGCAATTCCTACAAAACCAGGCTCAGCTACGTTGCCGTTTCCCGGTATTGAGCCGGTCGTGCTCAGAGAAGACGGTACTGTTGCTGATGTAAATGAGGGTGGTTACCTGGCCATCAAGAGACCATGGCCGGGATTGATGAGGCGAGTCTATGGTGAGCCAGAAAGGTTTAAGAATACCTATTTTATTAAGTATCCTGGAGTATACACAACGGGAGACGGGGCCAGGGTAGATGAGGATGGTTACTACTGGCTGATGGGGCGTATAGATGATGTTATCAATGTATCAGGTCATCGCATTGGAACGGCCGAGGTTGAAAGCGCTCTGGTATCCCATGAAAAAGTAGCTGAGGCCGCAGTTGTCGGCATGCCTCATGAAATCAAGGGGCAGGGTTTATATGCCTTTGTCACTCTAAAAGCTGGTGTGGAAGAATCAGACGCCTTGCGAAAGGAACTGGTGAATCACGTTCGTAAAGAGATTGGTCCTATCGCTACGCCGGACAAGATCCAGTTCACTGATGCTCTGCCCAAGACCAGGAGCGGTAAGATTATGAGAAGGATACTGACAAAGATCGCTGCTGGCAACGATAAGGACCTTGGTGACACCAGCACTCTGGCTGACCCATCAGTGGTTGAAGCCTTGCTGAAGGGCAGCCAGTAACCCCTTACGGGGGCCAAAATACCTTGGCTTCGTGGTTCTTGACTAATTAAAGAAAGGAAGATTTTGATGACAAAAGATGAGGTCAAATGGGCTAACCCTGGTGCCTTGGGGCTGGCTGGCTTTGGCTTTAATACTATCTTACTGCAAATACATAATATTGGTTTAATGGATAGTACCATTCCACTAATATATGGATTCTTTTGGGGAGGAGTAGCTCAGATTATTGCTGGAATAATCGATGCCCGCCGGGGAGACACCTTTGGTCTTACTGCATTTACCTCCTACGGTGCCTTCTGGTTAGGTCTTAGCTTTGGTTTCCTGATGCAATGGCTTGGGTTAATTACTATGGACCTGCCCGGGTTAGCCTGGTTGTGTATTGCCTGGGGCATATTCACCGGCTATATGACCATTGGTGCCTTTAAAGTGTCTTTCGTGCATATATTTATCTTTGCCAGTTTGGTGATACTTTTCTTCCTGCTGGCAGCTCATTTCTTCGGTGCTCTACCAGCTATCATTCCGGGAATCGAGGGGATTTTCTGCGGTGCTTCAGCAGTCTACGCTTCAGCGGCGGTAATATTGAATGACAAGTACGGAAGATGGGTATTACCTATCGGGTTGTTTACCTAGAAAGAGTTATTAGAACAAAGCAGTCCTTTGTTGTGACCGAGTGATTATGATTCAGGGGGATATTAGAGGCCAATGAGTATGCAGACAAACATAGCTGAAAGAACTGATATCAGTGCCATTATCATCTATGCTATGCGTCAGTCGGGAGCTACACTCCAGCAGATTGCCGATGAGATAGGCAGGACGAAAGAAAGAGTACGGCAAATCCTGAAAAGTAATTACGGTTCGACAGAATGCAGATTAATCTCAACCGAGCAACTCTGCAAGTTATTGGGTCTGCCCAGAAATAGGGTTATTGAGTTATATCAGAATGGTGTTATCGACCCGGCAAGGGAGTGGAGTACGGGTAGAATTCATCATATTCTGTGGTCGAAAGATGTGCTGGAGCAGATAACACTCTACTATAGAAGTCATAAGCTTTGTAGAATGTGTGGTTCCCCTGTTCCTGTGGGAAGGCAGGTCCATTGCTCCCAGCGATGTTACGAAGAAGGTAGCAAGTATAAACACAGGAATTTTGAAGCTAAACAAAGTCACCTGAGAAGCATTAAAAGATACCGAGAAAGATGCAAGCAGCTGGCGAAGGCCTCAGTAACAGGTGATTTGAAGTGTGAAACGCTGCCTGTGTAAAATGGATAGTAGATAAATACTGAAAGAGGATCAACAGTATCGGTCGTCGTTAATAAGAGCCCTTAAGCTGGGGAAAGGGGAGAAATGGCTCTTCAAGATTTCCGGTGGGCAAGGCAAACTTCACGCAGGCTGATAATAAGGGGTGGTTATGCGTTCCATCAGGCATCCAGCATTGTTGTCTGCGGTACTGATTTTGCCCACCGGAGGTTAGCCGCTTTGGCTTAAGGACGAAAACCATGCTACCGCTATCACATTGAAACGGTAAAGGGAGACAGCACTATGGAATCAATTGCAGGTGGAATAAAGACAATAGATGACGAAGCCGAAGAAATACTGGCCTCGGCTAGAAATCGGGCTAATGAGATTCTTCTTAAAGCCAAAGGCGAAGTTAATCAAATTCTCTCGTCTCGAATGCCTGTAGAAAAAGTGGAAGCGGAACACCAGGAGATTATACATAAGGCTAAATCACAAGCTGAGGAAAAGGCCAGAGATACCGCCAAGCAGGTCTCGCAAATCATAGCCAATGCTGATAACAGCGTGGCTCAAATTGCCGAGCGTATCGTTAGTATGGTCAGGGGGGACTGAAGAGTTGTTACCTCTATTTGTCAATAGCCCGGAAGATATGTCCAAAGTCAGAGTACTGACAATGAGGGATTATTCAGAGAAAACCCTCAAAGCCTTGCATAAAGCTGGGGTGTTGCATGTTGAGCAAAGCGAAGAGTTGACACCGGCGGATAAAGCACTAATCGATAACGAGCGAGGCGAAGTTAGCAAATTATTAACCTGCATTAACAGCGTGTTAGGTGAACTATCTGAGGAACAAAAAGTATCTTTCCCACAAGATACTGAAGTAATATACACACGCCCCTTTTCCGAGCTCAAAAGCGAAGTAGTTATATTATATGACCGAATCTCCAACCTGCAGCATAGAACTGTCGGACCCGGCGAGGAACTCAAACGTCTGAGTGAGCTGAACAGGTATCTTGAGCCTCTAGCACAACAGGATTACCTCAGGTTGAACGACCTGAATTTCTCCGGGAAGCACTTCTTCTCACGGGTCTTTGTGCTTACCAGCGAGGCGTATGAAAGCTTGCGCGGTCAGCTTGAAAACCATCTGGTTGAAAGCTTTGCCGTAGATATGGGAGAGGAAAAAATTTTCTATGCTATTGGTAAGAGCGGGGAACGGCAGGTTGTAGAGTCACTGGTTACTGAGGCTGAAGGGAAAGTTCTGCAAATACCGCAGGATAACCTGACGGTACGCGAATTCCTTCAAGCAACCGGGGATAGAATTCATAGTCTTGAGCAGCAATTGGCAGAACTCTACCGTGACCTGCGGGGTGAAATTGGAGAGAATCTGGAGAAGCTGGTTTTGTATCGAGAGGTGCTGTCAACCGAGGCAGAGAGGCTGCTGGTTTTAGAAAAAGCCAGCGAAGCTAACTATGTATTCTTGATTGAAGGATGGATACCTGAGCGTAATACTGAGGCTACGCTTTCAGAAATAAGAGAAAGTATCGACTATGTATATATTGATACCCGTAAGTCAGAGGAATTGGAAGATCCGCCTACAAAACTAAGAAATTTCAAGTGGCTTCAGCCCTTTGAGGTTATCGTAAAGTTATTTGATATTCCCAAATACAGGGAATGGGACCCCACGCCAATAATAGCCTATTCTTTCGCCTTATTCTTCGGCCTGATGATGGGGGATGTTATTTACGGGTTGGGGACTATACTCATTGCCCGATTCCTGTTGCGAATGTTTACCGATAATCCCGAAACCGAGGGCTTTAAACTGTTTCAGAAACTTATTTATATCAGCGGGGGTGTCGCTGTAGTTATCGGCTTGCTCAGTGGAACCTATTTAGGTGACCTGGGCGAATACCTGGGTATCAAGAATTTAGCTCTGGTAAAGGGCATCCAGGAAGCGCTGCAAACCCCGCTGACATTCATCGGCCTGTCGCTAATAATCGGCTTTATACATGTCAATATAGGTCATGTGCTGGGACTCCTTCAAGGAATAAAGAATAAGGTCAAAGGTACAATACCCGGTAAGGCCGGGTTGTTTCTCCTTGAACTTTGTGGCATACCTTACATTCTGCACGCTATGCTTAGTATCGACATCCCGTTTCTTAATGCGCTGGTGTACAGTATCTTCGGATACGTCCTGGTACTCAGCATTGTGCTAATCATTATTTCCTCTGTTATCCAGAAGGGTGCTTTTTTAGGGGGGATTTTCTGGTTATTTGATATTACCGGTCTCCTGGGCGATGTTATGTCCTATGCCAGGATAGCCGGGGTAGGTCTGGCTACATTCTATCTAGCTTTCTGTTTTAACCTCATGGCAGATCTATTTTCCAGTATGCTTCCTGGCGTGGTTGGGCATATCCTCGGGTTAATCCTGGCTGTCATCATTTTATTAGTAGGGCATATACTCAACCTCGTTCTTGGTGCTCTCACCGGCTTCATACACTCTCTTAGACTGTGTTTCGTGGAGTTCCTGTTTAAGTTCTATGAGGGAGGTGGGAGAGAATATAGTCCGTTTAAGTTAAAGACACGACAATCCATAACTGTGGGAGCAAAATCTTAAAGGGAGGAGTTCAGATGATAATTGATCCGATATCCTTGGCCGTTCTTGGTGGCGCCCTAGCCTTAGCCGGTGGTCTGGCTGGCTCCTCAAAGGGTATAGCTACAGCTGCATCCGCCGGGGCAGCGACACTATCTGAGGAGCCAGGCCAGTTAAGAAATGTCATCGTGCTGGCATCTTTACCCATGACGCAGACCTTCTATGGTCTAATTGTCCTGATACTTATTCTAACGGCGGTAATTCCCGGCCTGGCGGGGGAGGGTGGCAATGGCTTTGCCGTACTTGGTTGCGGAGTAATAGCCGGTGCGGCGGAATTTTTCTCCGGAGCATACCAGGGTTCCGTTTGTGCTTCCGGCATATCGCTCTTACCCAAGACAAAGGGGCGGATATTAACCAATGCCATGATGCTGGCTGTCTTTGTTGAGTTGCTGGGTGTTCTGGGCCTGGTATTTACAATAATGGCCTTCAGCATGCTAGGGCTTATGTAGGGGGCACTGATGAAAGGAATGGATAAACTGAGTAGCGCTATTCTGGATAAGGTGAAGGAAGAAGCTCAGCAGATAATAAAAGAGGCTGAGCAAAAAGCCTGGGCAGAAATAGAGCGAGCTGAAAAGGAAAAAGAAGCCAGGTTCCTGGAAGAAAAGCGCAAGGCAACCGAAGAAGCCCAGAGAGAAGCTGCCAGGGTCCTTTCTCAAGCCTCAATGGAAGCCCGTAAGGAAATATCAGGTGCTAAAGCTCAGGTAATTGACAAGATATTAAGTAGAGTAAGAAGCACATTGCTAGAGAATACGGACAACAGGGACTCGTTGATGAGCTTGACCAAGGAAGCCATTGCTGAACTTAATACCGGCAAAGTTAGAATTTATGTTTCGCCCAGGGATATGAGCACGATGCAGGAAATCGTTAAAGAAGACAAAGAACTGGGCGATAAGGTAATCGAAATTAGGGAAACTAACTGCGCCGGAGGAGTTATATCTGAGAGCGCTGACGGGAAAATAAGGATAAATAATACCTGTGATGTCAGGCTTGAGATGTTGCTGCCGCAGCTCTTGCCTGAGATAGGGCGTGAGCTTTTTGGAGATTCATAGGAGTCAGCTTTGGGCGATACTGAATATGCATTCATAGCAGCCTATCTTAAAGGTCAGGAGGCCAAGACCGTAACTTCTGACTATATCGATAGGATGTCCAGTGCGTCTAGCTTTGCGGATATTCTGGCAACCATCAGCGAGACTGATATTGGGAATTACCTTCAGGGGATACCCATCAAGACGTTCGGCGAAGTAGATGAGCATCTGTGGAGGTATCTTGGAGGTTGCGTTGCCCGTATCGAAGGTTTCAAATTCTTACCCGATGACATACTCAAGATACTGCAAGGATACATGCTGAAGTATGATGTCGCCAATATTAAAGCAGCGATACTGGGGATTCTGACACAAAGAAAAGTTAAGCTGATACCGCTGGGGGTAATGCATAAGCGCGGGTTGCTGGATAAACTTTTGAGCGTGGAAAATATAGGCGATATTACGGCGCTACTTGTCAGTTGTGAACTAACGGCTTTTGCATCCATTCTCAAGGAACATGGAGTAGAGGGGGGATTAAAATCGAGACTTGTGGCTGAAGCTCAAATGGACAGTGAATATTACCAGAACCTCTCAGGTATCACCAGGCAGGTAGAAGATGGTTTTGTGCTTGCTAAAGCCTTCGGTCTCATTATAGATCTAACCAACCTGCAAATTGTCAGCCGGGCGATAGCTGAAAACATGGGGGCTCGAGCCGCCGATTGCATAATTACCGGCGGCTATATTCTGTCAACCGAGGCCGTCAGGGAATTGCTGTTACTCCGTCTGCCTGATTTACCCGGGAAGCTGGGGAACAACAGCCCATACCGTGGTATAGCCGAGGAGATAGTAAGCAGTGTTACCAGGAGCGAGAGCATAACCCCCATAGATGAAATCATTGAGAAGCATAAGTTTACCTTAGTTAAAGACATACTGTCACCGAGAGTATTAACTCCTTTAATGGTGGCCTGGTATATGTTTTTAAAAGAATTTGAAATAAGAAACGTAAGGCTGCTTCTAAAAGCGGTTTTTGATGAAATACCTCTCACCGAAATAAAGCAATACCTTACTCTTTAGTCATAGTGGTTTCGAAATGAATAAGATGAGTATAGCAGTTATCGGAGACCAGGATACAGTAAATGGACTGAGGCTGGCTGGTGTAAGCCGATTTGTGGTCGTCGCAGAAGGGGACCGTGACATAAGTGAAGATATCAGGAAGGCTTTAAAAAATTTTATCGCCGAGCCTGATATTGGGATAGTGGCAATACAGGAAGACTATTTGAAATACGTTGAGGATTTGACGGAAGAACTCAGACAAAGGAGTAAAATAACCCCTGTAATCACAGGAATACCATCAAAATATGGTACGGCCTATCAAGATGTTTCCGAATATTACAGGGCCTATATCAGGAAGTTTATCGGATTCGAAGTAACACTCTAAGCGTGAAGCGGAGGTAAGAAAAATGGGTAAAGTCTGGAGCGTATCAGGTCCCGTTGTTATCGCAGAAGATATGAAGGGCTCTCAGGTCTATGAAATTGTTGAGATAGGAGAGGATGTAATTGTTGGCGAGATAATAGGCCTGGAAGAGGATAAAGCAATTATTCAGGCGCATGAGGATACGGAAGGATTAAAGGTTGGTGAGAAAGTCACCGGGACTGGAACGATCCTGACCGCTGAGTTAGGCCCGGGAGTTGTGGGATCAATTTATGATGGGCTTCAAAAATCTCTCACCACCTTAATGAAGGACAGCTCATTCATAAAAAGAGGGGCTAAGGCATTTTCCCTGCCGCGAGACAAGAAATGGCAGTTCACACCTATGGTTAAAGTCGGGGACGTGGTTAGTGCCGGGGATATAATCGGCACCGTTCCCGAGACCCATCTTATAGAACACCGTGTTATGGTTCCGCCAGGTATTGAAGGTGTCGTCAAAAAGATAAACAATGGGGAATATACCGTGGAAGAACCTGTAGCGTGGCTGGAGCACAATGGTGAGACAAAAGAACTCACCATGATGCAAAAATGGCCAGTGAGAACCCCCCGACCCTATAAACAGAGGATTGGCTCATCACGACTGCTCATTACCGGGATGCGAATCATGGATTACATGTTCCCGCTGGCTCTGGGAGGCAAAGCGGCAATACCTGGAGGCTTTGGAACCGGAAAGACTGTTGCCTTGCAGCAATTGGCCAGATGGGCTCAGACACAGTTGAACATTTATGTTGGTTGTGGTGAACGAGGCAACGAGATGTCTGATGTGCTCTATAGCTTCAGGGAGCTTAAAGACCCGACAACAGGCAGGTTTCTACAGGAGAAGGAAGTATTTATTGCTAACACTTCTAATATGCCAGTTGTGGCTCGTGAAGCCAGCATTTTTGTCGGCGTTACCATTGCCGAATATTACCGTGATATGGGTTACGATGTGCTACTGGTGGCTGATTCAACTTCCAGGTGGGCTGAGGCGATGAGGGAAATTGGTGGCAGACTTGAGGAGATGCCAGGGGAGGAAGGTTTCCCGGCCTATTTAGGCTCACGGCTTTTCTCTTTCTACGAGAGGGCGGGATTGGTCCAGTGTCTGGGTGGTCCGGAAAGGACCGGCTCAGTAACTGTGGCTGGCGCAGTAAGCCCTCCTGGTGCGGACTTCAGCGAACCGGTAACTCAAAATACGTTGCGGATAGTGGATGCGCTATACTCGCTCGATGCTTCACTGGCTAACAGGAGACACTTTCCGGCGATAAACTGGCTGACCAGCTATAGCCTCTATACCGAATCGGTTAAAGATTGGTGGTCAGAGGTTGACCCGGAATGGGCAGACACCAGAACCACTGCCATGAGGCTACTACAGCAGGAGGCCGAGCTGGAAGAAATAGTACGACTTGTTGGACCTGAAGCCTTACCTGATAGAGACAAATTGTTGCTTCTGGCAGCCAAGATGATACGCGAGGACTTTCTTATGCAGAGCGCCTACCATGATATTGATACATATTGTCTGCCGGCCAGAGCCCATAAGATGCTTAAGACTATAATTAAGTTCTATGAAATAGCCCAGAGAGAGCTGGATTCGGGAGTAAGTATCTCCGATATTCGCTCGTCGCCACTGGTATATAGAATATCGAGAATGAAGGATATCCCTCATGATGTCTTTGAACAGAGGGTCTCAGAGTTATGGGCTGAAATGGAAGTAGACCTAGTAGCGCATAAAGGAGAAGGCGGATGACATATTCTCAGCTTTACAATAGGGAAGTTTCTACCATAACCAGAGCCAAGGGTTCCCTGCTTATCACAGAGGGTATCCCGGGCATTAAATTTGGGGAGATACTTGATGTCCAGCTGGCAAACGGTGAGATAAAACGTGGACAGGCTATAGAAATCAGCCGGGAAGCGGCTACAATTCAGGTATTTGGTGGTGTCAGTGAAGTAGACCTTATTAATAGCAGAGTGAGGTGCAAAGGGGAAACCCTGAAGCTGGCAGTATCTATGGACATGCTGGGCAGAATCTTTGATGGTATGGCGGAACCCATAGATGGGGGGCCGTCTATGGTTCCTGAAGACTACCTAAATGTTAACGGTGAGCCGATAAATCCGGCGAGCAGGATGCCACCCGCTGAGTTTATTGAAACCGGTATATCAGCTATAGACGGTCTGAACGCTCTGGTCAGGGGACAAAAGCTACCAATATTCAGTGGCTCAGGATTGCCACACAACCGCATTGCAGCCCAGATAATCAATCAGGCCACAGTTAAGGGTACGGAAGAGGATTTTGCCCTGGTGTTTGGTGCTATTGGCGTCAGCTATGACGATGCCGATTTCTTTATGAAGAAAATTGAGCAATCCGGCGCACGGGAGAGAACGGTCGCCTTTATCAATACAGCCTCGGACCCGGTTATAGAGCGTATATCAACACCAAAACTGGCTCTCACCGCGGCTGAATACCTGGCCTGGGGCAAGGGTATGCATGTACTGGTGATACTTACTGATATGACCAACTATTGTGAAGCTCTTCGCGAACTTTCGGCTATGCGAGAGGAGATACCATCAAGGAGGGGATACCCGGGTTACATGTACACAGACCTGGCCACTATGTATGAGAGAGCTGGCAGGATATTTGAGAAACAGGGCTCGGTGACCATATTACCAATTTTGACCATGCCAGACGATGATATTACTCATCCCATACCTGACCTGACGGGCTACATCACCGAAGGCCAGATTGTGCTTTCACGTGACCTTGAAAGGAAGGGTGTCTACCCGCCGATAGATGTCTTCCTGTCTCTCTCACGAATGATGAAAGAGGGCATCGGTCCCGGTAAAACCAGGCAGGACCACAACAATGTATTTATGCAACTGTACGCTGCTTATGCCGAAGGTTGTGACCTGAGAGAAATATCAACAATCATCGGTGCTGAGGCATTAGGGGAAAGAGATAAGAAGTATTTAAACAACGCGGACAGATTCGAGGCAGAATTCATATCTCAGGGCGAGTCCGAAAAGAGAACGGTGGAGGAGACTCTGGATATAGGCTGGAAGCTATTCTCGGCTTTACCCGAGGAAGACTTAAAACTAATTAGCGAGGAATTAATCCGAAAGTATCTACCAAAATACAGGGAATCAAATGCCTCAACTAATTAAAGTCAGACCAACAAAGATTGAGCTAATACGGCTCAGACGTCGGCTTTCATTATCGCAAAGAATACAGAAGATAGTGAAAGACAGGCTATCCATCCTGACGATGGAGTTCTTGCAGGTAGCCAGGGAAACCGTGGAAGCGAAGGAAAATTTGCTGGCCAGTTTTGCCGAGGCTTATAAAGCTCAATCAATTGTTACCGGGTATTACGGGTACATAGCCCTTGAGAAAGAGCTTGTAGCCAGTGAGAAAGACATAGAAATCGCCGGAGGCTCTAGAAGTATAGCCGGTACGGTTGTTCCCTCCTTCGAGCTAGAAGAATCTAAAGAAGTAGTCAGGAGATATAACCTGGTTGATACATCTTCCTGGCTTGACCAGTCAGCACAGCTCTTTGAAAAGTGTCTTGAGGCTACTGTTACCCTCGCCGAACTCCAGAGCAGTTTGGAACGGTTGGGGAGGGAAATCAACAGGACAAAGAGGATAGTCAATGCCCTGGAGCATCTAATAATTCCCAGTCTGGTAGAGACCATAAAATATCTGAATATGATGTTTGAGGAGAGGGACAGAGAGGAGAAATCACGTCTGAAACGGGTAAAGGTGCTTATCGAGAGAAGGTAGCTGGTGAACAAGGAACTGCCGTATGACAGAATACTCCAGGAATGCTTGAGGGGTGAACTGCGGGTAGTAAATGCTCACCTGCCGTGTAAGCAAAAGCTACTCTCCGATTTGTTGCGTGAGGAGTTTCCTCATCTGGTGTGTAATGATGGCAGCACCCATCTCTTCAAGAAAAAAGAACTGAAGTATCTGGCAGGTTTGCTGGATAGCAAAGAGCAAGAGGAGTTGCCGCTGCCCCTGCTCATAGAAGTAAATCCAGGTCAGGACCAGATGGCAATCTTATGCCGAAGTCGGTCAGAGGAAAAGGTTATTTCCAGGGTACTTAATATGATAGTGAAGCCCAGGCAAAATAAGATAATCCTCCACAGCCCGCATTTAGCTCTGCTAAGGAAGCATCTTAAAACAACAACGCAGTACCTGTTTTCTCCCGACATCCTCTAGAAGTCGACGAATTCCCCGCCGTGTTATCACGTAATCCACAATAAGATAAACACCCGTATTGTCCATAAACTCTGCCCTCAGATATGTAACCCTTTTGCGTTAATTGTACCTGGCGGCCTCCCACTGAGCCATTCGCGATAGCTATGTCTGATTTGCCAGTATCTCTCCTGAATCCATGAAGCTAAGTTTCGCTGAAAAAGACTTCTGCCGGTAAGATTCAAGGTGGTCAAGCCTTGTGATAGTGTGGTAAGATTCAATATGAGAAGCTGGCAAAAAGGGCAAGATAGTAAACCTTATAAGGTGAATATAGAACCGTAACCCGGCCTACAGGTTTAACTGGCCGGTTGACTTTTGTCATTGTAAGAAAAACATTCAATTAAGGGGGGTAAGATGGCAACTAAAATCGGGATAAATGGCTTCGGGCGTATTGGTCGTCTGATACTGAGAACGGTAATGGAGAGAAAAGAGGACATTGATGTTATGGCAATCAATGACCTGACAGATACCAAGACCAATGCTCACCTCTTCAAGTATGACAGCAGCTACGGCATTTTCCCGGGTCAGGTTGAGGCTGCCGAAGATGCTATTGTGATTGATGGAAAGAGGGTCAAGGTTCTGGCGGAGCGTGACCCGGCCAAGATTCCCTGGCGAGATTACGGGGTTGAAATAGTAATTGAATCTACCGGACTCTTCACTGACGCTTCTAAAGCGGCTGCCCATCGGGAGGGCGGGGCGAAGAAGGTCATCATCTCGGCTCCGGCCAAGGGAGAGGACGTAACTATCGTCCTGGGTGTGAATGAGGATAAATATGACCCGGCCAAACACCATGTTATTTCAAACGCTTCCTGTACCACTAACTGCATTGCACCGGTAGTCAAGGTGCTGAACGATAACTTTGGCCTGAGTCGCGGTCTTCTGACTACATCTCATGCCTACACCAATGACCAGCGCCTGCTGGACCAGTTCCATAATGACCTGCGCCGGGCCCGCTCGGCGGCGCTCAGTATCATACCCACCAGCACCGGGGCAGCCCGTGCCGTAACGCTGGTCATCCCCGAGCTTTCCGGAAAGCTCCACGGCATTGCCCTGCGGGTACCCACACCTACCGTATCCGTATGTGATTTCGTGGCTGATGTGAAGAAAGAGGTTACTGTTGAGGAGGTCAACCAGGCCTTTAAAGCAGCTGCTTCCGGCCCCCTGAAGGGTATTCTGGAATACTGTGATGAACCGCTGGTAAGTATAGATTTTAAAGGCAATCCGGCAAGCTCTATCGTGGATGCCGAAAACACCATGGTAATTGACGGTACCATGGTCAAGGTGCTTGCCTGGTACGACAACGAGTGGGGCTACAGCAATCGAGTAATTGACCTGATATCACTTATGGTCAGTAAGGGGCTATAGTGGCTTTGATAGTACCAGAAATACAGCTTTAGAGGTTGAGACAGCGTATGAAACTAGCTAGTGGTAAACTGAGGGGACTCCAGCAAGTGGCCGATGATAATGGCTTTTTGACGATATGCGCTCTCGACCACCGCGGGGCACTTCAACGGGCTCTAAACGAGAAGAACCCTGATGCGGTGAGTTACCAGGATATGGTCGACTTTAAGCTTGACCTTTGCCGGGCGGTAACGCCATTTGCCAGTGCTGTCCTGCTTGACCCTGTATACGGAGCGGCGCAGGCTATTGCGGCCGGTGTCCTGCCGGGACATATTGGCCTTCTGGTCAGCATGGAGCAAACAGGATATTCCGGGGAGAGTACGGCGAGAGTTACTCAATTTCTGCCGGACTGGAGCGTGAGAAAGGCAAAAAAGCTGGGGGCGGCTGCTGTCAAGCTCCTGGTCTACTTTCGGCCTGACCTGAAGGAAGTGGCTTCAAGGCAACTGGACCTGGTCGCCAGGCTGGCTGAGGAGTGTATCGAAGAAGACATAGCCCTTCTCGTTGAGCCGGTGACCTATCCTGTTGAGCAGGTGGGAGTATCTTCAGAGAAGTTTGCTGCTATGAAGCCCGGACTGGTCATCGAGACAGCGCGGCAGATTACTGCCCTGCCCATTGATGTTTTAAAGGCCGAATTTCCGGCTGACATGAAGTTTGAGCAGGATGATAAGAGGCTACTCGAGTTCTGCTGGGAACTGGACCAGGCATCACGGCTGCCCTGGGTGCTCCTCAGCGCTGGAGCTGACTTTGAGACCTTCAAGAAACAGGTTGAAATAGCCTGTAAGGCCGGGGCTTCAGGCTTCCTGGCCGGACGTGCTCTCTGGCAGGAGGGCGCTCACATTCGTTCCCGCGAGGAAAGGATGGACTTCTTCAAGACTGTAGCTGCGCCAAGACTGAGGGAACTGGCGGAAATAGTTAATAAATACGGTAAACCCTGGTACACCAAAATGGGGATTGAAAACGGTGAATTTGAGCCGGTGACAGAAGGCTGGTATAAGAGTTACTAGTGCCTGGTTGTAGAAATAGATGTTAACATGTTCTGGGCGATGAGACCCTTCGCTTCGTTCAGGGTGACATCATACGTCTGTCATTCTGAGCGAAGCGAAGAATCTCAATTGTAGCGCGTATTTACACAACTAAGGAGTAGTCTGGTCTTTGTGATAGTCTGTTAACAGGCATATAAAGGCGGGATTTACTAGCCGAGGCTAAGAGCCTCGGTTATGTTTCTGAAGCAGGTAATCGTTGAGATTCATCGAAAACACTTGTAGGGAGTAGGCCGATGTCGAAGAGAATAAGAATCATAGCTATTAGTTTGTTGCTGGTGTTGAGCCTGGCCCTGTCTTTTGGGGCTGGCTGTACCTTTGGTATCAGTTCTGTACCGGACCTAAAGCTGGACATGGATGTGGTGGGGGAGGCGTGGGGTATCATTTTCCAGGATTATGTGGATAAGGAAAAGCTTGATGCCGATGTGCTGAGCCAGGGGGCTACCAGGGGGGCCATCAAGGGAATGGTGGAGGCGCTGGATGACCCTTACACTTCCTATCTGGAACCTCAGTTATACGAAATGGCCACTACCAGCCTGGAAGGTAAGTATGAAGGCATTGGTGCTTATGTTGGTGTAAAGGATGAAAAGATAACAATTACCGCTCCCATAGTCGGCTCGCCGGCGGAGAGGGCAGGTATCAAAGCCGGTGATATCATCCTAGAGGTGGATGGTATGTCTACCCTGGAGATGAGCCTGAACGAAGCGGTACTACACATCCGCGGCCCGAAAGGGATGCCGGTGAGGCTTCTCGTCCTCCACGAAGGCGAGTCCGTGCCGGTAGAGATTGAGATAATCAGGGATGAAATTAAGACGTCCAGTGTCTACTCTGAGATGAGGGGAGACATTGCCTATGTCAGAATCCTTCACTTTTCTGAGCGGACAGATGAAGAATTAACCCCGGTTCTGGAAAACATAATAGGGGAGGGAGCTACGGGCATTATTTTGGATCTGCGTGATTGTCCGGGTGGTTTACTCGGGGAGGTGGTTGATGTGACCAGCCACTTCTTGAAGGAAGGCGTGGTTGTCCGTGTGAAGTATCCTCAGGCAAGAGAGATTTCTTTATCCGTCGAGCCTCAGAGTGTTACTACTGAGCTGCCCATGGTTATCCTGGTAAATGAAAACAGTGCCAGCGGTAGCGAGGTACTGGCCGGGGCCCTGCAAGACCATGCCCGCGCCACAGTAGCTGGAACGACAACCTACGGTAAGGGCAGTGTCAATCAGCTACATAAACTCCAGGACGGCTCGGGATTGTACATTACCACGGCTCGGTGGCTTACCCCGAACGGGCGTGAAATAGAAGGTAAAGGAATAAGCCCTGACCATGAGCTTGAGCTTGAGCTTGAGGGTGAGGAGGCCATTCAATGGGCTATAGACTACCTGAAGGGCATCGAGTGAAGGCTTGGTATCCTGAAGGATACCACATTCTTGACCGATGGTTTCCCGACGATATATTATGGGCAAATAACTCAGATAGTGAGGGAAGTAGCTATGGGAT
>Ga0068714_10004024_pt1 | contig 16855 bp, 16 predicted proteins | sample MTBNYHSulfiMetaG_FD_62988 | JGI IMG/M metagenome (GOLD analysis project Ga0068714, IMG submission 62988) | Enrichment culture microbial communities from rom New York Harbor, USA that are MTBE-degrading - MTBE-NYH (New York Harbor Sulfidogenic)... | ecosystem: Environmental > Aquatic > Marine >...
CGTGCTGGACACCTCCCGGGAGGTCGTGGTGGTGCAGGTTTTCGCCGGGACCTCCGGCCTGACCATGCCGCAGACTCACGTTCGCTTCCGCGGAGAGCCCCACGAGATCGGCGTCACCGACAGGATGCTGGGCCGGGTCTTCAACGGCCTGGGCGAGCCCATCGACGGAGGGCCGCCCCCGGCGGGGGAGCGGATGTTGGACGTAAACGGCCAGCCGATCAACCCCACCGCCCGGGAGTACCCCCGGGACTTCATCCAGACCGGCATCTCGGCCATCGACGGCATGAACACCCTGATCCGGGGGCAGAAGCTGCCGATCTTCTCGGGCAACGGCCTCCCGCACAACGAGCTGGCCGCCCAGATCGCTCGGCAGGCCAGGATCCACAGGGAGGCTTCGACCGTGTCTTCATGGGAGTCCTCGACCGCGTCCGCGCGGCAGGAGAGCCAGTTCGCGGTGATCTTCGCCGCCATGGGGGTCAAGCACGACGTGGCCCGCTACTTCACCGCGAGCTTCGAGGAAAGCGGGGTCCTCGAGAACGTGGCCCTGTTCCTGTCTCTGGCCGACGATCCGTCGATCGAGCGGCTGATCACTCCCAGGACCGCGCTGACCCTGGCGGAGCACCTGGCCTTCGAGCGGGACATGCACGTGCTCGTGATCATGACCGACATGTCCAACTACTGCGAAGCCCTCCGGGAGATCTCGACCCTCCGCGGGGAGATTCCCTCTCGCAAGGGATACCCCGGCTACCTGTACTCGGACCTGGCCGAGATCTACGAGCGTTCGGGCATGCTCCAGGGCCACAGCGGCTCGATCACCCAGATGCCGATTCTGACCATGCCGAACGACGACATCTCCCATCCGATCCCGGACCTGACCGGTTATATCACCGAGGGCCAGATCGTGTTCGAGCGGGAGATGTACGCCCGGGGGATCTATCCCCCGGTGGCGGGGCTGCCGTCGCTGTCCCGGCTCATGAAGGACGGGATCGGCGAGGGGATGACCCGGGGGGATCACCCCCACCTGGCCAGCCAGCTGTTCGCCGCCTACAGCTACGTCAAGGATGTGCGAAACCTGGCCTCGGTGATCGGGGAGGAGGAGCTCACCCCTCTGGACCATCAGTACATGGAGTTCGGCGAGGCCTTCGAGCGCAAGTTCGTTTCGCAGAAGCGCGACGAGAACCGCACGATCGAGCAGACCCTGGAGCGGGGCTGGGAGGTCTTGAGCCTCCTTCCGGTGGAAGAGCTGCACCGTCTCACGGAAGAAGAGATTGAAGAATACTACGGCCGTTAGTACAGTCGAAGCTGCGGTCGGGGGCGCCGGGCCTTCTGGGGGGAGCGCAGGATGCCGAGAGTAGCCCCGACCAAGACCAACCTGCTGAAGACCCGCCACGATCTGGCCTTCGCCCGGCTGGGGCACGAGCTCCTGGATCAGAAGCGGAACATCCTGGTCCTGGAGCTGCTCAACCTGGTGGACCAGACCGTGGACTTCCAGGAGCGGGTTGCCGCGGCGCTGGGAGAAGCGTACACGACTCTGGAGCGGGCGGTGATGCAGATGGGAAGGCTCAAGGTGGCCGCCCTTTCCAGCGGGGTCAACATGTCTGCCGAGATCACGCTGAAACAGCGGCGGGTCATGGGTGTGCGGCTGCCGGTGGTGGAGACGAGCTTCGTGGAGCATTCCCCGTACTACAGTCCCATGGGCACGAGCGTTTGGATCGACAGCTCCCTGGTGGAGTTCAAGGCGGCCCTGAAGCTGATGGGACGCCTGGGGGAGCTCAAGATCTCGATCATCCGACTGGCCGCGGAAGTGCGGAAGACGATCCGGAAGGTCAACGCTCTGGAGAAGATCGCCATTCCGGACCTGGAGCAGACCGTCGGGTTCATCCAGAATCGCCTGGAGGAAAACGAGCGGGAGATGCTGATCCTGATGAAGATGGTCAAGAACCGACTCCTGAAAACGGAGGAACGCGGTGGACAGACCGATTAAGCGGATTCTCGTGTTCGTGGACGGGACCGAAGGGTCCATCACGGCGGCGCAGTACGCGGTCTGCCTGGCCCGGGCCTACCAGGCCGAGCTCACCGCCCTGTACGTGGTCAACACTCGGGCGCTGGGGGAGCTGCTCAAGGCCCGGATTTTCATCCAGGCCGAGGAAGAGGAGTACAAGCGGGACCTGGAGCAAGACGCCAACCGCTACCTCAACCACGTGCGCAGCCTGGCCCGCAAGAAGGGCCTGGCCGTGGAGACGGTCAGCGCCAGCGGCAACGTGCAGCAGGAGATCAAGGACTGCGTCCGGGAGCGGGAGATCGATCTGCTGGTCATCGGCGAGCTGTCCCGCGTCCGCAGCCGCCGGGACGAGTTCTACGACGAGGCAGAGCGCGCCATGCGCAGCGTGCCCTGCTCGGTGCTGGTCGTGAAGGACGAGGAGCGGGTCTGGCAGCTGTACGACTCCCTGACCTGACTACCCTTTGCTTGCGATAGAAAGGAAAAACCATGGCTTTGCTGGATTTGATCGACGCCGACGTGGTCAAGGTGCCGCTTCAGGGGCGAACCAAGACCGAAGTGATCCGGGAGCTGGTCGAAACCCTGCGGGACGCGGGCAGGATCGGGGAGGTGCAGCCCGTGTACGACGCGGTGATCGCCCGGGAGAACATGGGCTCCACCGGTCTGGAAAGCGGCATCGCCGTGCCCCACGCCAAGACCCGGGCGGTACGCAAGCTCACCATGGCACTGGGCGTCTCCCCCCCGGGAGTGGACTTCGAGGCCATCGACGGCAACCCCTCCAGGCTCTTTTTCCTGCTCCTGGCGCCCCCGGACCAGTCGGGACCCCACATCCAGGCCCTGGCCGAGATCGCCCGGATCACCAGGAGCCAGAGCTTCTGCAACGCCATCGTGAATGCCCGCTCGGCGCAGGCGGTGGTGGAGCTGTTCAGCGAGGAGTAGCCGGCCGTCTCGCGCCGGGCAGCGCGGCGGAAGGGGGCGTGCCGGTGTCCAGCAGTGTCCAGCAGTCTCCCGCTTGCGTCGATGTCGGCGATTGCCTACACTGCACGGCAAAGGTCGATCGAATGGGAAAGACGGCGGCTCAGCTCACACCTCGGGAACAGGCCAGATATCGCGATCTTGCGCGTCGCCACGATCAACGGGAATCCAGACAGATACAGGCGCGACGCCGACGGGCCCTGGGCGTGGCTCGGGCGGCCGCACGGGTCCTGAAGGCTGACTTCGGTGTCAGGACGGTGTTTCTGTTCGGGTCGCTGGCGACCGGGTCGTGGTTCCACTCCCGGTCGGACATCGATTTGGCCGTCGAGGGTCTTGATCGAGAGGACTACTGGCGGGCAGACTGTCACCTGGAGCAGGTCGGGGAGGGCTTCGAAATCGATCTCGTGGATCTCCACACCGCCCCGCCTGCACTCAAAGAGGCAGTCCACAGGGACGGGGTGGAGATATGAGGTTCAAGCGCCAGGCGCTGGCGCAGAGGGTTCGCAGCGAGATCGTCGAACTGGATCGCGCCGTAGCGGCCGTGCATCGGCACTGGGAGCGTGCCGGTGCCGAAACCGCCGACCAGGATGCCTTTCTGAACTCGGTGGCCCTCAATCTCCACGGGTTCTACAACGGAATCGAGCGAGTGATGGAATTGATCGCCGTTGATCTGGACGGTGCCACGTTGGGCGGAGACACGTGGCACACCGAGCTCCTTCGGCAGGTCGCCCTCGAGATACCGTCGCTGCGTCCGGCGGTCATCTCCGAGGGCACACGGCAGCGCCTCGATGAGTACGGCCGGTTTCGTCACAGAGTGCGGAACATATACGCCGCCAACCTCAACGTGTCGCAGCTGGAGCCGCTCGTGTCCCGCCTGACGGGCACCTGGGAGACCTTGAAGGCCGAGCTCGCCGCTTTCGCGGACTACCTGGCCACTCTGAGCGCCGACGGGTAGAACGCGAGCGCCCCCGGTGGGGCAGGCCGGCTCAAAGAGCTTCTTCGATTCTTCTTCCGCCGGACAGGCGGGTCAGGCGGCGGTACCCAATCTCCCGCAGCAGGGCGTAGGATTCCTGGAAATAGCCGTCGATGTGCTCCGGGCGGTGGGCGTCGGCGTTGACCATGACCGGAATCCCGCGCTGGAGACACTCCGCCAGGATCCAATCGGAAGGGTAGAGAACGCCGCTCGTGCCGCGCACCACTCCTCCCGTGTTGACCTCCATGATGCAGCCCGCCCGGGCCACGGCGTCCAGAGCCCCGAGCACCGCCTGTCTGTACCAGGGAGCACCTTCGGAGAAGAAGCGCCCGTCGCGGTTGTTTTTCTTGATCACGTCGAAGTGGCCGACGATGTCCGGCGGGCTCTCGGTGACCATCTGCACGGTCAGGGCGTAGAAGCGTTCCACCGCAGCACGCACACTGCCGCCGAAGCTCTCCTCGAGGCCCCGCTCCAGCTCCGCCAGGGCCCCGTCGCCGGTCCACCAGGTGCCGTCGCGGAAGCGCCCCAGGAAGTGGACCGAGCCCAGGGTGAAGTCCAGGCCCAGCTCCCGGATATGTTGGGAGCGGGTCGACAACAGGCCGGGGAGGAAGTCGACCTCGAGTCCCAGGAGGATTTCCAGCCGCCCGGCGTACTCGCTCTTCAGCCGCCGAACCGTGGCCACGTACTCCGGCAGCAGTGCCGGGGGCATGGTCCAGTCCGTGTCGAAGGGCACCGGCGCGTGGCCGGAGAAGCCCAGGGTGGCCAGCCCCCTGGCGAGTGCAGCGTCGGCGTATTCGGCCAGCTCCCCGACTCCGTCGTCCAGGCGGGAGTGGCAGTGGTAGTTGGATATCCGTTGCATAGGCCAGTGGAAAATACCCCAAAGCCGCGTGGAAAGGCAAGGCGACGGGACTGCGGTGTCGGGACCGCGGGTCGGGCGGCGGAGGTTGGACACCCGGGGGACTGTCGGGTAGAGTGGTCGCCAGCAAGGCTCGCCAGCGAGGCTCGTCAGTGAGGTACGGAAGGTGGTTGACGGCGCGATTGCCCGACGATCGCTGATCGTCGGAATCGACATCGGCACTCAGGCGCTCAAGGCGGTGGTTCTCGACCGGGACCTCGTTCTGCTGGGAAAGGCCGCGGTGGCCCTGGAGGCCCGCTACCCGCGCCCGGGGTGGGCCGAGCAGGACCCGGGTGACTGGGAGCGGGCTGTCGGACCCGCGGTGAGCAGGGCCCTGGGCGCGGCGGGTGCAGGTCCGCGGGAGATCGACGCCGTGGGGATCACGGGGCAGCTGGACGGCTGCATCGCCGTCGACCGCCGGGGGCGGCCCATGAGTCCCTGCCTGATCTGGATCGACCGACGGGCAGAGCTGCCCGTGGATCCCGAGGGTCAGGCGCTTCTGCGCCGGGTGTCCGGGATCAACCCGGATCCGTCTCACCTCGCGGCCAAGGCCCGCTGGCTCCGGGCCAACGGCCTCCAGGGGACCCGGGGGGTGCGGTTCCACCAGCCGGTTTCCTACCTGGTCTCACGTCTGACGGGCCGTCACCTGATGGACCACTGCCTGGCCTCGACAACCATGCTCTACTCTCTGGCCGGACGGACCTACGACCAGCGGCTGCTGTCCCTCTTCGGGCTGGAGCAGGGCGAGCTGCCGGAAATCGCTGCGGCGGAGAGTCCGGCCGGAACGGTGAGCGCCGCCGGCTCCGGGCTCTCCGGGATTCCGGAGGGGGTCCCGGTGGCGGTGGGCACCGGCGACGACTTCACGAGCCCTCTCGGGGCCGGGGTGACCCGCCCCGGCACAGCGGCCTGCGTGCTCGGAACCGCCGAGGTGATCGGCGCCCTGAGCGAGCAGCCCTGCCTGGACCCTGATGGGCTGGTGGAAACGCATCCCTTTCCGGGGGGCGGGTACTTCGTCGAGAACCCGGGCTGGCTGGCCGGGGGAGCGGTCACGTGGTTCCAGCAGGTGTTCGGCCTGGAAGGCGTCGAGGCCTTGAACCGCCTCGCGGCGCAGGTACCCGCCGCCTCGGAGGGGCTGCTGTTCCTTCCGGCGCTGAGCGGGGCCATGGCGCCCCAGTGGGTGCCCTCGGCCCGGGGCTGTTTCTACGGTCTGACTCCCGGACACACCACCGGGCACTTCGCCCGGGCTCTCCTGGAGGGCTGCGCCTACGCCATGCGCGACGTAACGAGCCGTCTCGAGGAGCTTGCCGTGCCCGTGGAGTCGATCCTGCTGATGGGCGGGGGCTCGGCCAGCCCACTCTGGGCCGGGATCCGCGCCGCGGTGAGCGGCCGGCCGGTGTACCGGGTGCCGATGGTCGACACCGCCCCGGTGGGGGCGGCCATGCTGGCCGCCGTGGCGGCGGGGCTGCAACCCGGGCTCGAGGCCTGCGCTGCCCGGGTGCGGCGCTGGGTTGGCCCCCTGACGGGGGACCCGGGGGAGCGGGAGCTGTACGATTCCGGCTACCGGGCCTACCGGCGGCTCTTCGACAGCCTGCGGCCGATGTACTGAAGCCGCCCTCGGCTGGCCGGAGGCGGGAGAACGACAAGGATCCGGGAGGAAGGTCGGGATGGAAAGGGACGTACTGAGGGAGCTGCTGGCCGGGGACTATCGCGACCCGGAAACCGGGGAGGTCATCGGCGTGCCCACCCGCACCGTCGTGATCCGCGACACTCTGCGGGGAGCCGAGGACGAGCTGGTGGGTGAGCTGGGTTTTGCCTGCCCGCTCGCGGTGGTGAGCGACGGCAACACGGAGCAGGCCCTGGGCCGGCGGATCAAGGAGCGGATCGGGCGGCTCGGCAGGATCGTTTCGGTCGTGCTGCCGGCGGCGCCGGCCCCGCAGGCGGACATGGAGACCGTGGAGGCGATCCTGCGGGAGGCCGAAGGGGCGGCCGCATTCCTGGCCGTGGGCTCCGGAACGGTCAACGACCTCTGCAAGTACGCCTCCGCCCGCGCCGGACGGCCGTACGCCGTGTTCGCCACGGCTCCCTCGATGAACGGCTACACCTCCGTGAATGCCTCGATCACGGTGCAGGGTCACAAGAGCACCCTTCCGGCCCAGGCCGCGACGGGGGTGTTGTTCGATCTCGAGGTCCTGAGCGCCGCGCCGCCCAGGCTGATCCGGGCGGGCCTCGGGGACAGCCTGAGCCGCCCCACTGCCCAGGCCGACTGGCTGCTCTCGCACCTGCTGCTGCGCACCGCGTACCGGGAGCTGCCCTTTGACCTGCTCCGGGGGGACGAGCCCGGGATGCTGGAGGCCTCGGGGCGCCTCGTGTCGGGGGACCTCCGGGCCATGGAGCGGCTGGTCAGGGTCCTGACCCTTTCCGGGTTCGGGATGACCGTCTGCGGCGGCAGTCACCCCGCCAGCCAGGGCGAGCACCTGATCAGCCACTACCTGGACATGCTCGGCAGCCCCCAGTGGCCTGCCAGCCTCCACGGGGAGCACATTGCGGTCACCTCCCTGACCATGGCGGGCCTGCAGGAGAAGGTGTTGGGAGAAGAGCGGCTGCGGGTGAGCCCCTGCGCCCTGACGGAGGCGGACTTCAGGGATCGCTACGGTCCGCTCCTGGGAGCTTCCTGCTGGGCCGAGTTCTCCCGCAAGCGCCTGGATCCCCCGCGGGCCGAAGAGCTCAACGCGCGGCTGGAGGGGCAGTGGAGCTCGATCCGGGAGCGGCTTCGCGGCGTGGTCATGCCTCCGGAGCGGATGGCGAGCCTCCTGGCGGATGCCGGCGCGCCGCGGCGCCCCGAGGAGCTGGGGTGGCCGCCGGAGTTCTACCGCCGGGCGGTTCGGGAGGCCCGGGAGATCCGCGACCGTTTCACCTTCCTGGATCTGGCGGCAGACAGCGGGCTCCTGGACGACGGGCTCCTGAATTGACCCGCAGCCGCGAGATCCTGTAGTCTGCAGGCACCCGGGCCCCCGCCGGTCTGGCCGGTCCGGGACAATTTTTTGAGCTCATACCGGGGAGGTTACGCGGATGTACAAGCGCTTGGAGGGGAGGGCGGCCCTCGTCACCGGGGCCAGCAAGGGAATCGGGAGAGCGACGGCCCTGGCGCTGGCCCGGGAGGGGGCGTCCGTCGCCGTCACGGCGCGCAGCCTCCCGGCGCTGGAGGAGCTGGCCGAAGAGATCCGGGGCTCCGGGGCTCGGGCCGTGGCCCTGGGAGGAGACGCTGTTCAGGCCGGGGACGTGGACAGGATCCGGGGTCAGGCACTGGAGGCCCTCGGGCGCATCGACATCCTGGTCAACAACGTCGGGATCGCCAGGTACGCCCCCTTCGACCAGATCACCCTGGAGGACTACGACTGGATGATGAACACGAACATGCGCTCCAGCTTCTTGTTCACGAAGGCCTTCCTGCCGGGGATGCTGGAACGCCGGCAGGGCTGGGTGGTCTTCGTGGCTTCCGTGTCGGCGCTGTACGGGTACCCCGGGGAGACAGCCTACTGCGCCTCCAAGCACGCCCAAATCGGCTTCGCCAAGGCCCTGGAGCGGGAGGTCACCGACCGGGGGGTCAAGGTGAGCGTGATCGCCCCCGGGGGGGTCAACACCGAGCACGCCTTCGGCACGGGCCGGACTCCCGAGGATGAGAACCTGGGCACCTTCATCGAGGCCGAGGATGTGGCCGAGGCCGTGGTCTTCTCGGTCACCCAGCCGGACAAGACCCGGATCTCGCTCGTCCGCATGCGGCCGATGAGCGAAGGGCTCTACGACTGAGGCGGGCAGCGATGAGCATGGATCGTTCGGAAAATCTGGCGGGCTTGCGGGACGGACACTTCGACATCCTGGTGGTCGGGGGGGGCATCACGGGGGCCGGGATAGCCTGGGACGCGGCACTGCGGGGGCTCAAGGTGGCCCTGCTGGAGCGAACGGACTTCGGGGCCGGTACCAGCGGAGTCAGCTCCAAGATGGTCCACGCGGGCCTTCGGTACATGTTCGGGGACCCCGAGCTGGTTCGGGAGGCGAGCGTGGAACGGCAGCGCGTCTTCCGGGCCTGCGCCCACCTGGCCCGCCCCCTGGAGTACTACGTTCCGGTTTACGACGACACCCCGGAGTACGACAACCGATCCCTTCCCGGGATCCTGGCCCGGTACGACGAGCTGGCGGATCATCGCAACGCCCGGCCTCACCGGCTGCTCGACCCCGAGAAGGTGGCGCGGGAGCTTCCGGCCCTGCGCGCCCCCCTGCGGATGGTCGGCTCGTACTGGGACGGGGTGATGGATGATGCCCGCGTGACCCTCGAGGTGATCCGCAGCGCGGCCGACGCGGGGGCGCGGGTTTTCAACCACGCCCCGGTGATCGGTTTCCTGACCGGCGCCGGGGGGCGGGTGACCGGTGCCCGCTTCCGGGACGAGGCCCCGGGCAGCGGCGGGGGCGAGTACTCCGTGACCGCGGAAGCCGTCGTGTCGGCCGCCGGGGTCTACACGGACCTCCTACTGGGCCTGGAGCCCGGCGGGCCCCGGGAGCCGGTGCTGCGCCCGTCCAAGGGAGTGCACCTGGTGTTCCGAAGCCGCCTGACCCGGGGCAAGGCCCTCACCATTCCGATGGGCGGGAACATCCTGACCTTCCTGGTTCCCCTGTTTCAGGACTATCTGGCCATGGGCACCACGGACACGGACTACCCGGTCTACGACTACTCCGACCTGGACCGCGTGCCGGTGGCCGGGGAGGACGTGCGCTACAACCTGGAGATCCTGGAGTCCCTTTTCCCCGGGGTGTTCACGCAGGAAGACATCGTGGCCTGCTACTCCGGGGTCAGGCCCCTGGTGCGCCCGAAGACGGAGCCGGGGCGGCAGGTCAGCGAGAGCGACACCAGCCGCACCCATCGCATCTGGCAGACCCCGGGTGGCATCTGGGCGATCGCCGGCGGCAAGTACACGACCTTCCGGGTCATGGCCGAGCAGATGGTCGACGCGGTGGCGGCCTCGTTGCAGGAGCGCGGCGCCGTCGGCCGGGTGGCGCCCTGCTCGACGGCGGAGAGCCGCTATCACGGAGCTCCGCCCCTGGACGGCCGGGCCGGGGAGAGCGAGGAGTGGCTGGCCCGCGCCGCGGCGCAGGCGGCCCGCAGCTCGGGGCTCCCCGAGGACTGCGCCCTGCATCTCTGCGAGGCCTACGGCACCGCCGCGCAGGAGGTGCTGGAGCGGATCCGCCGGGAGCCCCGGCTGGGTGAGCGGCTGGGAGCCGACCGCCCGGTCGTGCTGGCCGAAGTCCGCCACGCGGTGGAGCAGGAGATGTGCTGCTCCTTGAGCGACTTCCTGGTTCGCAGGAGCCCGCTGCGCTTCATGGAGCAACAGGGCCTGGACGTGGCGCCCCGGGTGGCCGAAGAGCTGGCCGGGCTTTTGGGCTGGAGCCCGGCAACTGCCGAGGCGCAGCTGGCCGAATACCGGGCCTATCTCGAGGCGGTCTGGACCCCTTCGTTTGGTTGACGGGGCCGCAGCGGATCGATATTCTGCCAGGGCGCGGAACGATCACGACACCACAAGGAGACGAGAACCATGGCACCCAAACTGATCACGATGCTGACCTACAACGACGAGACCGTGCAGGACGCCTTCGAGGTGTTCGATGAGTGCGCGGACCTGCCCGACGAGTTCTGGGGGTTCAAGGACGTCGGCCTGCCGCAGGACAGGATGAAGAAGCTCGTCGAGCGGATGCGCGAGAAGGGCAAGACCACCTTTCTGGAGATAGTGACCCTGGGTGAGCGGGAGTGCCTGGAGGGGGCGAAGCTGGCCCTGGAGTGCGGCTTCGACTACCTGATGGGTACCGTGTTCTACCCCTCGGTGTTCGAGCTCATGAAGGGAAAGCCGACCAGGTTCTTTCCGTTTTGCGGAAAGGTGAGCGGGCACCCCAGCATCCTGGAGGGGGGCATCGAGGAGATCATCGAAGACGCCAAGCGCATGGCCGCCATGGGCGTCGAGGGCTTCGACCTGCTGGCGTACCGGTACACCGGGGACGCCGAGCGGCTGGCCGCGGAGTTCGTCCTGGGGGCGGGCGTGCCGGTGGTCCTGGCGGGGAGCATCGACGGGTTCCCCCGCCTGGACGCCGTCAAGAAGATCAATCCCTGGGCCTTCACGATCGGCAGCGCCTTTTTCGACAAGAAGTTCGTCTCCGGGGGCAGCTTCAGGGACCAGATGGCCAGCGTGCTGGCTTACCTGGACAAGTAGCACCGGCAAACAGCACCAATCGAGGAGGTATCTACAGTGGAGATCAAGGTCGTGCGACAATCCGAGAGCCGCAGCTTCATGGAGGGGGATGAGCACTGCCGGGAGTACCTCAAGACCGGGAAGATCACCTTCGGCACGTCGACCCTCCTGCCGGGTCAGCGGGGAACCGTGGACAAGGGGCATCCGGGCTCCCACGAGATCTTCTTCGTTTCCAGGGGCCGCGTCCTGCTCCACGTCCCCGACCGGGACCAGTACTTCGAGCTCCACGAACAGGACATCATCCTCATGCCCGAAGGGGTACCCCACACTCTGATCAACGTAGGGGAAGAGAAGGCGGTCATCAGCTGGAGCCTGGCTCCCAGCGAGTAGGGCGCCGAGCAAGGAGAGCAGGACGAAATGGATCACATCATCAGCGTGGATCTGGGCACCACGGCGATCAAGGTGGCGCTCTTCGACTCCGCGGGCCGGGTGGTTGCCAAGTCCACCCAGGAGTACACCCTGCTGACGCCGACGACCCTCTCCGTGGAGCTCCCCGTGGAGACCTACTGGCTGGCCTTCCGGGCCGGGGTCGCCGAGGTCCTGGGGCGGTCGCGGGTCAGGGCGGCTTCGGTGCGGGCCCTGGGCATTTCGGCGCAGGGGGAAACCCTGATCCTGGCGGGAGCCGACGGCAAACCCCTGCGCAACGCCATCGTGTGGCTGGACAACCGGGCCCAGAAGGAGGCCGAAGCCCTGAACCGGGAGTTTGGCGAGGAGGTGACCTACCGGACCACCGGGCAGGTGAGCATCGTGCCGACCTGGCCCGCGGCCAAGCTGGCCTGGGTGCGGGCCAACGAGCCGCAAGTGTTTAAGAAGACCACCAAGGTCCTCCTGATCGAGGATTACTTCATCCAGCGGATGACCGGCGCGTGCGTGGCGGAGGGCTCGCTGCTGTGCTCGACGGTCTACTGGGACATCAACAGCAAGACCTACTGGAGGCCGATGCTCGAGCGCCTGGGCCTCGAGGAGTCCCGGCTGCCCGAGATCAGGGAGTCCGGGGAGCCGGTCGGGACGATCCTGCCCGAGGTGGCCGCGGAGCTGGGCCTGTCCCCGGATACCGTCGTGTGCACCGGCGCTCTCGACCAGGCCGCCGGGGCCATCGGCGTGGGAAACATCAAGCCCGGGGTGTTCTCGGAAAACACCGGGGCCGCCCTGGCCATCTGCGCCACCGTGGATCACCCGATCATCGACCCGAAGGGCAGGATGCCCTGTCACTACCACGGAATTCCCGACACCTACATGGCCCATACCTTCACCACCGGAGGCATGGTGCTCAAGTGGTTCCGGGACATGTTCTGCCAGGCGGAGGGACAGGTGGGAGCGCTCCTCGGTCAGGACCCCTACGACCTGATCGGCCAGGAGGTCGCCCGGATCGCCCCGGGGGCCGACGGGCTGGTCATGCTGCCCCACCTCCAGGGGGCCATGGCACCCGAGGCCAACCCCAAGGCCAAGGGGGTCTTCTACGGCATCACCATGCGCCACACTCGGGCCCACTTTGCCCGGGCGATCCTGGAGGCGGTGGCCTGCATCGTGCGCCGCAACATCGAGGTCGTGGAGGAGCTGGGCATCCGGGTCGGAGAGATCCGGTGCCTCGGCGGAGGGTCCCGCAGCGGCGTGTGGAACCAGATCAAGGCGGATCTGACCGGGCGGCCGGTGTTGACCATGGAGAACGAGGAAGCCGCCTGCCTGGGCGCGGCAATCCTGGCCGGCAAGGGAGTGGGGATGTTCGGGAGCCTGGAAGGTGCTGTCGAGCAGATGATCCAGGTCAAGGGGCGCTTCGAGCCCGACGGCAAGACCTCCGCCCTGTACACCGAGCACTTCCGCAAGTACGTGGGGCTGTACGACGCCCTGGTGGGGATGTTTGCCCAGGAACCGGCCGAAGGGGGCTGAGCCCTCAGGGAGGAAGCAGCAGCGCGTGGACCTCCCGCACGAAGAAGGCCTTGCACTCCGCCCAGGAAAAGGGCTCGAGCATGCGCGGGGAGGGTTCCCGTTCGGCTTCCTCGAACCAGGTCAGGCTCTTCAGGATCTGGTAGTCATTCACGGCGCCCTCCCCGTACTTGCGCGGCAGGAGCTCCAGGCACTCCTCGAGGCTCAGACCGCGGCGCAACAGGCAGTACAGATCGGCGAAGTCCTTGCGGCTGCCGCGGTTCGCGACCGCCACCAGCTTCATCAGCGCGATATCCCGGACGTCCGCCACCCGGAAGAAGCTGTAAGGGGTCGTGGGGAAGACGAAGGGATCGGGAATCTGGAAAAACGACAGCTTGATTCCCCGGAGGAGAACCGTCAGGGTTCGGGTGTCCTGCTGTAGGGTCTCGCACGCGCCCAGTGCTCTCAGAGTCATCCGGAGCGCCGGAAGGTCGACCTCTTCGTTCGTGAAGAAGTCAAAGTCCTCCGAAGCACGGTGCCCGATGTGCAGGGCCAGGCCTGTTCCACCGGCCAACACCCATCCCCCCGTCGAGCCGGCAGGCTCCTCTGCTATCTCTGCCAGGAGATCCCGGCTCCCCTGGGGCAGGACTCTCTCGTACACTCAAATCCCTCCTGCTCGCACATGGCTTGCCAGAAAGCCTCGGTCTTCTCGGAGGCAAAGCGAAGGCCGCGCAGGTGCTCCAGGAACCTCTGCTTGCCCATGAGGCCCAGCACGACCCGGACGTCCTCCAGGGAGCCCAGTTCCAGCACTCTGCGCAGCACCCAGTGCGGGTAGCGCTCGAAATCCTCGGTGCTCAGGTCCCTGTCCCAGAAGAGCCGCCGGAGCCGTGCGACTGCACCCTCCGGCGATACTGCCGGGATCTGCGGGGCGAGGGGCTCGAAAGCGATCCGCAGGCGCCAGCCCAGCGCGCTGGCCAGCTTCTGCAGGGTGTACAGCTCGAAGCGGTGCCAACCGGATTCGTATCGGTGCACCGTCGCAGGGGAGCTGCGCATCCGCCGCGCCAGCTGAGAGAGGGAGAGCCCCAGTTCGCGGCGGCGGCGCCGGATCGTCCGGGAGACGTCACAGGGGCGTACCATTGCTGTTATCATACGTGATAACAGCACATGAATCAAGAGGGACAGACGGGCGGCGCCGGGAGGCCGAGCCGCCCGTGCAGGCAACAGCTGGACGGGGCCCGGCGTGTGGCGCCTACGTCTTGGCTGCTTTCCGGTACGCCGCGATGAGCTTTTCCTCGATGCCGAGCTTCTCGAGGGTTTGGACCTTGGGACGCCCTTCCCCGTCCCAGCCCCGGAAGTCGTAGTAGTCGTCCAGGGCTTTGTCGAAGGCGGCCCGGGTCATGGCTTTGTCCTTGGGGGGCCCGTCCCGCAGGGTTTCCTCGTAGAAGCGCTTGGGGAGGTAGTCCTGCTTGCGGGTGAAGCCGGCCATGACGTTGAACATCCGCTGGAGGTTGAAGATCCGTTCGCCGGCCCGGTCGACCTTCTCCGCGGGCCAGCTGCCCCCGTAGGTGACCTCGTAGAGCTTGCCCAGGGTCTCGCTCGAGATCGGCCAGAAGTCGCAGACACCCATGGAAAACTTGGCGAACTGGGCGTTCTGCATCTCCGCCACGAGCTTTCCCTTCCCGTCAAAGGTGAAGGGGTCTTCCGTGCCCCAGGCCTCCACCGCGATGGGGTAGCAGCTCATGTGACACCCCCCCCGAGGCGCGGACACGTAGCCCAGGCCCATGCCCCAGGACCCCCGGGGATCGTAGCCCGGGAGCTCCTGGCCCTTGATCTGCATGGCATATTCCGCCCCGCCGTATTTCTCGCCGAGAGCGAGGCTCCCCAGGGCTGCATCCTTCCCGATCCCGCGCAGGTGGGCGATGTCGGCGGCGATCTCCAGGGCCTTGTCGGCCTCGCCGAAGCGCACGCCGAAGTCATGGACCGCCCGCTCGGTGGCCTCCATCATGTAGGCGATGACCCCGCCGGCGGAGATGGTGTCCAGGCCCAAGTCGTCGCACAGGGCGTTCAGGGCGATCAGCTTCTCCGGGTCCCCGTTGCCGATCGAAGAGCCGCACAGGGCAATGGTCTCGAACTCCGGCCCCTCCACCCTTGCGTCCCCGGCCTGCACGTAGTTTCCGCAGGCGATCCCGCAGGAGAAACAGGCCTTCTTGTTCTTGCGCAGGGCCTTGAGGGACTCGCCGTTGATGGCCTGGTGCTTTTCGAAGGTGCCTTGCTGGAAGTTGCGGGTCGGCAGCAGGCCGGACTTGTCGGCCATGTCGACCAGGACCGGGGTCCCGAACTCGTAGATCTCGTTCTCCGGCGCCGTGACCGCATCCTGCTCGTGCATGGCCTTTGCCACCTCCATGCACTTCTCGATGTCCGCAACCTGGACGTCGAGCCAGCCCCGGATCGCGATCGCCTTGAGGTTCTTGCTCCCCATCACCGCCCCGATGCCGCCCCGGCCGAGCTGCCGGTAGCGCTCCGAGGAGATGCAGGCGAAGCGCACCAGGTTTTCCCCCGCCGGTCCGATGGCCATGATCTTGACCTGGTCGTCCCGGATCTCCGCCTTGAGGGCGGCCTCGGTGGCGAAGGTGCCGGTCCCCTTCAGGCCGGTCGCGTCGCGGACTTCCACCCGGTCGGGGTCGATGTAGAGGTAGCTCAGGGCTTCGGCCTTGCCCGTGATCACGACGGCGTCGTAGCCCGCGTACTTGAGCTCTCCTCCGATATGCCCTCCCACCGAGCCGTCGGTAATCGTCCCCGTGAGGGGGCTCTTGGTGGTGATAGCCAGCTTGGCGGAACACGAAACGATGGTTCCGGCCATGATGGACGTGGTCAGGATGACCGGGTTGGCTTCCGAGAAAGGCTCGACCTTGGGGTCCGCCGCTTCCATCAGGATGCGGGCCCCGAGGCCCTTCTGACCCGTGTACAGCTCCACCCACTCCGGGGGTGTGACCCGGGTGTGCACCTTCTTCTTGGTCAGGTCTACGTACAGCGTCTTGCCCATCAGTGAGTTCATGCCTTCACCGCCCTTTCGTAGAGGGAAATCACTCCCTTGGGACACCACTCCACGCACTTGGGGGACCCCTCGCATAAATCGCAGATGATCGACTTGCGGTTCGCGTCGTAGTAGATGACGTCCTTGGGGCAGGCGCGGGCGCAGTCCCCGCAGCCGATGCAGATGTCGTGGTCCACGATCATCCAGCGCCCGTTGTTGGAGATGGCTCCCACCGGGCAGGCCTCCTCGCACTTCTTGCACAAGATGCAGTGCCTGGAAGCGATGTGGATCCCCTGGTCCGTGTACTCGTGAATGATCTTGAGGCGGGCCTTCTCGGGATTGAAGGCGCCCTCGTGGACCGCCGAGCAGGCCAGCTGGCATAGCTGACAGCCCGTGCAGTCGGACAGCTTGAGCTTGAGCGGCATTCGTGACCTCCGCAGTTTGATGATTGGTTCGGTTGACGAACCTGATCATAGCAGCGAATCCGCCTGCGGCGCAACAGGAAAGTGCTGAGACCGGGCTGAGGTCTCGCTGTCACACCCTCGACTGCCCCCCGGGCCGAACGAACACGGGGCAGTTGGAAATCGCCGCTATAGTCCAGTTTTTGTATGTACATGCATTTTTTGGCAAGAGACGATTGACAGGGCCAATCCCATCAACAATAATGGCAGCACCACAAAATTACTCCAAGGAGGCAGTTGTCAATGAAGAAGGCAGTGTTGTTTGCTGTGGTGGCGGCGCTGATCCTGGTCCTGGGGTTCGCCGGCTGCGACCGCGGCAAACCCTCCGGCATGATCGAGGATAAGTACGTTACCATCGGGGG
>Ga0068714_10004025_pt1 | contig 16851 bp, 19 predicted proteins | sample MTBNYHSulfiMetaG_FD_62988 | JGI IMG/M metagenome (GOLD analysis project Ga0068714, IMG submission 62988) | Enrichment culture microbial communities from rom New York Harbor, USA that are MTBE-degrading - MTBE-NYH (New York Harbor Sulfidogenic)... | ecosystem: Environmental > Aquatic > Marine >...
GGCCCTGGGCTGCTTTGACCCGATTCGGCAAATCATGGTAGAGTGCCGGGTGTGCTGTCCGACAAAGAAAGGAAAACTATCCTGTGGGGCGCGCTGATCAGAAGCTGTGGAAACTCGCCTGCATCGTCCTGCTCGCGGGCGCTTGTCGGCAGAACGAACCGATCGCTCCCGCGCCTCCGCAGGAGCCGCCGCGGAAAACGCTTATGGCCGAAGCGAAACCCAGCCCGAGTCCAACTCCCGCTCCCTTCCAGGCGACCGATCTGGTATCCCTGGCTGAAATCGATCCCTCCATTCGAATCGAAATGCAATTCGCCACAGCCGATCACCCCTTCGGCAGGCGCTTCTACCGGAGCAATGTTGCTTACCTGCGCTACGGGACGGCCCGGAAGCTCGCCGCGGTGCAGGAAGAACTCCGGCACAAGGGGCTTGGGCTGAAGATTTGGGACGCCTATCGGCCCTTTGTCGTCCAGGAAGCGCTTTTCTACGCCGCCGGGGGCAATGGCCTCTGGGTAAGCGATCCTCACCGCAGCTCGGGCAAGAAAACCCACGTGCGCGGCGTGGCCGTTGATTGCACGATCATTGATGCGTCCGGTAACGAGCTCGAGATGCCCACGCCCTACCTCGATTTTGAAAACGGCTCAGAGAGAATGAATCACACTTACCGGGACCTGCCCCCCAACGTGCTGGCCAACCGGCGGCTGCTCAAGGAGACGATGATGGCCCATGGCATGGAGCTTTACACCGGTGAATGGTGGCATTACCAGGACAGGGACTGGGCGCGGTATCCGATCATCTCCCTGGACGAATTCCCCGAGGTCCATCAAGAGCTGCTGGTTGAAGCGCTCCTGTCGCGAAAACCGCCCCTGTCCGCGCCGTCAGGAAAGATGGACTCCCCATAAACCTTGAAGAAACCTTCTCCCCTGTCTCTTTTTGAGGTCGTCCTGGTCGGCCCACAGAATGCCGGCAACGTCGGCGCGGTGGTGCGCGCGATGCTCAATATGGGCCTGGAACGACTCGTCCTGGTCGCTCCCCAGTGCGACCCGCGCGCGCCCGAGGCCGAGCGCATGGCCCGGGATGCCAAGCCGCTGTTGGAGAAGGCCGTTGTGGTGGAAACGATCGAGGAAGCCCTGGCCGAGTGCCATTACGCTGTGGCGACGACCGCCCGGCAGGGCAAACGGCGCGAGGCTGCGTTCACCATCCGACAAGCGGCGCCCGAGCTGGTTCACAAAGCCTCTGAAGGCCATCGGATCGCCTTGGTCTTCGGGCCGGAGAACCGGGGCTTGTCAGCCCGTCACCTCGCTCGCTGCCAGGAAGCAATCACCATCCCTACTGCGGCTTTCAAGTCGCTCAACCTGGCCCAAGCGGTGATGATTGTGGCCTACGAACTCCTATTGGCCGCGGGTGAGAGCCGCATTTGCAGGAAACCGGGGCGGGCCACCCTCGGCCGGCAGGAAGCGCTATTTGAAGACCTGCAAAAAATCCTTCTCGAAATCGGTTACCTCGATGCCCAGAATCCCGAGCACCTCATGCTCGACCTGCGCCGTCTGTTCGGCCGGGCCGGGCTGAGCGAGCGCGAGGTGAACATTCTCCGTGGGATGGTTCGTCAGATCCGCTGGGCGGCGGGCAAACAGTTCAGAGTTCAGCCTTCAGGCGGCGAGGAGGACGGAAGGCAAACTGAAGTTTGAACTCTGAGCGCGTGAGGAAATCGTTCAGAGTTCAGCCTTCAGGCTGCAAGGAAAAGCGGATGCAAACTGAAGTTTGAACTCTGAGCGCGTGGGCGCGTCGTCAGCTCTTCTTCTCCGGGTTGGGAATGATACACAGAAACTCAAACGGCTCCCCGTAAGGATTCCTGAACTGATGCGTCGAATCCGCCGGGACAAAGGCGGATTGTCCCTCGCCCAAGCTGAGCTCATGCCCCGCTTCGTCAATGGCCATCCCTCGCCCTTTTTCCACTTTAACGAGATGCTCGTAAGGGTGCCGGTGATGGGGAGTGTGCCCGCCGGGCCGGATGCTGAAGCGGCGCAGGATGATGTTGTCCGAGCCGTCCTCAGGCCCGAGCAGGATCTTCATCCTCACGTCCTTTGCGCCTTCCATCTCCACCGGCTTTTCTGCAATCTCCCGGTTGGTTTTAATCTTCATCGTTCACCTCCAATAGACTCGTCAAGCGTCGTCCCCCGCCGCTTGAATGCTTCCTCATCATAGCACAAGGCTCAGGAATCCGGCAGAAGCCGGCTTAAGGCTTCCAGCAGCTCCCGGCTGTTATGGGCCATCGCGTCGGGCCGGACGCTTCGGCGCACCTTCTCCCGGCGGGATTGCTGTTGCCGGCGCAAGCTGTCCAAATAGAGCCCTTCAAACTCATCGCCAAGCCCGTTCCGCCGCCGGCCGACCTCCGGGTTGAACCAGACGGTGCGCATCCCCACCCGGCGCGCCGGACGCATATCATACTTGATCGTGTCACCGACCATAACACACTGCTCGGGCCTACAACCGGCGGCCTGCACCGCCCAGCGATAGAAATCCAGGTCAGGCTTCGAGAGACCGACCACTTCGCTGATCCCCTTAATCTCGAAAGGTTCCCAAAGCCCGTGCCGTTGCAGAACCGGAATGATGTCGTCCGGCTGATTGGCAATCATCCCCAGGCGGGCCTTCGGCCGAAGCCTCCGGACGGCGGTTTTCATCCCCGGTGTCGGCGGACAGAGCGCCTCCAGGCGGGGAAGGGTCTCGTCGAGATACCGGCGCCGGGTCTGCTTCCACTCCTCCAGGCTCAGATAGCGCAGCGCCAGTTCGTGATGGATCCGCAGCCGGCAGCCGCGCCGCGAGATCGCCTCCCGCTCGCGCATCAGATCCTCAAATGAAAGCGTATGCCCCTTCGCTCGAATACTCTCCCAAATGTGCCGGAAGACGGCAGCCATCACCGCATCGTCGTTCAGCAACACCCCGCCGACGTCAAAGAAAACCCATTGGATCATATCAGGCCTCGCTTGGGTGCGAAGTGTAGCGAAACCGGCACAGGGGAGTCAAACCGATCCTCGATGACCCGGATTCAAATCCGTCCCCGGGTGAGCAGCCACGTCCGGGGGATTGCACCCGAGCCGGAATTGAGATATCTTCCTCGCTCAACCGAGAACGGTTTCAACAAAGCAGGCCAAGCCGAATGGCGGAATCGAACTACACGAGAGATCTAGGCGAGGGGCGAATCCGGCGCGTGGTGTTACTGGGCGACGGGCGCATCGGCGACACCACCTTCTACACGCCCCTGATCCGCGGACTGCGCGAGCGGTTGCCTCACGCCGAGATCGTGATGGCGACCAATCCTTACTCCACACCCGTCGTGAAGCACAACCCTCACCTGAATCGGGTTTGGAGCGTCGCCTTCAAAACGCGAAATCCATCCACTTGGTGGTCCAGCCGAAGGATTTTGGCGGACGCTTTCTCCGAACAGTTCGATTTGGGTATCGTGTTGAACCGAAAACCCCGGCTGTTGGCGCTGCTTCGGGAGCACGACTGCCGCTATACCGCCGGGCACGCCGAGGGCTGCCAGTTTTACGTCCCGATTCGGCAGGACCGGCACCGGATCGAGTCCGAGCTGGAGCTGGCCCGAATGTTAGGCTGTGCGCCTCGGGAGCCTTGGCCGGAGGTGGCCGTCGCACCCGAGGCGACGCGCGAGGTCGAGGCGTTCCTCAGCGCTCACGGCGTCGGCCCGGAGGCGCCTGTCATCGGAATTCATCCAGGGTGCAATTACGCGGTGCGCCGAAGACGAAGACTCCTCGAACGTCTCCCTTTGCGGACTGCTCGCCACCGTAAGCTCTGGCCCGGGGAGCGATTCGCCGAAGTCGCCCGGCGAATGCACCGCCATACCCGGCTGCCGATCATCCTGACCGGGCTGGAGCAGGAGCGGCCGATTCTGGAAGCAATCGCCGCCGCCTCGGGCGTCAAGCCTCTGGTTGGCTGCTTTCGGCCGGAGACGCTCCCCGCTTTGGTGGCCCGGTTAAGCTTCCTGATCTGCATTGATTCCGGGCCGATGCACATCGCGGCGGCCCGGCGCGTCCCCCTGGTCGCCCTGTTCGGGCCGACGTCGTCCCTGCACTTCGGCCCTTACGCCCCCGAGGAGCTGGTTTGTATCCTCCAGCCTTCGGAGGTGGCGCTTCGGTCCATGCCGCCCGATGAAGTGATAAACTCTTTGACTGTGGATGTGGTGAGCGAGCGAGCAATCGCGCACTGGGAGCGAGTAGGTAACCGAAACCGTCTTCGGGGTTCAATCGGGATGACTTCCGGCCAAGAGGATTAGGATTCGTCTGACTCGTCCGGTTGTCCTTCTTCCGGGCGGGACCGCTTAACGCTTTGGAGCAACCCATGACCGACGATGGCACAAAGGAAGGCCAGCAGGAACAGGACCAGGATGGTCCCGGAGGAAACCGGGGGAAACTTCCGACCCGATAAATGGACGATCCATCCAAGAAGCACAGCGACCAGCGCCAGGCAGAACCAGCCGATCAAGCGAAAACCCTTGTGTGACACTTCAAGATTCCTTCAATGGTCTCTTGCCGGGCGGAGAAGAGCACCGTCCGGCACGCCGGTTCTCCGGTAGTCCCTTTTACTTGGAGGGCAGATCCGCCAGCCGCTCCGCCAGCCCGGCGATCGGCCCCAAGCCGTTCTCGGGGCGATCCAGGTACCAATAGGCGGTGGCGCAATGGTCATCGACGCGCTCGATGACGAGGATTCGCCCAGGGTCGGCTTCGAGCTCTTCGCGGGTGAAGTACTCGCCGCCCGCTCCGGCCTTCATGAACCGAAACTCCAGGTGCTTATCCATCACTTCCAACATTTGGGAGTAGGCAACGCCGCCCATCACCTGGATCGTCACCCGGACGTCCTCATAAAAATAGACCGGGTCGGGAAGATGAAGCCGGTAGAACCCGTAAGCGTCCCGGTTCGCGGAAACATAGGGGTTCCCTTGGTAAGCGTGTGAAAACAATCCTTGTCCATAACCGGTGCCGATGTAGTCTTCGGTGCCCGTGCCGCAAAGGGTGGGCAACGCCTCATCCCCATCGAGGTAGATCTTAACCTCCCCTTCGCCCCACCAGAAATGCGTGCAATAGGGGTGCTGGCGGACGCTGAGATGGCAGCCCAGGAAACGCCCCCGACCTTCGACGCGGGGCAGAATCGTCATGTCCCGGCGCCACTCGGTATAGTTCTCGCGGCGCCAATAGGCATGGAAGTAGAGCATGTTCTTATCGTGCCGGTCGCCCAGGGTAGCGTCCACTTCGTAGTAAACGCCGTTATCCTGTTCCGACTCGTTGATCAGGACGATGCGGGCGCTCCTGCGAAAGGGCATCGGGACAAAACAGTTGAAGGAGCGCGCCTCGGGCGAGGCGAACAAAGCACTCTCGAAGGGGGCCATATGCCCGAAGCTGTGACAGAAGAAGTCCCCTAACGGGGCTTGCACCGCGGGCGTCTCGGCGCCGTCCCAGTACATTTCGATTTTAAGCCCTCGCAGGGCGACCGGCTCGCGGTTCCACAGCGTCATCCACATGCGCCGGATCGTCCCGCTGCCGTCGATATCGGCCAGCACCAGGCTCCCGCCTGCCGGCAAGGCAACCGCCGGCGCCCCCTTGCGGCCGAAGTTGGCTTGAGCGGCCGCGCCTTTGGCCCCCGCAACGTTCTCAAAGGTGTACCACCGGGTCTGCACCGGATACTCCGGCATCTGGTAGATCGGTGTCAGAGCGTTCATCGGATTGTCCCCCTTGGCGGAGGAAGCGACACTTCCTCCGCGCTCCATCGAAGCACAGGAAAAACTCAAGACCGCGCACAAGATCGAGATAAGAATAAGAAGCAGAGATTTCCCTATGACCGGTTTCATCGCATTACCCCTTCCCATCACCTTGTCGAGAGTCGCCAAGCCTCACGGCCTCGGAGTGTACCAGTTCCCGCAGGGCGCGACAAGACACCCGAGCGACCAGGAGCCTTGTCGAACATCTCCTCGGCAACGCAAGTCGGGACAAACAGGGGCAAGCAGGGGATTTGACAAGACGCGCCAATCCCGTGTAATAGAGTAAGAAAAGGGGCGAATCCGAATGCATGAGTTTTCCGTCGCCCAGAGCCTGGTGGAAATTGTCCGGGACGTCGCCGCCAAGGAGGGTATGCAACCGGTCCAGGTCGTTCATTTGCGGGTCGGCCGGCTTTCCTGTATTGACCCGGAAGCCCTGGCGATGGCCTACGAGCTGGTAACCGAAAAGACCCTGCTCGAGGCGTCCCGGCTGGACATCCAGCGGGTTGACCCCCAAGCCGCCTGCGGGGACTGCGGCCGCACGTTCGACTTCCCGGAGGACTTTTCAGCCCGCTGCCCCCAGTGCGGGAGCACGGATATCCGTATTGTGCAAGGCCGGGAGTTGACCGTGGACAGTATCGAGGGAGAGATCGGCAATGGTGGAGATTAAGGTCCTGCAGAATGTTCTCAAGGCGAATGACGCCATCGCCGCCGAAAACCGCAAGAGGTTTAAGGAAACAGGCGTCTATGTGATCGACCTGATGAGCAGCCCCGGCGCGGGCAAAACGACGCTGCTGGAACAAACCGCCAAGCGCCTGGCGGGCGAGATTCCCTTCGGGGTCATCGAGGGCGATCTGGCCACAGCCGCCGATGCCGAGCGAGTCGCCGCCCACGGTGTGCCGGTGCTCCAGATCAATACCGGCAAGGGCTGCCACCTTGACGCCAATCAGATTCACAACGCCTTGCAGCATTTCGACCTCGAGGGGCTTCAGCTGCTTTTCATCGAGAATGTCGGCAACCTGGTTTGCCCGGCCGAGTTCGACCTGGGACAGCAAACCAAGGTGCTGATCCTCAGCACGCCGGAAGGCGACGACAAGCCGGAGAAGTACCCGGTGATGTTCCAGCAGTGCCCGACGCTGGTCATCAACAAGATTGACCTGCTGCCCTATGTGCCTTTTGACCTGGACAAGGTCCGTGCTCTGGTGCGAAAGATCCAGCCGGAGGGCCGCATCCTCGAGCTGTCCTGCTCGACCGGCGAGGGGATGGATGCCTGGATCGACTTTCTGAGGGACCAGGTTTCGAGGAGCGTCCGCTGAGTTTCGGGGCGAATCCGCACCAGCGAGCATCGCTGGAACCGGAGAGTATCGAGTGAATCCTTTGATTATACTTGACTTATATCTTCGTCCCATTCGAAGCGCTTCCTTCTGACGGACAAAAAAAGACTGGAATTCGGATGGGAACTCATTAGAATCTGCGAAATCTTGCCGGCGAAGTATGCCCTCTTGTCGGCGGGGGCGACTCGCCGGCTGTATTACAGGGAGACTGAGAGGCAATGCAAGGAACTGCGGTATACCCGAGCTCCTACGGGATCGAGAATCACGGGATTCGCAACGTCAATAACGTCTATTGGAATCTCCGCACGTCGGCTCTCGTGGAACAGGCGATTGAGCGGCGGGAGGCGCTGCTGAGCCACCGAGGGGCGCTGGTCGTGCGCACCGGGCACCACACCGGCCGCTCGCCCCACGACAAGTTCATCGTCAAGGAGCCTTCCAGCCAGGAGAAGATCTGGTGGGGGGCCGTCAACCGGCCTTACGACGAGGACCGCTTCGAGACGCTCTATCAGCGCTTTCTGGCCTATCTTCAAGGCAGCGACCTGTTCGTGCAGGATCTCTATGCCGGGGCGCATCCCCGGCGGCGCATCCCGATCCGGGTTATCACCGAGAAAGCCTGGCACAGCCTGTTTGCGCGGCAACTGTTCGTGCGCCCCGGATTGAAAGAAACGGCGAGTCACGTCCCGGAGTTCACGATTCTCGACGCTCCCCGCTTTCACGGCAGCCCGGAGTTCGACAAAACCCGCTCGGAAGCCTTTATCATCGTCCACTTCGGCCGCAAGCTGGTTCTGATCGGGGGCACCGCCTACGCCGGGGAGATCAAGAAGTCGGTCTTCTCCATCCTTCACTACCTGTTTCCGCAGGAGCAGATTCTCTCGATGCATTGCTCGGCCAACGTGGGCAGCGCCGGGGACGTGGCCCTGTACTTCGGGCTGTCCGGCACGGGCAAGACGACGCTGTCCGCCGACCCCTCCCGGCGGCTGGTCGGCGACGACGAGCATGGCTGGGCCGACGACGGGGTGTTCAACTTCGAAGGCGGATGCTACGCCAAGTGCATCCACCTCAGCCCGGAGGATGAGCCGCAAATCTACAAGGCGATTCGCTTCGGGACGATCCTGGAGAACGTCGCCGTGGACATCAACACCCGCCATTTCAATTTCAACGATGACTCCTTCACCGAGAACACGCGAGCGGCCTATCCCATCGACTTCATTGACAACGCGGTCGTCGAAGGGGTGGCCGCCCATCCGAATCACATCTTCTTTTTGACCTGCGACGCTTTCGGCATTCTACCCCCGATTGCAAGGCTCAATGCCGATCAGACGATGTACTATTTTCTATCGGGTTACACCGCCAAACTCGCCGGTACGGAAACAGGCGTCAACGAACCGCAGGCCACCTTCAGTACCTGTTTCGGCGCACCCTTTCTGCCGCTGCATCCGAGCGTTTATGCTAAGCTGCTCGGGGAGAAGACCACCGAGCACCGCGTCAACTGCTGGATGGTCAACACCGGATGGACCGGAGGACCCTATGGAGTCGGACACCGGCTGAGCATCCAACACACCCGGGCGCTGATCCGAGCGGCGCTCGAGGGGGCTTTGGAAGAGGTTCCTTATCGTCAGGACCCGGTCTTCGGCATCGAGGTGCCGACCCGCTGTCCTGATATTCCGCAAGAGATTCTTGACCCCCAGTCCACCTGGAGCGATCCGCGAGACTACGAAATCAAAGCAGCTGAGCTGGCTCACCGGTTCATCGAGAACTTCAGCCAATTCCCGAACGTCGACCGCAAGATCAAAGCGGCGGGACCGAGGGCGTGAGACGATCGGCCCAAGCATTTATCCAAGCGGGCTTAAAGTTGGATAGCCCCTCATAGTCGACCCTCAAGAATTTGCCTGGGACCCATTAGAGGCGCAAGTGTCCAAAAATCAAGTAGTTGGACTGAATGTCACGGCTAGAGTCGAGAAGAAATCCGATTTAATAGCACTTTATGCTTGACAATAGAGCCGGTTCTTACTACTTTTTGATATTCCAGTAAGCTTGCGCTTTTGTTATAGTGGCGGTTTTCCATGATGGGTATCAAAGCCTCGGAAGGGAGTGAAATCAGATGCCGTGCGGCAGAAAGCGCAAGCGACACAAGATCAAGACCCATAAGCGAAAGAAGAAGCTTAAGAAGATGCGTCACAAGAAGAAGAAGTGACCGGGCCAATCTCCTTTGGCTCCTCAGTCGCTGTCGAGAACAACACACATCAGCCAGAACTGGCACACGATGAGAAGGTGGTGGCGTTGATGAACGTAACTGAGGTCCGCGTCTTTCCTGTAAAAAAAGAAGATGACAAGCTGAAAGCCTTTGCGACGATCACGCTGGACAGCTGCTTTGTGATCCGGGATCTGAAAGTGATCCACGGAAACTCCGGATTGTTCATCGCGATGCCGAGCCGCAAGAAGAAAGATGGCACGTATGCGGACATCGCGCATCCGTTGAACCGGGAAACCCGGGAGATGATCGAGCAGGCGGTCTTTGACGAGTACCGTCGCCAAGTGGACGGGGACATTCCGGAGGCGAGGGTGATCGGCGCAAAGTCGTCGCTCCACCCGGCACTGGAAGCCGACCCGGAAGATTACTTCACCGGCGAGAGCAACGCCTGAGGGTGGGATCGCAGAGTCGTTTTTCTGCGGGCATACCGCCGGTTTCTTGATCCGTCGTTGCTGACTGCCGAAAGAGGTGCAGGGTCAGCCAAGCAGCGCACGACCTGAGGCACCGGTTTCAAGGGAGTCCGAAAGTCCCGGAAGAGCGGGCACGGGGGTGGGCAGGATGCCCAGGGTGCCTCTCTCCGGGGCTTTTGCTTGAGCTCAGGGAGCGCTCCCTTGCGCCGGGGCCGAGCCGACCTCGACGGGAGAGCGGACCAAGGTTTCGTCCGGCCGATACGATCGGCTGTAGTCCCACCCCCCGGGGCCTTCCCGAACCAGCCGGCCCTCCCGCAGGAAACAAACCCGTTCGATGGACGGGGACAGCGAGCAAACGGTGTTCACAGCGGCATAGATCGTCGCCCATCCTTCGATCGTCCCGCCGGGGTGCTCCCGGAAGTAGGCTGCATTGAGATTCAGATAAATGCAGGCATTGGCCTGGTCGAAGAACACGGATTCGACCGCGCTGCCAGGCGGCAAGGGCGAAACCACCCCGGGCAGCGAACTGCTTTGACCCAAATGCGTCCAGGCCAATCGAACCAGCTCGGGCAGATTCTCCGGGCTTTGCCGCAGCGGCAGGCTGACCGGCTGGCGCACCAGACTGTCCCGCTCCGGATCGAAATAATAGAGCTGGGCCAGAGTCGAGCCTTCCAGTGGGCGCGCCGGTACCCCTTGCGCCACCCGCTGCAGGGAAGGCGGCAAGGTGGGCAGCCGACTCTTCTTCCACAAGTAGAAGGTCCCCCCCAGCAAACCCAGGATGACGAGGATCAGCGCCGTGGCGACGAAGGCGATGGTCTTCTGCTCGCGATTCATGGTTGGCCTCCGCTCCCGAAGGAGGCTGCTGAACCGGCAGGCGCGGGAATCCCTTCCAGGTATTCCCGCAGCCCCAGGTACAGGGCTTCTACAATCCGCTGCCGGTACTCAGGGTCTTGGAGCCGCTCCGCATCGCGGCGGTTAGTGGGTACGCCCAGCTCCAGCCAGACCGCCGGCATCTGGACCGAGCGAAGGAGAGTCAGCCGGGCCGGGCGCAAACCCCGGTCCGGGCTGCGCAGCTCGCGGTCCAGGGACTTGCGAAGCGTCTTGGCCAGCTGGGAGCTTTCCAGAATGTGGGGCAGGTAGGCCATGTCCCAGTCGTAGCGGGCCGCCTGAGCCCAGGAGTCCCGCGGGCGGCCTTGGGCGTCAAAGCGAACCGGCTCCCGGTCATCAATCAGCTCACTCATATAGAACAGGGAGAATCCTTCGGACCGTTCGCTGAAACCGGCTCCGAGACGAAAACTGAGCAGCAGGTCTCCTCCGGCGCTGTTGGCGCGCATGGCGCGCTCCTCGGCGCTTACCGGATGCTCCGGCAACCGCTCCCGCGTCAGCACGACAGTGACCGACAGGGATTCTTCCAGCCGCCTTTTCAGGAGCGCCGCCAGCTCATAGGTCCACTCCCCCTCATCAAGCCCGGCCGGGCTGGTCCGCTCCGCTTCGGCCCTGCCGCCCGCCGGATCCAGCACGACGACGACTTCCCCTTCAGCGGGCGTGGCCACCGCCAGAGGTTCCGACAGGATCAGCGGGGGATGGTACAGATCTTCCGGCATGGCGAAACGTAAAGGAAGCGTGGGAACCGGCAAGACCTCCCCCGAGGGCGTTGCCCCCGCAGGCGGCGTGGCCGGCAGGGGAGTGGGAGGCGGCAGGGTGCCGGGCGGCAGGGTGACCGGCGGCAGAGTGGCCGTCGGACGGGGCGTCTCGGTCGGCGTCGTTGCTGCCACAAAGGAAAGCTCCAGAGCCGGGGCCAGCTGTTCCCTCAAAGCCTCCAGCGGCAAATACAGCGCCCGCTCGAAGAAACGGGGGGCTTCGCGCCCCTGAACCAACCGGCCGTTGACTTGATACAGGGGAGTCCCCTCCAGGGCGACGACCCGCTCCTGACCATTCCGCAAGAGCACCAAGCGCCTGAGCACAGGGTCCCACTCGAGCTCCAGGCCGGTGCGCTCTACCAGAGGAGTCAGGGCCACGTAGGACTGCCCCTCAATGAGAACGATCGGCAGGCTTACCTCGCCCCGGGGCGACAGCAGCACCACCGGCTCTTGAGCGAGAACCGTCTGGGACAGCAGCAGGCAGCCGAGAATGCCCCACAGCCTCGCCTGTTTGGGAAACACCACAAGCGCTCCCGTCCTCATAGACTCGTCTTCTGTGCTGGCTCCTTCAGCCTTCTGATCAGGCTTGGAGCAACTCTATCACTCCCTCCGGCAGGGGTCAACCGAAACGACTGCGCGGTTGTTTCCCCCCTGAGACTCTGATATCTTAGCGGCTTGGGGCGATTTGCCATCGCTCGGAGAATAAAAGGAGAAAGGCGCAAGGGCATGGGACCGGGTCTGCTCATCATCGCCGGCGAAGCCTCGGGCGATGCCCACGCGGCACGCCTGGCGGCTGAGCTGAAGCGCCTGCGGCCCGGCTGCGAGCTGCGTGCCTTGGGAGGCCATCGCCTCAAGGAGGCGGGCGCCGTCGAGGTGCTTCCCTTGGCCGAGCGGGGCGTCGTGGGCTTCGTCGAAGTGGTGCGCAGCCTAGGGTTCTTCCGCCGGGCGTTAAAGGTGGTGGCCGAGGAGCTCGAGCGGCGCCGGCCGGCGGCGGTCATTCTGGTGGACTTCCCAGGGTTCAACTTTCGCGTGGCCCGGCTGGCTCAGGCGCAAGGGATACCGATCATTTACTACATTGCTCCGCAGGTCTGGGCTTGGCATCGAAGGCGCATCCAGGAGATGAAACGCTGGGCCAAGAAAGTTCTTGTCATTTTCCCCTTCGAAGTGGAGCTGTATCAACAGGCGGGCCTGGACGTCGAGTTTGTCGGCCATCCTCTGATTGACGCCCTGGAGAACTTGGACGACCCGCAGCAGGTCCGGGCGGCGATGGGCTTTGCCGAAGGGCCACCGCTTGTCGGCATCCTGCCCGGAAGCCGCGAGGCCGAGCTGCGGCGAATGCTTCCCCCGATGCTCGAAGCGGCCCGGCTCATCGCCGGGAGAATCGAAGACGCGCGCTTTGTGCTGCCTCTGGCGGAAACGCTGTCCCGCTCGGCTCTGGGGCCGCTGCCCGAGAGTTTGAAGGTGCGCGTGATCGAACACCCCACCTATGCCCAGCGGGCGATGCTCGACTTCGCTTTGACCGCCTCCGGCACGGCGACACTGGAAAACGCTCTCCTGGGCGTCCCGATGGCGGTGGTGTACAAGACCTCCTGGGTTTCGTACCTCCTGGCGCGGGCGGTCATCCAGGTGCGCCACGTCGGGATGGTCAATCTGCTGGCGGGCAAGACGGTCTGCCGGGAATTCATCCAGCACGAGGCCACCCCGCAGGCTTTGGCCGCGTATGCCTGCGAGGTTCTCCAGAACCCGCAGTTGAAGGAACAGATGAAGCAACAGCTGGCCCAGGTTCGCGACAGCCTGGGCGAGCCGGGCGCCAGCCGCCGCGCGGCCGAGGCGATCCTGAAGGCGGTGGAGTGATGCCTGGGTAGAACGGACTGGCCAAAATAGATTGGAAACAGTGGGGCTGTTGAAAAACCTTGCTCAGCGGACCGCACCAGTTGATATGTCATTCTGAGCCCCGATGAATCGGGGCTCAGGATGACAAAAAAACGCCTTTTTCAACAGTCCCACACTCCCCATTCGAATCTTGAGTTGAGAAGAAAGGAGATGGGCAATGCACTGTCACGAAGTGGACTACGAGATCATCGGGGATGATTTGCAGATGGTGGAGGTCGAGCTCGACCCCGGCGAGACGGTCATCGCCGAGGCCGGGGCGATGAACTATATGCAGGACGGCATCGCCTTTGAGGCGCGGATGGGCGACGGCTCCAACCCGAGCGCCGGCGTGATGGACAAGCTGCTCAGTGTCGGCAAGCGGATCCTGACAGGCGAGTCGATCTTCATGACCCACTTTACCAACAGCGGCCAAGGCAAGAGACGAGTGGCGTTTGCCGCGCCTTACCCGGGAAAGATCATCGCGATCCACTTAGCGGACGTCGGGGGTGAACTCATCTGCCAGAAAGACGCTTTTCTCTGCGCCGCCTTGGGGACCGAACTCACCATCACCTTCAACAAGCGCCTGGGAGCCGGCTTCTTCGGGGGCGAGGGCTTCATCCTCCAGAAGCTGCGCGGCGACGGCATGGTCTTCGCCCACGCCGGGGGCACCGTCATCGAGAAAGAGTTGCAAGGGGAGACCGTCCGAGTGGATACGGGCTGCATCGTCGCTTTCCAGCCGAGCATCGAGTACGACATCCAGCGGGCGGGCAATCTCAAGTCAATGTTCTTCGGCGGCGAGGGGCTGTTCCTGGCGACGCTGCGGGGCAGGGGCAAAGTGTGGCTCCAGAGCCTGCCCTTTTCGCGTCTGGCCGATCGCATCCTCGCCCACGCCCCGAAAGCCGGCGGCTCGCGCAAGGGCGAAGGTTCGGTCCTCGGCGGCCTGGGCAACCTGTTCGGGGATTAGCAGCACTGGGCTGCTCTTCACTCAAGCGGATCTTGCGGTCTGTCGCCGGGTGGCGGTGCCGATCCTCGGGGATTGGGAATCTAATGTGGACGTGCGCCCTGACACTGTCACTTGACAATCCCTTGGAGCAGGTCAACAATTGAGTTGAATGCTTTGCGTGCAGGATGCAAGAGTCGCTAAGAAGGTGGAGTCGAGTCATGCAACATAAATTCAATGCAATCATTGAGAAGGGCGAGAAATACTATATCGGCTATTGTCCCGAAGTTCCCGGGGCAAACGGCCAAGGCGAGACCGTCGAGGAGTGCCGAGAGAACCTTAAGGAAGCGATTCAACTGATCCTGGCCGACCGGCTTGAAGAGGGGCTTCGAGGCGTCCCGGAAGACGCGCTCCGGGAGACGGTCGTCATCGAATGAAAAGGGACGAGCTGCTGCGCCATCTTCGCAGGTGCGGTTGTACCTTGCGGCGAGAGGGTCGTTCTCACTCCCTCTGGCAAAACCCGGTCAACGGCCGAGTTGAAGCTATTCCTCGCCACAACGAGGTTGACAACTTGCTAGCGTTGAAAACCTGTCGATCCCTGGACATTCCTTCCTTCAGGTGAAAACAAGGGGAATGCTCGCGAGCTGCCGGGAGCTGAAGGAGGAAATCGTGGAAAGACCGATTATGAAGTCGAGATTATCTTCCCCCAGCAAGATTCCGAAGACGTGGGCGGGATTAGCCAAGCGTCTCCCCTTGCGCCCCATCCGGGACGACGTGGGGTACAGGAACGCTCAAGAAGTCATTGACGCGCTTGTCGTGTTCGATGAGCGGACTCGGGACCAGGAGGACTACCTGGATTCCCTCACAACGCTTTTTGATTCGTACGAGCAACAACGCTATCCGATGGCGGTCTCCAAGATGAGTCCGCTCGAAGCGCTGAAGTTCCTCCTGGAGGAGCACGGGATGTCCGGTTCGGACCTGGGCCATCTCCTCGGGCAACGAACGCTGGGGCCGGCCATTCTTCGCGGGGAAAGGCAACTCAGCAAGAATCAGATCCGAAAACTAAGCAGCCATTTCGCCGTTAGCGCCGAAGTGTTTCTGTGAGCGAGAGGCGTTGGGGCTGACAACTCCTCAGTCAACATTCCCCGGCTGCAAACCAGAACAATATGAATCTAACGACCCCTCGAGTTTCTATCTCACCTCCTGGATGATGGATTCACCAAGCTTGTTCTCAAGCTCGATCACCCGGTTCAAGATGTAGGCTTGGGCAACCACCCAGGATAGGCCAAGGCCGGCAAAGATCCACATGACCTTTGAGAGTCGCTCAATTCCTACCGAGAGGCCAAATAACATTCCTGGCGTAATAGTCAGCGAGAAGGTTAAGGCATAGAGGAACCGACTGTGACGCTTGAAGAAAAAGCGATTGCCATCGATGTCCTTTGCCATCCATCGTTTAGCCCACCAGCACATCGGCATGATCAACACTACCCCCAGGACAAACGCCTTGAGCAACCCTCCAACGCCGTCATAAGCCAGCAGGAACACAAACAGAACTGCTGTCAGAAGAACAGCTGTTATGAATGCACGCTTCATCTGATCGCGAAACGACTTCCCCGCATATCGTTGCGGGTCATAGCAAGCATATGTAACGACGAAATAAGTCACGAAAAGGACTATTCCCCAGAGGACCCACGCCGTCATCTCGCTTACCTCCTCAATTCCTGTGTCTTAGGAGCAGAAAGCCTATTGACAACGAGGAGACTTTCACGCCGTTAAGCCGCCAGATAAACCTTCCTCAGAACAATGAGGACGATAAACAGCACGGCGCAGGCATAAACAAAAGGGCGTACCTCCTTGCCTCTTCCGGCGACCAGTTTCAGCAGGCTATAGGTTACAAAACCAAAGCCGATCCCCTCGGCAATGCTGAAGGCGAAGGGCATGATGATCATCGTAAAGAAGGCCGGGACGGCCTCGGTGTAATCCTCCCAATCAATTCGCCTGACGCCTGCCATCATGAACACTCCGACGATGAGCAGCGCCGGGGCGATGACCGGATAAAGCGGCAGTTGGCCCTTGAGAATGTAAGCTCCCCCAACCATCCGGACCAGGGGAGCAAAGAACAGGGCGAGCAAAAAGAGCACGGCCGTGACGACGTTCGCCAGGCCTGTCCGCCCGCCGGCGTTGATGCCCGCCGTGCTTTCGACGTAACTGGTCACCGTCGAGGTTCCCAGCAGCGCCCCGAAGACGGTGCCGAAGGCGTCCGAGAAGAAGGCCCGGCCAATGCGGGGCAGCTTCCCCTCCACCATCAGCCCGCCCCGCTCGCTGACGCCGATGAGGGTGCCGACTGTGTCGAACAAGTCGAGAAAAAGGAAGGCAAAAATCACAACCAGAAAATCAATCGTCAGCGCCCCTCCGATATCCAACCGGAATAGGGTCGGCGCAAGCGACGGGGGCGCTGCGACCAGCCCCTCGTACTTCACAATGCCCAGCAGCAACCCGCCAAGGGCCGTCGCCAGGATGCCCCACAAGATCGCGCCCTTGACCCGGTAGATCAGGAGGATGGCGATGAAGAGCGTTCCCCCGAGGACGAGCAGGACGTGCGGCGAAAGAATGTCGCCGATGAAAACCAGTGTGCTTTCG